>ENA-OFCX01001097-OFCX01001097.1-metagenomes-genome-assembly--contig:-NODE-1097-length-11738-cov-2.192502_pt1 | contig 11738 bp, 11 predicted proteins | sample MGYA00153384_OFCX01 | MGnify analysis MGYA00153384
CAGGATGCCATCGCGGACGCCGCCCACCGCCTGCGGTCGGTGCCGCCGGAGCAGGTTGCGATCATCGCCTCCGGCCGCATGACCAACGAAGAACTCTTCCTCACCCGCACCCTCGCTGCGGAAATCGGCACCCATCTCATTTCCCTCGTCCCCCGTTCTGCGGAAGCGGACACGCTGCTGGTCGCCGCCGACCGCAACCCTAACACGACCGGCGCAAAACTTATTCTCAACACCGAGACGCCTTTCTCTCAGCTCAACTTTATCCGCGACAGCGTCCGCAACGGATCGATCAAAGCGCTGGTCGTCCTCGGCGAGGATCTCGTGACCGACGCCGGTTTCACCGTCGATGATCTGAAGCAACTCGCCTTCCTCCTGCAAACCAGCGCCCTCGCAAACCCGACCGCCGAGGCCGCCCACATCGTCCTCCCTTCCGCTGCCTTCGCTGAGAAACGCGGCTCAATGGTCAATCTATCCGGCCGCCTCCAGCGCCTGAACCGTGCCGTCGAACTCCCCGGCCAGGCCCGCGACGATTGGGAAATCCTTCGCGATCTCATCCTCGCCCTTGCTGGCGGAAGCAACGAAACCCATCACATCGAGGACGTTTTCAAAGCTCTCGCGGGAGAAGTTTCCGAGTTCAGCGGTCTCACACTTTCGAAAATCGGCCATCTGGGCACTCCCATCATCGACACCGGCTATCAAATACCGCTGTTGGAAAACGAGCGCGCCCGCAAGGCTGCGGGACTGATTAATGGTTAAAAGTTAGAAGTTATTGGTTAAAGGTTACTAAGCGGAACATGGCTCACGACTCGATCAGAACTTTTGAAGACTTGGAATGCTGGAAGGCATGCCGGGAGCTTCGGGTTTTCGTGGCTAGATCCCTTTGCAAGACGCTACCCAAGGATGAGCGCTACCGTCTCGGCGATCAGATCCTGCGCTCTGCGCGCTCCACCACGGCAAACATTGCCGAAGGTTACGGACGATTTCATTACCTCGATAACGCCAAATTTTGCTCAAACGCCCGTGGCTCTTGTTGGGAAACCATCGACCCCATGATCACCGCCAACGACGAAGAATTAATTTCGCAAGATCTTCTCGACCAGGGACGCGCTGTCGCGGCAAGAGCCGTCGCCCTCCTGAACGGATACATTTCCTACCTCCGAAAAGCCGCCTCCACCAAGTTGCCTCTCGAGGGCGGGTTTTCCATTTAACTTTTAACAAATAACCCCTAACTTTCACTCTATCCACGATGCCGGACCTCGCTTTCCAAATCGCCATCATCGTCACCAAGATCGTCCTGCTGACCTTCGTGGTCGTCCTGCCGCTGGTTCCCCTATCCGTTTATTTCGAGCGGCGCTTCTCCGCCATCATCCAGGACCGCGTAGGACCAAACCGCGTGGGAATCCCGCTGACTTTGTTCGGGTTCAAAAAAGACTTTCACTTTTTCGGTCTGATCCAACCGATCGCCGACGGGCTGAAACTTTTCTTGAAAGAGGACTTCACTCCCGCCCACGTCCGCAAGGCGTTCTACTGGATGGCCCCCGCGCTCACGGTGGTCCCGGCCCTCATCACCGTCTGCGTCGTGCCCTTCGGCTCGCCAATCAGTCTCTTCGGTCACAGCGAAAAACTGGTCATCGCGGACCTCGATATCGGGCCGCTTTTCGTCTTCTCGGTCGCGTCCCTCTCGGTCTACGGCATCACGCTCGCCGGCTGGTCTTCCAACTCCAAATTCCCCTTCATCGGCGGTGTCCGCTCGACCGCTCAGATGATCTCTTATGAAATCGCACTCGGCCTCTCGATTATCCCGGTGCTGATGTATTACGGCGATCTCAACCTAAGCACCATCGTCCAACAACAGGCCGATCACGGCTGGCTGCTGCTGCCGCTCTGGGGCCACGATGCGGACCACACCTTCATCAGCAAACTCCTGTTCTGGTTCCCCGCCGCCATTGCTTTCCTAATTTTCACCATCTCGATCTTCGCGGAAACCAACCGCATGCCCTTCGATCTTCCCGAGTGCGAAACCGAACTCGTCGGCGGCTATCATACTGAATATTCCTCCATGAAATTCGCCATGTTCTTCATGGGCGAATATGCCGCGATGGTCATCGGCTCCGCGCTCATCGTCACCCTGTTCCTCGGTGGCTGGTCGATCGGTTTCGGAATCGATGCGATGGTTGCGAAGTTGCATATCGGCGATTTCTACTTCGGCGGCCTCATCCACATGGGCTGCTTCCTGACCAAGCTGATTGTTTTCATCCTCTTCTTCGTCCTCGTCCGCTGGACGGTGCCCCGGTTCCGTTACGACCAACTGATGAAACTCGGCTGGGTCGTGTTTTTTGAAGCTGCCCTCATCAACGTTTTCCTCGCAGCGCTCATCGTGGCCGCCCCGCAGCTCGAGAAAACCATCATCGGCATCGGAGCCGTGCTCCTCGCCATCACCACTGCTGCGGTGATCTGGGTCGCAAAAGTATCTGAAGAGCGCCCGAAGGTGCTCCGGGCTTAGAAAGCCTCGTTTACCTCGATGTCGCACTCTGAATCGGATCTAACGCCATGACCCGCGAACAGGAAATCACCGCTCAAACACTGCTCACCCGTCCGGATGGGGTCGCCAGCGCGCTGAAGGAGCGCCGCTGGGCAGATGTCGGAGCCGCGGTGGAATTTGCGGAAGCGGATTTACCAAAAGACCTCGCCATCACAGAGCCTGCCCTTTACCGCACCCTTCGTGAAGCGATTACCCGATTCTACCTTCGCGGCGGCGGAGCCCTGAACTTGAAAAAACTCCGCCAGCTCGCCAATCCGATTTCCTAACACCACACTCTCATGGCCGTCGTCAAACTCCAGCGCCCGAAGCTTAACTTCGGTGAGAAGATTTACTTCGGAGCCCTCATCAAGGGCTTCATTCTCACCATGACTCACGCGGTCAAATCGCTCCGCGGGAAATCCGCCGGTGCGGATACCCTCGCCTCGTCCGGGCTGGGCGTGACCATGCAGTTCCCCGAGCAACGCTGGGACGAGCACCTGCCGGAGTATTACCGCGGCGCGCCCGCCCTCGTCACCGACGAGCAGGGGCGCGAACGCTGCGTTTCCTGCCAGCTCTGCGAATTCATCTGCCCGCCCAAGGCCATCAAGATCGTCCCTGCGGAAATTCCTTCCAACGACCCATGGGCCAAGGTCGAGAAGCGGCCGCTCGAATTCGACATCGACATGATCCGCTGCATCTACTGCGGCATGTGCGAGGAAGTCTGCCCCGAGCAGGCCATCTATCTGCGCAAGGACTACCTGATCACCGGCCTCAAGCGCGCCGACATGGTCCACGACAAGAAGAAGCTCTACGAAATCGGCGGCACCCGCGTCGGGCTCGTGAACAAGTGGAACGAGCTGAAATAAGGTTAAAAGCTATTGGTTAGAGGTTAAACGGCTTCCGTATCCTTCACCAATATCTAATAACATTTAACGTATAACAAAATGCCCTCCTACCTCTTCTGGCTCTTCGCCACCATCATGCTCATCGGCGGTGTATCGGTGATCGCCTTCCGCAATCCGGTTTCCAGCGCGCTCTCCGTCGTCACCTGCTTCGTCGGTCTCGCCGGTCTCTTCATCGGTCTCAGCGCCTTCTTCGTCGGAGTCATCCAAATCCTCGTCTACACCGGCGCGGTGATGGTGTTGTTCCTTTTCATCATCATGTTGCTTGATCTCAAGGATGAAGCGAAGGCCGCCAAGCCGCTGCTTCCCGTCGCCGCCGGCATCGCGCTGTTCGCGGCGTTCATGATCCAGCTGGTTGGCGTCCTGTCCCGCTCGCCTAACAAAACCGCCCCGGCGCTCGACAAGGAAACCCTCACCGCCGCAGCCGGCAGCTTCAATGCCTCCGGCAAAATCGCCACCACGCTCACCCAAGGAAAACTCCCCGACGTCCATCTCATCGGTCACACGCTTTTCACCGACTACAATTTCCCCCTCCAGATACTCGGCGTCCTCCTGCTCGTCGCCACCGTCGGCGTCGTCGTCCTCTCCAAGCGGCAGGCGGAATAAACCTCTTTTCTGATCACTGCTCACTGATCACTGATCACTTCTTATGGCTTCTTTAAACGACTACCTTCTCGTCTCCGGCCTCCTCTTCGCCATCGGCCTCGCGGGCGTGGTGCTGCGCCGGAACATCATCATCGTCTTCATGTGCCTCGAGCTGATGCTCAGCGCGGCCAATCTCTCGCTGGTCGCGTTTTCCCGCTTCAATCCGACTCCTAACGGCCTCCCTGATTATAACGGCCAGATGCTCGTCTTCTTCGTCATCACCGTCGCCGCCGCCGAGGTCGCGGTCGGCCTGGCGATCATCGTCGCCCTCTACCGCGCGCGCCAGACGATCCACACGGACGAGCTGACTTCGCTAAAGGGCTGACCCTTTGTCTGATCACTGCTCACTGATCACTTTCCACTTTATCCCATGAATCCCGCTTGGATCCTCCTTTTCCTCCCGCTCGCCGTTGCGGCCGTAAACCATCTTTTCCTACAACGCTCGTCGAATGCCGTCCGCCTGTCGCTGCTGTCGGCTGGTGTTACCTTTGGTTATGCCATATCACTACTCGGCGAAAGTGGCACCTATTCGTTTCCATGGGCAACGATCGGAAACTTTTCCATCAACATCGGCATCAAGCTCGACCAGCTCTCCACTGGAATGATGATTGTCGTCACCGGCGTCGGCCTGCTGGTGCATATCTTCTCGCTGGCCTACATGAAGGACGATGTGGCGAAAGCCCGCTATTTCACCGGCCTCTCGCTCTTCATGTTCTCCATGACCGGCATCGTCCTGGCGGACAATTTCATCATGACCTTCATCTTCTGGGAGCTGGTCGGACTCAGCTCCTATCTGCTCATCGGCCATTGGTATCAGAAGGACTCCGCCGCGGATGCCGCGAAGAAGGCATTTCTCTGCAACCGCGTCGGCGACTTCGGGTTCATGGTCGGCATCCTCATGCTGTGGGGCATCACCGGGCATCTCGCGTTCGATGGCATGAAGGACGGACTCACCGCATTTCAGACGGCTAATCCCGCGATCGCCGGCGGAGTTTTATCCGCCGCCGTGCTCTGTGTTTTCTGTGGGGCTGTTGGGAAATCCGCGCAACTCCCGCTCCACGTCTGGCTACCGGACGCCATGGAAGGCCCCACTCCCGTCTCCGCGCTCATCCACGCCGCGACCATGGTTGCCGCCGGAGTTTACATGCTCTTCCGCCTGCAATTCACGCTTGGCTTCGAAGTCTTCGAAGGTCTGCAGGCCAGCGCCGTCATCGCCTGGACCGGCGGCCTCACTGCACTGGTCGCCGCGCTGATGGCCACCCAGCAGGACGACATCAAGCGCATACTCGCCTACTCGACCCTCTCCCAGCTCGGCTACATGGTCATGGCCGTGGGCCTCGTTTCCGGCGAGGCGGGCATGTTCCACCTCTTCACCCACGCCTGGTTCAAGGCGCTTCTTTTCCTCGGCTCCGGCGCGGTCATTTACGCCTGCCATCACGAGCAGGATATCTGGAAAATGGGTGGGCTTTTGAAAAAGATGCCGATCACTGGCATCACCTTCGCCATCGGTTTCGCCGCCCTCATCGCAGTGCCGTTCACCTCCGGATTTTTCTCCAAGGAACAGATCCTCGAAGCCGCTTACGAGAAGCAGCCGATCCTCTTCTGGATCGCCGCCCTGGTCGCGGTGCTCACGCCGTTTTACATGACCCGGCTCTTCGTTGTGGCCTTCCTCGGCAAGCCGAAATCCGATAATGCCGACCACGCTCACGAAGTCGGCCCGCTGATGTTCGGCCCGCTGGTCGTGCTTGCCATCCTCGGCCTCATCGCCGGCTTCCCCTTCGTCGCAGCGAAATTCGCGCCTGCCTATACGCAGCCCGAACACCTGATCCACTTCGGCACCGTTACCTACGTTTCCATCGCTGCGCTGGTCATCGGCGTGCTCGGCGGATTCCTCCTTTACGCGGACAAAAACCGGGACCCCGTCTCCATTCCCCTGTTCCGCAACCGCTTCTACATTGACGGCATTTACGACAACTTCCTCGTCCGTTATTTCCAGGATGCTTTCGCCGCCATCGTCGCCTTCTTCGACGAGTTCATCATCAACGGCCTCCTCGTCAGCGGGCTGAGCCGCACCGCCGAGTCTTCCGGTAATCTCTTCCGCAAGGTCCAGTCCGGCAGCCTCCAAGGTTACGCCTTCGCCTTCGGCCTCGGTGTCCTTCTCGTCGTCTATTTCACCACATTTTAATGTTGGTCATCGAAATACCATGTCTCCCCTGATCACTGCTCACTGATCACTTTCCCTCAGCTCCATGCTCCTCCTGCTCGTCCTTCTCCCGATCCTCGCGTTCCTTGCGATCCTCCTCGGCGCGCCCGCCCGCCTCACAGCCATCTCCGCCTCCGCGCTCAATCTCGTGCTCGGCCTCGCCGCCGTCTTCTCTTGGAAATCCACCGTCTGGTCCTTCTCGGCGCCGGTGCTTGAAAAGCCGGCACTCAACCTCGCCTTTGCCTTCACTGATGGCATGAGCGTCATCATGGTGTTGCTGTCCGTGATCGTCACGCTCGCCGCCGTGCTCTCCGGGAAATCCCCCGTCGGCCGCGAGAAACTTTACTTCGGTTCCTCGCTGCTCATCTCTGCCGGCGCGCTCGGAGCTTTCGCCGCTACCGACCTGTTCTTCTTCTATGCCTTCCACGAGCTCGCCCTCGTCCCGACCTTCCTCATGATCGGCATCCTCGGCCGCGGGGACCGCCGGGCGGCTGCGTGGAAGATCACGATCTACCTCGGACTTGGCTCCATCGTCCTGCTCGCCGGCCTCGTCGGCCTGGCGAATTTCACCGGCACCTATGACATCCCCACGATGCTCGCAAACAAGGCGCAGATCCCCGCGAGCGCGCAAAATGTCATCGCCGCCCTGCTCATCGTCGGTTTCGGCACACTCGTCTCCCTCTTCCCGTTCCATTCATGGGCCGCCCCCGCCTACGCCAGCGCACCCGCTCCGATTTCCATGCTGCACGCCGGCGTGCTGAAGAAATTCGGCCTCTACGGCCTGCTCCGTCTCGCCATCCCGCTCGTCCCCGATGGCCTCGCGTTCTGGCTTACGCCCCTGCTCGTACTGCTGCTCGGCAACATCCTCTGGGTCGGCTGGGTGACCATCTCTCAGAAGCGTCTCGACCTAATGTTAGGGAACTCATCGGTGATGCACATGGGCTACATTTTCCTCGCCATCGCCGCCCTGATTGCCTTCCCGGAAAACCCCCTCGCCCGCTCCGCCGCCATCGTCCTGATGTTCGCTCACGGCATTTCCATCGCCCTGCTCTTCGGGCTGGCGGACCGCATCGAGCGCAGCACCGGCACCCTCGACCTGCAGGACCTCGGTGGCCTCGCCAAATCCGCGCCCGGCCTTGCCTTCCTCTTCGGCATCGCCGCCATGGCCTCCATCGGTCTTCCGGGCCTGGCCAATTTCTCTGGTGAAATCCTCGTCTTCCTTGCCGCCTTTGCCAGCTATGACGGCACGACCGGCCTCGGCCCGGTCCAGATCGCCTGCATCCTCTCCATCTGGGGTGTCGTCATCAGCGCCGTCTACATGCTCCGCGCCTATCGGAACATCTTCCAGGGCCCCGCGGTGAAACTCACCGAATCCGCCGCCGATGTGACCTTGGCGGACCGCATCCCGGCCACGCTGCTCGTTCTCGCCCTCTTCGCGGTAGGCCTCTATCCGAACCTGCTTCTTAATCTCTTGAAGTAATCTTCTCTGATCATTGCTCACTGATCACTTTCCACTTCTTTCAAAATGCCCGTCTATTATCTTGAAGCCCTCACCGTCACCCTCGGCATCGTCCTGCTCATGGCCGAAGCGTTCTGCTCCGGTAAAAACAAAGCCTGGGTCGGCATTTCCGCCGCCGCCGGCCTGACGGCCATTCTGATCGCCACCTTCTTCGCCGTAGGACCCGACGTCAGGCCTGCAGCCGGGTGGGCGAACTGGCCGCTGTGGAACTTCTACAACTTCGACGGCCTCGCGAGATTCTATAAAATCTTCGCCCTCGTCACCACGATCCTGGTCCTGCTGCTTGCCGTCGACTACCGGAAAATCCTCGCCCGCTTCACCGAAGGACCCGAGTCCGAAAACGGCACCGGCGAGTTCTACGCCCTCCCCGTCTTCGCCTGCGCCGGCATGATGTGGCTCGCATCCGCCAAGGACCTAGCAGGAGCCTTCGTCGCCCTCGAACTCGTCACCGTCACCTTCTACATTCTCGTCGCCTACATGCGCCGCAATGTCGGCTCGCTTGAAGCCGGCGTGAAATACCTCATTCTCGGCGCGCTCAGCACCGGCTTCCTCGTTTACGGCATCGCCTGGGTTTACGGCAGCACCGGCACCATGAATCTCGACGCCATCGGCAGCATGCTCGAAGACGGCCGCTCGGTGAACATCCAGCTCACACCCCTCCTCTTCGGCATCGCCCTCGTCATGGTCGGCCTCGGCTTCAAGATCGGCGCCGTCCCCATGCAGGTCTGGATTCCGGACGTCTATCAGGGCGCTCCCACCCCGACCACCGCCTTCCTTTCCGTCGGATCCAAGGCCGCCGGCTTCATCCTCACCATCCGGTTCCTCGAGCCCTTCCTCGCCAGCGAGCTCACCCGCGGCCCGGTCGTCACCCTGCTGCTCATCCTCGCCGGTGCGACGCTGCTATTCGGAAATCTCGCCGCCATCCCGCAGACGAATTTCAAACGCCTGCTCGCCTACTCCTCCATCGCCCATGCCGGATTCCTCCTCCTCGCCCTTGCTGCCTGGAAAAACGAAACCGCCACCTCCGTGGGCTCCGTCAAGGTCGTTTCCTTCTACCTCGCCACCTATCTGCTCATGACGCTCGGTGTCTTCTTCATCCTCGCGCAGGTCCGCATCCAGCGCGATGGCGAGAACATCGTTGACTTCAACGGACTCGGAAAAACCAACCCACAACTGGCCCTCGCGCTGACCGTCCTGTTAGCCGCCTTGGCCGGTGTCCCGCTTACCGCCGGCTTCATCGGCAAGTTCCTCGTCTTCTCCCTCGCCGTCGATGCCGGTCTCTGGTGGGGCGTAGCCATCGCCGCCATCGGTGCCGGCGCCGGATTCTACTATTACTTCAATGTCATCCGTGCCATCTGGTGGACCGCTCCCGCTAACGAGTCGCCCATCAGCCTGCCGCCGATCAGCCGGTTCTCCATCGCCGCCCTGACCTTGGCCACGCTCGTCCTCGGCTTCTGGCCACAGCCGATCTGGGCGCTGCTGAAATAGGACCGGACCTGCACAAAGACAGGCTGGAGCTTCAACTGCAGCACCCCCGGACGGCAGAATCAGGGTCACGAACAGCAGCAATTCAAAGGGACGAAGGGACCGTCAATTCCCGGTTTCGAATTTCCTCCAGCCAGGCGTCCTCCGGCATCGCATACGGCCGGAAGGTCTCCAGCGTCCCGAGGTGCTCGTTGTGAAACAGCGCACGGTGCAGCCCGAGCATGGTGGCGGCGGGCGAGTCGATCAGGTTTGAGGAATCATTCGCACTCATCTGGAACAGCACCCGCATTTCAAACTCGGCCAGCAGCTTACGCGGGATCCAGCGGCTGACGTTGTTCCAGGTATCCGTGGCCGCGAGGACATGCATGCCGACCGGACCGCCCTCGCCTAGCAGATCTGCCAGCACCTGCGCCGGACTTGCCGCCGCACCGTCGTCCACCGCGAAACGGAACTCGTCATCCGGACGTAGCGCCTTGTATCGCTGGAGATCGTGGATGATGAGAAAAACCTCCGGTGCTTCGCGACCGGACGACGGGCCGCGCGCTTCCAGCTCCGCGGCCAGTTCACCCATCACCGCATTCACGTCGCTGGGGCCAGCGATGTGCACCGGATGCAGCAGGACGGCGGCAAGCTTCTGGAAAAATCCGTCGCCCCCGGCGGCGGAGGCGTGCGGATCGAGAATAACGAATCGGGCCTGCCCCGCCGGATACTGCGCGGCCAGTGACACGATCGCGATCGAAAGCAGCGACAGCGCCCGCTCGGCGGACTGACCCACGACTAACAGGTGACTGCCGCTCTGGCGCTGGAACCGCGCCTCGGTCGGGCCCTTGATGGAATTCGGCGCGCCCAGCCAAGCGCGCGCGGCTGCGGGCCGGGTGGCCGGCGTCGCGGCAAGTAAATGTTTCAGCTCCATGTTGTCTCGGACGTCCGCGAAAGCGTTTCCTTCAAAAATGATCGGCCACCCGGTCCAGCACCGCATCCCGCTCATCCTCCGGCAGCCAGACGATTTGAAACGGGCTGTTCGCCGCGAGCGCGCCGGCTTGGTCGTTGTAGATTCCTTCGCCCGGCCTGGTGAGCATCCGCGGCGCGGGATTGTCGTCATCCATGATGAGATGCGCGTCGGTCTCGTTGCACTGGAGCGCGATGCGGATGACCATCTGCCCCAACGTCGCGCGGGCCAGCGTGTAGGCACCGCCGAGGGTTTGGGAGCCGAGAATGACGTGAATCCCGAACGCTCGGCCCTGCCTGACAATCCGGTCCAACAACAAAGAAGCTTCCTGCGCCACCGCGTCGTCCTCAGTGAAGAATTCCTGGAACTCGTCGATGAGCAACAAGCTCCGCGGCAGCGGTTCGTGGCCCGCCGTGCGTTTGTAACCGGCGAGATCCTGCGATCCCGCGCGGCGGAAAAGCTCGCCCCGGCGCTTCAGCTCACCATCGATCCGCTGCAGCACGCTGAGCGCGAATTCGCGGTCGCTCTCGATCGCGATGACCCGCGCATGCGGCAGCTTTTTCGCGGCGTAGCACTTGAATTCCACGCCCTTCTTGAAATCCACCAGATAGAATTCCACCTGATCGGGGCTGCTCCACAGCGCGAGGTTGGTGATGATGACATGGAATAACGTGGATTTGCCCGAACCGGTTGGCCCGGTGACTAAAATCAAACCCTGTGGCTGATTGATTAATTCCTGGAAGATTTTTGGGCAGGCCAGCTCTTCCAAAGTCAAAATTTGACTTGGAATGGTACGAAATACCGCACCGGCACCGCGATTTTGATTGAAGGCGTTCACACGAAAACGGGCGAGCCCGGGAATTTCGAAGCTGAAATCGACCTCCAGAAATTCTTCGTAATCGCGACGCTGTTTGTCCGACATAATGTCGTAAACAAGTGAATGCACTTGCTTGTGATCGAGCGCCGGAATATTAATTCTGCAATATCCATTGCCAATCTCCCCTAAAGTGCAAGTTGTATGGTGGCACAAGCGATGTCCTCAGGGCAGTATAACTCTCCCAACGAACTCAACAATGCCCAGCATGAATAATCCGTTAGACCCGGCCTTCCGTAACATCGTTCATCAGATAGATAACGCGAACCTTGCTGCTAAACGGCCACAGGCAGCGGTGCTGTTGGCCGTTTCTAAAATGCAGCCGGTCGCTGCCGTGCGTAATCTGGCGGCACTGGGTCAGCGTGCTTTTGGCGAAAATTACGTGCAAGAGGCGATTGCCAAACAACAGCAATTGCGGGATTTAGACTTGCAATGGCATCTTATTGGTCCGCTGCAATCAAATAAATGTGCCGAAGCGGCCAAACATTTCGACTGGATACAAAGCCTGAGCCGACTCAAACTGGTCGAACCTCTAAATCGCTATCGAGCCGAGCAGCGCAAACCCTTGAATGTACTCATTCAGGTCAATATAGACGGCGAAGCCAGCAAATCTGGTTGCTCGCCAACTGACATCGACTCG
>ENA-OFCX01001098-OFCX01001098.1-metagenomes-genome-assembly--contig:-NODE-1098-length-11732-cov-4.005823_pt1 | contig 11732 bp, 12 predicted proteins | sample MGYA00153384_OFCX01 | MGnify analysis MGYA00153384
TCACCGACGAATGCATCAACTGCGACGTGTGCGAGCCCGAATGCCCGAACCAGGCGATCTACATGGGCAAAGACATTTATGAGATTGACCCCAACAAATGCACTGAGTGCGTAGGCCACTTTGACGAGCCGCAATGCGTGCAGGTGTGCCCGGTGGCGTGTATTCCGGTCAGCCCGCAGCATGTAGAAACCAAGCCAATGTTGTGGGCGAAGTACCATCGTTTGACCGGGACAGTTGCCGTTGTGGGTGAAAATGCGGCTTAAAGCACCGCTATTTCGGCAGTTTTAAGTATCTTTTAATGCTTTAGCGCAATGAACACGGGCGCTAGCAGCTATTGTAATAATAGCAAATAACAAACAGCCCATACCATTGATCTGCCCGTGAACTCTTCGCACCATCTGACCCCTGCACCCACTTTGCCGCTGGCCGTAGCGGCCGAGCGCATTGACATTGACTCGCCCGCCGGACCCATCAGCTACTACCATGCGTCACCTGCACAAGCTGCAGTCATGCATAGGCCGCTTTTGTTGATTCACAGCGTCAATGCTGCGGGCTCAGCGGCTGAGGTTGCGCCGTTGTTTGACCACTACCGAGCAACACGCCATGTTTATGCGCTGGACTTGCCCGGTTTTGGTTTTTCAAACCGCGCTGACCGCGCCTATACCCCGCGTTTGATGACCGACGCCGTACTGGCGCTGATTGACGTGATGCGCAAAGCCAGCGGCGGCGCTGCGGTAGATGTGTTGGGTGTGTCGCTCGCGGCTGAATACGTGGCACGGGCCCAGCGCGAAGCACCGCACACCATTCGCCGGGCAGTGCTGGTCAGCCCCACCGGTTTTAGCCGCGCGAAGCGGCGCTACGGCGCGCCGGGTTCAACCTTGGGCTTGCCGTGGCTGTATAAAACGTTTACCTGGCCATTCTGGTCAGACGGCATTTACCGAAACCTGACCCGCCCCAGCGTGATCCGCTATTTTTTGCAGCGCACTTGGGGTGCTAAAAAAATTGACGAGGCACTGTGGCGCTACAACCTGCTGATTACCCGCCAGCCAGGCGCAAAGCACGCGCCGTTTTACTTTGTGTCGGCGTTTTTGTTCAGTGCTGACATCAACACGCTGTATGAAGCGATGGACTGCCCGGTCTGCGTGACGATGGCCACGCGCGGCGACTTTACCGATTACCAGGGCCGCACCACAGTACAAACCAAGCCCAACTGGCAGTTTCACGCAGTCGAAGGCGGGGCGCTGCCGTATTTTGAGGATTTAGCGGCGTTTACGAAGGTTTTGAGCCCGTTTTTGGATGATTTCTAGTGCTTTTTAGTGCTGTAGCCTAATAAAAACGGGCGTAAACAGCTATTTAATTAATAGCATTTTATTCTCGCTGCAGAGCCAAGGCACTGGTGTGTACCAAGCTAAACCGGCCTCCCGCATTTTCCTTTTGGTAGTCCCAGCGCTCAATCTCACAGCGCAATTGACTCGCACCCGGCTCGGTCTTAAATTCAACCACGTTGACCGAATTGGGCGCTTCACGCCGAATGCGGCTTGAAACCGCGGTACCCGCCTGAACGCACCACATGCGCCTTGCCAGCCCATCAACCCGCGCTGACAGCTCGCAGACGTACGGCAGGTGGATGTGCCCGCCCATCACAATGTCTGCGCCTGCTGCAGACCAGGCCTTTACAGCCGCGTGCCAGCCTTTAAGGCGGTCGTGCTCGTCGCGCGTCCGCAGCACATGCACCGGTTGGTGCACCACCACTATGCGCAGTTGCTGCGCTGTTGCCTTTGAAAGCTGCTCGCACACGCGCGCAATCTGTGCCTTTGAAACGTCGCCGTTTTTATGTCGCCACCAGCGCGTGGTGTTGACTGTCGAAATGCTCAGCGATGGCGTTTGCAGGTGCTGCTCAAGTGCTTGGCCGAACGCTTTGCGGTACGCAGCGTACGGCTGCACAATGCGCGCGAAAAGGTTGAACAGCGCAATATCGTGGTTGCCGGGTATTGCCAACATGTGAGCAGCATTGAGCCGATCGCAAAATGCGCGCGCCTGGGCGAACTGCGCGTGCGTGGCGCGCTGCGTGATGTCCCCTGATACGACCAGCACGTCGGGCTTTTTTTCACGCGCCAGCGCCTCAAGCGCCTGCACCACTTGCGGCTGCTCGGTGCCAAAGTGCGTATCTGAAATTTGTAGCAAGGTGGTCATGCAATCTTGGCTCGGTCGGCGGGTGCGGGCACCATCAGGAGCAGCGGCGTATCAGCCACCTGAAACACCAGCGGCAACGCCATCCAGACGACTTCTCCGTCGGTGGCGACTTTGATCCGCCGTTTACCGCGTACCGCAACTTTCAAGCGCCTAAAGGAAAAACTGTCGATGTTTTCTGCATCGCCGAGCCGGCCTATTGCCCCGCGCACCAGCAGGCCAAACAGCGCCAGCGTGCCGATGGGGCGCGGTGCAATGCCCGCCAGAGCGCCCTGGTTTACTGCATCTGCATGTGCTTCATCAATGCCGACCTGGGCGAGTTGAAGATGGTTGTTGCCGATGAAAAGCGTGGGCGTTCGCAGTGTGGTGGTTTTACCCGCCAGCTCAATTTCAAGTCGCAGCTGGCCGCTCGCTTTGAACAGCGTTGCCAGCCCCGATGCAAAAGCCACCAGGCGGCTGCGGCCAAATTGCTGCTTCCATGCTTCGCGGTCTTCGAGCAATTGCGGGTACAGGCCCAAACTGGCGTTGACTAAAAACACGCGGTTATTGACCTCTCCGACGCTGATGGGTGAAATGCTGGCACCCAGAAGCGCTTCGGCTGCGGCCCGAGTGTCTTGTGAAATGGCGTTGGCGCGGGCAAAGTAGTTAAAGGTGCCTTGCGGCAACACTCCAAATGGGCAGCCGCTGCGCAGAACTGCTGAGGCGGCCGTACTGACGGTGCCATCGCCGCCTGCCGCTACCACCACACCGTTTTGAGCTTTCGCCAGCACGACCGCCTTTGCGCAGACGTCGCCAATGCTGGCTGTTTGGCCTATTTCAACGAACTCAAACGGACGCCCGGCTGCTTTAAAAACCTCCGATACGATGCGCCGCTCGTCTGCCGCTTCGTTGGCGCCCGACGCTGCATTCATCACGATAAAAAGCGGGCCAGAGCGCGCAGCTTGTTGGGCGGAATCGGGTATTGCTGTCATTACCATAGCTTAGCTTTTGTACGCTCAATGAATTGTCAGTTGAAGCCCCTTGTTACCTAAAGTTCAGGGCGGACTTCAACCGCTTACTTTCAATTTTCCAGGTGCCTCAGTTTTCCCGATTTCGCGAGGGTGGGTAAATCGGGCTTGCTACCTTGCCAACACCATATTGTTCATATAAGGGCTTACAAACGGTTAGGGGTCTGGGCAGATGGCGCCCACCAGCAGAATACGCGTGGCCTTGCTGATTGTCTGCAAGACGGGAGCGGGGAGGAGCAGTCAGGAGGTTAAAATGGCGATTAAATCGATCTTTAGCTCAACAAATACGGGCGTAATAAGCTATTATTATAATAGCAAATATAACGCCAGAATTGAGGATAACTTCTCCAATGGAACAGCCCGCTGCTAGTCCGCTTGCCTCCGCGCTGGCTTGTGCGGTGGTCCAGCACTGCTTTGCGTTCAAGGGCTCCAGGCTGTGTTTAGCCGCTTGCGCTTAAACCACCACACGCCGCCGCTGACAATCAAGGTGACCACCACGATGCCCAATATGCCAAACAGCCATATCGCACCCACGATGAAGGGGACCGCAGCGCCTGCAAACTGCATCAAGCCGCCCAACAACCCTTGAGTCACTTGCAGTAAAGGTGCGAGCGCATCCACCATTTGCTGCCACCATGGCGCAACGATAGCCGGCACTTGCAGCTCTCTGGCCTGCTGCAAGGTTTGCTCCCAGGGCAATTGGCCCGCCCACTGCAGCAGGCGGTGCGAAAGCCAGGCCAGCAAGGTCCAAAAGCCCATCAAAACGACGGCCGAAATCCAGATAAATATAGTCATAGATTAAATTTTAGAGTTGTAGAACCGATGCTTGGCCCGTGATGGCTTCACCGCGTATTGGAACGCGGGTTGTTGGAACGCAAAGTGCCTTGGAAGTTCATGCCCAAGCGCTTACGAGGCGTAGGGCTATTTGATGTAAGCGTCCCACTTGCCATACCTCGCTTCAATTTTGCCCTTGGGGATAGCAAGCACCATCAGCAAAACGCCGACTGCAATACTGACCGCCATAACCAAACCCGTCGTTTCAATCACGAAGGGCGACGCAGCCAATGCCAAGCCCAGCAACACATTTAATTAATGCACTGCCTTGGCCACGTCAGCCGCCGCTAACGACACCACCGTCATGGCCAAGGCACCGACCACATGGTGGACATGGGCCAAGTTGCCGTCGACTCCCAGCGTAACGTGAGGCAACATCAGCGCCAGGCCAATCGCTGCACACAGCGCCAGATTCCACGGCAAGTTCACACCGCCGCTTAGCGTGTCGCGCAGCACTCTAGATGCGGGTCGGTCAAACTCATAGGGCAAAAAAGCGTTCGTTTGCTGACGATGTCTTTCGCTGCGAGCGGCATCTCGTCGGTATCGCCCACAAACAGCAACCGCACCCGGTTTTGCCCAGCACGCGCGCGCCTGCGTAAAAACTGCAGCGTGGCAATCAACTCATCGAGCGAATAGGGGATTTGAATCAACACAGCCGCCGCGCCTGCCAGCGCAACAATGCTCCAGGTGCCAATCACAATCGGCTGGATGACGATGAAAAATATTGATGTGACGCGGCCAGGGCATGGTGCGCCAGCGAATTCGTGCGCCGACCAAGCCCGTCAAGATTTCCAGCGCGTAGGTGTAGCCGCCCAGCGCAGCGTCGCTGACCGGAAAGGCTTTGGAAACGGCTGAGGTGATGACCTCTTCAGTGCCGTTTTGTGGATCGGTTAAGGAACCCTCAAAAAATGGATCCCACACCTCGGGTATGTGCCCGAGTTGGTAGCCCGTGAAATAGCGTAGCTTTAGCCGGGTGGGATTTCGGGGCCATGAAGTAGCCAGTGCGGATGCACCCGGCTCAGGTTTCAGGCACACGGCCAAACCAAAAATCAGCGCGCCCACGAGCGTGTCAGACAAGTCGGCGGCGGCGCTGTTGGTGTTGAACACAAACGGAATGGCCATCACCAAAGTACCGACTCCGGCACTGGCCCAGCGAGCCCAAGTGGCCTGCCAAGACAGCGCAGCAGGGAGGAAACCAGCAATGCTAAACCCAGAACCATTTCTGTGGTTCGCAAACCCGGTTCTTGAACATTGATCAACAACGGTTGCGTGATCAGCCAAGTGGCCAAACCCATGTTGACAAAATGCGCCCAGCGGTTGGCGTTGTGCTCGGTACGAACTTGCACTTCACGCTTGGACCGCAACGTTTCTGCGTTCTCGCCCTCCCGGTGGGCCTCTTCAAGCGATTCGGGCAGGGCAATGCCATGTCTTGCGTACTTGCGCAAGGGTTGTCCTTGAGCGCCTGCACCATGGCAGGCAATTCGTCCTTCAGGCGGTGCATGGCTTCCCAGTCCATCGGGCTGCCTGAGTGAAAGTAGCTTTGAAAATCTCGCTCATAAATACGTGCCATTTGCCTGGCCAGCGTGGGCACCATAGACGTGGTGTCGTACACACCCGCCAGGCGCAAATTGACATATGGAATTTTCCCGTGCTCTTGGCACAGAACTTCCTCGGCTCTGGCTTTTGATTTTGGGTACATCCAGCCAAGCGCGATCGGCTGGGTTTCATCAATGCGTTCGCCGGGGCGGCACAGTGCGTGTACCAGCATGGAGCTGGCATAAATAAACTGTTTTGCCTCGAACGCGTGCAACCCCCTGAGAAGCGCGCGAGTGCCTTGCACATTGATGCTTTCACATAACGGTTTCTCTTATCGATAAAATCGAAATAGGCCACCAGCTTTACCACGCTGGCGATCTGCGAACCATACGCATCGCGTATTTTGTGCAGGCCTGGGAGCCTAGCCCGAAAATTCCCACTGTTTTTTGGCCACCAGCACCGCATCTGGGTACGGCGCTTTGCCGCGCGAGCCGTTGTAGCGGCCCAAGCCCAAAAACAAATCGCCTTTTTCACGGTCTAGGTAGTGCCGCAAAATCACGCAGCCAAATCGCAGGTTGGTTTGCATGTGAAAGAGTTTGGAGGGGTCGCTGTCGCCAATCACGCGGGTCCAGAACGGCATGACCTGCATGTAGCCGCGTGCCCCGACCACGCTGATAGCATGCCGTCTGAAATTGCTTTCAACCTGAATCAAACCCAGCACCAGCGCCAAATCAAGTCCGGCGCGTTTGCTTTCATACCAAACGGTTTGCAGGAATTCCTGTCGAATTTGGGTCTCAGCTTTTTTCTTGTACAAACGGTCGCTCATGGCGGCGAGCCAGCGCAGGTAATTGAGCCATGCCTCAGGGTTGGTGAATTCTGGCACCGGCGGTGCCTGATTGGCAATGGCCGAAGTCAGTGCGGTGCGCACAGAGTCAATCAGCGGCTCTTCCAGCTGGCCACCGGCATGTGCTTGGCTTAAAAATAAGAGCTGCCCGCACCCGATGATTGTGGTCTGCAGGGCCAATCTTCTGCTAAAACCGGTCGAGTTCACAAGCCCAGCTTGCCTTTGAGAAATACCAACGCATCAGCGGTGTTGATGGGGGTTGCTGCTTGATCGCGGCGGTGCTGGTACTCAATGTGGCCTTCTTTCAGAGTCCGGTCGCCAATCGTCACGCGGTGCGGCACGCCAATCAGTTCCCAGTCGGCAAACATCGCGCCGGGGCGCTCGTTGCGGTCGTCCAGAATCACATCGACACCCGCAGCCATCAGCTCTGCGTACAACGTGTCAGCAGCCGCTTTGACATCTGCAAAACGGTCCGGGCTGATGGGGCACAACACCACGGTGAACGGCGCAATCGCATCCGGCCAGATGATGCCTTTGGCGTCGTGGTTTTGCTCAATCGCGGCGGCGGGCAGGCGGGTGATGCCGATCCCGTAGCAGCCCATTTCCAGGAACTGCGGCTTGCCGTTGTCGCCCAAAAAGGTGGCGTTCATGGCCTTGCTGTATTTGGTGCCAAGGTAAAAGACGTGGCCGACTTCAATGCCGCGTTCGATGGCGAGCACGCCTTTGCCGTCGGGGGAGGCATCGCCAGCCACGACGTTGCGGATGTCGGCGATGAGTGTTGGTTCGGGCAAGTCGCGGCCCCAGTTGACGCCTGTGATGTGGAAGTCGGGCTCGTTTGCGCCGCAGACCCAGTCGGCCATCGCGGCCACTTCACGGTCTACCGCCAGCTTAACGGGCTTGAGCATATTGAGCGGCCCAAGGTAGCCGGGCTTGCAACCAAAATGGTCTTCAATCTCCGGCACGGTGGCGAATCTGAAGCCTGCCAGTCCTTCAATTTTGCCGACCTTGACTTCATTCATGTCATGGTCACCGCGCAGCAGCAGCAGCCAGACCTGTGTTTTAACGACTTCGTTTTTATCGTTCAACGTGTCGGTGGCCAGCACCAAAGACTTGACAGTTGTTTGCAGTGGGATGCCCAAAAATTCCGCCACATCCGCGCAGGTTGACTTGCCTGGCGTGGTGGTTTTGGTCATGGCTTGCATAGCTGCTTCGCGCTCAGCAGTTGGCGCCAGCGCCTCAGCCTTCTCCATATTCGCCGCGTAGTCACTCGTTGGGCAGTACACGATGGCGTCTTCGCCTGTGGCGGCAATCACCTGAAACTCTTCGTTCAGATCGCCGCCAATAGCGCCACTGTCGGCAGCAACGGCACGATAGCTCAGGCCAAAGCGGTCAAAAATCTTTCGGTACGCCGCCGCCATGTTCTGATAGCTGACTTTGGCGGACGCTTCGTCGCGGTCAAAGCTGTAGGCGTCCTTCATGATGAACTCGCGCCCGCGCATCAGGCCAAAACGGGGGCGGCGTTCATCCCTGAATTTGGTTTGAATCTGGTAAATATTTTTTGGCAACTGCTTGTAGCTCTTGATGTCCTGGCGCATCACGTCAGTGGCTACTTCTTCACTCGTTGGCTGCACAATAAAGTCGCGTCCATGGCGGTCCTGTATTCGCAGCAGCTCGGGGCCCATTTCGTCAAAGCGCTTTGTCTCTTGCCACAGCTCGGCAGGCTGAATGACGGGCATGGTCATTTCAATTGCGCCAGCCTTGTTCATCTCGTCGCGCACGATGGCTTCAACCTTGCGAATCACCCGCAGACCCATCGGCATGTAGCTGTAAATGCCAGCACCCAGTTTTTTGATCATGCCGGCGCGCGTCATGAGTTGGTGGCTGGCAATTTCTGCGTCAGCGGGTGCTTCTTTCAGGGTGGAGATGTAAAACTGCGAGGCTTTCATGGGCTTTTTTCTGGATGGTTTTCTGGATAGTTTTGCTTGCTGGGTGTTCTGTCCAGCCGCTTGGCGCTTGGCATTGCTGATTTCACTGTGCATAATGCAATCAGTTTAAAAAATTTGAGGTTTGATTATGCTCGACCGGGACGGCTTCAGGCCCAACGTCGGCATCATCTTGCTCAACCAGAAAAGTCAGGTATTTTGGGGCAAGCGTATCCGCACCCACTCGTGGCAGTTTCCACAGGGCGGCATTGACCGGGGTGAAAACCCCGAGCAGGCGATGTTCCGTGAATTGCATGAAGAGGTCGGATTGCATCCGCAGCACGTTAGCGTGCTGGCCCGAACCCGTGACTGGTTGCGCTATGAGGTGCCTGACAGATTCATTCGCCGCGATGCGCGCGGCCATTACAAAGGCCAGAAACAAATCTGGTTTCTGCTGCAACTGGTTGGCCACGACTGGGACTTGAACCTGCGCGCCACCGACCACCCGGAGTTTGATGCCTGGCGCTGGCACGACTACTGGGTGCCACTTGACGTGGTGGTGGAGTTCAAGCGCGGCGTGTATGAAATGGCCTTGCTGGAGTTGGCCCGGTTTGTGCCGCATCTGGATTTCAGGGGCGGCCAAACAGACAGGCCTGAAAGAGCAGACAACAGACCCGATTTGCGGCAGCAACCGATGCATGACCATTCAGCCGGCTTGGGGCACTTTCACAGCCGTTCAGGCGCAGCGTTTGCGCTGCCGCCCGGCGCTACTTTTGAGCCCGACCCCCGCACCAGCGCCCCCGCCTTTAAGAATCCGGAGTCTTGATGATGAATTTTGCTCGTATATCAAAGGTCTTGGGCTGGCTGCTTTGGGGTTTGTTGTCGGCCAACCTGGCCAGCGCCCAGATGTTCACCGACCCCGCTGACTGGAAAGAGTCCGACGTGCCGCCACCGCCCGCGTTCGACATGAGCAAGCTGCTGACGTTTGAAGTCACGCGCTCGTCGCCGCTGGTGTACGGCGTTGACCCGGCTTCGTTCAGCATTTCAAATGCAGACGGCATCGTGCGCTATGTGGTGGTGGCCACGACTGCTGCCGGGGCCAAAAATGTGATGTATGAAGGCTTTCGCTGCGCGACGGGTGAGGTCAGAACCTATGCACGTGCCAAGCCGGACGGCACCTGGGTACCGGTAGTCAATTCTGAGTGGAAATCGGCGTACGACATTTCTTTGCCCCGTCATTCGCTGCGCTTTGCGAAGGCTGCGGCTTGCCAGCAGGCTGCGCCTGTCAGCAGTGTGCGTGAATTGGTAAGAAGGCTGAAAAACCCCAGTACCGATTAGGCTGTTAACTTCAGCGCATCAGGACCAGATTCGTCCGATGCACCATCTCAGATTCACCCGTGTAGCCCAGCAATTTTTCAAACTCGCTCGATGCCTTGCGGCAAATCAGCCGCGCCTCAGCGCTTGAATAATTGGCCAGTCCACGGGCGATTTCCAGGCCGTCGGGGCTTTTAATGGCAATCACATCACCGCGTGAAAACTCGCCCTGCACAGCCGTCATGCCAATTGGCAACAGGCTTTTGCCTTCACCTGCCACTTTGGCTGCCGCACCGGCGTCTACCGTGACCGAGCCGCGCATTTGCAGGTGGTCGGCCATCCACTGTTTGCGGGCCTGGTTTTTGGCGGTTTGTGCAATGAGCAGCGTGCCAATGGCTTCGCCATGTGCCAGGCGCAGCAGCACGGATGGCTCACGTCCCCAGGCAATCACGGTGCTGGCGCCCGAGCCCGCAGCCCGTTTGGCTGCGAGGATTTTGGTGATCATGCCGCCGCTACCAATGCTGGAGCCAGCGCCACCCGCCATCAACTCTAACGCAGCATCACCGGCCTTGCCAACATTTACAAAACGGGCGTTGGGATTTTTGCGCGGGTCAGCGGTAAACAGGCCTTTTTGATCGGTCAAAATAATCAGCGCGTCAGCCTCGACCAGATTGGCCACCAGCGCACCCAGTGTGTCGTTGTCACCAAATTTGATTTCGTCATTGACGACGGTGTCGTTTTCATTGATGACGGGCACCACGCCAAAGCTGAGCAATGCCAGCAAAGTTGAGCGCGCATTCAGGTAGCGCTCGCGGTCAGCCAGGTCGGCATGCGTCAGCAGTACCTGGGCGCTTTTGATGCCGTTTTCACGCAGCTTGGTTTCGTACATCTGCACCAGCCCCATTTGCCCGACAGCGGCAGCAGCTTGAAGCTCGTGAATGGCTTTGGGGCGGGTGGCCCAACCCAGCCGTTTCATGCCTTCAGCGATTGCACCGCTGCTAACCATGATGACCTCACGCCCGCCCTTGGCCAACGCAGCCAGTTGCTCGCACCACTGGCCGATGGCTTCAGCGTCCAGCCCACGGCCTTCGTTAGTGACCAGACTGGAGCCGACCTTGACCACAATGCGTTTGGCATTCAAAAGGACGCTGGCACCGGGAGTTTCTTGCATTTTTAAGATTGTTTTATAACTCTTGACCAATGAATACGGGCGCAAGCAGCTACCAAAGTAATAGCAATTGAATGCGTCTCCAGCTTATTCAGGCGGCAACACCACAAAGCGTGGATCAATTTCTTCCACTGGCTGCTCGCTTTTTTGCACTTTCTTGACGTGCTGGTAAATCGTCTTGATCAAATGCTCGCAGCCTTCACGCGTCAGGGCAGATATCTCAAACACCGGGCCTTTGAACTTGAAGCGCTTGACGAAATCTCTCACGATGTCGGCACGCTTGTCGTTGTCAATCATGTCCAGCTTGTTCAGCACCAGCCAGCGCGGTTTTTTATACAGCGCGTCATCGTATTTTTTCAGTTCGCCGACAATCGCCTTGGCCTGCGCCACAGGGTCAACGCTCTCGTCAAACGGAGCCAAATCAACAATGTGCAGCAACAGGCGGGTGCGTTCCAGGTGGCGCAAGAACAAATGCCCCAAACCAGCGCCTTCAGACGCGCCTTCAATCAACCCGGGCAAGTCGGCCACCACAAAGCTCTGCTCTGGCGCAACCCTTACCACGCCCAAATTGGGGTGCAGGGTGGTGAAAGGGTAGTCGGCAATGCGTGGCCTGGCGTTGGACACCGCAGTGATAAAAGTGGACTTGCCAGCGTTGGGCATGCCCAGCAAACCAACATCCGCCAAAACTTTGAGCTCCAGCTTCAGGCTTTTGCGTTCACCTGGCCAGCCTGGTGTTTTGCTGCGAGGTGCACGGTTGGTCGAGCTTTTAAAGCGCAAATTGCCAAAGCCGCCATCGCCGCCTTTGGCAATCAGAATTTGCTCGCCCGGCTCCATCAGCTCGAATAGCATTTCGCCTGTTTCGGCATCACTCAAAATGCTGCCGACTGGCATTTTCAGGATCACGTCATCGCCCTTGG
>ENA-OFCX01001099-OFCX01001099.1-metagenomes-genome-assembly--contig:-NODE-1099-length-11728-cov-2.234216_pt1 | contig 11728 bp, 14 predicted proteins | sample MGYA00153384_OFCX01 | MGnify analysis MGYA00153384
AGCCGGCACCGGTTTCCCCGACCGGCTCCATTTCGCCTGCTGCTGTAATTCGCATGCGGGTTTCGACTGGGCCAACCTGTGATGCGATGACCTTGCCCTCATGCACCTTCAGTCGCTGGCGTGCTGCCGGATAATCCGACAACACGCGGTTTACTAATTTGACAACCGGAAACTGAAAAACGCTGTTCTGCAACTTCAACTCGATTGTTGAATACCCGCCAGCAACCAAGTCGATTTTGCATCGTCGAGGCGTTTCGATACATGCCAGATTTCATCGAACGACTCGGCCGGCCCACCGACCTCTTCACGAATTTCACCGGTGTAGCGTACGCTGGCGACAGCGCGCTGGCCCTCGGTGGTGACTTCAAGCACGGCAACGTTCAGCGAGACAATCTCGGTCTTCTGCAGCGCATCACCGCGCTCCTGAATCTGCAACGACAGTTCGGCGTACATTTCCGGCGTGGTGAAATCGCGGATGTCATTCACATCCCGGGCGTCATTGGCAGCCTGCATACGAATAAAAGCAAACCTCGCCTGACGCTCGAAGCCGGCCACATCGAAATCGGCCGGAATGCGCGACGCGACCACAGGCACTGAGTCCGCACCAGTCACCAACTTGCTGCCAATTTCTGGCGCACCGGAAGCGAGGCCACCGCTTTGAAATGGTGTCGCTGTCGCTGCACGTGGCGCAATGTCAGGGCCGGAATACTGCATCGGCGCCGCGCCAACATGTCCATTTTCAACCGCTTTCTTTCGCATGTACATCCGAAACAGCATAAATGCGCCGAAGGCTAAGCCTGCGAACAACAGGATGTCCATCATCTTGAGGCCACTAAATCCGCCGCCCATAAACATCGATGCCAGTAAACCACCCGCTGCCAACCCGGCGAGTGGCCCCATCCATCTGCTCATGCCGGAGGGGGCAGCCGCCGCGGGTGCAGCGGCGCCGGCCGGTGCGACTGTATTCTGGGCGGGCGCTTTTGGCGCGTCTTTCTGAATATTATTTTTTTGCATGCCAGTGGACTTGCCACTACCCAAGCGCTTTTGCGCGTCGGCGTCGCCAATTGCTAAAAAGCTTGCACAAAAAGCTAAAGCGACAACGGTTAAAAAATTCTTCATGTTGATTTCCTCCAATGTTGAGATGCTCGCCGGCAAGATTAAGCCGGTGTTTGATTTACGTCGACGATTTTATCGTCCGCCTTTACGGAGCGATTTTTGCGCTGTAAGTAAGCGCTATATCCGCGCCGCTCTTGTTTTCCCACACGAGGCAGTAATTTTCTCTCGCTTTTGCTTCATAAAGGCCCGACTCGCCGTTCGTGCGATCCAGCTTGACGGGATAGTAGACTAAATCGCCTTTGCGGTAGTTCAAATTGAAATTAAGCTTTGCAGCTGACTCGAAGCTGTACGCTAACTTTTGCGGCGGCGTGAGGGAAAGACATTTCTCATGCACTTTGCCAGGCTTTATCGTTACCGGCTTACTCGCTTGTGAAAATGCACTGGCTGTGAACAACGCCATCCCAACTGTTATCACGACTACCATCAAGACACGGGTCATAGTTTTACCCCACGATGTAATGCGACAACACCGGCGGCAAGATTGAAAAACTCCACACGTTGCAAACCCGCAGTCTGCATCATGCCCTTGAGCGTTTCTTGATCGGGATGCATGCGAATGGATTCGGCCAGATAGCGATAGCTGGCCTCGTCTTTGGCAACGAACTTGCCTAGCAGCGGCAGGATATTGAAAGAGTAAGCGTCATAAACCTTGCTTAAGCTTGTGTGTACTTTGGAAAATTCAAGCACCAGCAGGCGGCCACCGGGCTTTAAAACCCGGGCCATTTCCGCCAACGCAAAATCCTTGTGCGTCATGTTGCGCAAGCCAAACGCGACCGAGACCAAGTCAAAGGAATCACTCGCAAAAGGCAATTTTTCAGCGTCGCATACGGCAGCCGGCAACGAAAGACCGCTGTTGATTAGCCGATCGCGCCCCACTTTCAGCATCGCCTCGTTGATGTCGGTTTGCCAGACTTGTCCGCTGGCGCCCGTCAGCTTGGCAAACGCCATGGCCAGGTCGGCTGTGCCGGATGCTACGTCGAGCACCTTTTCGCCAGGCTTTACATTTGCCAAATCCACCGTGAAGCGTTTCCACAGGCGATGCATGCCGCCCGACATCAGGTCGTTCATCACGTCATAAGAGGGCGCAACGGACTTGAATACTTCCCGCACCTTGGCGGATTTTTCACCCTCGGGTATCTGCTGGAATCCAAAATGTGTGGGGTTACTCATTTTTCGTCCATGTTCTGCGCTCTTCGTATGCGGTGACACAAAAAATCTTCCAGTTACCATTGCGACGGGCAAGCGCGTAAGAGGTATTGAAACGTTGTGCCACCTGATCCTTGCGGGTGATTGTCCATGCCAGATCGGCAACGCAGAAATCAATGCCTTGCGGCGCAAACGACCGCTCTTCAAACGCGGCCCGTATAAAGCCGCTTTGCGCATACTGCGTGCAGAGTGCGGCGTTGTTGGCCTCAAGCGCCTCGATGTCAGCGAAGACCCCATTGCCACCTGCCTGCGCAATCATGGCAGGGACGTCGTAGTGCGCCGATACCGCATACCCGTCGAGGCGGTTAAATGCGTCGCGATATGTCTCAAAAAAGCTGTGTACGTCGCTCGGCATGGCGCTTACTCCCGGCTGGCCCCGGCTTGGGCCATGCGCGCCAGATACGATTGCCAGTACTCATCCTGGCGCACGCCCAAATCGTAAAAATAGTCCCATGCATACAGGCCGGTGTCGTGGCCGTCCGAAAAAACCAGCTTGACTGCGTATGTCCCGGTCGGCTCAATCGCCTTGATTTCGACGTTCTTCTTGCCGACCTGCAATACTTCTTGTCCCGGACCGTGGCCACGTACTTCCGCCGAGGGCGAATACACACGCAAAAATTCGCAGCTGAAGCGGTATGTCTTGCCATCGTCAAACACGACTTCCAGTTCGCGTGATTTCTGGTGCAGCTTGATATCGGTGGGCCGTGGTGAAGTGGGGGTCAAGCCGGACATGATCCTGAGGTGTGAGTGCGTATTGGGCTCGAATGATACCGCGGGGGGCCTGCTCAGGGCTACATTTGGTTTAGCTGGTCACGAAACTGTCATGGCGCTGAAATATGCTCCAATGCAATATAACAACTGAGCAAAGTGACGATGAATCCGACAATCATGGTCGTCGAAGACGAGCCCGCCATCCAAGATCTCATCCAGATCAATCTTGAAATGGGTGGTTATCGCGTGCTAGTCCATGGTAGCGGCGAGGAGGCACTAAAGAGTATTCAGCACGAGCTGCCTGATTTGGCGCTACTGGATTGGATGTTGCCAGGAATCAGCGGTATCGAATTGGCAAAAAAACTTCGCGGCGACTCGCGCACCAAGTCGCTGCCGATCATTCTGCTCACCGCCAAAGGTGCGGAAGAGGACAAGCTGAAAGGTCTCGAATCGGGGGCAGACGACTACATCACCAAACCGTTTTCGTTGCGCGAGCTAGAGGCGCGGATCACAGCGGTGCTGCGCCGCCGCGCGCCAGAGCTCACGCAGGATGTCATCGAGTTTCATGGTCTGAAACTGGATCCCGCCTCGCATAAAGTCACCGGCCTTGGTAAAACCCTGGCCATGGGACCGACAGAATTTCGTCTGCTGCATTTTTTTATGACACATCAGGAACGCGTGTACTCCCGCACCCAATTGCTGGACTTTGTGTGGGGCGACCACGTTTTCATCGAGGAACGTACTGTCGATGTCCATATCCGCCGTTTGCGTGCGGCACTCTCCCCCTCCGCACATCAGGGTCTGGTACAAACGGTGCGTGGCAGCGGCTACCGGTTCGCGAAAGACTGATCGCGCCCGCTCTTTCCAGCTTGGCAACGCAATACCGCAAGACGCGCTAACATGAGGCCGCCATGATTCCGTCCTCAATCATTTCACCGATACCGCCCGCCGTAAAATTCCTGCTGGTTTCGCTAATGCGTGTTGGCGCGCTTGCCGCACTCGTCGGGGGCGCGGTCGCATTGATTGGCGGTGCGGTGATAGGCGCGATAGCGGGCGCACTCCTGGTATTTGCGGCTTTCGGTTATTACGCGTGGAAACTGGCGCAACTTTCCAACTGGCTACGTGATCCCACCTCCGCGACGCTCCCGGATGCCGGCGGACTCTGGGGCGAGGTGCTCATCCAGCTCTATCGCATGGTGCGCGATGAACGGCTGAACCGGCAGACACTTGCCGCGACGTTGTCGAACTTTCAACAGGCCGCGTCCGCATTGCCTGACGGTGCGGTCATGCTCGACAACGCATACAACATCGTTTGGCTCAACCCGACGGCGGAAGCGCACTGGGATATCTCGCGCAAAGACGACCGTATGCAAACCATCACCTATTTGATTCGCTACCCGGAGTTCATCGAATACTTGAATGCGCGCCAATATGGTGTTCCGCTGACACTCAAACTCACACGTACGGATGTGGGCGGTGCTTTGAAAGAAATCATATTCACCGTCCAGCTAGTACCGTTTGGCAATAAGCAAATGCTGCTGCTCTCCCGCGATATAACGGAGTACGAGCGCCTCGAAACGATCCGTCGCGACTTTGTCGCCAATGTGTCCCATGAACTGCGCACCCCAATCACGGTGATGTCCGGATTTCTGGAGACAATTGCCAGCGCGACCGCCTCGGGCACGAGCAACCCGGCACTGCTTGAAAAGGCCATGACGCACATGAGCACACAAGCCGATCGGATGCAGCGGCTGGTCGAAGATTTGCTTACACTGTCCCGCCTCGAAGACGAAGGCCATCGCCTGGCGGAAGCGCCAATCAACGTGCCGGAGTTGGTGAATTCGTTGCTGGCAGGGGCCGAACAGCTGTCGAATGGGCAACACACGATTTCGGTACAAGTCGCGCCGCTTTGGCTGCTCGGAAACCGCGATGAAATCACCAGTGCGTTCAGCAACCTCGTAACCAATGCTGTGCGCTACACACCAGCAGGTGGGCTCATTAATGTTACGTGGGCTCTGGAGGATAGCGTTCCGGTGTTTCGCGTTGCCGATAGCGGCGAGGGCATCGCCCAAGAGCATATCCCGCGCTTGACAGAGCGTTTTTATCGCGTTGATCGTGGACGTTCGCAGGCGACGGGCGGCACCGGGTTAGGTCTGGCCATCGTAAAGCATGTCTTGATGCGGCACGGCGGTCGTCTTGAAATCAAGAGTTCACGCGCCGTCGACGATCATGGCTCTCAATTCACTGCCTCGCTGCCAAAGGCGAGGGCATGCGTACCCGAGCCCAAGCCGCAGGCCGTTGCTGCGTGACAGCCTGTGGGCTGCCATCGGCTAGAATGCAGCTATTGCGTTATTGATTTTCAACATGATCGGCATTCTCATCGTCGCACACGGCACGCTCGGCGAGAGCTTGATCCATTGCGCCAGCCACGTAATGGGCAAACGCCCGCTTTATCTGCGCCAACTAGGTGTTACCGTTCATGATGATCCGGAGGCGCTGTTGCCGCAAGGCCGTGATCTGATACGTTTTCTCGACCAAGGCCAAGGTGTATTGGTAATGACGGATATTTTCGGCGCAACACCTTCAAACATTGCCTGTAACTTGCTGGTTCCAGATCGGGTGCAAGGCGTCTCCGGTATCAGTATGCCGATGCTTATCAAAGCCCTGACATATCGCGAGAAGTCAATGGAAGTGTTGATCCAGAAAACGCTGGCCGCAGCGCACGAAGGCGTGATTCGCATGGCAGTCGAGGCGGAGTCCTGACCATGCTAAAACAGGATATCGAAATCATCAACAAACTTGGCCTGCACGCACGTGCCTCAGCCAAGCTCACCCAGACATCCGGACGATTTCAGTGCGCGGTGTTCGTTTCCAAGGCCGGCAAACGCGTGAATGCCAAGTCGATTATGGGCGTCATGATGCTAGCTGCTGGCAAAGGAACCAAGCTGGAGCTGGAGACTGACGGGATCGACGAGTCCGAAGCGATGGCAGCGGTGGTAGCGCTGATCCATGACAAGTTTGGTGAGGGCGAATAGCAATGGTGCATTGGATAAACTCTAGCACTGGCGCGCTTGACAAAGCATTTTCGGTCAGCGACCCGCGCCAATGCTTGACTTTCGCTGGCGTCATATGAGTTTTACGCTGCATGGATTGGGTGTCAGCGGCGGCATCGCCATTGGCCATGCGCACCTTCTCACCAGCGCGTCACTCGAAGTAGACCACTACTCCATTCCTGAAGAGTTCATCGGGCGCGAGGTAAAGCGCTTCGACAAAGCAGTGAAGCAGGTACGCGCAGAACTCGATGCGCTCGAGCGCGATCTGCAAACCACGCAACGGGGCGACGCGACCAGCGATATGGCCGCCTTCGTAACAGTCCATCGGATGATTCTTGACGACGCGACTTTTTCGGATACGCCCAGGGAGATTATCAAACGCGAAGCCTGCAACGCCGAATGGGCGCTGAAACTTCAGTTAGACGAGTTGCTCGCCCATTTTGCGGAAGTTCAGGACGAATACCTGCGCGAGCGCAAGACCGATGTACGCCAGGTTGCAGAGCGCGTGGTCGCAGCCCTCACCGGACAGGGCGGCGCCGTGCCCGAAAAATTACGCGCGCGCAATGAAGATACGATCCTGGTGGCGCGCGATCTTTCCCCTGCGGATGTCATCCTGTTCAAGGATCACAAGGTCGCCGCGTTCGTGACCGACCTTGGCGGCCAGACATCCCACACCGCCATTCTTGCGCGCAGCATGGCGATTCCAGCCATTGTGGCGCTTCACACCTCGCGCGAGCTGGTTCGGGAAGATGAGTTGATCATCATCGACGGCACCCAGGGTGTGCTGATCGTCGAGCCCGATGAAACGGTATTGGCCGAATATCGGCTCAAGCAAAGCCAATGGAAACTGGAGCGCCAGAAGCTAGCACGTATCAAAACCGCGCCCGCGGACACGCTCGATGGCACCCACGTGGCGCTGCACGCAAACATCGAATTGCCGGGTGACCTGGACAGCGTGAAAGCATCGGGCGCGTCGGGCGTCGGCCTGTTCCGCAGTGAATTCCTGTTTATGAATCGGAGGGATCTGCCCACCGAGGACGAGCAGTTTGAGGCCTACAAGCACGTCGCCGAAGGCATGAAGGGCAAGCCGGTTGTCATTCGTACGTTGGATATCGGTGCCGACAAATCGTTAGGCGGGCCGGACCAGGGGCCAGCCCACTCGGCCTTGGGATTGCGCGCTATTCGCTATTGTCTGGCTGAGCCGCAGATTTTTAACACGCAGCTGCGCGCCATTTTGCGCGCATCAAAGTTTGGCAACATTCGCATCCTCATCCCGATGCTGGTAGCAGCCACCGAAATTACGCAGACCTTTGCGGCGATTGCGCGTGCCAAGGAGCAGCTTAAGCAGGAGGGCAGGAAGTTCAACGACAACATAATGGTTGGCGGCATGATCGAAATTCCGGCAGCTGCCATCGCCCTGCCGATGTTTCTGAAGCACCTCGATTTCATCTCCATTGGTACCAACGATCTGATTCAGTACACCCTGGCCATTGATCGCACCGACGACGCGGTCGCGCATCTTTACGATCCATTGCATCCGGCGGTACTGATGTTGATTTCCAGCGTCATTCGGCAGGCCAACGACGCGGGCGTGCCAGTGACGGTATGCGGCGAGATGGCCGGCGACGTGGATCTCACGCGTCTGCTGCTCGGTTTCGGTTTGCGCGATTTCTCGATGCATCCGGCGAATTTGTTACTGGTAAAGCAGCGGGTACTGATGTCGAACCTGCCCGACATCATGCCGATTGCGAACAGGATTCTAAAAGCTGACGACCCTGAAAAGCTGCGTGCCCTGGTCGCTAAAATGAACGCTTAATCACACTATGTCGTCTGAATATTGTGTTGTTTTTCACTGCAGGCACGCATCAATTCACTTACCCTGCGCAAATATTTCAGGGGAACTCAAATGCTCAACGAAATTAAAGACGTTACCCAATATGAAACCGGCAAACATCGCCGCTGGTTTCATGACGACTACTTCGACCTTTACACATGGGAAACGCCCGATGGCACGCTGCAGGGCTTCCAGCTCTGTTACGCCAAGGCCGGCAAGGAGCGTGCTCTGCGCTGGTCACCAGAGGCCGGTTACTCCCACGAGGGCGTCGACGCACCGGAAGACAAGCCAGGGCGCAGCATGAGCGCTTTGTTCGTGGCCGATGGCGTATTTGACGCTGATAGTGTCGGCACCATTTTTGAGAACGCCGCGCTGGAAATGCCTGAAAACTGCAGAGCGTTCGTGCTCGATCGTATCCGCGCCTACGGAAAGTTGTAGCGGCGCGACCTCTGGATTCACCCCACCGAAAGCGCTAACGACCATGCCTGGATTTCTTGCCTCACTTTTGGCCGCGTTACTGCTCGCGGGCTGCTCGTCCATTCCACTCCTGTCGGGAGAGTTCCGCATAACGGCTGAAGAGCTTACGGAGAAAATGGCGGGCCGCTTCCCGCTGGAAAAAAGTGTTGCTGGTCTGCTCGATGTCACACTGGTGCGACCGAGGGTCGAACTTCTCGCGGACCAACAACGCATCGTAACCAGCTTTGACGTTAGCGTTAAACTTGCGCTCTCGGGTAAGAGTGTTGCCGGCACGTTGAAAATTTCCGCTCGTCCAGAGTACGTTGCCGCATCACGCTCGTTGTTCCTTCGCGATGCGCGTGTGGATCAAATCCGTATTGACAACATGCCCGACGCCCTGTCGGCAGCGTTGGCCAAGGCCGCGTCAAATTTCGGCAGGGATGCCGTGGAGGACAAACCGCTTTATGTCTTTCAACCGGAGGAATTGACTAGGCATGGGGTACGTTTCGAACCGGAGCGGATTGAAGTCAAAGTAAACACGCTGGTATTGAAAGTGAAGTGAACCCGCGCCATGGTTCGCGGCTGCATATAATGACATCCGCGGTGTCAAGCGCGATGGCAACCATGCAAGCGCAGAGCGACGCGCCAACTAAAACGGCCCGGGAATTATTTTGGATCCAATACTGCTGCTCAAAGCTGCCATCCTCGGCGTAATCGAGGGACTCACTGAGTTTCTGCCAATTTCCTCGACGGGTCATTTAATTCTGGCCAGCGCATGGCTTAATTTTCCCGTTGCAATCTCCAAGGTGTTTGATATCGCCATCCAGCCCGGCGCAATTCTGGCGGTCTGCTGGGAGTATCGTGCACGATTTGCAGCGACGTTTTCAGGCATCGCCAGCAGCGCCGAGGCGCAACGATTTACGCTGAATTTGATCATCGCTACCGTGCCCGCCGTAATCCTGGGGCTGTTATTCAAGAGCGCCATCGAAGTCCATTTATTCAAACCAGTGCCGGTGGCAATGGCTTTCGTCATCGGTGGTGTGATCATCCTGTTTGCCGAGCGCTGGTATCGCAGTCGTGCACAAACCAATGCCGCGCAGCTGATTGAATCAGTTGACGACTTATCCTGGGTGCACGCGCTCAAGGTCGGACTCGCACAATGCGCCGCGCTGATTCCCGGCACGTCACGCTCAGGCGCCACGATTATCGGCGGCATGTTTTTTGGCTTGTCCCGTAAATGCGCAACGGAATTTTCGTTCTTTCTGGCCGTGCCGATACTCTTTGGCGCGACGGCCTATTCGCTGTGGAAAGCGCGTGACATTCTTTCGGTAAACGACATACCGGTGTTCGGCGTCGGCCTGGTTACCGCATTTATTTCTGCGTTCGTCGTGGTCCGCTGGTTGATCCGCTATGTTTCGACACACGACTTCACCCCGTTTGCGTGGTATCGAATCGTTTTCGGCCTCGCCGTGCTGATGATGTTCTACACAGGGACAATGGGCTTAAGTTGGCAATCACATTGACGCGAACGCGCTCACACAGCAAAGTCTAGCATTGGCGAGCCTCGCAGCTGTAAAGTTGCCTGAAAAGCCCGCGGATGCTGGTTCTACGTTTTTGTGCCGAATTTAACTCGAGCGCGTTGCCAGGCTAACCGTCAACGCGCTGCTTCGTGTAGTTGCGAATCAATACCAGCAGCTGCTCTTCTTGGTACGGTTTGCCCATGTACTCGTTCACGCCAAGCTCTACCGCACGATTGCGGTGCTTATCGGCCGTGCGCGAGGTAATCATGATGATCGGTATGCCCTTGGTTTTTGCATCAGCGCGCACGTTGCGCGCAAACTCAAAGCCGTCCATGCGCGGCATCTCGATATCGAGCAGGATGATGTCGGGCTCGATGTCCTGCAACTGTTGGAGCCCGTCTACACCGTCTTTTGCCGTTGCAACCTCGAAGCCTTCACGCAGTAGCATGCGGCTGGTAATTTTTCGAACGGTCAGGGAGTCATCCACCACCATGACAAGCGGAACTGTGTGTACTAGCAAAGGTGCCGATACGGACGCGTCGCCAGCGGGTGCGGCGGCGGCAATCGCTTCGCCGAGAGAAGGCCCCTTGACCTCTTCAACATGCGCGACTGTTTCTGTTTCCACGCCAATGGTGTCGTTAACCTGACTGCCAGGCGTGAAATCAACAGGCGCTGTACGCACTTTCTCCACGCTGACCGTCGCTGTCTCCCTGAAATGCAGCTGCACCGGATTGATAATCAGGATGATCTGTCCCGAACCGGTCACGGTTGCACCAGCCACACCAATCAGGCGCGCCAGTTGCGGGCCGATGGTCTTCACCACAATCTCGCGATTACCGATAATCGAATCGACTTGCACGGCCGCGCGCTGCTGGCCGCTCTTGGCCAAAATAACCAATGCTTTACGCTGCGCGGAAACGCTGCAGGATACCGGGCAGGTCCTTACGCCATGAGCGCGGGCGACAAGACCGAAGATCCGACACCCAAGAAACTTTCCGATGCCAGGCGCGACGGTAATGTTCTGCAGTCGCGCGATCTTTCGACTGCACTGGTGTTCGGCGTCGGGGTGTCGTGGGCAATCACGGCGGGCGCGGCCTTTGTTTCCGCACTCGGGTCGATGTTGCGCGCGATGCTGCAATTTCGGATGGGGTCAGTACAGGCCTTTTCGCCTGGCGCGGCAATGCGGGAAGCCGTCGCCACTGCATCCGGTCCGATTATGATACTGTTTGCGCTGACGATTTTCGCGGCTCTGGTCGCTCCGGCGATGCTTGGATCGCTCGGCATGCGGTGGACCAATGCCGCGCCGAAATGGTCACGCATTGATCCGGCAGCAGGCCTGGGCCGGATGTTCGGCAAAGTTGGCCTGGGCGAGCTCGGCAAATCTGTGGCCAAGGTGCTGCTGGTCGGCGGAGTCTGCATCGCATCCTTGTATGCCGGGCGATGGACACTCATCGCGCTTGCAGCGGCTGACCCCGTGTCAGCTTCCGCATCGGCAGGACTGATGATCAACCGCGCACTGGCGATCGGCGGGTTGATGCTTGGCCTCGTCGCGCTGGTCGATGTTCCGTGGCAGGCAGCGCAGCGAAAGCGCAGGCTCATGATGACAAAAGACGAAGTCATGCGCGAACATCGCGAAGCCGACGGCTCGCCCGAAATGAAGCAGGAGCGCCGCAGCCGCCAATATGCGCTGGCGACGATGTCGGCGCGGTCGGCGATGAAGGATGCGACCGTCGTCCTGACCAACCCGACGCATTTTGCGGTCGCCTTGCGCTACGATCCCGACCGCGATGCAGCGCCTGTCGTTGTCGCGCGTGGGATCGAAGAGGCGGCGG
>ENA-OFCX01001101-OFCX01001101.1-metagenomes-genome-assembly--contig:-NODE-1101-length-11721-cov-3.046717_pt1 | contig 11721 bp, 10 predicted proteins | sample MGYA00153384_OFCX01 | MGnify analysis MGYA00153384
CGGGCTTACAAAATCAGCAAGCGCTTCGACTGCGACATCTCGGCCGTCTGCGCCGGGCTGGCCATCGAGCTGGACGGCGACGTGGTGAGCGAGGTGCGGTTGGCCTTCGGCGGCATGGCCGCCACCGTGCAGCGCGCCGCAGCGGCCGAGGCCGCGGTGCGTGGTCAGCCGTGGAACGAATCGACGGCCCAAGCCGCCATGGCGGCCCTGGCGCACGAATTTACGCCGCTGTCCGACGCCCGCGCCAGTGCGCCCTACCGGCTGCAGGTGGCGCAGAACCTGATCAAGCGCTTCTGGCTGGAAACCCGCCGCGACAGCCCGTTGGCCGAGGGCCAGATCAACGTCTGGGCCCGCGAGGCGGCGTCGTGAACAAGCCGAGTGACTGGCCGAATGACGGGTCGCTGAGTCCGGTTCGAACCACCCACGTCACCACGTTGGGTGTGGCCGGGCAGGGCGTGCCGCACGAGTCGGCGCACCTGCACGTGGCGGGTGCCGCGCCCTACACCGACGACCTGCCCGAACTGGCGGGCACGCTGCACGCCGCACTCGGTTTGTCGCCGGTGGCGCATGGCGTGCTGCACGGCCTGGACCTGGCCCGCGTGCGCGCCATGCCCGGCGTGGTGGATGTCTTCAGCGCGCAGCACATCCCCGGCCGCAACGACTGCGGCGCGCTGGTGGCCGACGACCCCATCCTGGCCGGTGAGCCCGGCGCGGTGCTGCGCTACCGTGGCCAGCCGGTGTTTGCCGTGGTGGCCCGCACGCGCGACCAGGCGCGCCGCGCCGCCGCGTTGGCCGCGCAGGTGGTGCAGGCCGATGTGCTGCCGCCCATCCTGACCCCGCTCGAAGCGCATGCGGCGCAGCAGTACGTGGTGCCGCCCGTGCACCTGTTGCGCGGGGATGCGCGCCGCGCCATCGATTCAGCGCCGCACCGCATCCAGACCCAGTTCGACGTCGGCGGCCAGGAACAGTTTTATCTGGAGGGCCAGATCAGCGTTGCCGTGCCGACCGAAGACGGCGGCATGAAGGTGTACTGCAGCACCCAGCACCCCAGCGAGATGCAGCACCACGTGGCCCACGCGCTGCAGCGGCCGGCGCACGCCGTGCAGGTGGAATGCCGGCGCATGGGCGGCGGCTTCGGCGGCAAGGAATCGCAGTCGGCGCAGTTCGCCTGCGTGGCCGCCGTGGCCGCAGCACGCACGCAACGGCCCGTGAAGCTGCGCATCGACCGCGACGACGACTTCCTCATCACCGGCCGACGCCACTGTTTCCACTACGAACTCGACGCCGGCTTCGACGACGACGGCCGCATCCTCGGCGCCGAATTGATCATGGTGTCGCGCGCCGGCCACTCGGCCGACCTGTCGGGCCCGGTGATGACGCGCGCCATGTGCCACTTCGACAACGCCTACTGGCTGCCGCACGTCGCCATCCACGGCTACTCGGGCAAGACCAATACCCAGAGCAACACCGCTTTCCGCGGCTTCGGCGGCCCGCAGGGCGCCATCGCGGTAGAGACCTTGATCGACTCGGTGGCGCGCAGATTGGGGCTCGACCCGCTGGCGGTGCGCCGCGCCAACTTCTACGGCCAACACGACCGCAACGTCACGCCGTACGGCCAGGTCATCGGCGACAACATCATCCACGAGCTGGTGGACGAGCTCGAGCGCAGCAGCGACTACGCCCAGCGCCGCCAGGGTGTCGCCGCCTTCAACGCCACGAGCCTGGTGTTGAAGAAGGGCCTGGCGCTGACACCGCTGAAGTTCGGCATCGCCTTCAACGTCGTGCACCTGAACCAGGCCGGCGCGCTGGTGCATGTCTACACCGACGGCTCGGTGCTGGTGAACCACGGCGGCACCGAAATGGGCCAGGGCCTGAACACCAAGGTGGCGCAGGTGGTGGCGCATGAACTGGGCTTGCCGATGGCTCGCGTGCGCTGCACGGCCACCGACACGCAGAAGGTGGCCAACACCTCGGCCACGGCGGCGTCGACCGGCAGCGACCTGAACGGCAAGGCCGCGCAAGATGCCGCGCGGCAAATTCGCCAGCGCCTGGCCGCCTTCGCCGCGGCCGAGTGGGGCGGCCATGCTGATGACGTGCACTTTGTCGACGAGCATGTGCACGTCGCCGGCCAACGGCTGCCATTCGCCGATGTGGTGGCGCAGGCCTACCTGGGGCGCGTGCAACTGTGGAGCGACGGCTTCTACGCCACGCCCGGCCTGCACTGGGACCGGGTGACGATGCAGGGCCGCCCCTTCCATTACTTTGCCTACGGCGCGGCGGTGAGCGAGGTGCTCATCGACACGCTGACCGGTGAATGGAAGCTGCAACGCGCGGATCTGCTGCACGACGCCGGCCGCTCGCTCAACCCGGCCGTCGACATCGGCCAGATCGAGGGCGCCTTCATTCAGGGCATGGGCTGGCTCACCACCGAAGAACTGGTGTGGCACCCGGCCGACGGCTCGCCGCGCGCCGGCCTGCTGACGACGCACGCACCCAGCACCTACAAAATTCCCGCCACGGGCGACATCCCCGAGCACTTCAAGGTGGAGCTGTTCAACGAACCCAACCGCGAAGACAACGTAGGGGGCAGCAAGGCGGTGGGTGAGCCACCGTTCATGCTGGCCATCAGCGTGTACGAGGCACTGCGCAATGCCATTGCCAGCGCCCGGCAGCAGCAAGGCAAAACCGGTGTGGTTCAGCTGCAGGCACCGGCTACAGCCGAACACGTGCTGCAATCGCTGCAGCGCTAAACCTCCAGTGTGGGGTGCGCCGTAATTTGCCCAACTGCCACCTGGCAGCGGCCACGGCGTTTGGCCTCGTAGCAGGCCATGTCGGCGGCACGCAGCGCCTGCTCTGGGGTATGTCGCTGCGCATCCACTGCCACCACCCCAATGCTGATGCTGACCCAGTGGCGCTCCCCGCCCCAGCTGGGCTGCCAGCGCCATACCGCATCACACAAAGCCTGGCCCAGACCTTGTACATGTGCAAGGCTGATTCCCGGCAGCATCACCGCAAACTCATCGCCTCCCAGCCGCGCCAGACTCCCCAGGGGCTGGGTCTGGCTGGCCAGCAAGCGTCCGATATGGCGCAGTATCTTGTTGCCCATCTCGCGGGAGGTCACTTCGTTCATCATCCCCAGATGGTCCACGTCTGCAAACAGCAAACAGCCCTGTGAAGGCACCCGCACCATGGCACTGCTCGGGTCTGACTTCACAGGTTGCATGCTGTCAAACACCCAGGACTGTAGCTCCCACATAAAAGCTTCCCGATTGGGCAAACCCGTCAGCCCGTCCCGCCAGACATGTGCATCGGCAGGCAGGGGGGCGCCGCGCTGCTGGCGCCAGGGCAAATGCAAACGCCACAGCGTGGCTGAGGGCAGTTGCGAAGACGACCATGCCAATACCTTGACCAGCACCCAGTCACCATCTTTCTTGCGCAGTTGCAGCGCCCCCTCGTAACTGCCCAGCTCTTCCAGCGCTTGTCGCACCGTTGACAGGACCCCGGGGCTTTCCACCAGCTGCGCCAGCGTGAGTTGATCGGCATCCTGCCCAAAGTACCCCAACATCACCGCCACCAGCGGTGTGGCCACAATGACCTGCCCATCCTGCTCCAGCAGCATGGCTGAAGGTACCCCCTCAAACATGGCCATTGCACCTGCCTGGATGACCTGGGGCTGTGCTGCGCTGGTGTCTTGCTCTTGCGCTTCAAACACATCTTCATGCTCTGGCTGCACCTGCACACCATGTACTTTCAGCCCAGTTTTCTTAGGCCATGGCGCCAACCAGCCCCATAGCATCCACCCCGCAAGCAGCGTCAGCAACAACGCCCCGCCGCCCAGGCCTGCCCAGACTTTGAGTGGCAAACCCTGGTCCATTTGCTTGTCTGCCGACATGTCTCTCAGCACCACCGCCTGCCACTGTGGCAAAGGCAGCCCCACACGGGTGGCCAGCAACTCGCCCCAGATGCGGGTATCGGCATTGGGTGAGGATGGCTTTGACAAGGCTTTCCAGTCACTGGCATGCACGCCCATGACATCGCTGACATTTTTCCAGCGCTGCGTCGCATCCGAATGCGCCAGCACCAGCCCCTCACTGTCCAGCAACATGTATTGCAGTCCTTGATCGGGCTCTACCAGCTCTGGCATCAACGCCGCCAAAGGCAGCTTCACTATGGCGGCCAAGGCCCCTGAGACGCTGCCATCTGTGCGCCTTATGGGCACACTGAGCAACATCCGCAAGTGCTGTGCATCTTCTACCGACTGAACAAAAGAGACCGTGGGTTTTCCATCGGCAATGGTGCGCCGCAAGGCATCCAGCCCCGGTGTATCGACCTCCGCTACTGCCCCCACCGCACCATGGTTGCTGATAGAGCCCGTGGGCAGCGCAACATGCAAACTTTCAAACAAGCGCAGCATGGAGCCGTCTTGCTGCATCAGCGCATCCAGCACCTCGGGCTTGTCCAGCAAACTGGTATGTACGCCTTGCGCAATCGAGGTCAGCAAACGCTGGTGTGCCTCCACGCGTGCCGTCAGCATGCGCGCCCACAAATCAGCCTCTAGACTTTGAAAAGCAACCAGACGCTCCTGTGTACGGGCATCAAATACACGCACCAGAAAAAACCCGCACAACGCCATGGCAGCCACAACCAGTGCCACCGTCACGCAGACAGCCGCGCGCAATCCATACCAGCTCGATTGGCTGCCGTCAGGCGGTTGTTTAGCAAAAGAAATCTTTCGGTTCACGCCCCACTATAGGCATGCGCTGCACCCGCTCTATACGGGTGGAACCCTTGCCAGACAAGCACTGACAGCACGAAAAGAGAAGCGCCTCAAAGCAAAAGAGGCCTTGCGGCCCCTTGCTTGTCTAGTTTTCAGACTCTAGATACCCGCCACGCTTTGCAGTGCACTGGGCTGGGGCAAATTCAACACATTGCCTGTACCCGCAATCAGTCCATGTTCACGCAGATGACGCAGCACACGCGAGAAGGTTTCTGGCGCAATCCCAAGCTGGGCTGCAATGGTGCGTTTGCGCTGATTCAGCGTCACGCGCAGTGTGCCATTCACGTCATGCTGGGCATGGCGCAGCAGCCACTGGGCACAGCGTGTTTCAGCATCTTGCGCCAAGCGGCTCACCGCCGTTTCGGTTTGCTGGCAGTACCCCTGCGCCATGTCACGCACCAAAGTGGCAACGGTATCGGGCAAAGCATCCAGACTGCTCTGAAAAGAGCTGAGCGAAATACGGCGCAGGCGAACACGGGAGTCAGTCACCATGTCAACGCCGCAAGGCTTGCCTGTGAGGGCAAAAGCAGCGTCCAGCCAGGCAGGGCCTTCCACCACCCCCAGCTGGTGGCGCATTTGACCCTCGCCTCTGACGCCCAGCACCACACATCCGCTGTCCAGATACAGAACGGAGTCAGGGCGCGTGCCTCGCTGGCGCAGCAGTTGACCGGCAGAAACCACTTCTGCCTGAGCCAATGGATCAAAAGATGGGATGTGGAACATGGTTACGCACTGTGCAGCAGCACCTGTCATATCGTGTTGAGCCATGTCAATAATTTGATGCAGTTACAACCAGCTTTCACTGGATGTACCTGAGCACTGCAGCCTTGCACACCCCGCTTGCGCAGGCATAAAAAAACCCGCAGCGCATGGCTGCGGGTGTGGCTACGGGTTGAGCCCCCGTCAGCGGGCAGGTGCACCGTTTTCAAACCATTGCTTGAAGGCTTCGCGTTCTGCATCCGTCAAAGCGCCAGGATTGCCAAACGGCATTTTGCGCAGCAGCACCACCTGTTGATAGATCTGCTGGGCATGGCTTTTGACTTCCTCAGGGGTGTCAAACTTGACGTTCTTTTGCGCAATGGTGTTGGCGCTGTGGCAGACCACGCATTGCTGCTGCATCACCGCATGAATTTTTTCATAGCTGCCTGCAGGTGCTGCATCTGCGCCAGAGGTTGGCTTTTCTTCCACCACCACGACTTCGCCTTGCAGCACGGACTGCCCCACTGGAGCAATCACTGCAGGGTTAACCGCCACTGCCGCGGGTGGAGCAGGTTTGAGCCAGGCGATCACCCCCAGCAACACCACCACACCTATGGCGGCATACTTCCACGGATGGGGATTGCGACCGAGCTTGTAGCCGTGGCGCATGACGAAGAACTGGCGAATGGCAGCACCCGCAAACATCATCAAAATCAGCACCAGCCAGTTTTGCGGATGGCTGTGCAACCAGCCGTAGTGATTGGACAGCATGGCAAACAACACGGGCAGCGTGAAGTAGGTGTTGTGCACGCTGCGCTGCTTGCCGCGCTTGCCATGGATGGGGTCGACTGGCTCACCCGCCTTGATAGATGCCACCATCTTCTTTTGGCCAGGAATGATCCAGAAGAACACGTTGGCACTCATGGACGTGGCCAGCATGGCTCCTACCAGCAAGAAAGCCGCTTGGCCGGGAAACAGATGGCAGGCCAGGTACGAAGCCACACACACCAGCACCAAGACCAGTGCGCCCACAATGCCGTCGCCGCCCTCTTTCTCGCCGAACAGGCGGCAGACTGCGTTGTACAGCAGCCAGAACACCACCAAAAAGGCCAGCGCCACCACAATCGCCGTGCTGGAGGACATGATCGGGTTCGTTGGGTTGACCAGGTAGATGTTGGCATTCCACAGGTATGACACCGTCAGCAGCGCAAAGCCTGACAGCCACGTGGTGTAGCTTTCCCAATAGAACCAGTGCAGGTGATCGGGCAGCTTGGGCGGTGCGCCCGCAAATTTGACCGGGTGGTAAAAACCACCGCCGTGCAAGGCCCACAGCTCACCGCTGACACCTTGTTTTTTCAGGTCATCATCGGTAGGTGGCGTCAGACTGCTGTCCAGAAATACAAAGTAAAACGACGAGCCCACCCAAGCGATGGCAGTAATGACGTGGAGCCACCGCAACAGCAGATTGGCCCAGTCGAGGATATAGCTTTCCATAGCACCAAACTCCGGCAGCACAAGGGCTGCACGTGAAGATCAATCCACTCACCACTGCGGGCGCTCTGAGCAGAAGAAAGGGTCGCGCACCTGGGTTTTAACAACCATTCTGGGCACCGCTGCGACCTGTCTTTCATCAAAGTGTATGCAATTTTTGTCTCCAAAAACAGCAACGATTACGCTCCTAGGAGAACTACCTAGCCCTTTGGCAAGGCTTTAGCGCGATGAAAGCTGTTGCTGCCGCTGCTGCAATAACTGTGCCGCAACGGCAATGGCAATCACCTCAGGCTCTTTGCCGGGCACACCCGCAACCCCAATCGGGCAGGTGATGTGTGCAATTTCTGCCTGCGTAAATCCGCGCTCAAGCAAACGGCGCTGGAACACAGCCCATTTGGTGGCACTGCCAATCAGCCCTAAAAACGGCATATCGCCCTGCGTGCGCTGGCGGCGCAGGCATGCGCAGACAACATCCAGATCCTCTGCATGGCTAAAGCTCATCACCAGCACCAAAGAATGCGCGGGCAGATCGCGCACCGCGTCTTGCACCGGGCTAGAGTGCTCGCAAAACACATGCGCAGGCACTGGCGAGGGGAACACGCCATCGCGGCTGTCTACCCAATGCACAGTGAAAGGCAAAGGCTGCAGCACACGCACCAAGGCATGGCCCACATGGCCCGCCCCGAACAAGGCCACAGGCACTCGTACTTGCTGCAGGCGGGCAGCCACGGCCTCTAGCGCTGCCTGGTGAGCCACCACACTCAGGCGGATATCCACCGCACCGCCGCAGCACTGCCCCAGCGATGGACCCAGAGCCAGACGGTGGGTGCGACTATGGCCCTGCAAGCCTTGCTGCACCCATTCGCGCGCCAGCCGCGTGGCCTCCCACTCCAGATGACCGCCGCCAATCGTGCCAATCAAGGCATTTTCTTGCACCGCCATCCAGGCACCGGGGCCACGCGGGGCTGAGCCCTGGATGGCCGTGACCTCCACCAAGCACACCGGGCCTTGCGCCAGCGCAGCGTGCAGACATTCCCAATCATTCACCCGGTTCACCTTATTTGTTGACAGCCATCACCATGGCAAGCACAAGTCTTGCCACTTTTGCGTCTTTGTGGATCAGGATAAGCTCGCACCATGACTGAAAAGCACGCCTTAACTCCATCTTCTGCCCATCCTAAGCGCCATTGGTTCTGGGGTGGCTTTGCAACGGCAATCGCAGCCGTGCTGGCAGCTTGCGGCGTTGCACCATCAGCGCCACCCACCGGCTCTGCCACAGCACTGCCCAGTGCGGCATCCAGTGCATCCTCTGCACGTGCCTATCGGAAAGATGCCGCACAGCACCTGTACCAGCACAACCAGCAGCGTATTTATAAAGGGCAGTTGCCGCCCATGCTGTATGCCGTGGGCGTGCTGGAAGTGCATCTGGACCGCAGCGGCAATGTGCGCAGCCTGAGCTGGATGCGCGCGCCCCGCCATGCCCCCGAGGTGGTACGCGAGATTGAGCGCACAGTGCGCGCCGCTGCACCGTTCCCGGTTGCCAGCAAGCTGGGCTATGTGACGTACACCGACACCTGGCTGTGGGACAAGTCAGGGCGCTTTCAGCTGGACACCTTGACAGAAGGCCAGCTGAACGGCGGCTGAGCCGTTCGTGGCACCCCGGCTGAAAAAGCCATTCACTGCGCCCAGACCTACAGCAACAAGCGCCCATGGCGCAGCGACTACATGCCCCGTGCAATCGATAAGCTGGCGATATGACGACCCTGCCCACACCCTCTACCCGCCCTACCCGCCCCCTCTCGCGCCGCCAGTGGCTGCTCGGTGGCATGACCACGGTGGCTGCGGCCTCGCTGACCGCTTGCGGCGTACCGATCCGGCTACCTGGCGACCTGCTCGGTGCAGGCAACCCGGCGTCTGCCGCATACGAGCAAAAAGCAGCCCGCCACCTTTACCAGCGTTATCCACAGCGCATCTACCGCGGCAAACTGCCGCCGATGCTTTATGCCGTGGGCGTGCTGCAGATTTCTCTCTCGGGCACGGGCCATATCCGCCGCCTGAGCTGGATGCGCACACCCAGCCATGCACCAGAAGTGGTCAAGGAAATTGAGCGCTTGGTGCGCGCCGCTGCACCATTTCCGCCCACGGGTGCGGGCAACGTCACGTACACAGATACGTGGCTGTGGGACCGATCCGGGCAGTTCCAGCTCGATAGCCTGTCTGAAGGACAACTGACAGGCGGTTAGATCAGGAAGAAATTAAAAGAGAGCAGTTAGCGCCCATCACTCCTTGCTTTCAGGTACATATGTATCTAAAACACTGAATGTATAAGCGCTAGCCGCTCTCTTTTATTTGATCACCCCATGCCCATCAAGAGCCACGGTACGTGGAATAACTCCATGGGCTGACCAGCAATGGCACGTGGTAATGCTGATCTGCATGCGCTACGCCAAAGTCCAGGTTCACCACATTCAGAAAATTAGGCTCGGGAAGTTGCACGCCTTTTGCTTTGAAGTAGCCTGCAACATCGAAGGACAAGCGGTAGGTGCCCACTTTGAGACTGTCGTTGTCAAAAAGTGGTGCGTCGGTTCTGCCATCGTGGTTCAGGGTCAGGCTCTGAATGAGAGTGGCCGTGTCACCCTGCGTAGCAAAAAGTTTCACTGTCATGCCTGCGGCAGGGCCGCCATGCATGGTGTCTAGAACGTGGGTACTCAAGCCCATGGGTAACTCCTTAATTTGCTGCGACTGCCTAACAGTCGCTTGTTCACCAAAAGTGTATACAATTTTTGTTCAAACGCATCTATGATGATCCCTATGGAAACATCCTCCACCAGCGCCATTGCCGACGCATTGACGCGTGCCATCGTCGAGCACAAATTGCGCCCTGGCACCAAGTTGGCGGAACAAAAGCTCGCCGACCACTTCGGCGTTTCTCGCACACTGGTCAGGCAAGCTTTGTTCCAGCTTTCGCAAAACCGCCTGGTCACGCTCGCACCGGCACGCGGTGCCTTTGTGGCTACCCCCTCGGTCGATGAAGCCAAACAAGTCTTTGCCGTGCGCCGCATGCTGGAGTCAGAAATGACACGTGCCTTTGTGCGCCAGATTAAGCCCGCACAGATCAAAGCGCTGAGAAACCACATCACCGCAGAGAAAAAGGCCATGGACCGCAACGATGTGGGCCAGCGCACGGAGTTGCTGGGCGATTTTCACGTGGTCATGGCCGAGCAAATGGGCAACCACGTGCTGGCACAACTGCTGGGTGATCTCATCTCGCGCTGCGCCCTCATTACCCTGATGTACCAAAGTGCCAGTGCTGCCGAGCATTCGCACGAAGAGCACGAAGCCATCGTTACAGCCCTGGCTGCCAAAGACGAAGACACCGCCGTGCGCCTGATGCAGGACCATCTGCAGCATGTGGAACAGGGTCTGACCTTTGACCGCGACATGCCCACCAACGATTTATCCATGGCGCTGTCCAGCGTCACGCTTTGATCTGAGTTTTGCCCCATGACCTACAACGCCTGCGCCCCCTACCCCCGTGATTTGATTGGCTATGGCCGCAACACTCCGCACCCGCAGTGGCCGGGTCAGGCGCGCATTGCGGTGCAGTTTGTACTCAATTACGAAGAAGGTGGCGAGAACTGCGTGCTGCACGGTGACCCGGCCAGCGAACAGTTTCTGTCTGAAATGTTCAACCCTGCCGCCTACCCTGAGCGCCACATGAGCATGGAAGGCATTTACGAATACGGCTCACGCGCCGGCGTGTGGCGCATCCTGCGCGAGTTTGAAAAGCGCGACCTGCCCTTGACCGTATTTGGCGTGGCCACTGCACTGCAAAAGCACCCTGAACTGGCCCAGGCCTTTGCACAGCTCGGTCATGAGGTGGCCTGCCACGGTCTCAAATGGATTCACTACCAGGGCGTGCCCGAAGAAGTGGAGCGCGCGCACATGGCGCAGTGCATGGCCATCTTTGAAGCACTCTATGGCCATGACGGCGACCACGGCCTGGGCTGGTACACAGGGCGCGACAGCCCCAACAGCCACCGTATCGTGGCAGATGATGGCCGCTTTACCTATGACAGCGACTACTACGGCGACGACCTTCCCTTCTGGATGACCGTAGGCAAAACCGATGGCAGCAAGCACCAGCAGCTCATCGTGCCCTACACGCTGGACTGCAACGACATGCGCTTTGCCCTGCCACAGGGCTACTCGCATGCAGATCCGTTCTTTCAGTACCTCAAAGACACGTTCGATGCGCTGTACGCCGAAGGCGACCCACAGGGCGACAACGCCCCCAAGATGATGAGCATTGGCATGCACTGCCGCCTGCTGGGGCGCCCCGGCCGCATCACCGCGCTGCAACGTTTTCTGGATCACATCCAGCAACACGATCAGGTATGGGTGGCCCGCCGCATTGACATTGCACGCCACTGGGCACAGCGCTTTCCAGCACCAGCCCTGTAAGTTGAAGTTTTAAGCCGAATCAGCCCTGGCGCTTACCCCATAAGCGCTGACAGCTCTTTTTATTGATAGGAAGCACCATGGCCCTGACCCTCGAACAACTCAACACTGCCGATGCTGCCAGCGCCGTGCAGATGCTCGATGGCTTGTACGAACATTCACCCTGGATTGCCCAGAGCGCGCTGTCCCAACGTCCGTTTACGTCGCTGGCTCACCTCAAGCACGCCATGGTTCGGGTGCTTGAGCAAGCGGGTGTGCAGCCGCAGCTGGACCTGATTCGTGCCCACCCGGAG
>ENA-OFCX01001102-OFCX01001102.1-metagenomes-genome-assembly--contig:-NODE-1102-length-11714-cov-47.288361_pt1 | contig 11714 bp, 9 predicted proteins | sample MGYA00153384_OFCX01 | MGnify analysis MGYA00153384
GTAAAGAAAGATCGATCGAACATCAGATCGCCACTAGCTTCTGGAGTCCAGATGGCAAACCGATGACCGCCGCCGAATTCGTAGAACGCCTGTTCGGTGAGATTCCCCAGCTATTTAAGGACGAAGATGAGTTACGATCGATCTGGAGCCGTCCAGACACTCGTAAAGCTTTACTATCAGGACTATCAGAGAAAGGCTATGGTGATGAGCAATTGACTGAGATCGGTCGCCTGATTGATGCGGAGAGTAGCGATCTGTATGATGTGTTAGCTTATATTGCCTATGCCGCTGTACCTATCAGTCGGATCGATCGGGTGATTGCTCATAAGTCCCTGATTTTCTCGCGGTATGTCGGCAAACAACAGGAGTTTTTAGATTTTGTCTTGGAGCAGTATGTCAAAGCTGGAGTGGGGGAACTCGATCGATCTAAATTACCACAACTGTTGGAGTTGAAGTATCATGCAATCCGTGATGCTGTTGCCGAACTGGGGAGTGTTAGCAGTATTAGTGAAGTATTTATTGGATTTCAGGAGTATTTATATACATGCGACAAGGCAGCTTAAATGACATTTTAAAAAATGAAGCATTTTTAAGAAAGCTTAACGCCATCGGCAAAAAAACTGACGATCTTCTCGATCGTTTATCTCAAAATTAGTAAATGAATCAAATTATCGATCGAGAATTTTATGCTCGAAAACAAATATAATCCTTGGCTAGAAATATTAGCCCAAACAGGTAAAAAAACTTATTCACAAAATCAGGAAGCATTTTCTGACTTGAAGAATTTACAGGCTTTCTGTCATACTACAATTGCAGCAGGCGGCGGATTTGGGTGTACTGGCATGTTTTTAAATCCAGCACTAGGTTTAGTGGGTGGTTTTGTTAGTCTGACTATAATCGAACTTGCAAAACCAGTCGATCGATTAGTTTCGGTGATGGAAGACTTATTAAAAATAGATGGAATTATAGTTACTCCTCGGATAAAAACTGAGCATGGAACTATTGATTTATTAGTCAAAATGCCAGATCGACGACGTTTTGCTTTTGCGCTTCGATCCAAATTAAATTCGCGGATTAAATGGCGAAAAGAAGAGGAGATGTTTTTTGCTAGTACCCCTAGAAAAGGTAAATCACCTAGATCCAAGAGATGGCCTGAATTGTTAGAATCAGGTCAAAATCTCAACAAATCTATAATCTCACTAAACAAGCAAAAGAGTTATTTACTAGGAGCCAACAATTCAGAGCTTCGCCTCCCTGTCGTAAAAGCGATCGTATTAACCAGTACAACTACAGTAGATCCAGCTAACGAGCCAGATCTATTTGTTGGCTTTGGTACAACTAAAGTGTTAAAAGTGCAGTCAGGGTGCAATATACATATACTAGAACAACGCGATCTAATAAAGTTTCTGGAAAAAGTTATTAAATGACCGATATGGGGGATCATATAAGTAAGCCCCTAATAAATCGTGTCGTATGGCTTTCTAGCATTATTTTTTTCCGTTAAAAAATCCCTTTCCGTTACTACGAGAAGAGATTTCATTAACCCCGACGCAATTATCACGCGCCAAGTATTCTTTTCGCCTCCCCAGAATTCAGCCCTGGATCAGCAGACAGTTGTTCTTTACACCAAGAGCAACGTCTATTTATATATATATTATGCCCCAAAAAGCCGTCAACTACATACCTAAAACTGTAGCACAGCCAATCCGCGTAGTTGTAACATAAAAGCTTACCCAAGACGACAACTGGGGAAATTCAATAGAATTTCCCAAATGAATAACAAAAATCTAATCCACGCCTCAAAACGAAATCCTTGCCCCATCTGTATCACTGGTACTGACTGGTGCTATAGCCTCAACGATTCACTACTTGTCGTCTGTAAGCGACCTAGCCTAGCTGTCGTTCCTCCTGGCTGGCGAATGACTAGCAAAAAAGACAGTGAAGGCGATAACTATTACGCACCTCAAAATAACGATCCTAACTGGGAACAGAGAAAAGCTGAATGGGAAGCCAAGAGACTCGCTCGTGAACAGAACCAACGTCTGGCTGACCTTTCAGAACGCCAAACAAGTCTCTCAGCAGTAGAGCGCGATCCACTCATTCGTGCCCTCAGCAAGGATTTAGGGCTATCGAGAGTTCATCGTCAAATCTTGCTCGATCGGGGTTTGACCAAAACTCAGATCGATGCTGGTTTGTTTTTCAGCATTGAAAAATGGCAGAAAATTAGTAATGACTATCCTCTAAATCTACCTGGGGTTAGTGTCTCTACATTTGGCGATCGGCAACTAAATGGTCAAGGGATTGCGATCGTCACCTTTGATGCTGCTGGTTTGGCTACTGGCTGGCAGATCATGGCTGTTCCTCGGATTGAGGATCTTGGTAAGTATATTTGGGCTAAAGGTCTAAAGTCAAGTCATCTACCCGTTGGCAGTGGCAAAGGTGAGTTGCCAATTCAGGTTGTCGGTACTCCTGGTAAGAAGAAAATCGCTTACTTAGCCGAAGGTACGCTCAAGCCTAAACTTGCTGCTGTTAAACACGATCGATACTTTATTGGAGCTAGTAGCGGTAATTTTGACGGTTCTCCAGTCCAAGTCAAAGCAGCACTGGAGGGCATTAAAACTGTTGTAATTATTGTAGATGGTGGGGACGTGACTAACCCAGCTCGGATGACTCACTGGCAACGTCAGTATGAATTTCTAGTATCTCTGGGAGTTAAGGTTAAATTTCTCTGGTGGGGACAGTCTAAAAAGTCGAAGAATGATGTCGATGAAATTACTACTAAGAAATTTAATAATGCCAGACTAATCGATTTTGATTATTTCCTCAGACTTCCTGCTCAGGCTGCTCAGGCTGTTCAAGATCGGTTGTTGTTCAATAGGCTATCGAGCTTATCTCTACCAGTGACTTATCAACGTACTGAAGAGTATCTATCTGAACTTCCATTGCCGAAGCCAGGAACGCTTAGTTTTGTCTCCAGTCCGTGTAGCACTGGCAAGACGGAACAACTCGCTCAAGTTGTTATACAACGCAAGCAGACGTATCCAGAGGGTAAATTTCTCTTCATTGGCTACCGCAATGGATTACTCGACCAACTTCGCAGCCGCTTACATATTCCTAGCTATCGAGTAGGATATGGGCAAGATGATGCAGCTATCAATAGTTACTCTAAATTAGCGATTTGTCTCGATAGTGTCTGTAAGCTACTTTTAGATAGCATTACACCGAATACAACGATTATTTTTGATGAGTTTGAAGCCATTCTAAAACATGGTACTCAAAGTAGTACTCTAGGTAATAAAAGAGCGGCAGTTCAAGCTCACATGGTCGCCATCATCAATCGAGTACTGTCTACAGGTGGTGTAGTCATTGGATTAGAAGATAATCTAACAGATTTAGCGATCGATGGAATTTTGGATTTACTCGATCGCAAGTATCCTTATGAAATCCTCCAAAATACTATGGAGAAATTTCATTGGGATGTAAAAATGGGTGGCGGTAATCCTTCTCACTACATGGGCTTAATTCTCGACAGGCTTAAACGTGGCGAAAATCTGATTATTCCCAGTACTAGTCAGAAATTCATTCAAGCTCTGGAGCGGATGGTCATCGAGCAAATGCCAGAGCTGAAAAAGTCGATCGTTCGCCTGGATGCTAAAACTACACCCGATCTGCATAAATTATTAGCTAACCCCGATGAGTGGCTAGCTACACAAAAATATCCAGTTCGGTTACTATTGCTTTCACCTACAGTTGAGAGTGGATTCAGTATTAAGCTGAATCCGATTAAACATTGGTTCGATCGTGAGATGGCTTATTTTACTAATCTCGATACTCGTTGCCATATTCAAATGTTGTCTCGCGATCGCAGTGATTGCCCACGCGATATCTTCGTATTAGCTAAGGGCGCGGAAGCTGGTAGTGCTAGAGGTCGCGATCCAATTGCTTTATTGCAGATGCGGAAGGATCTCGCTAATGAAACTAGCTTACTACATGGTGCTGGGCGGATTCCGATGAGTGCCCAAGGGGATGTTTGGAATCGATTAGATGCTGAATTCTCAGTTCGATCGGCTTTGTCGTCTAAGTATATGGCTGAGTACTTAGAACTAGAGTTAATTGCACGAGGGCACAATGTCACTCAAGTTGATTGGGAAGAAGTTAGGCTTCAAGAACTGGCTGACAATAAAACTGAAGATGCGATGCCCAGCAAGGAATTGGGTGTAATCTATAAAAAAACTAAGCTGACTATTCTGAAAGAAGATAACAAGATTCTATTTGATGCAGATGGTAAAGCGATCGAGATTGCTCAAGCACAAGCTATTTTACATAGTAGTGCTTCAACATTCGTGCAGAAGCAACAAGGTGTTAAATGTATGCTGCACGATCGACTTCCTGGTATTGAGTTAACGGAAGACTTTTTGATGTCAATATGGAGCCTGAACAATGCCTCATATTTGAAGCAATGTGAACTGAGTTGGTTACTACGTTATCCAGACTTAGCAAAGCATCTTGAAAAAGGAATATTAGCTCATCAAGCCCAACAACCTCATATTCTATATAGCCAAATTCCTAAACTGGCTCAAAAGATTAAACTATTGTTGCCAATCTTGCCATATATCAACGATCTAGCGACTGGAAGAGAATATCTGGCTGGCGATGAAGCTGTGATTGCAATTGTGCAATACGCGCTCCAACAGCGTAAGAAGTTTTTTAACCTGTTTAGCTTGAATATTAAAGAGGAGTCCGTCTTAGGTAAAGGTAATGGAGCTGGTTCGACTCAAAATAGCCAGCTCGCCACTGTGAACAAGGTTATCAAGCTACTGGGCTACCAAGCCCAATCAGTGCGGCGAGTAGGTAAAGCAGGGGCACAGGAACGAGTATATGCGATCGGTAACTTCGATTGTTCTCATCGACAAGATGTTTGTAAGGCACTTGACTACAAACACAGAGCCTATATATCGGGCGAACTAGCCCTAGAGGATATAGCCTTGGTCTTTAATTCTATTCCTAATATAAAGAGCGCGGCTATGAAATCAGCAGAGATGGTTGAGTCAGAACCCTTATCCCAAGAGGAGTTGGACAATATTGAGTCGGGTACTGTGACACTAGCTGAAATCGTTGCTCTCCCTGTAGATATAGCAATTAAAACATTAGATGAGATTCGAGTGGCATGGTCGGCAGAATTTTTGCACTTGGCTAGTAAAAATCTGACGTTTGCTGAGAGAGTTATTCTTAAAAAGTTAGTTATTGAGCTAAATTTAACTCGAATTGCTAGCTAATTAAAATTTAGCTGACTATCTACATTGATTTATTTTTCGCCTAGCAAAATAGGTAGAATTTGTAGCGAAATGAAGTATTAAAAGTGTATTTGAGCAAAGATTAAATAGAGCGATTTTGGTTACTCTCTTAAAAATCCCAATAACTGGGTGAGTACCCACAATCTAGATTCTCAAATGCAATTACTATCCCAGAAATTTCCAAATCTGGGATAGTAACAAAAACCTTTTGTGACGTAGGATGACGTAGGAGGATATTTTAAATCCAGTTTTGTCGATCGAGAATAGCTTGAAACCATTAGCACTAGCCATTCTTGTTGGTTAATTCCCATTTTGGTTCTTGATAGAGAGTGACGCAGAATAACGCAGAGTGACGCAGGATGACGCAAACTTAGAACATGAGCCACGATTAAGGCGACTCAATTAAGTTGCCTTAATGAGGATTAAGTCAACTTAATCTTTATAGCTAGCCAACTTAATCTCAGTCTGCCTAACTTAATCCTCAATAAAGGCAACTTAATTAACTCGTTGGCAAAATAAGGAGTCACTCACGTTCAGCCGATTTGCTGCGAGATTTCGATCTTCCAAGTTGCGATCTGGAATTCGCGCTCGGTTGGATTTCAACAATAGAAGCTGGGACTTCACTTGCGGGTGGATTAAAGTCAACAAGATCCAAATTCGCCAATTCAAGAGCGGCAATGGGAACGATCTCCTCAGCCTCAGTCGATGCATTCTCAACAGCCGGAATCGATTCAACGATCGCTACCGGACGGATCGGAGTTGGTGGATGAACGGATATCGCCTCAGGGGCAGCGGCTCTGGAAATACTCGATAACACAGCATGAATCCGTTCGACCGGATCGCCTGGTTGAATTTTAGTCTCTAACCCAGGAGCCGCAGTTTCATAAAAACGCCGCTGCGATTTTCTTGCTAATTTGGAGAGCAATTCGAGATCCTTAGCATCGAGATTCGGACAGCCCACAGGCTCCCAACCGCACTCGGTGGGAGTTGCCTTGAGCATCTGCTTGTGCGGACGCATTCGATAAACAGTCAAATTTTCACCATCGAGTTGGATCTCAACCCGACCGCTCTTGAATTTTGATTTTCCCTTCAAAACTCGGACGGCCATTGCTGTCGCCCGCTCGAACTGTCGGCGATCTGCCTCAGTTAATTGGACTCGATGCTCTTGGCTTTTGAGATTAGCCGCTTCGATCGTCGCTAAGTCGGCTGGAGTAGTTTTCAAAACAAGATCGACCACATTCCAACTTTTGCCGATTTCACTGCCTTTGAAGGCTTTCCCCTCATGTAAATAAGTAATGCCGCGAACTGCACCATCCTTGCGAAGAGTAAACCGCACATCAATTTCTAACTGGGTGAGACGCTCGATCCAACTTTTTAAATTAGAACACTCATGCAAAGACCGAGCGATCGAAACTGAAAGATCCGTTTCAAGGATCGTCTTATGAGCTTTCTCCCGCTTTACCTCCCAAGAATTTGCCACCTGCTTCAACCCAAAGTCCTTTTCGATCGCCCGTAGAATCGGTTGAATCCGAAACCGCTCGTGACTATCTGAAATTCTCTCACCATGCACATTTACCGCATTAACCACAATATGGAGATGATCGTGATGATGAGCTTGGTCATGACCTGGGTCGTCTCGGTGGTGAGTGATACCGATAAACTGACAATCTTTGTAGCCCATCTCCGCTAAAACCCGCACCACAATCGCCTCCTTGTCTAGATTCTCAATCTCACCATCTTCTGGCGCAAAAGATAGAGAGATATGCCTTACAGGCAAGCGAGTCGTAGGTCTAAGCTTGGCAATCGAGTCAAACTCGCGAGTCAGATCGTCAACAGTTTGACCCAACATATAGGGTGCAATTATCGTCGGACGTTTAGCTGAAGCGAGTAGGTAATTTAACACCCCGCGAAAATCAGACCCATGAGTCGTTTTGCTAATCACAACTTAGCTCCTAAATTACCGATCTGAACAGCAATATCTTGATTGGCAGCTCGTACTTTCCCCAGAGCTTTAAGATAGCCATTTAAAGCTATCCCATCTAGATTTGCCTGATTGATACTCCTGGCGATTTGATTGAGATTATGCCCTTGACAACGTAACTCCTGATAAATCAATAAATGGGCTTTATAGAGGTCTGCACTAGAGGGATCGATCTGAACGGGGAGATAAGGAGATTGAATTGCCATCAAGCGCAGATAAGCCGAACGAGTCAGATTTTTGCTACGGGCGAGGCGATCGATTTCTGATAACTCATCGTTGGTCAAGCGTAAACTGATGACATTGAATTTTGGCGAAAAATGTCGAGTCATATGTTACTAAAATACTTCTTCTATAAAACTATCAACTACTTTTCTGAAATACGAAAAATGCCTAAAAGTTACAAGCTTTTGAGGCTAATGGATTGGAGGTGAAGATTCAAGTAATGATTGAATCTTGCCCAAGGGGTCTGGGGCACCCCCAGCCATGCCGAGTGTTGATAGTTCTCCGAACTATCGAGTCCGTAGGACAATACACACGGCTGGCTTAGACCAAAAAATGCAGTACGATCGATGCACAAAAGGGGTGATAATCTCATGCTACCCACAATCAGAATGAAAGCTAACTATATCAGCAAAAAGCATTAAAAGTAGTCAAGTAAATAAGCAATTAATATCGACAACTATCGAAATACATAGAATCTGACCGATGTACCGCATCAGTCAGATTATGGCTTTTTTGAAAAAACTTAAAGTTCGGTATTATTACTGACAGACTTTAGAAATATTCTTGATATCTTAGTGTTTATACAGCTCAGTAACTGATGAAAAATCTGAGTATGGCAGTCATTTATAACTCTATTGAAAATATCTTTAAAAGCAGATATCATTACATCGAACGATATGCCAAACAAAAAATCCAAAGCCATCCTCAGAATCGAAATTTTAGACAATCATCCCGATCATGTTCTACTTGCTGACTACTTGAAGTCTACTGGAGATGCGAAGGGACAAGTACTAGCAGCGATAACAGCCTATTTTTACCCAATTGCAATTGCCCAAAAACAAAATGTCTCTAGACAAGAAAAAGAGATGGCTTTAGCTGATGCAACTAGAGAACTAGATAGCCGGAAAAGTTATCTGATCGATCGTTATCGAATTTTTGAACAGATAGAGCAACCCTCCAGATCTTTACCAAGTGTTGATTTATCATTATTGCCTCCAAGAACCTATCAAACTGCTCCGTTCGCTCCTCCCTCTTCGACATCTGAAGAAGATGAGGACGCAGATGCAAATGATGACTCCTCCTATTCAATTGGAGATCTTACTTCACCTGCACACCTTAATTTCTAAAATGAAGAACCAAATCCCCCATTTATTTCTAGCAGTAGATCTCGGTGCCTCGGGCACTAAAGTAGTTGGTAGTGTCAGTGGACGACCAGAATGTAAGGCATTACTAATGAAGCCCCACTGTGTTATAGTTTCCAATCAAGAATTACTACCTTTAAATCCAAACTTTGATGAGCATAGTACCTGGATCGAGTTTGGCGAAAAACATTACGCAGTTGGTAATTTAGCAGAGATTAGATTCGACGCTACTAATCAACTTAAACCAGCTAAGTTTGCAACTGCCGTGCCTAAAATTTGTGCAGCTATAGGGATAATCGCGCAAAAATTTAGCCTACCGGATAAATTTAATTTATCATTATCATTTGTGCTTCCACCTGCTGAATGGGACCATAGAAACATTACGATCGAGCGATTAAATGCTGCAATTAAGGATTTGAATACGCCTAGAGGAAAAATTAAAGTTAAGTTATTACAGGTCAACCCTTATCCCGAAGGAATGGGAATTTTATTGGGACAAAATCTAGAGCTTGAAAAAAATGACATAATTACAGTTGTCATGCTAGGCTTTCGTAACACCAGCATTTTATCATCAAACAATGGCATAGTTAATCGACCTCATATGAGCGATCTGGGCTTCTCTGAGTTGCTTAAAAATATCGCAGGTAAGACTGGTTATAAAATCGAAGAGATGATTGAGCCAGTCTTTGAATATAAAGGAGATAAAAAATCCCTGGAATTATATACTGGATGGCTTGTCGATTCACAACGAAAGTTGGCAACTTCAGCGACATATTACTCGGAACGCTCCTCAATAGAGGCTGATATTAAAAAATCCAAAGAGCGAATAAAAGAATTAAAATTAAGTATTGAAAAAGTTCTCAGTGGACTACTTCGCTGTAGTGGTGTAGATCGGGAAGTTGAGTTAAAATGCCTGATTAAAAGTATCGATCTAGCTACTGATGAGTACTGGTTAAAATTATCTGTGTGGCTAGAGGAAATGATGCCATCTCAATCTTACACGATCTGTTTATCTGGTGGCACTGCCAACTATTTTACAGAAGAATTAAAAAAAATTATGTATGATAAGTTGTCTTATAAAGACGAGCGATGTGTGCGGTTCCATTCGGTTGTTAAACCACCAAATAGCCTGAATGTATATGACGATCGATTTAATGATATTTACTCACTTTGGCATCGAATGAGTCAACAACCTCTAACTGTTAGTAAATAATATATATTTACCGAGTTTAGTGACAGTCTGCAATAACGTTATTACGGAGATAGTTTGGATAAACGTTTTAGAGGATGTTTGGAAAATATAGCTTGTTACCCCATTTCTAGAGTTGAACCCAAGTTCCGTACCGCTGCGCCGCCCTCGCCAGCGTGAGTTGGCAACTTAACTGAGGTGAGTTGCCAACTCACGCCATGTCGAACCAATTCAAACCAGCTTAAGTTACCAACTTAAGTTAAGTTGCAACTTAAAAACCCAACTTAAGTTAAGTTGCCAACTCAAGTTAAGTTGCCAACTTAAAACCCAACTTAAGCCGCAGTGCGTCAAGCTGCGTCAACTTAAGCTGGGTTTTGATCGAACTGCGTCGAACTGCGTCAAGCTGCGTCAAACACCGCTACTGACTACAATGTTAGACAACAATGACATCGGCGGGTGAAATGACAGCCTTGTCGGGTCGCAGATCGAGAGGGTAGAAGTAAATTGTTAGCAAGCTAAAAAGAAAGACGTTGGAGAACTCTAGATAATTTACCAGCAGCGGCAGAGTGGGAAGGATTAACTAGTATTATTCGAGTTACTAGCTATCGTCATTTACATAATGATAAATATCTGATGATTAAAAAACCACAAACTCGCTATTACCTCAGTTCTTTGAATGAAACAGTAGAACAGTTTACTCGACGCATTCGGGATTATTGGCATGTCGAGAATAAAGTTCATTATGTTCGTGATGTGACTCAATGCGTTGCGGGTGACCCGCCACGCGGAGAAGATGATTCACGTATTCGTGTTCATCCCCTGCCAAATCTCTTCGCGTTAGCTCGTAATTTTGCTCTCAATCTTTATCGAGGGCAGGGATTCAACAATATGGCTCAAGCTCAACGCAAGTCTGGCTTTGGTCTTCAACTACTAAAGGTTTTATTTAGAATGAAATAGCCCTGCTTCGGCTATTCGACCGAGAAATCACATTATGCTGAGATCGCGGACAGTTTGTGCGTGTCCCGCCAACGCTTGTTGGAGTCGAACTGAGATATGTGTAAAATTATGTACTTTGCTTGAAATACTTATTATCGAAAGGTTTCAAGATTATCATTTTCTCACGGCTTTCATATCTGCTAATACCTAATAGCAGATATGAAATGGCTCTAAATGGTGGCTTGGTGTCTTGGTGTCTGTTAATGCTCCTCAAAACATCTAAAAATAATACCTGCTATTGTAAGTGGCACTTTTTTACAGTTATCTCAACTCAACCCCTTGATATTTTCAATTCAAGAAAGTACTAACAACTTCCCACCCTTCACTAGTTAACTTCAGAACGGCACTACCACATTTTTTTATACCTATAATTTTGCTTTCATTTGGAAACAACTTAATAAATTCTGGTTTCTTAGTCCATTCTGCAACTACAGTGTCTTTATAATTAAACTCTATATTGACTACTTTCATTCCATCTCGTTCTACTGGCTCATCAAATTTAACTACCTTCGTTAACTCATGACCTTTGACGGGACAGAAAGCCAATTTCATATCTAGACCAAAGTTTTGTTTGCCAGTTTCAGTTAGATTGTATTGTCTAATAAATGCTGGGAATGAAAACGTTGTGAAAGAACCTACCGATCTCTTTTCCTGCTTTTCACTAACTTTTAGATACCCCAAATCGACAAAAAAGTTAAGCATATCAATAGCTGGTGGTGCTGCTTCTTCTCGCTTGAGCGACTTCATATCCGCCTCGCTGTAGAAAATATCCTCGTAAGGAACTGTTAATGTAACATTGCAGGTAGCTTTATTAGTAATATTCTGACTAATCACCGTAACATCTCAATAAACACTGGCAGCCAAAAATATGGTGGCGGCAAAGACACCCT
>ENA-OFCX01001103-OFCX01001103.1-metagenomes-genome-assembly--contig:-NODE-1103-length-11702-cov-4.226925_pt1 | contig 11702 bp, 7 predicted proteins | sample MGYA00153384_OFCX01 | MGnify analysis MGYA00153384
AAAAACCTGGTGCACCTTCTGCTCCTAAATTTAAGGATTGTTTTTTATTAATATAGTCTATTTCATTAATGGCTAATTTCTTCTTATCTGATGAGATGGAATAAATATTTAATGAATTTCCTAATAATTTTCGTGCATCCTCCTTATCATTAAATAATAAAGAACTACCTTTTTTAAAAATAATTAACGTTTCATCCTCAATTCCTTCTGAATTTACTAACACAACAGAAAGTTGATTTAATTTGGCCTCGCGAATATAATTTGTATGTGGATCAAGATTTGTTTTAACTTGTTCAGATAATGATATAGAAGGAACTCCAGCGCCACTTGCTTTTACAAAAAAAGAATGACCAGAGGCTATAATTTGCGAGCCATTATTTATCGAAGCATTGTTAGATGTTTTATATGTTCCAAAAGATCCCGTTGTTGGATTATAGGTATAAATCACATCTTCAACATTTGTTTTGATAAATGAAGTTGAATTCCAGTTGATATTTGAAGGATAAGGATTTCCGACAAGATTCCAACCATCGTCTAAATAATTATCATTTGCTGGATGATCAGTAAATGTTAATGGCAATGTGACATTACCAAAATTTACTGATCCCGTATAATCAATTGTAGCTGGAGTGGGTATTGGGAAGGGCTGAGTGTAAAATGCTGGAGAGCCCAATGAACGATCACCGCGAATTAAAATTGAAACTCCTTTACCTGTTGCTAATGTATTATTAACAGAAGTAATACCTTCATAACCGAAATTAAATGTTCCTTCAACGGTTTCATTATAAATAAAAGCAGATGGTTTATTTAAATTTGATAAGTCAAAACCGCTTCCTATTTGTCCGGTAATATAAATATCATCTAAAAATTGCGAATAATTAATTTGACCATTAATATTTACAGGGGATGACAAATACCGATAACGGCGCACATTTCCTGGAAGCGTTTCAATATATCTTTGAACAGTAATATTACCCTGGATTATTCTAATTGGAGAAAGCTGAGAAATTCTAGCTGTTCCAGTTGAATTGGAAATAAGAACTAATTTACCATTCGAAATTAGTGTTGAATTATCAACCAAACTAACTGTACCTCTAATATTCGCTATGCTACTGAGTGTTTTATTTCCTGCAGAAGCAAGATTTAAATTATAATATTCTATTCCTGCCATTTGTTGGTCAGCGCCATTAAATGAAATTGTGTTACCAACTTCAGCTACAACTGCTACTCCATTTACAATAAAATCTTGTTGTACATTAATTGTACCTGCCTTGCAGGTTTTTATTCCTGTACCATTTAAAATTAACTTGGAATATCTTTCAAGTGAAATAATTTGATTCATCCCATTATACTCGATCGTTGAATTCAACTGCAAATCGTACCCATTATCCATAATTGGAAGACTGTTTATTCCACCAACTTTCATTTTACAGAATTCATTTACAAAAACAGATCCACCAGAAGCTTGATGCAAGGTGTAATCAGTTAAATCTAGAATTCCACTATTTATTGTTACCGTAGAAATATCCCAGATGTCAACTAGTAAACTAACAGTTGCAGCTGTTTTATTAATTGCCAAGTGCTGAATAGGAGGAGACCAAGAACCTCCTATTCGGGATGGAAGATTCCCTATAAAACTAATAACTGTTCCATTAGTATTTAACTCATCATTAGACGTAAAATTTCCAGTTAATTCTAAATTTACAAATGATTGAATTGTACCTCCGTTATTGTCAACAATTAAATCATTTAAATTATAAATACCAGAACCTGATAATGAACCAACATCAGAAATTAATTTAATTGCTGATTTAGCTCCATTTATTATTCCATCGTTTAAAACCGAACCACCAAATTGATGAATGTTTCCAATATTACATTGGTAAATTGTTCCACTTCCAATAATTAGATTCCCAGAAATTGATACGTTATTCATTGCTTGAAAAATTACAGAACTGGCGCTTCCATTATTTATAGTCAAGTTTCGTGATACAGTAAGCGGCGAAACCATTGTTTTTATAATGTTTCCACTTTGCCCCTCTAGAATTAAGTTTCCATAAACTTGATTAGATATCGTTTGATTATCACCACTATAATAAAATGAACTGTTTATTTCAAGTGAATTAGTATTAAAATTAAGTGGAAAATTATTGGCGCTTATCTTAACAGTTGCACCGTTTGCAACGCTAAATGTTCCTCCAACTCTACTTCTTCCTCTGTTAGCTGTAAATGTTCTTAAATCCAATATGCCTTCTAAAACAGTTATTTTACCGATAACATTTGATGACGATAAAAGTGAACGTAAATTTGAAGTTAGGTATTTTGTAGTGTTTCCACTTATAACCAGCGTACCATAACTTATAGTTGATTTAATTTCTTGATTAAGAACAGATGAAGAATAATTAATCGTTGCATTTCCATTGATTGAGGTAGGATTTTTAGAATAATTTAAATCAAAGGATGATTCTTTTACATGCAATTTAGAAACACTTCCTAAAATAAAATTTCTATTTATTGTCACTAAATTTGAATTCGGAATAAATGTAGCATAAACAAAAAAATTTCCTCCAATTACGATTGGATTATTTAATGATATAGTTCCATTTATAGTTAAATTCTCAAATGTAGTGGCTCCGGTAATTGATGATCCAATTCCATTCATTGAAACATTAGCGTTCAGAATTGTTGAAGTATAAATTCCTTCTTTATTCCAGTTCCCTAATACTGTAAATGTAGATGCGGCGGTATGAGAAATGTTGCCATTGATTCCAATGATTACATTTCCATAAACGTTGATCGGAAAATCTATTATTAAAGTACTTGGAATACTACCATTACCAATTGTTAATGATTTACAAAGAGCGGATCTACTTAAATCGGGTTGAAAACTGCCAGTGAAATTTGCATCTCCTATTATTACATCAATTGCAGAAGTAGGGATTTTATTCGTTGTCCAGTTACTTGCTAATGACCAATCGCTCGAAACTGTACCTTTCCATGAAATTGCAAAAATGCTATTTGTGGAAAATAATAAGTATACGCTAAGTAATAAGACGAAAAAACTAGGCTTGAGAGAAAAACTTTTAGAGGTAAAAATGAAATTGTTCATATTTTTTTTATTAAAACACCCGTCTTTTACGAAGCTTTTTATAAAAAGTTAAAGTTTTTTGTGAATATGATTATTTAAAATGGATGAAAATTAAAAAACCATCGTCTCTTGTCGAGAATGATGGTTTTTTGTCTACAGGTAGTATACTTTTATTTTTTGATGAAATTTGTTGATATACGATTATCTCCAGCTGCAACTGTAAGAACGTATGATCCTTGAGCTAGTTCATTTATATTTTGCTTAAAAGAATTACCGTTTTCGGCCTGTATGTCTTTTTGGATTACTAACTGACCTAATACATCTCTTATCGTCAACTGATACGTTTTAGCGATAGCATTTGAAAGACTTATTGTTATTTCGTCTTGAGCAGGTATAGGGTATATGCTAGCAGCAAATATATATTTGTCATCGAAGCTTATTGAAACAACTTTTGAATAACTGAATTTACCATTTACATCTTTAAATTTCAAACGGTAATAGTTTAATCCTTTAAAAGTCGATAAATCGGTATGTGAATAATGATTTTGAGAAATTCCATTTTTTCCATTAATAATTGCAATGGTTGAAAAAGGTTTTACTCCATCTGTTTTCTCCAACTCATAATTTGAGAAATTAATTTCTGAAAAAGAAGACCACGTTACTAAAGCATTTTTTCCTTCTTTACGACAAGTAAATGAAACTAATTGAACAGGCAATGGTGCGCCTATTTCAGTTATAATCTTAAATCGCAACTTTCCTTTTGAATTTATATCTGAACTAATGAAAAAAGAATAGCTAGAAATTGTTCGTAAATCGGTATTAGTATTCGTAAATTCATCTTTTAAATAAATAGAAAGGCCAGGGGCTAAGGTTGCAAAATTTTCAAAGTTTAAATTGTATGCTCCATTTGAACTTGCATCAACTGATAAGAATATTGTATCTCCATTTTGTAAATGTGGTCGTGAATTAATAGCCAATTCCGCATTTCCTGAATTTCTGCTCGACAAATTAATAGTTTGATTTAAAAATTTACCAGCATCTTCTGATTCTAAGTAGGTTATAGAATATAAACTATCAAAGCCAATAATAATCTCATCTTGATTAGCTGAATCTTTAATTAAGTTAATTTTTGCAATTTCTTCTGCTGCAGTTCTAAATACTTGATTTGGAGTTGCAGTAGATTTTACAGCTTCCTGAAAAGTTAACACAGGATTCGCAGCATTAGCTTTTACAAAAAATCCTTGACTAGAAGATATATATCGACCAACTCCGTTGGTACCATTGTCTAAACCAGATGTATGCAAATAAGTACCATAAGAATTTGTAAGGGGATTATAAATATACATAGCTGCATCTAGATTTGTTCTGGTCCATGATGCTGATTTCCAATCAATTTGAGATGGATATGGATTACCTACCAAATTATAACCATCGTTAACAAGTGAACCAGTATTGGTGTATGATAACACTGGTGAAATAGCTCCACGATTTATTGTTCCTTCAAAATCCACAGTTACTTGAGTTTGCAATGGAAAGGGAGCAGTATAGAAAGCTGGTGAAGCAAGAGTTGGGGAATTTCTATTTCCTCTAACCTGAACAAACATACCTTGGCCCGTTGCTATTGGAGTATTTATTGTTGGTGCTCCAACATATCCGAAATTGTAACTTCCGGCAACTGATTCATTGTAAGTATAGATTGATGGCCTGTTTAATGAAGTATTATCAAATCCATTGGTAGCACCAGCTGGTCCAGATATATTTACATCATCAATTAATTGTGCAATAGTAATTGCCGTACCCGTAGTATTTACTGGTGATGAGACTAATCTGTTTCTACGATCTGGTCGTGCTGGAACAAATCGTTGTACAATTACATTTCCAGAAAATGCACCAGCAGCAGGTAGCGCTGCTACTCTAGCAGTCGCTGTACTTGTTGAAATCAATACTAATTTATTACTCGTGTTTAAGATGCCGCTAGTAAGTGTTACTGTGCCAAGTACTAATAAACTATCGGAACCATCAATGGTTGCCTCTCCACTTCCACCTGTTTTATTTAATGTTAAATTCAATAATGTTTTTCTGATTCTGGAACTGTTTTCAAATCTTAAAACTCCCAAACTCCCTGTACCGCCAATTGTAAGATTAGATGTTGCAGAACCTTCCAATTTTCCTGTTCCAGATACTGTTCCATTAAGTACTAAAGTAGTTGATCCAATCACAAAATTTCCACTATTTAGGTTGAAATTATTTGTAACTGTAATACCGTTTGTAGAAGTAAGTGTTAATGAACTTTTATTAGCAACTTCTAAATTAGAGAAAGTTTCATTACTTGATCTCGTAATAGTTTGAGCCAATGAACCATTGAAAATTACCCTTCCTGTACCAGGTGTAAATGTACCAGCAGGGTGAATCCAGTTTCCTCCTACGTTCATAGTATAACTGACTAATCTAAATGCGCCTAATGTTTGATTAAAATTATTTGATACAGTAAGATTGGAAAGCAAATCTGTTGTACCGTTGGCACTTAAAGTTGTTAAATTAAATATTGGAATGGTTGTATTTATTCGCATTGTTTGACCAGTAGGAGTGGAAGTACCTCCCATTTGTAATGTTCCACCTGAAATTAAATAAGTTGCATTCAAATTGGTATAACCTAAATCTTGTGCGCCTGTTCCACCCTCTCTATTAATTAAAATGGTACCTCCAATCATTCTGAAACTTGAACCATTTGCTTGAATGTGAAATGGAGCATTGATTGTAGAAGTTGTCCCAACACTTGCAACCGTCATCGTACCAGCATATTGAACATAGTTTGATAAGGTATTTTGTGTTAATGAAAAATAGGATCCGGCAACATTTAATTTACCTCTATTTAAAATAACAAATCCACCATCAGATCTCAAATTTTCATTGGCTAATGTTCCTATATTTACAATACCGGTGTCAAGTGTTAGATTACCAAATAAACTAATTCCACCATTAAAAGTAGCAGTAGACGAATTAGAGCTCATCTGAAACTGGGTTTTTCGAGGTATGGTATCAAAAACATTAAATGGTGTAATGTCTTGTGTTGTAGTTACAGCATATCTAAAAGTACCTTTTTCCAAGGTTAAAAAACTTACTGGAGCTGTAAAATTTGTAGAATTCACAGTCAATACATTGGATATTGAAGTACCTTTATTTAGTACAATTTTTCCAAAATTAGTAGTTATACCTGTTCCAGAAATTGCTCTGCTTCCTATTTTTGTAAATGTTGTAATTGTGTTTCTTGTAGATGATTTATAAATATCTAGTATTCCATTATTTGTAAAATTGCCTTTAACTATTAAATTATGAATGGCATTAAATGAATTTTGTTCAATTCTTGCACTTGCATTAATGATTATATCTCTTCCAACTGTTAATTCTCTTGATACAGTTGAATTTCCCATTAATAACGAACCTGAAACTCCTCCTCCAATTGTCAAATTAAAACATTTTGCAATAGTGTCAATAGTTATAACATCTCCATCTTTAATTAAAACATCATCACCAGAGGTAGGTACACCTGTTGGTGTCCACATTAATGGATTTTTCCAACTACCGGATCCAGCTGTTGATTTGGATCCTGCACTAATAGTTGTTGCATTTGCAACAAGTGCATTACTTAAGTAACCTTCAACTAAAGCATATAAATTCCAATAATAAATTGTTCCAGGATCTAATTCATTTGCTAAATAGGATGTAGAATTAGCAGGTAATCGAGTTTCAAATTCATAATTAACACCATCTGTACTATAATAAAGTGCAAAAGTTGTTTCATTTGAACACCAATCAGTCCAGCTTAAATTCATAGTATTGGAGGTAATAGAAGATAATGCTAAAGATCCTGAAGTTGCTGGGAACGATTCCGTAGAAACAAATCTAAGCCTCGAATTGGTAGTCGGCATTGTAGATAAATTACTAACTGGATTTTGACTAAAAGTAGTTGTATTGGCAGTTTGCATTACAGAAAGTTGCGAAGCTGATGGAGTTGCTGACAAAACACTAGCATTGATACCCGTAGTGTAAGTAAATCCAAACCCAGCATTGAGCATGTTTCCATAAATAAAATCAATGATGTTTGATGTTTCGTATAATTTAATTTGGAAGTTTAAACTTGGGCTTGTATTGCCGTAAACTGCCATATCTATCCATTCTATTGTTAAAACTCTATTTGGGCGAAATCCTGTTGTAATATATTTTAAACTAGAACCTAATGGGTCAACTGCATTTTGAGAAGTTAAATCGTCATAAAATGGTGCAAGTGCCAAAGTAGTTCCTCCAGCTTGGTTGAATAAAGAATTTACAAATCCATAAGCAGATCCACCATCACCATTGGCAGTAGAAGATGAAAAATCGATAAATCCGTTTGTTGATACACTAAATTCATCATACCTGTTACCGTTATACCAAAAATCAAAACCAATTTCTGTTAAATCAGATCGATTATCGTCAACCGTGTAAGGGCCTGTGTTACTTCGCCAGCTTACAAAAGAATTTCCAGTAGATTCAATTGATGTATAAGAAATACCAGTTGTTCTACTGGCTACATAGTTACCGATACTTTGCGCTTTTAAATGTTGAAATCCTGTTAAAAACAGAATTACAATTAAATAACACGTTGATAAAAATTTAATTTGTAAATACTTTTTCATCTTAATAGGTAGATTGAGGCTTAATGAAATTTTGATACCCTTCGTGAGCAAAAATTTTTGTTTTTTGCTGCTTTCTACGGTGATGAATTGAAATGAGTTACAAAAAAAAATATTATTTTATTTTTTTACTTTCTCTAAAAAAATGCCTTTAAAATGTTAAAAATGAACTTTTATAGAAAAAAAATTTACTTTTTTTTTTAGGCTTGTACAAATAATTGCTACAAAAAGATGTATTAACTCTTATTTTGTCAAAAAGTTTTAAAATTTAATTTTACTTTGTAAAGTAAATTAAAAAGTAAATTTTACCATCGGAACTGGGAAAAAATCTTGCTAATATTCATTGAAAATTGTATTATTTCTTTAATTATATCCTTGTTGAAAAATATTTTGGTTTCCACTCACATTTTGTAAATCAATTACAAATTTTAAAGAAGATTTTTTTTAATATTTTCGGTATCCAAGTTTTAAATCAGCTCTGAAATAAGCACTTTGTTTTAAACTAAATGCTTTTTCGTTATCGAAAATTGCTTCGCCAGCTTTGGATGAAAGTTCAAAATTAATTGGATTGAAATATCTTCCACCAACGCTGGTTAGTTTAAAATTTACATAGAAAATGTTATTTCGCTCTCCACCAAAATTCTTTATCTGCAAGAATGTTTGCTGCATATTGTGTGTTAGTAGCGGTATTTCTTTCAATTCCTTCGCTACCTTTGTATTTGCTGTCAAAAAGTGAAGCAGTTACCAAAAAATAAAATTGATTATTGAAAAATCGTTCGATTGTTAACTCAACACCATAATTTTCCCCCGATCCATTGTTTACTAAATCAGCTTTATCACTTGGTGCAAAATCAGCTCCGATGTTTAACGATGAATCTTGATTTGGAAAAGCAGAAACCGGAATTTTACTCAGCGACTGATAATAGGTTTCTAATTTTGCCCGTACGTTTTCTCCTAATTTACGCTCGTATCCTAATACAAAATGGGAAGCCCTCGAAAACAATAACATTTTATTCGTTTCTTGACCTAAGCTGTTTTTAACAAATAATTATACAATGGCAACATTTGATGATGTAAGCCATAACCTGCACTTAAGGATGAATTTTCATCAATCAAATATTTTAAACCAACTCTTGGCTCTGCAACAATTTGATCGTTCAAATCAAAATATTGACTATGTAAACCTAAAACCAATGTTAAACGTGCATCAAAACGGTGTTTAAATTGCACAAAACCCTGGCTAAGATTTACATTATCTTTTTGATCAACAAAAACTCGTTCAATTCCATTTTCGAAATCTTTGTTATTAAAATTAATAACCCTTAGGTCATGATTCAAGCCAGCGTTTATAGAATTCTTTGCATTTATTTTATGATTTATGGTTAAAACGGCTGAGTATTTTCCATCATAGAAAGTACCTTCTGCCTCAGGAAATGTATTATCAGAAGTTAAAGAAACACTATCAATTTTATAATTATCATTTTTTATACTATAACCTAAAGTCGCTTTTAAAAAGGTCTTTGTCCGAATAGTTTTTTCATAACTCACGCCTGCAATTCCAATATTGTACCTCAGCGACAAATTTTCATCGGGTTCTGAATAATAATCGACTTCGGTGGTATCTACATCTTTTCCAAAAAAATCAATGGAACTTATTCCTCCCATACCGAAAAATGATAATTTCCCATTTCCTTTTGTTGGAAAAACAGCTTTAAAATTTAAATCCTGATAAAGAGGAATTGCACCTCCAGTTCCAAATGATATTCCAATCGCATCAAACAAGCCCAAAGTTGAATAGCTATAATTAATTAAATATGACCCTTTTGAAGTTTTTGAAAATGACCCTTCTGCTCCTAGTTTAAAACCGTTAAATCCAATTTGTGCTACAAATTCATTTTTTTGGTTATTACCTTCTCGAAGTTGAACATCAAATACACCTCCTATTGCGTTTCCATATTGTGCTGGAAATGCGCTGGTGAAAAATCAGATTTTGCTAAATTATTACTATTCAACATACTCACTAGACCACCTGTATTAAATGTACTTCCAAAATGGTTGGGATTTGAAATATTTATTCCTTCTAATTGCCACAACATCGCATTGGGCGAATTTCCTCTAACAACAATATCATTTCTACTATCATTACCAGCAACAACACCTGCAAAATTTGCAGCCATTCTGCTCGGATCTCCCAAAGATCCAGCATATTTTTTTGTATCCTCTAAATTAAATGATCGTGAACTTACCGTTAACATTTCATTGTTGGTAACAGTTGGATCATCTTTTCGACTATACGTTATTTCTACTTCATTCAATTTGGAAATTGATTTCGTTAAACTAATCGTAAGAATTACTTCTTTTCCTGCGGTAACAAATACATCCGGAATGCTCATTGATTCATAACCTAAAAAGGAAACAGAAAATGTTTGACAACCTAACAGAACATTTTGTAGTTTAAATTCGCCAGACTCATTACTTTTGAGTAGAAACTTTTTTCTCAATAGAAACTAAGGTAATAATGGCATACCCAACTGGATTTTTGGAAACATCATCTACAATTTTTCCTTTAACAGTTTGTTTATTACGAGAAATATCAAAAGTTTAAGCTTTTGAAATACTAAAATCAAAAATCAAACAGATTAAAAATGAAATGGCTTTCATATTTGGCTTATTTTATACAAAAGTGCATTCTTCTAAAGTTATAGCAGTTTGATAAATGTCACAAAATGAATTATTTTGTATTTTTTGATTTTTGTCACATTTTGTTTAAAGAACTATCTTTTTCCTGATTCTGCTTAACGTTTCTCTCTTGATGCCCAAATAAGAAGCGATAAATTGTTGCGGATCTGATGCAATTACTTTTGGTCGTTCAGTTAATAGTTTTAAATAGCGTTGTTCAGCATTATCAAAAATAAAGGAAAGCTGTCGTACTGTGCCTACCATATATAAATGCTCGTAAAACTTTAGAAAAAGTTGGGTTATCCGTGTAGTGCTTTCCCCTAAAGCTACAACATTATCAAAATTTGCGGATAAATATTCACCATCTTCTAAAAACTGATGATTCAACATGGTTGGTTCTTTTTTTTTGTAAGAAATAACATCCGAAACAAAGGTAGGCGCGAAATAAAAGTTAGAGGTTATTTCTTCTCAATCTTTTACACAATAGCTTCGCACAATTCCTTTGGTAATAAAAAATAGTTTATCGCAAATAACTCCTTCTTCCAAAATAAAACCTTTCTTTTTGATGCTTGCGGTTGCAAAGGAATGGATTAATTTACCCAATTCATCTTCATTCAGCTTATAGAACTTATCGGTAAAAGATTTTAGTAGTTCTATCATTTCAAACAGGTAGTTGATTTATAATAGTTTGCAAAATGCAATGATTGAGTTGTATTAGATTTTTTTCAGCCTTAATTTAATTTCTGATGGCTTGATTTATGCAAATAGAAATATTAAAATTAGTAGCTATGCCAAATCCAATTGAAATTCCACAGCCAAATGTAAATCCTGAAATAAGTCCGATTTACACTCCAGAAATTACTCCATCTAACCCAGAAGTTCCTGAACCTAGACCGACAGATAACCCACCTTCAGCACCTAATAATCCTGAAATTCCTCAAGAGATTCCTAAAACCTAACAATGGTTAAATCCTAAAATTTATTTTATTTTTTTCAATTCCCTTTCTATTTCAAGTTGAGTTATTTGAAAAGAACAATTTACGTAGCTAACAATGTCTTCGCTTGATGTATAGCCTTACTGGAAACTGATACTATTAATAGCGTTTTACAAAAAATAGTGGCAAAAGCAAAAAATATAATTAACATTAGTTTAAGTATTTTGAATGATTTAAACTATTCCTTGTGCGGTTTAAATAAATATATAAAGATGTAAAATCGGAGCGCGAAGGCTTAGGGATAGTAGCGGCATCCTTTTTTTCCTT
>ENA-OFCX01001104-OFCX01001104.1-metagenomes-genome-assembly--contig:-NODE-1104-length-11687-cov-2.914976_pt1 | contig 11687 bp, 12 predicted proteins | sample MGYA00153384_OFCX01 | MGnify analysis MGYA00153384
GACATAGCCCACCGGTTTGTTGATCAGGATAGTCACCTGCTGCCTTTGCTGCTGTTCGGCGGCGCGTTCGATCTCAATGCGCGCATTGGCAGCCACAGGCTGACCCATCACCGCAGGCTGGCCGTTCACGCGCACCCAGCCTTGTTCAATCCACGCATCAGCCTCGCGCCGCGAGCACAGGCCCAGCTCGGCCATGCGCTTGTTCAGGCGGATGGTGAGCGGCGAGCCGTCCGGGTTTGTCAGTTTGGGGATGCGGACGGCGGTGGGTTTGGGGGAGCCGGTAGAGTTTTGCATTTGCTATATATTCAGTAGCTGCTTACACCCGTATTCATTGGGCTAAAGGCCTATTTAATAGGTAAAAACGGGTAAAACGGGTAGTTTGACCTGATTTTAGGCGTTCACCAGCCGGTATCCCACAGCCGTTTCCGTCAACAGGTGCTGCGGCTGGGTGGGATTGGCTTCCAGCTTTTGCCGCAGGTGGCCCATGTAAATGCGCAGATAGTGACTTTGGTCTGTGTGCGATGGGCCCCATACTTCTCTCAAGAGCTGGCGATGCGTCAGCACGCGGCCTGCGTTGGCCATCAACACGCTGAGCAGGCGGTATTCAATCGGTGTCAGGTGCACTTCGTGGCCTGCGCGCCGGGCGATGCGGGCGGTGCGGTCAACCTCGACATCGCCAAACCTGAACACGGGATCTTCTTCAACCGACGCGCCATCAGCTGCAGCGTTGCGCGGCCGCCGCAGGTTGGCGCGCACACGGGCCAGCAATTCGCCGGTGCCGAAAGGCTTGGTCAGATAGTCGTCTGCGCCAGCGTCCAGCGCAGCGATTTTGTCCAGCTCGTCGCTGCGCGCTGACAGCACGATGATGGGCACACCCGACCAGCCGCGCACGTCGCGGATCACCTCCAGACCATTACCGTCAGGCAGGCCGAGATCCAGCACCAGCAAATCGGGCTTGCGCGTGCCGGCTTCAATCAAACCTTTTTTGGCGGTGTCGGCCTCATGGACTAGCCAGCCCTCTGCCTCCAGCGCGCTACGCACGAACCGGCGAATTTGAGGTTCGTCTTCAATGACGACAACGGTAGGGCTGGACATGCCTTGAGTTTAAGGTCACTCAAGCACCGGCGGTGCATGCCGGGGCAACACCACCTTGAATTCCGCCCCACCGCCCACGGCATTGGCAGCACTGATCTGCCCCCTGTGTGCCTCCACCACGGCTTTGCAAATCGCCAGCCCCAGGCCCACACCCGGCGTGGCAGATTCGGCGTTGCCACGGGTGAACTTGTCAAACAGCTCTGCCTCGCGCCCCACCATTTGCGCTGGCAGACCGGGGCCGTGATCACGTATGCTGAGCACCAGCTTGTCAGGCGTCACACTGGCTTTAACAACTATTGGCGCCGCACCATATTTGGCAGCATTCTCCAGTAGGTTGACCAGCACGCGTTCCATCAGTACCGCATCAAACTCAACCAGCGGCAAATCGGCAGACACATCGGTTTGCACCACGCGCCCTAGCAATGCGTGCTGCGCTGCGCGAATACTGCTGCCAATCACTTCTTGCGACGACTGCCAGTCCTTTCTCAGATTAACGCTACCGTTTTGCAGCCGCGCCATGTCCAGCAAATTGGTCACCAGCGCACTGAGCTGGCGCGCTTGCTGCGTCATGGCCTGGGCCATGTCGGCTTGATGCTGGCCGAGGGGCGGCTGGATGCCGCACGCTACAAAAACGTGCTGATGCACCGTATCGACGGAGGCTCTGCGCTCAGCCGTTTTGGTGCTTCCAGCAAATCGCGGGTAGACATGGCTTTCTTGCTCAAATTGTTTGAGCTGGGCCGCAAGCAAGGTGAGCAATGGGTGCATGATCACCGCAGCGATGTGGGCGTTCGCCAGACGCTGCAGATTGTGGACAATCCATGACTGAGGCCCTCAGCGGCCAGATCTGACACCGACAACACCGATTTTCCAAAGCCAGCCATGACCGATCACGCACACCCTGCGCATGACCCCCACTGTATTTTCTGCAAGATCACTGCAGGCCAAATTCCCAGCAACAAGGTGTATGAAGACGAAGAACTGTTCGCCTTCCATGACATTCGTCCCGCTGCGCCTGTGCATTTCTTGATCGTGCCTAAAAAGCACATTGTCTCGCTGGCCCACGCCTGCCCGGACGATGAGGCATTGCTGGGCAAAATCATGGTGCTGGCCCCCAGGCTGGCACTGGAGCAGGGCTGCAATCCATACCCGGAAGGTGGTTTTCGCACTGTGGTGAACACGGGCGCCGAGGGTGGCCAGGAAGTCCATCACCTGCACGTGCATGTGATGGGTGGCCCCCGCCCTTGGAAGCACGGCTAAATCTGGGTGAACATACACAGCCGCACGCGCAAACTTAAGGCCATCTCTGGCGCTGTGTTGCGGCGGCACGTCTAAAATGGCTGGTATTCGTTAGGAGTAATCTCATGGGAACGTTTTCCGTTTGGCACTGGTTGATCGTGCTGGTGATCGTCGTTTTGGTGTTTGGCACCAAGAAACTCAAAAACTTGGGTGGCGATCTCGGTGGTGCAGTGAAGGGCTTCAAGGACGGTATGAAAGAAGGCGGCGCTGCTGCTGACACCACGGCTGACAAAGCCGCAGTGGCAGACCAGTCCATCGCTGACAAGACCACGATTGATGTCGACGCCAAGCAAAAGAGCTAATGGCTGAACATGGCAGCAAGCACCTGCAAGGGGCGTTGGCATGATTGATATCGGTATCTCCAAGCTGGCGCTGATTGGTGCAGTGGCCCTGGTGGTCATCGGCCCCGAAAAGCTGCCACGGGTGGCACGTACGGTGGGCACCTTGCTGGGCAAGGCGCAGCGCTATGTGTCCGACGTCAAGGCTGAAGTGAGTCGCTCCATGGAGCTGGACGAGCTCAAGAAGATGAAGGAGTCGATGGAGACTGCAGTGCACGATGTCGAAAAGTCGGTGCATTCAGCCTCCAGTGACCTGGAAAAAGACTGGCGCGATGCCACCAATTTCGAGTCTGATTTCGACAGCAACTCCAGCACACTGGCCAGCGACTACAGCAGCTACGACAGCAGCAGTACCGTCTCTCCAGCGTACAAAAATCCGGGCAAAAACTTCCGTATCAAGCGTGGGGCGGTGCCACGCTGGTACAAGGCGCGCGCCGGGGTGCGTACGCATGTGCAATCGGGCGCAGCACGTGTGGCGCGTTTCAGGCCCAAGCGTTAACGCTTAAGCCTGATGAAACAGTGCGGCGCTTTGTAATGAAGGCAGCGCTGGTGCTTTTATTTTCTTGATCCGCAGGGCCGCAGGGCCCGGTTCTTTTTTGACCATGTCCGACAAACCCTCCAAAGACGACGAGCTGGCCGGCACCGAGCAGCCCTTTGTGCAGCACCTGATGGAGCTGCGTGATCGGCTGCTGTACTGCATTTACGGCATTGCCGTGGCGGTGGCGGTTCTGGCTATCTGGCCCGGGCCCAATGGCCTGATTGACTTCATCGCGCATCCCATCAAGATGCACATGCCCCCCGATTCCAAGCTGATTGCGGTGGGTGTGTTCACGCCATTTTTTGTGCCGCTCAAGGTGCTGATGATGGTGGGCATCTTGGCCGTGCTGCCGTGGCTGATGTACCAGCTGTGGGCGTTTGTAGCACCGGGCCTGTATGTGCATGAAAAGAAGTTTGCACTGCCGCTGATTATTTTTGGCAGCTTGCTCGCTTACGTGGGTATCGCGTTTGTGCAGTTCTTTGTGCTGGACAAAATGTTTGCCTTCATTCAGGGCTTCACCCCCGACAGCGTAGCGGCCACGCCCGACATTGCCTCGTATGTAGAGGCGATTTTGTCCCTGTACCTGGCTTTTGGCATGGCGTTTCAGGTGCCCATCGTTGTGATGCTGCTGGTACGCTTTGGCATTGTGGAGATCGCTAAGCTCAAGAGCTTTCGGGGCTATTTCATTGTGCTGGCCTTCATCATTGCTGCGGTGGTCACGCCGCCCGATGTGATCTCGCAGCTGGCGCTGGCCATTCCCATGTGCTTGCTCTATGAGGTGGGCATTGTGGCTGCAGGCTGGTTTGTGAAAGCCTCTAAAAAGCCGGAAGACGCAGAGCCAGACCAAGTTTGATGCTTGCATCAGCTCACCCATAAAAAAACCCGCTGACATGCACTGTCAGCGGGTTTTTTTATGAGGGGATATTTAGAGCCGCTAACGCCACCTCTGATACGTCGTTGCTTTGCCTTGTCGTACGCCTGTACTGCCTACGGCTTCACGTCTCGTCTCAGTCGCAAATCTGCGATTTGCTAGGTGGTGTTAGCCACTCTTAATAAAAATAGCACCCAACGCTTATTTTTAGGTATTTTCAAAGTCTTTTGATTTTGAAATTCCCATATATCAAGCGCTGGATGCTCTTGTTTTTACTGGATCAACGAGGCTGGCGTGTACGCTGTGGCGTTGGGCGTTCACCGGGGGTGATGCTCAATGTCAGGCTTTCACTGCCGCGCTGAATGCCAAAGCTGGCAGGCGTGCCCGGGGGTAGTGCGGCCACTGCCGTCATCATCTCGCCGACATTGCGCATGGCCTGGTCGTTCACTTGCACGATCACATCACCGGGCAGCATGCCTGCCTTGGCAGCAGGGCCAGCCTGCAGTACGCCGGTAATGATGACGCCTTGGCGGGCTTTGACACCAAAGGTTTCAGCCAGTTCCGGTGAAAGCTCATTGGGCTCCACGCCAATCCAGCCCCGGGTGACGCGGCCGTCTTTGACCAGCCCGTCCATCACCAGTTTGGCGGTCGATACGGGGATGGCAAAGCCAATGCCCATGCTGCCGCCCGACTGCGAGTAGATGGCTGTGTTGATGCCCAGCAGATTGCCGTCCACATCGATCAGTGCGCCACCGGAGTTGCCCGGGTTGATGGCGGCATCGGTCTGAATAAAGTTTTCAAACGTATTGATACCCAGCTGGTTGCGCCCCAGGGCGCTGACAATGCCGCTGGTCACCGTCTGGCCCACGCCAAATGGGTTGCCAATGGCCAGTACGGTGTCGCCCACCACGGCGTGGTCAGAGTTGCCCAGCACAATCACGGGCAGCTTGTCCAGCTCGATCTTGAGTACGGCCAGGTCGGTGTCCGGATCGGTGCCGATGACGCGGGCTTTGGATTGACGGCCATCTGACAGCGTCACTTCAATCTGGTCTGCGCCTTCTACCACGTGGTTATTGGTCAGGATGTAGCCGTCTGGGCTGACGATTACGCCGCTGCCCAGACCGGCCTGCTGCTGCGCGCCCACATCACCAAAGAAGAACTGAAACCAGGGGTCGTTGCTGCGCGGGTGGCGCACTTCTTTGCTGGTGTTGATGCTGACCACGGCGGGCATGGCTTTTTGTGCGGCAGCGGCCAGGCTGCCAGGGGCAAATTCAGTGCGTGGCTCTGAAGGCGCTTCCAGCAAAGAAATGCCGGCACGGCTGTAGGTGGCGCCACGCTTGAGCCAGCTGGGCTGCAAAGTGGCAACGACAAAATAAGCAGCCAGCAGCACGGTGACAGCCTGGGAAAACAAAAGCCAGTAGCGCTTCATATACAGAGGAGTGAGTAGGGCAATAGGTACAGAGCGTACGCGCAAACGCACAACTGTTGCAGGCCGGATGGGCCGTCCTGTGCATGGTGTACTCAAGGTGTCGCAAACGGAGATGGGTTGCATCTATTTCGCGAAACCGCATCGTGGTTTGCGATGTTTAGCCAAAACCCTGTCAGTACAAACCCTAGAATGTTTTCCCGACTGCGCCACACTGTGTTCTCTCTTGACCTCGCTCACCCGCGCAGGTTCAGCAATGCAAAGGCTTCATCACCGTGAAGTCCTGAAGAACAGTCCAGTCTTGCCCTGACGCATCTATCCGTTGCCATGGCTCTCGCGCTGTCTGACCTTTTGAACCGGAAAGACAACCCCATGAGTAAGCATCCGAATGCACAAGCCCACCAAGTGGCGGGCGGTGCACACCATCGTCCTCTCAACCGCGAGGACTACAAGACTCTGAGCCTGTCTGCCTTGGGCGGCACACTGGAGTTTTACGATTTCGTCGTGTTCGTGTTCTTTGCGAACGTGATCGGCGCGCTATTTTTTCCAGCTGACATGCCCGAGTGGATGCGCCAGCTACAAACGCTGGGCATTTTTGCCGCCGGCTATCTGGCGCGTCCTCTGGGCGGCATCATCATTGCCCACTACGGCGACAAGATTGGCCGCAAGAAAATGTTCACGCTGTCCATCTTTTTGATGGCCGTGCCCACGCTGGTCATTGGTCTGCTGCCTACATACGCAAGCATTGGTATTGCAGCGCCGCTGCTGCTGCTGCTGATGCGCGTGCTGCAAGGTGCTGCCATTGGTGGCGAGATGCCAGGTGCCTGGGTGTTTGTGGCTGAGCACTCGCCAGCCAAGAACTACGGCCTTGCCATTGGTACGCTGACGTCGGGCATTACCGGCGGTATTTTCCTGGGCTCCATCTTTGGCGTGTGGCTCAATAGCACCTATACACAGGCTGAAATCCACGACTGGGCCTGGCGCATGCCGTTCATCGTGGGTGGTGTACTGGGCCTGGTTTCGGTGTATCTGCGCAAGTTTCTGCATGAGACGCCGCTGTTTCAGGACATGCAAAAACGCAAGGCTGCCGATGTGGAAATGCCCATCAAGACCATCTTGCGTGAGCACAAGCAAGCTTGCTGGCTGGTGGCGCTGATGACCTGGGTGCTGTCCACCGCCGTGGTGGTGGTGGTGCTGATGACGCCGTCCTACCTGCAAAAGGTATTTCACATCGCCCCAGCGGCTGCCATGATGGCCAATGCCGTGGCCACCGTAACGCTGACCATTGGCTGCGTGTTCTGGGGGTGGCTGAACGACAAGATTGGCACCAAGTGGACCATGGTGCTGGGCTGGGGCGGCATGACGGCTTCTGCCTACTTCTTTTACCTGAACCTGCCCGGCGAAGATACTTTGGTGCTGCGCTATGCGCTGGTGGGCTTCTTTGTTGGCTCTATCTCGCTGCTGCCCATTGTCGGTGTGCGCGCCTTCCCTGTGGCCGTGCGCTTTACGGGCTTGTCCTTTGCCTACAACATGGCTTATGCCGTGTTCGGTGGCCTGACTCCCATGCTGGTGTCGGTGTGGCAACAGGTCGATGTGATGGCACCGGCCCACTATGTGGCCGCCATGGGTGTGCTGGGTGCTTCCATCGGCTTTTTCTGGCCCATGGCATCGCGTGGCTGGCAGCCCAAAGTCAGGAAGTAAACAGGCCTCTGGTCTGGTCCTCGATTTCAAGGGCAGCTTCGGCTGCCTTTTTTGTGCCTGTGCGCGTTGTGGGTGTGATGGCTTGGCACAATCGAGCCCATGATCCAGCGCCAAGACCTCCTCGCCCATTTCGATGCCCTGCTGCAGCCTGAGCGTTTCAAAGACTATGGCCCCAATGGCCTGCAGGTCGAGGGCAAGACAGACATACGCCATATCGTCAGCGGTGTTACGGCTAGCAGAGCCTTGATTGAGGCCGCCATTGCCGATGGGGCTGACGCTATTTTTGTCCACCACGGGCTGTTCTGGCGTGGCATGGATGGACGCATTACCGGCTGGATGAAAGAACGCATCCGCCTGTTGCTGGCGCATGACATCAGTCTTTTTGCCTACCACCTGCCGCTGGATGCGCACCCTGAGCTGGGCAATAACGCCCAGCTGGGCGCTCGGTTGGGCGTGCAATGCGATGACACTTTTGGTGATCAGGCTCTGGGCATGCTGGGCCATGTCAGCTTCGCCAACTCCGATGCACTGGCTGCACACGTTCAGGCAGTGCTGGGCCGTCCCGTCACTTGTGTGAGTGGTGCGCCCAGCCAGCCTATCAGGCGTCTGGCATGGTGCACGGGTGGGGCCCAGGGCTTTTATGAAAGTGCCTTGGCCGCTGGCGCTGATGCGTTTGTCACCGGCGAGATTTCGGAACCACAGGCCCATCTGGCCCGTGAAACAGGCAGTACTTTTATTGCTGCAGGTCATCACGCCACAGAGCGTTATGGCGCACCTGCTGTGGCAGCGCATGCAGCGCAGCAGCTGGGTGTGTCACATCGTTTCATTGAAATTGATAATCCGGCTTAAGTTTGATAGCTGCTGGCGGTTACTGCATAAGCTTTGGAGGCCGGTTACATGAAAAATAGAAAAGCCATCGCCATTACACAAGGCGACTCAGCGGGCATTGGGCCCGAGATCATCGCCAAAGCATTTCGTGATCAGCCAGCACTGTTGCAGGGCTGCTTTGTGGCCGGTGATGTCGCAACCATGCGTCGTGGTGCCCGCGCCATCTTGCAAGCAGGAGACGGTCATTTGCCTGTGGCGGTCATTGCCTCGCCTGAGGAGGCATGGCAGGTGCCACCGCGCTGCATGCCTGTGCTGCAGGTGCCTGATATGCCTGCACCAGCAACCTGGGGGGCCGTGAGTGCAGAGGCTGGCCGGGGTGCGGCATTGAGCGTGCAATGGGCCACGCGCGCGGCACTGCATGGTGATATTGCGGCCCTGGTGACGGCGCCGCTGCACAAAGAAGCTTTGCACGCCGCTGGGGTGCGCTTTCCGGGCCATACCGAGTTGCTGCAAGCCGAGGCAGCACAGTATGCGGGGGTCAGCCTGGAGGCCATGCCGGTGCGCATGATGCTGGCCAACAATGAGTTGCGCACCGTGCTGGTGAGCATTCATGTCTCGCTGCGGCAGGCGATTGAGGCCGTGACGTATGACAACATCTTGCAGACACTGCGCATCACCCATGCGGCTTTGCAGCGCATGCTGGGCCATGTACCGCGCATCGCAGTGGCAGGCCTGAATCCGCACGCCGGGGAGGGCGGATTATTTGGCAGTGAAGAGCGCACCACCATTGCCCCCGCTGTGGCTGCTGCACGCGGGGAGGGAATGGATGTGCAGGGACCATTTGCACCCGACACAATCTTTATGCGCGCAAGAGATGTTGACGGCCACGCTGGGGAATTCGACGTGGTGTTGGCGATGTACCACGACCAAGGGTTGATCCCGATCAAGTATTTGGGTGTTGAGGAGGGGGTAAACGTGACTTTGGGCTTGCCCATGGTGCGCACCAGCCCTGACCATGGCACCGCTTTTGACATCGCTGGACAAGGTATTGCCAACGCATCCAGCCTGATTGAAGCGGTGCGCATGGCATGGCGTTTGGCTGCGCCAGCCGACCATTAAAACAAAGGCCGCCCATTCATGGAGCGGCCCGGGTGGGGTGCCAGCGGTGCATCAACCGCTGGGCGAAAGGTGTTGAATCAACGGCGCAACTGGTCGCGAATTTCACGCAGCAGCAGCACCTCTTCTGTTGCGACCTCGGGTTGCGCAGGTGCTGCAGGCGCTTCACGTTTTAAGCGGTTGATTTGCTTGATCATTATGAAAATAATGAAGGCCAGAATTACAAAATTCACAGCCACGGTGATGAAGTTGCCATAGGCGAAAACCGGAATTCCAGCCGTTTTCAGCGCCGCCAAAGTGCGCGGTGTTCCCTCAGGCACTGAGCCCAGCACTACAAACAAGTTCGAGAAATCCAGCTTGCCAAAGACCAGGCCGACCATTGGCATGATCAGGTCGTTGACGACGGAATCAACGATTTTCCCAAACGCCCCACCAATGATCACGCCAACGGCCAAATCCATCACATTGCCTTTGACCGCAAACTCACGAAACTCCTGCATCATGCCCATACACGTGCTCCACACATTGATTGAGATACGGCATATTGCGTGATCTAACGCAAGAAGCGTGTCAGACGCGTGCTTGGATTCCTGTTTTTCGCTCCGCTACAATTTCTCGATTGTCCTTATACCTAGCGATGTTTATCGAGGATCCCCATGAGCGAAACACCTGTCGACTCCAGCAAACGGACGTGGATCATCACGTCCGCCTGTGCTGGTGCGGTAGGCGGCGTGGCAGCCGCTGTACCCTTTGTGAGTACCTTTCAGCCTTCGGAAAAGGCCAAGGCCGCTGGGGCCGCAGTAGAGGTAGATATTTCCGCCCTGCAACCTGGCGAGAAGCTCACGGTTGAATGGCGCGGCAAGCCCGTGTGGATCATTCGTCGCACCAAAGAGCAGCTCGACGATCTGGCAACCCTGGACTCGCAACTGGCTGACCCGGACTCCAAGCGCAACCCTGACGAGTTCACTCCTGTTTACGCCCGCAACACCTGGCGCTCGATCAAGGAAGAGGTTCTGGTCTGCGTAGGTATCTGCACCCACTTGGGTTGCTCGCCTGTCGATAAGTTCCACACCGGTGCTCAGCCTTCGCTGCCCGCCGACTGGAAGGGCGGCTTCCTGTGCCCTTGCCACGGTTCAACCTTTGACATGGCTGGTCGCGTGTTCAAGAACAAGCCCGCTCCAGACAACCTGGAAGTGCCACCCCACATGTACCTGTCAGAGACCCAACTCCTGATCGGTGAAGACAAGGCTTGAGGGAGTTAACACAACATGGCCCACGAATTCAAAGAACTCGACCCGAATGCCTCCACCGGCGCCAAGGTGACGAACTGGTTTGAAAACCGGTTTCCATCGGCATTTGCTGGCTACAAGCAGCACATGTCGGAGTACTACGCTCCTAAAAACTTCAACTTCTGGTACATCTTCGGCTCTCTGGCACTGCTGGTGCTGGTGATCCAGATCGTGACCGGTATTTTTCTGGTCATGCACTACAAGCCAGATGCTGAAAAGGCATTCGCTTCTGTGGAATACATCATGCGTGATGTGCCCTGGGGCTGGCTGATTCGCTACATGCACTCCACAGGCGCTTCGGCCTTCTTTGTGGTGGTGTATTTGCACATGTTCCGTGGTCTTTTGTACGGTTCCTATCGCAAGCCGCGTGAGCTGGTGTGGATCTTTGGCTGTGCCATCTTCCTGGCGCTGATGGCCGAAGCCTTCATGGGCTATCTGCTGCCATGGGGCCAGATGTCGTACTGGGGTGCGCAGGTGATTGTTAACCTGTTTGCCGCCATTCCCTTCGTGGGGCCCGATCTGGCGCTGCTGATTCGTGGCGACTACGTGGTGGGTGATGCAACGCTCAACCGCTTCTTCAGCTTCCACGTGATTGCCGTGCCGCTGGTGCTGCTGGGCTTGGTGGTTGCGCACTTGCTGGCGCTGCACGATGTGGGTTCGAACAATCCTGATGGCGTGGAAATCAAGGCCCCTGGCGCGCCCAAGGATGCCAAGGGTAACCCGCTGGATGGCATTCCCTTCCACCCTTACTACACGGTGCACGACATCTTTGGCGTGGGTGTGTTCCTGTTCCTGTTCTCGGCGGTGGTGTTCTTTGCGCCTGAGTTCGGTGGCTACTTCTTGGAATACAACAACTTTATTCCTGCTGATCCGCTCAAGACGCCTGCGCACATTGCACCCGTCTGGTATTTCACGCCGTTCTATTCGATGCTGCGTGCGATCACCACGGAGATGATGTACGTGCTGGTTGCCTGCGTGGGCTTGGCTGCCGTGTTTGCGGTGTTCAAAACCAAGATGGCTGGCTTGTTCAAGCTGGTGATCGCAGGTGCTGCGGTTGTCGTCGTGGTGACGGGCGCCGGCGTGGTAGCGGGCGCCGGCGTGGTGACGGGCGCCGGCGTGACGGTGGTGGTGGTGGTGGCCGCGCTCACCGTCGTGGTGGTCTGGGGGATCGTCGACGAGGACGGGATCG
>ENA-OFCX01001107-OFCX01001107.1-metagenomes-genome-assembly--contig:-NODE-1107-length-11667-cov-6.066914_pt1 | contig 11667 bp, 11 predicted proteins | sample MGYA00153384_OFCX01 | MGnify analysis MGYA00153384
TCAAGCAGCGTCGCCAAATTCCCCGAGCTTCAGTATCAAACCCCTATTGGAAAAGGCTCTAATCACCCCGATTTGTAGCGGGATCGTGAAATTTAAGACAATTAATTCTCACGGTGCAGCGTTGTTAGCGCTCTGCTGCGCGTCATTGAGCAGGCTCGGCTGAGACAGAGGATGAAACTCGACAAGCCGAAACCGGTCATAAAACTTGCGAATCGCCGCTATTGCCCATACATTGCACGATAACGCTTTTTTTGCTAAGGTAAAACACGATGGACATCAATAACGTATCAGACATCCGGACCAGGGGTGTCGCAACGAATCAAAACCGCGTCTTGCGCAACACCTACATGTTGTTGGCCGTGACGATGGTGCCTACCATTGCCGGTGCCGCGCTGGGCGTGTCGCTTGGCTTCAAAGGCTTTGGCCCGTGGTGGATGAATTTAATGGTGCTGATTGGCGCGGTGATGGGCTTCACCTATGGCATCGAGCGCACAAAAAATAGTGGCGCAGGCGTGGCGTTGTTGCTCGCATTCACATTATTTATGGGCTTCTGGCTGTCGGTGCTGCTCGGTCGGGTGCTGGCGCTCAAAGACGGCGCGACGCTGATTGCTTACGCCTTCGGCGGCACGGCGCTGATTTTTGCGGGCATGGCAGCCATTGCCGGCAACATCAAAACGTCGTTAACGGGGATGAGCAAGTTCCTGTGGATCGGCTTCTGCGTGATTCTGCTCGCGGCCATCGGCGGCATCGTGCTGCAAATGCCAGCGTTGATGATCGCTTGCTCGGTTCTCTTTATTGGCCTGTTCAGTGCGTGGATCGTGTACGACATTAACCAGATCATGATGGGCGGCGAAACCAACTACATCAGCGCTACGATGTCGATTTACATCAATTTGTTCAACATTTTCAGCAACTTGCTCAGCCTGCTGGGATTGACCAGTCGCGATTGATCCCCGCTTCGGCTCCGGCAGAAAGGCTCCTTAGGGAGCCTTTTTTTTACGCGCCTCCAGGCAACAGCTTTTCGGTCACTCGCCCATTTAATCTGGGCTCTAGCGCATTCAATGCGGTTATCGACATATGCCATTTAATGCTGTTAAGCCCATAGTAAAAAACGCCATCAGCAAAAAGCTAATGCGCCGTCTTCACCGCGAAAAAGCTGCCGCGATCAATGCTGCGCACGTTCACGGTCAACTCCTGTTTACCGCGTTTAATCGTCAGCGGCACGCGAATTCCGGCGTCACCGCGCGCCCAGATTGCACGATAAAACTCAGACTGTGTTTTCACGTCGATTCGTCCGACCGCCGTGATGATGTCGCCTCGCTCAAGCCCCGCCGTGTCTGCCGGTCCGCCGTCGGACAAGCGCACCACGTTCACGCCGTCGGAATCCTCAAACGTCGTGACGCCCAACCACGGACGCTGCGCCCCCTTCCGCTGTCCGGTTTCGATGAGTTCGTCGAGGATCGGCTTCAAAATATCGATGGGCACGAACATGTTGCCCGGTATGCTGGTGCCGTTACCTGCCGCGTCACGCACAAACAGTGAGCCCACACCAACCAGCTTGCCCGAGGGCTCAATCAGCGCAGCCCCGCCCCAATCGGCAATCGGCGGAAAGGTAAAAATGGCGTTGTCGAGCAGATATTCCCAGCCGCCGGTGAACTCGCGGCGCGAGGTGATGAAGGCAGGAGCGATGTTGCCACGCGCGCCGATCGCGAGCACCGCATCCTTAACCTTTAACGCTTTGGCGTCGCCCAACACCAGCGGCTCTCCTTGGGCCGGTGCGAGCAGGCGCACCAGCCCGAGGCCGGTTTCCTGGTCGAATCCGGCCACTTTGCCGGGCAGCTTGCGGCCCTTGTGATCGGTGATTTCGACCTCGTCGGCCTCCATCACCAGATAGCCAATCGTTAACACCAGCTTGGGGGCGAGCAGGATGCCGTTGCCTTCGCGCTCCTTGCCGAGCGTGGCGTTGCTGCGCGCTCCGGGCGCGGCGAGCGTTCGCAATTTGACTAGGCCAGTGAGCGACTTTTCGATCACATCCTCCCGCATTTTGTCGGAGAATTTTTCAGGAGCGCCTTGGTCTGTTTTGGCGTCCTGTGCGAAGGCCGCGTTGAAGGCTAGACAAGCGAACAAAAGAACGGTGAACCTGCGCATCAAAAACTCCTCAAGCGACCGAACATCCGGCCACTAAAATACTCGCATGAATCAGGCCCACCTTGCAACAGAAATTCCGCAATCGTTGATTGCACGCCAACCACGTTCGCTGCCGTTTTCACTCTCGCGCGAAGGCAAACGGCTGAGGAACATTGTCGGCGCGGCGGTCACCGATTTCGGCATGATCAGCGAGGGCGACCGCATCATGGTCTGCCTGTCCGGCGGTAAAGACAGCTACACCATGCTCGATTTGCTGATGGCGTTGCAGGTCGTCGCGCCGGTGAATTTTGAGCTGATCGCCGTGAATCTCGACCAGAAACAACCCGATTTTCCGAGGCACATTCTGCCGCAGTATCTGGAAAAAACCGGTGTCAATTTCAAGATCGTCGAATCTGATACTTACAGCATCGTAAAGCGTGTACTGGAAGAAGGCAAAACGATGTGCTCGCTATGTTCGCGGTTGCGGCGTGGCATTTTGTATCGCACCGCGAAGGAGCTGGGCTGCACAAAAATCGCACTCGGGCACCACCGCGAAGACATCCTCGGCACGTTCTTTTTGAACATGTTTTACGGTGGCAAGTTGAAGGCGATGCCGCCGAAGCTCGTTTCGGACAACGGCGAACACGTCGTCATCCGCCCGCTTGCTTACGTGCGTGAAAAGGACATCATCAAGTACGCCAAAGAACGCCTGTTTCCAATCATCCCGTGCAACCTCTGCGGCTCGCAACCGAACCTGCAACGGGCAGTCGTCGGGCGCATGCTGCAAGACTGGGACAAAAAGTTTCCAGGCCGCATCGAGACGATGTTCCGCAGCCTGCAAAACATCGTGCCGTCACATTTGGCAGATTCGAAGCTGTTTGATTTTCAGGGTTTGGCGGCACGGGGTGGCGAGTTGCCTAAGTCGTTTGATGGCGGCGATACGGCCTTTGATATCAACCCTGAATTTGAATCGGCGATGCGGCGCGACGTTTCGCGCGATGAAGCTAAGTCCGTTGTGTTCGTGCGCGCAGCGACCGCAGTGACTACCGAATGAGTACCGCTGAAGCGACGCGCGTCGTCAAAGGTGCTTGTCCGCACGATTGCCCCGATACCTGCGCACTGGAATATCACGTCGCCGACGGTAAGCTGATCGAAGTGAAGGGCTCGGCGACACACAGCGTGACGGCTGGCGTGCTCTGCACCAAGGTCGCGAAATATCCGTTGCGGACGTATCACTCGACGCGGATCAAGACGCCGCTCAAGCGCGTTGGAGCGAAGGGCGAGGGCAAATTCGTGCCGATCTCGTGGGACGAGGCGCTGACCACGATTGCTTCGAAATTCAAGTCGATCATCAGCGAGCACGGTGCCGAGGCGATCCTGCCTTACAGCTACGCGGGCAACATGGGGATGTTGCAGTATGGCTCGATGGATCGGCGCTTTTTTCACACGATTGGCGCGTCGCAACTGGATCGCACCATCTGCGCCAGCGCAGGCGCAGCGGGCCTGACGGTGACGCTCGGTTCGCGCCTGGGGACGGACGTAGAGGCGTTTGCGCATAGCGAACTGATCGTCCTGTGGGGCACGAATCCGATCACCTCGAACCTGCATTTGTGGAGTCGGTGTCAGGAGGCGAAACGGCGCGGCGCGAAGCTGATTGCAATTGATCCGTATCGTTCGTTGTCTGCGGAGAAATGTCATCAATGGTTGCCGATCAAACCGGGCACCGATGCGGCGCTGGCGCTGGCGATGATGCATGTGTTGATTCGCGATGACCTGCTGGATCATGATTACATTGCGAAGTACACGCTGGGTTTTGATGAGCTGAAAGCGCGCGCCGCAGAGTGGACGCCGCAACGTGTGTCCGACATTTGCGGCATTCCGGTCGCCAATATTGAAGCGCTGGCTATGGCCTATGGCAGCACAAAGAAAGCGGCGATCCGCCTGAACTACGGCATGCAGCGTCACGGTGGCGGCGGCATGGCGGTGCGCACTGTCGCGTGCCTGCCCGCGCTTACGGGCGCATGGCGCGAGGCGAGCGGTGGGCTGTTGCTGTCCACGTCGGGTGCGTACCCGATGAATCTGGCGTATCTAGAGCGGCCTGATTTGATGCCGAAGGTCGATGGCAAATTACCGCGTGCGGTGAACATGAGTGCGTTGGGCGATGCGTTGGCGTGGGGCGACGCCCCCTTACCCGAGCGCTCACTAGCGCCAAGCTTAGCTCGCTCTCCCGCGAGGGGCGAGGGGGCGATCAAGGCGATGCTCGTCTACAACTCAAACCCTGCCACCGTTGCACCCGATGGTAACGCGGTGCTCAAGGGCCTCGCGCGCGACGATCTGTTCATAGTCGTGCACGACGTCTTCATTACCGATACCGCGCGTTACGCCGACATTGTGTTGCCCGCGACGACCTCGCCCGAGCATGACGATATCAACCGCAGCTACGGCCATTACGACCTCGTGTTGAATCGCCGTGCGATTGATCCGGTGGGCGAGAGTTTGCCGAATACCGAGTTGTTCCGTCGTCTTGCAACGGCCATGGATTTGACTGATCCCTGCTTCGACGAAACCGATGAATCGATGATTCGTCATGCGTTCGACTGGTCACACTTTTCGCTCGCGGGACAAAGTTTTGACACGCTCGAACGTGATGGTTTTTTGCGTCTAAATTATCCGAAAAAAGACGGGTTCATCACGCCGTTTGCCGAAGGCGAATTCGGCACGCCATCGGGCAAGTGCGAGTTTTATTCAGATGCGTTGGCCGAGCGCGGATTTGATCCGTTGCCGACCTACATTCCACCGCATGAAAGCGCAACTGAGGCGTTTCCGCTCGCCCTCAACACACCGCCGGCGCGTAATTTCATGAATTCCACGTTTGCCAATATCGAAGAACTCGCCAAGCCGCATGGCGCGCCGACCGTGCAGTTGAATCCGCTAGATGCGGCCGCACGTAAGCTCATTGAGGGCCAAACAGTGCGCGTATTTAACGGTCGCGGTGTAATGAAACTCGCCGCGCATGTGACTGACGATACGCGCGCAGGTGTGGCCACGATTTTGTGGGGCCACTGGCGCAATCATCCGGGTGCGGAAGGGTTTGTGAACGATCTCACCAGTCAGGCGCTCACCGACTTGGGCGGCGGTGCTACATTTTATGACTGCCGCGTTGAAGTTGCTGCCATTTGACCGCCTGAAGCGGCTCCGCCGCGACCCGACGTTGGCCCACCGAGAAGGTCGCGCCAAAGCCGCTCCTACACTTGAGAATTGAGGAATTACCATGGAAAAAATTGACAAAACCGATGCCGAATGGCGCGCCGAACTCACCCCCGAGCAATTCAAAGTGGCACGCGAGCACGGCACTGAGCGCGCGTTCTCAGGCGTATACGCTGACCATCACGTCAAGGGCACCTACACCTGCGTGTGTTGCGGCGAACCTGCGTATTCGTCGGACGCGAAATTTGAATCCGGCACCGGCTGGCCGTCGTTCTGGCAACCCGCGTCGCCCGAAAACGTGGAAACGAAAGAGGACAACGGTTGGTTCATGCGCCGCACCGAGGTGCATTGCGCCAAGTGCGACGCGCATCAGGGCCACGTTTTCCCCGACGGCCCGAAGCCGACAGGGCTGCGTTACTGCATCAACTCAGCATCGCTGAACTTTGTGCCGAACCCATAAATCGCTTCGGCTGCTTTCGCATGCAACGGACGCTCACCTGAAGCGTGGCAGCACAAGTTCGCGTGATGCCCTCATGTCTCGGCGCTTATAGAAACTAACTACTTCGGAATCCCATGATTTGACAGCGCGTCTGCACGCTCGTTGCCCGGATCGCCGGAATGCCCTTTGACCCAGCGCCATTCAATGCGTTGCTGAGCCGCGAGCGCATCCAGCGCCTGCCACAAATCCATGTTCTTCACCGGTTTCTTGTCGGAGGTGCGCCAGCCGTTTTTCCTCCAGCCGTGAATCCACGTCTCAATCCCTTGCATCACATATTTTGAGTCGGTGAACAAGCGCACGTGCGTCGGTCGTTTGAGCGCGCGCAGTGCCTCAATGGCAGCTGTTAATTCCATTCGATTGTTAGTGGTAGCCGCCTCGCCGCCACAAAGCTCGCAACGATTTTCGCCCGAAATCATTAGCACGCCCCAGCCACCGGGGCCCGGATTGCCTTTGCACGCACCGTCGGTGTAAATGGTGACTTCGGGATCCTGCATGGGTGTCATTTCGCTTATTTCATTTCCGTTTCGCGAGTCGTGTGTTCGCGATGGGTTCGCGTTGGCACTGCTACCGCAACGCGTTTGCGCCGAGGAGTGCGCGCCCAATTCGGCTTGAGCAAGCGCACGCCCGCCACTCGTTTAACTGCATGCAAAAAATATACGCCGCCCGCAAACGGCCACCAGCGGTCACCTGCGGTCTCAAGCCCGTTCAGCCGTTGCAGCGTCGCCTCGCTGTTTGCCGGCGCGTTGTAGCAATCCAGCTGACCGCCAACCATGTCAAAGCCAAGCAGTGTGAGCCAATCTTTTGCGCGCGATAAGGAGATAAATTCACCGGCCCACGGCCCGCTACGTTCGCGACCAAAATAGCGTTTGACACCGTATAACGAATACGGATTAAAGCCCGTCATCAGCAAGCGTCCCTCGGGTCGCAACACGCGAAACACTTCGCGCAAAACCTCGTGCGGCAGCGCCTGAAACTCCAGCGTGTGCGGCAACACAATCACATCAAACTGGTTGTCGGCAAACGGCAGTTGATCGGGCTCGGCGAGCAGCCCCGCATTGGTGTCCCAGGCCAACGTGAACTTGTGCGTGACACGACTGGTCTCAAGTAGTGGCATCGACGCGCCACCCATCTGCAACGCATAGAATCCAAACAAGTCAGGCAACACCCGGTCATAAATCGCCTGCTCGCGGGCGACCACGTACCGCCCGAGTGGCGAGGCCAACCACTCATCAAATGTATCGCTTTCAAGGTTGCCTAAATTGTTCAAAGCGTTGTTCAAAGCGTTGCGTACATTGCCACGTTTTATCAAGGGCTTTCGCCATGTCTGCTGATGTTTCCACAGCACTGAGTATTACGCCGATTCCAGCGTTTGCCGATAACTATATCTGGGCGATGGTGGCGGGTTCCAAATGCGTGGTCGTTGATCCCGGCGATGCGGCTCCGGTGCTCAAATTTCTTGCGGAACTTAAGCTCACATTAAATGCCATTCTCGTCACCCACCATCACGCCGATCACGTTGGCGGCGTCGACGAATTGACAGCGCGCTGGCCAGTGCCAGTGTACGGCCCCGCTGCCGAAAACATCGCTTGCGTCACCCACGCGCTGCGCGAAGGCGACACCGTTGCGCTGCCTGCGTTCGTTGACGAGCCGTTTTGTGTGATCGAAGTGCCTGGCCACACACGCGGCCACATCGCCTACCTCAGCGGCAATATTTTGTTTTGCGGCGACACGCTGTTTGCCGCGGGTTGTGGCCGATTGTTTGAAGGCACCGCTGCGCAATTGCATGATTCGCTGACGCGATTGGCCGCGTTGCCTGAAACAACGCTCGTGTTTTGCACGCACGAATACACGCTGTCAAACTTGCGCTTTGCGATGGCCGTTGATGCTGAAAACATCGCTCTGAGTGAACGGGTATTTGTCGAGCAGGAACGCCGCGCGCGCAGTGAGCCCACGCTGCCTTCAAGCATCGCGCTTGAACGTGCAACCAATCCCTTTTTGCGTTGCACGACTTCGGGCATCATCGCAAGTGCTCGAACCTATGCACGGGCTCATGCGAACTTGCAAGACGCAGCGATGTCGACCGAAGTGAATGTTTTCGCAGTGTTGCGGCAATGGAAAAACGAGTTTCGCGCCTAGTATTTTCGCGCGGGCATAGATTGACCTGAGCGCCTTAAACAAGTAGCATCGCGCGAGATTTACACCTGCGTGCTGTGCTTTTTTGCAGGCTCACATACCCCACCTATAGACCCATATTTTTTAGGAGAAGGCGTGCATCGCTTCGCACCTAGCAAACTGACCCGTTCGATCCTGCGCTCGCCAATCAGCGCGCATCAAAACGACGCAGCCCCCTCGTCGCCACGCATAACATGCGGCGTACTTTTAACCGCCTCGCTCGTAATTTCATTGGCCGCGACGCAAGTCGCAGCGCAAACAACGGCTAATGTGGGCTCACTCACTGCGGGCACCGCAGTCGCGGCACCACCGGCGATCATTGAACAAGCGTTAGCAGCTCCGCTGACTGGCCCTACATCGGCAACCGCTACGCGTACACCAACGCCATCGGAGGCGATGGTCAATGCGTCGGCGCTCAGTGGCTACGTGATCGCACCGCCAACGGCACCCGCCGCTGTTGCACCAATCACTGTCACCAGCACAACCGCCGCATCTGTCGCAGCCGCGTCGGTCATCGCGACCATTCCGCCAATCGCCGCCAAAGAAGCTCCGTTAATCGGCGTCGTCGCAGAGATCAGCGCTGACACACCGCCCGCCGACATTTGGGATCGCATTCGTGCCGGATACGCAATGGGGGATCTCGACGATCCGCTGGTCGCTAAATGGGAAAAATATTACGCAGACCGGCCCGAGTACATGGCGCGTATCGTTGAGCGTTCAAGCAAGTACATGTTCTACATCGTCACCGAGCTTGAGCGTCGTGGCATGCCGCTGGAAATCGCGCTGCTGCCGATGATCGAAAGCGCGTTCAATCCGGTCGCTAATTCATCAGCCAAAGCTAGCGGCATCTGGCAATTCATCCCATCCACTGGGGTGGATTACGGCATGAAGCAGGACTGGTGGTCCGACAATCGACGCGACATCGTGCAGGCGACTAACGGCGCGATCGATTACCTGAGCAAATTGCACGGCATGTTTGGCGATTGGCAGCTCGCGCTCGCCTCGTACAACTGGGGCGAAGGCTCGGTCGGTCGTGGCGTGCAAAAGGCAAAAGCGCGCGGCAGAGACGGCACCTACTTGACGCTCGACATGCCAGCCGAGACGCGCAACTACCTGCCTAAATTGCAGGCCGTTAAAAATATTATCCGTAACCCAGCTGCATTCGGACTCACGATTGCGACGGTGCCTAATGAGCCTTACTTTAAGACCATCACGTTGGCGCACGCCATCGACTTGAAGCGTGCCGCTCAGTTGGCTGAAATGACTGAGGCCGACTTCGTCGCGCTCAATCCGGCACACAATCGCCCGGTGATCGGCGGTCGCAGCGAATATCAAGTGCTGTTGCCCGCAGGCAAAGCGGATTCGTTTTTGACACGCCTAGAGAGCAACGAGAAGCCTCGCGTTTCGTGGATGGCCTATCGCACCCGAACCGGCGACCGGATGGAGGCGTTGGCTGAGCGCTTTGGCACCTCAGTAGCTGCGCTTAAGTCGGTCAATGGCATCCGCTCGGTCGCCCCATCACTGCCTGCGGGCTATCACCTCCTAGTGCCGTCTGACGGTCCGTCTGAGGACGCACTGGGTAGCATTCAGAACGCGGTATTCACCAAGTTCCCCGAACACGCTCCATCACGTGTTCACAAAGTGCGGCGCGGCGAGAACGTCGCGAGCATCGCCAAGCGCTACGGCGTGGCACCCAACACGCTCGCTCAGTGGAACCGCATGGGCAAGCCTTCAGCGCGCGTCGGTCAGGTGCTCTACGTGACTGGGCCAGCGCCGGTACGTCAAGTTGGCAAAGCCACTAAGGCGGGCCGTGTGGTCTACGTCAAGCGCGGTGCCAAAGCATCGCGCGCGGCGGTCGCCAGCAAAAGCGGCCCAGTCAAGAAGAGCTTGAAGCGTCGTCGTTAACAACGCGGTTGCTTCACATAGTAAAAAACGCGCCGTGTGCGCGTTTTTTTATGTGCGGTGATCGCTGGTGGGGTCAGGAGCTATCGTCGCCTCCGTTGCTGGCCGTGTCATCGCCACCACGGCGGCGATTTAACGCGTCCTGCACGCCTTGTTGCACCTCTACTGCGCCGCTACGCCCGCGTTTGTTGCGCCCCCCTGTGTGCTTCGCAAGGGGTGCGTCGACCGCAGCCGCGGATACGCCCGCCTCAACAATCGTCAGCGATGCATCGAACAGTGGCATGGGGAGTTCGATGCCTACCCGACTGGACAACCTAGTTATCACGGGAACGAGTCCGGTTCCGATCAGCCAGTACTCCGGCTTTGCCAATACCTGGAACAACTACATTCTGAATCCCGCAAACGCTGTGGGTGTCGGGGTGGCAGGTGCCCCTACTGCTCGTGCGGCTACATCTGCATCGCCCTGGTTGTTAAAGCCGGCGGATTCAACTTCGAAGTGCAACGAAGTCGTCGGAGTGGGTGGGTGAGATGTGAAAGCATCCTGCTTACTCGACCGACAAGTCCAAGTTGCCAGAATGAACTACACACATCTCACCCAAGACGAACGCTGCCAGCTATCAGAATGCAGCTACGCTTTCGCGCACACTTGGAAGTTACATTGATGATGTCGCCGCATTTAACGGTCGCTCTTGGGCAGGGGTGCAGATCGGGCCAGGAGATATTCTTGCGAGAAGGCTGGATCTCGCTATCCCGAATGCGGGAAACGCAGCTCAACAGCTGGTGTTTCAGCAGTCGCTGCTCAATGCCGCCGCTAAGAGCGTGGCGCTTCGAATATTGATAGTTCCCTGAGTCAAACATGCAAAGTGCAAACGTTTACAAATTTGGTGATCGTGTGATCGTGTGTTCACTATCCAAGACTACTGCTGGGGTTTGGATAGTGCACGGCACCGTGACTGCGGTTGCAGTTTCCAATCAGACAGGGCTAGGTGGCCTTGTTCTCGCCGCGCTTGATGGATCGATCAGTGGAATTCCGCACCCCAAAGTTTGGAGCGGGCTATTTGATCCGGTGCTCCGCGAGGCCGGAGTGAAAACCTATTCAGCATTTATAAAGAAAGCTTCTTTGATCGATGTACGAAGAAATGAGTCGACAGTCGCGTTGATTCCCATGCAAAACCAAGGCGCAAAAGATGGATTCTTACCTGACGAAAATGCTAAACATTCGTTGGAAAACCCAGCCGCTGACGCGCTTGGGCAAGCGGTCACACGGCTACTAGCGCGGTAGGTCGAAACGCTAGCGGTTCCGACGAATGCGGTGGGGTGAAATAACCGAACAGCTTTCCCGCAAGAGCCCTATTTCACATGGGCAAGGACAGGGGTTAGACACTAACGTCCGGTTAAAGCAGCGGTAACCCAGCTACAAGCCCCTATTTATGGGTCTCACCACGCCATTGGGGGTGTGTCCGATTTGAATGGCGTGATTGCTTTCATGCACGCTTCGCGTTTTACGCGTGGAGTAGCGCATGAACCTCGGCAAGACACTTTTCGCACAGATCATGGACTTCCTGCCTTGGAAGCGTTTTCACCGGATCGTCGCCCGTAGCAGCGCCGACCGCTATGTCAAACACTTCTCCTGCGCCGTGCAGTTTCGCATCATGGCCTTCGCCCAGCTCTCGTATCGGGAGAGCTTTCGGGGTATCTAAAGTGGACCCCACTGTCAAGACAACTTTGAAGTTAATTTAAGTTGTGCATTCAGTGTGACG
>ENA-OFCX01001108-OFCX01001108.1-metagenomes-genome-assembly--contig:-NODE-1108-length-11665-cov-3.161499_pt1 | contig 11665 bp, 13 predicted proteins | sample MGYA00153384_OFCX01 | MGnify analysis MGYA00153384
AGGCAAGGGCGATGGAGAACGCGGCAAGGGCCAGCGAGAAAATGATTGAAGGCCCGCCAGTGCCATGCCTTTGATGAACGATTCCGCACCGCCCCCAGCCGCGCCAGAGCCCGGCCGCGTCGCGCGCCCCGTGCATGCTTCAATTGCGAGTAACTAGACGGGGTGGCTGCGTTGGCTGCACTGGCTACCGGGCCTGCACGTCCTGCGCAATTACCAGCGCGCCTGGCTGCCGCACGACGTGATGGCTGGCCTGGCCCTGACGGCGGTGCTGGTGCCCGTGGGCATCGCCTACGCCGTGACCTCCGGTGTGCCGGGCATCTGCGGCCGGTACGCCACCATGACGGGGCTGCTGGCCTACACGCTGTTCGGCCCCAGTCGGATCCTGGTGCTGGGGCCGGACTCGTCACTCGCCGCACTCATCCTCGTCGTCGTGCTGCCGCTCGCGGCCGGCGACCCGCAACGTGCCATCGCACTGGCCGGCATGATGGCCCTGGTGTCGGGTGCGCTGTGCGTCGCGGCGGGTATTTCGCGGCTGGGCTTCGTCACCGAGTTGCTGCCCAAGCCCATCCGCTACGGCTACATGGGACCCCACCGCGCCGGTTCGCTCAGATCCATTCCCAGGTCTGTACCAGCTTGCGCTGCCGCAGCGCTGCTTGTATTCTGTATACAGACATGCAGACCGCCTCGCCGCCCCTTCTGAAACTGCTCAGCCCGCCCGACCGGGTGGACCAGGTCTACCGCGCGCTGCTTGCCGCCATCAACGACGGCACGCTGGCGCCGGGGCAGCGCTTCACGCAGGAAGAGATCGCGGCGCAGCTGGCCGTGTCGCGCCAGCCGGTGCTGCAGGCTCTGCGCCAGTTGAAGAACGACGGTTTTGTGCACGACGCGCCCGGCCGTGGGGTGCGCGTGGCGCCGCTGGAAGTGGCCTGGAATCAGCAGGTGTACCAGGTGCGCGGCGCGCTCGATGCGCTGGCTGCTCGCCTGGCCGCCGTGCAGCGCAGGCAGCTGGACCCGATGCTGCTGCAGCGCGGCACCTGCGGCGCGTGATGGGCGCGTGATGGGCGCGGTGCTGCAGCAGTCCAGCCAACGCAGTGCCGTGTGGGACGAACATGCCGCCATTGCCGACGCCATCGGCAAAGGCCAGGCCGATCGGGCCGCTACCCTTATCCAGCAGCACAGCGTGCAGGCCAGTGAACACCTGGCAGCACGGCTGGCACTGGTGCTCAAGAAAACCGCAGGAGACAAACCGTGAAACTCACACCCAGCCAGCTCGAACAGTTCGACCGCGACGGCTATCTCTTTTTCCCCGGCCTCTTCACGCCCGAAGAAATTGCCGGCCTCAACGCCGCCGTGCCCGCGCTGTATGAACGCCGCGAAGCCTTCAATGTGCGTGAGAAGGACAGCGACGCGGTGCGCACCAACTTTGCCGCCCACCTCTACAGCGAACCCTTCGCGCGCCTGGCGCGCCACCCGCGAATGGTGTTGCCGGTGCAGGACTTGCTGGGCGAGGCGCTGTACATGCACCAGTTCAAGATCAACGGCAAGATGGCTTTCGAAGGCGATGTCTGGCAGTGGCACCAGGACTACGGCACCTGGAAGAACGACGACCTGATGCCGACTGAACGCGCGATGAACGTGGCCATCTTCCTGGACGATGTCAACGAGTTCAACGGGCCGTTGATGTTCATCCCGGGCAGCCACAAGAAGGGCGTCGTCGATGCCAAGCATGACCTGACGACGACGAGCTACCCGCTGTGGACAGTGGACCCGGCGCTCATCACGCAACTGGTGGCGCGGGCCGGCGGCAAACACGGTGGCATCGTCAGCCCCAAGGGCCCTGCTGGTTCGATGATCCTCTTCCACAGCTGCCTCGTGCACGCCAGCAGCAGCAACCTGAGCCCCTGGAACCGCGTCAGCGTGTACCTGAGCCTGTGTGCGGTCAGCAATCACATCCGGCGCCACAGGCGGCCCGAGTACATCGCGCACCGCAACTTCACGGCCATCACTTGCCTGCCCGACGACTGCCTGCTGCGTGAAAGCCCGGTCGATCTGCCGTGGAAGAACGGCCTGCCGGCAACGGCGCTGCAGACCAGTGATGTGCCTTTCTGACAGCCTGAGGAGATCGCCATGAACCTGCACACCCAACTGCTTCAGCGCGCCGCGCAGGGCAAGCCCATCCGTGTCGGCCTCATCGGCGCCGGCAAATTCGGCAGCATGTACCTGGCGCAAGTACCGCGCACACCTGGCGTGCACATCGTCGGCATTGCCGACCTGAACCCCGAAGCCGCCTGCCGCAACCTGGCGCGCGTGGGTTGGGACCCGCAACGTGTGCAGGCCGCGAGCCTGGACGCTGCGCTGCGCGACGGCAATACCTTTGTGGCCGACGACTGGCAGGCGCTGGTGCGCCACCCCGGCATCGACCTCATCGTCGAAAGTACCGGCGCGCCGATTGCGGCGGTCGACCACATGCTGGAAGCCTTTGAGCAGGGCAAACACGTCGTCAACGTCACCGTCGAGGCCGATGCTTTCTGTGGGCCGTTGCTGGCGCAGCGCGCGGCCGCTGCGGGCGTGATCTATTCGCTGGCCTTCGGCGACCAGCCGGCGCTGATCTGCGATCTGGTGGACTGGGCGCGCACCTGCGGCTTCCCGGTGGTGGCAGCGGGCCGCGGCCACAAGTGGTTGCCCCACTTCTGCGAATCCACACCCGACACGGTGTGGGGCAACTATGGCCTGACACCCGAGCAGGCCGCGCGCGGTGGACTGAACCCGAAGATGTTCAACAGCTTCCTCGATGGCAGCAAACCCAGCATCGAAAGCACGGCGGTGTCCAACGCCACCGGCTTGAGCGTGCCCAGCAACGGCCTGCTGTACCCGCCGGCCAGCGTGGAAGACATTCCCTTCGTCACCCGCCCCATTTCGGAAGGCGGCGTGCTGGAGAAAAAGGGCATGGTCGAGGTCATCTCGTCGCTGGAAGCGGATGGGCGCCAGATTCCCTACGACATCCGCATGGGCGTGTGGGTGACGGTGGAAGGCGAAACCGAATACATCCGCAACTGCTTCGAGGAATACAACGCCCACACGGACCCCAGCGGCCGCTATTTCACGCTCTACAAGCGCTGGCACCTGATCGGCCTGGAGGTGGGCTATTCGGTGGCCAGCGTGATGCTGCGCAAAGAACCCACCGGCGTGGCGCAAGGGTTCAACGCCGACGTGGTGGCCACGGCCAAGCGCGACCTGGCCGTGGGCGAGGTGCTGGACGGTGAAGGCGGCTACACCGTATGGGGCAAGCTGCTGCCGGCCGCAACTTCACTGAAGCTCGGCGGGCTGCCGCTGGGCCTGGCGCACGGGCCGACCGTGGTGCGGGCGGTGAAGAAGGGGCAGAGCCTGAGCTGGGCCGATGTGGCCATGGACACCGGCACGCGGGCGTACACGCTGCGACGCGAAATGGAACGGCGCTTCGCACCCGCAGCGTAACCCTGCCGCGTTCACTGGCTGGCCGTGATGCCGCCGCTGTGGGCGTCGTCGTTGCCGCCGGCACCCTGCTGGCGACTGCGCTGGCGAGTTGCGATGCGATAAAGCGCGCTTACAGACTCAAGTCGATGAGTTCGCGTGCCCGAGGCCACGCAAGGCAGAGTTATCTCCGAACTCAATTAGCCCGGCGGCAGTCGCTGGCACCTGAACATCGAATGCGTATCTGCGCGATACCGCACAGACGTGATTTTTCGCATCACGTAACTTTCTCAGAGCCAAACCATTGAATGAAAGCCGCCATCATGATCAAAGCACTGGGCTATGCCGCAAAGCACTCATACAGCGGCTTGAAGCCGATGGAGTTTGAGCGTGAGGAGGCACAAGCGAATGAGATCGAAATAGAAGTGCTCTACTGTGGCGTCTGCCATTCGGACATCCATCAGGTGAAGAACGAGTGGTCGAACACCGTTTATCCGTGTGTCCCGGGCCATGAGATTGTCGGTCGGGTTACGCGCCTCGGAGCGGGCAGCACGCGTCACGCTGTTGGCGATGTGGTTGGGGTTGGCTGCATGATCGAGAGCTGTCGCCACTGCGATCCCTGCCAATCCGGCGACCAAAATTATTGCGAAGGCCCAAACTCCTGGCTTTCTACCTACAACGGCCCGATGGTGCCAGCGGCCAAAGCGCCGAACGGCGGCAACATGTATGGGCGCGACAATACATTCGGTGGTTATTCCGACGTGATCGTCGTTAACCAAGATTTCGCACTCAAAATTCCGGCAAATCTGAAGCCCGAGGTAGCAGCTCCCATCCTGTGCGCAGGCGCCACCACATACTCTCCGCTAAAGCATTGGGGTGTGAAGAGCGGTGACAAAGTGGGCGTGATCGGTTTTGGCGGCCTCGGCGACATGGCGGCGAAAATAGCCAAGGCGATGGGTGCCCAGGTGACCGTCTTCACCACCACCCCGCAAAAGTTGGAAGAGGCGACACGCCTTGGCATCAGGGGCGTTCTCGAAAGCGACAAGGAGGCCATGAAGGAACTGAGTTCGAGTTTCGACTTCATGCTTTCCACGATTCCCGAGAAGCACGATATCAATCCCTTCATCGAACTTCTGAAACGTGACAGCACCTTGTGCATCGTCGGTGCACTCGAGCCGATGGCTGGTGTCAACAATGCGGCTGTAGCTTTCCACCGCAAGCGCGTTGCCGGGTCGCTGATCGGCAATCTTGCTGACACGCAGGAGGTGCTCGATTTTTGCGCCAAGCACAGCATCGGCCCGGATATAGAAATGATCGACATTCAAGATGTGGACGACGCCTTCAAGAAAGTAGAGAAGGGCGACGTACGGTTTCGATATGTCATCGACATGGCGTCAATTAAGCGCGACAAAAACGCCTAGGGTCACCCGTGGACAACGGGCTCCGGAATGAGCCGCTTTTGCGTATTGCGGAGCATTGCGGAGCATTGCGGCGAGCCACTTCAAGTGGCGAAGACGTCGACTTGATGTCGACTTGATGTCGGTTTGGCCGAGGCGTGCGCTGCCTCGGCTCAGCCCGATCGCGCTTATTTCTTGGTCGCGGCGAGTTCTTTTTCCAACGCGTCGATGCGGTCCTGCAGCGCGCCCACACGCCCATTCAAAGCACCCACGTTGAATACCGTGGCGTTGTTCGCGGGCGCATCCAGCTTGTTACCGTAGGCCAGCCATGACGAATCGTAAACACGCACGTTCTTGAAGCCGAGTTGCTCCAGCACCCCAGCGGTCTCTGACGCGCGCACGCCGGACTGGCAATACACCACCGTCTCTTTTTCAGGATCAAGCTTGCTGTACAGCTCTTTCAGTTCGGCGGTGGACTTCAGTGACATGCCGCGTGAATCGCTCACCTGCTTTTTCGCAAGCTTTTGCAGCGTTAGCGGGTCGGTCCAGTTCTGCTCGTAGGGGATATTGACGGCACCCGGCACATGGCCGCCTCGCAGAGCGCGAATGTCTTCGCCTGCAAATTCCTTCGGCGTGCGTGCATCGACGATTTGCACGTGGCTCTGGTTCAGACGGGCGATGACCTCGTTGGTGGTCACCGCCACAGCCGGGTTGGCGACCAGGCTCAACTTGACAGGCGCGGCTTGCGGTGGTGCCGTACTCACAGGCAAGCCAGCGGCCTGCCAGCCTTCGATGCCCTCGTGAAACACGCTGACCTGGCTGCCGCCGAAATAGCGCAGCGTGTAGCGGCCAAAATAAGGGTTCCAGGTGCCGCGCGAACCGTAAACCACGGTCTCCCGTTTCGGATCGATTCCGGCCGCACCCAGCAGCGCTTCGATGCGAGGGGTGGCGATGAAGTCTTCAGAATTCGGATCGCGAAGGATTGACGCCGCATCGCCGATGTTGAGCGCGCCGGGCAGATGCCCTTTGGCATAGTCGCGCGCATCGCGCACATCCCAGATTTGCGCGCCGCGTTTGGCGGCATCCTGGAGTTGTGCGAGATCAATGATGGGCTGGGCCAACGCGAGGCAGGGCAGCACGCCGAAGAAAATCAGTGCCAGCGTTTGTTTAGCGTTTTGTTTCATGATGCTTATTCCTTTGCGGTGCGAGGCATTGACAAGAATAGTAAGTCGAAAAGCACCCGAACCGTCAAGCCCCAATACGCACCCCTCCGAGCCCGGACACGAACAATCCAGTGGAGTTGTTCGTGCCTGGCGAGGAGTCGGGCCACTGGCCCCCGGCGCGTTCAGCAAGGGGCCTGACGCTGCCCAACCGTGACCATTCAGGACGCGTCGACCAGGGCCGCTGAGGTGGCCGGGTCGCAGGCGAAGCTCCAGAACAAGGGCTGCAGAGTCACCCGGTCGGCTTCGAAGATTGGCCGCAGCGCAGGGCGCGCCAGGCCCACGGCAGCGCCCCACCCGACGCGTGGCGCCGGTCCGCCAGGGCGACGGTGACATCGCAGTGGCTGAGCAAGGCGTCGGTGAAGGCCACGCCGGCCGCGCCGGTGCCGACCACCAGGTAATCCGTCTCGAGACATCCTTGCACGACCGCTCCTGCGCCGCTGGGCGCGAAGCGGAGGCGCACACGCGGCGTCGCGCGTTGGACACCGGTTTGCAAGGCTTTTTTAGCGGTCCGGATTTGCCCGCGTTTGCCCATGCGGCACCAGCGCAGCGACGATGACGAACTCTGCGGGCACGCTGTAGCCCGCGCCTTGCTTCCAGGGCGCAAGTGCGTCGAGGTAGCGCGCACGGACCCGCTGCCGCGCTTCTTTGCTGAACCGCGACCAGGCCAGAGCCACGGGTCCGCCGAGGAAGGCGGCGCGACAGGCTTCGTCGCCGTCGGCGTAATCCAGCGCGGCCGACAGGCGTTGTTGCAAGGCCGGCTGCAAGCCCGTGTCGTTGCACAGCCGGACCAGTGCATCCCCGCGCCCGAGGCCGAAAAACAGCGGGCACACCTCGCTCGACACCTCGCAGTCGACGATCTCGAACAGCGGCGCCCAGCCGCAGCGGGCGCGTTCGCCCCACACCGCCAGCACCACGCGCCCACCGGGCCGCAGCACGCGGCGCATCTCACGCAGGGCCTGCTCGGGGTCGGGCAGGTACATCAGGCCCAGCGAGCACAGCACCACATCGAAGTGGCCGTCGGGCAGCGCAAGTTCCTGGGCGTTCATGCGCAGGAAGCGGGTGTGGGGCAGCGCACGCCGCGCTGCGACCTCGACCATGCGCGCCGATAAATCCACGCCGAGCACGCTGCCCCCGTCCCCCACGGCCCGTGCGGCCTGCGCGGCAACCTGGCCGGTGCCGGTGGCCACGTCCAGCACGCACTCGCCGGGTGCCAGCGCGGCGGCGGCGAGCAGCCCGCACTGCACGCTGGACAGCTGCGCGCCCCACAGCGGTTCGTAGTCGTCGGCTGCCAGATCCCAGCCATAACGCTGGATGCGGGTTTGAAGGCGGGCGTCCATGGGCAGGCGCTGCGGGCGATGCGCGGGCGGGTGGTGGTTCAGCGGCGCTTGATGACCACTTCCAGATAGGCGCTGGGCACCACGAGCGAGCCGGTGCCGGCCGTGTTCATCTCGTTCAGCAGCTCGACGAGCTCGTGTTCCAGCACCTGCGCCTGCTCGGCCGGCAGGGCGGCGAAAGCCTTGTGCACAGGCCCGTACCACTGGCGGAAGACGTCGACGAAGTGGGCCGCCGAGCGGTATCGGAAGTTGAAGTGCCGTGTCGTCACCTGAAAGCTCGCGGCGCTGTCACCGAACAAGGATTGCAGGTGCGCTTCCACGCCCCACAACGACGGCGGCTGCAAGCCGGCCGGCGGCGGCAGCTGACGCCCCAGCACCTTAAACATGCGGCCGACCAGGCTGTCGGGCGTCCAGTTGGCCAGGCCGATGCGCCCGCCCGGCTTGCACACCCGCGCCATCTCGGCAGCGGCCCGCGCGTGGTCGGGCGAAAACATCACGCCGAAAGTCGACAGCACGCAGTCGAACTGCGCATCGTCGAAGGGCAGGGCCTCGGCGTCGGCCGTCTGGAAGCTGACGTTGAGGCCGTCGGCGCGGGCGCGCTCGGCGCCGTGCTCGAGCAAGCCGGCCACGTAGTCGGTCGACGTCACCCGGCAACCGCGGCGGGCAGCTGCCAGCGTGGCGTTGCCGTTGCCGGCGGCCACGTCGAGCACCTGTTCGTCCCAGCGCAGGTCGCAGGCTTCGGCGAGCAGTTCGCCCACCAGCTGCAGCGTGGTGCCGATGACGGCGTAGTCGCCGCTGGCCCAGGCGGTCTGTTGGCGTGACTTGAGGGCGGTGAAGTCGATGGGGGCGTTCATGGCGGGGCTCCTAAGCGGTGTTGAAGGGTGAGGTGGCGGCGGGTAGGCTGCACCTGCGATGCATTGCAACCCGCGGCTGCGCGCCAGTCCTGCCCGAGCGGCCTGCGCGCTTGCCCCGGCGTCCGCAGGTGAGTGCGGGCCGGGGTGCGGGCTGCCTCAGCGTCCGGATGTCTTGACTGCGCGTCCGGCCCGGGCGCTGCGGGCCCCATCGCCATGGGCCGCGCGCCCTGCAGCATCGACAATGCGAGCACAGCCACCGCCTGCCACCGGCCAGCACACTGGGCAGCGCCGAACCTGAAGGAGCCGGGCCATGAACGCCATCCAGCCAGCCATCCACCCCTCCATCGCGATCGCCGTGCTGCTCCAGGAAGCGCGTGCAGTGCTCGTCGAGCTCGCCGATCTCCTTGTCGACCGGGATGCCCTTGGCCTCCGGGTAGCCGACGGCGCGCAGCTGCTCACCGACATGCCGGCCGAGTTGGGCGGCAGTGGCGACCAAGTGACCCCGGGCTGGCTGTTCCGTGCCGGCCTGGCTGCGTGCGCCACCACCTCCATCGTGCTGATGGCTGCGGCCGAGGGCATGGAACTGGCTGCGCTGGAAGTGCGGGCGGGCAGCCGGTCGGACACCCGCGGGCTGCTCGGCATGAACGACGAGGCCGGGCGCCCGGTGTACGCCGGCCCCCTGGAAATGCACCTGCAGGTGCAGGTCGAGGCGCCGGGCGTGGCGCCGGATCGCTTGCGGGCGCTGGTCGAACGCGCGCTGGCTTGCTCGCCGGTGCCCTGCATGGTCGGGCAGGCCCACGCGATGGCGGTGCAGATCGACATCGCGAGCGCCTGACGCGGCCCGGCCATGGACGCGCTGTCGGAAACGCTGCGGGTGGTGCGCCTGGTAGGCGCCATCTTCCTGCAGGGCAGGTTCACCGCGCCCTGGTGCTACCAGTCGCCCAGCGCCGACAGTGCCGCGCCGATCCTGGAGCCTGGCGCGGAGCGCGTGGTGATCTTCCACCTCATCACCGAGGGCGAGTGCCACGTCGAGATGGACGGCCAGCCGCCGGTGCGCCTGTGCGCTGGCGACGCGGTCATCTTCCCGCAGGGCGACGCGCACCGCATGGGGTCAGAGCCCGGCCTCGCGCCGGCGACGGGCGCAAGCCTGCACGAGGTGCTGTCGCGCCGGCCGCGCACGCTGGTTTACGGCGGCGGCGGGGCCGCCACACGGCTGGTGTGCGGCTACATGGCCTGCGACGCCCGGCTGGCCGGTCTGCTGCTGGCGGGCCTGCCGCCGCTGGTGCGCGTGAACGTGCGCGGCTCGAATGCCGGCATGTGGCTGGAGGCGTCCGTGCGCTACGCCCTGGCCGAAGCGCGCTCACCCCGGCCCGGGGGCGCCGGCGTGCTGGCCAAGCTGGCCGAGGTGCTGTTCATCGAGGTCCTGCGCCTGCACATGAACGGGCAGGGCGCCGGGCACAAGGGATGGCTGGCCGGCGTGGGCGACCGCATCGTCGGCGCGGCACTGAGTGCGCTGCACAGCCGACCGGCCCACGCCTGGACGCTGGAGGAACTGGCACGCACGGCGAATACCTCGCGCTCGGTGCTGGCCGAGCGTTTTCAGGAACTGGTGGGCACGTCGCCGATGCAATACCTCACGCAATGGCGCATGCTGCTCGCGGCCAACCTGTTGTCGTGCAGCAATGCGCCGCTGGCGCGCATCGCCGAAGACGTGGGCTACCAGACCGACACCGCGTTCAGCCGCGCCTTCAGGCGTGAGTACGGCGCGCCGCCCGCCGCGTGGCGGCGACGGCAGGGTGCACGCGCACCCGCGGCTTGAGTCTGCAGGCGCGCTTTGGCGCGCTGCACTTTCTTGACGGGAGGCGTACCCGCGGGGTCATCGGTCCACGTGTCCGCCACGCCGGTCGGGGGCGACGCGAAATCATCGCCGCGTGCGCTTGTTCGCCAGCCTGTACGACCAGCTCGACGCCAGCACCGGCACGGCCGACAAGCTGGAGGCGCTGGGCCTACTGCCGCCGCGCCGGCATCGACGACTGGTCGTTCGACGCCTGCTTCCAGGCCGCGGGTGACCTGGCCGAGACCATCGCGCAGGTGCTGCCGGGCGCAGGGCAGGGCAGCGCGGCGGGCCTGGCCAAATGGGTCGAGCAGCGGCTGCTGCCGCTGCGCGGGATGTCGCCGCTGGAGCAGGCCCTGCGTGTCGGCGCGGCCTGGGACGAGCTGGACGCCGCCGGCCGCTTCATCTACGTGAAGCTGGTGGGCGGTGGCTGGCGCGTGGGCGTGAGCCGCCTCCTGGTGCAGCGCGCGCTCGCGGCGCATGCCGGCCCGTGGCCAGGCGCTGCAAGCCGAGCCCGGACACGAACAGTCCGGTGGACTGTTAGTGCCTGGCGCGGAGTCGGGCCACTGGCCCGGCGCACCCTGCAAGGGGCCTGACGCTGCCCAACCGTGACCGTTCAGGACCCGACGACCAGCGCCGCTGGGGGGCAGTCAACGCCCAACGGATATCAGCCTGCATCCAACGACAGGTTGAAGCGCTGAGTCGGTGAAGTGCTCTGGCGCCGTGGGCTCGGGCTGGTCGAACTCGCGCTTGAAGCGACCTCCTGTGGGCTTGCCGTCTTCGTCAGTTGGCTTGCATTCGTCGTCCGGGCTGCGGCCGCGTTCGATGTCCGTAACGCGTTGGCGCTTTTCAATGCGCTGACGGGCTCCAACGATGGCCTTCAGGCGAATCTCGCGGCGCTCAATCTCGGCCGGGTGAAACGGCTGGTCGTTTGCAACGCCGCTTGCATTGCGGGCGTAGAACGCCCTGAGGTCCAGAGCATCGACCGTGTCGCTGATGAAGCAAGCCAAGTGCCCCTTGCACAGCGAGTCTTGCAGCGACGCGCAGCCCACCCGCCTAGGGCGCATCGCGGTATGTGGGTTGCAATACAGACGCTGGCGTACGGATTGGCTACAAAAGCAACAGTGGAACGAGTTATTCGATCGCCAGACACATTACGCGCTAATGGGCGATCCCCTATGCACAGCTATGGGAGCCGTCTCGCTGAAAGCTCCCTGCTTGAATACCTTGTTAGCAAACTTGCATTCCCGCGCATCCAAATGCCTTAAGCGCAACGCTGACGTCGCGCCACCCAGATCGTTCACCTTATTAACGGAAAGTCACCTACAGATGAACACCTCTTTTTCTGAACGCTTTACACCGTCCTCCCGGCGGCTACTGTCCACCTTGTGCGGTCTGGCCCTGTGCAATGGTGTGGCGACCATCACCGTGCATGCCGCCGACAAACCGGTGGCCGCGGCGAGTGCAGTGCCGGTGACTGGGACAGCAACCGCGGCGGCGGCGGCCAAGACCGGCACTGCCTTCAAAGCCGACGCCGACATGCAAGCCGTGCTGGACCAGCTGGGGGCCATGG
>ENA-OFCX01001109-OFCX01001109.1-metagenomes-genome-assembly--contig:-NODE-1109-length-11659-cov-9.929938_pt1 | contig 11659 bp, 14 predicted proteins | sample MGYA00153384_OFCX01 | MGnify analysis MGYA00153384
ACCCGGCGACCGGCGCAAAGCTGCCGCGGCGGGTTTTGGCCGAAAGCGGACCGACTGCTAATGTCCGAAACGGGTGGAAATCGGACGTTAGGGATTTGGGCATCGTTGTTCTTGCGCTTCGCTCAAAGCCCGCCTCCATTCCCTCGGACTTGCACCGCGCGAGAACACTTGGACGTAGGTGACGGTCGGTATGCCAGATGTCTCGTGCTTTAGGAGTAGGAGGAGCTTTGCAGCGGGGGTGGGTATGCTCGTGAGTGTGACTGTAACCCACTGAAAGTGGGGGCCGGTCCCCGCCAATTGAGCTTCTCGGCGAACAAGGGCATGCATGGTTCCGCCGAGGTAGATACGTTCGGGTTCGGGTGGGAGAATGTCGTTGAGGTCCACGATGTCGCGAACCTTCAGAATGCTTCCAACGACTGCATCATGCCAACAGTCATCGGCGTTACCATCGGCAGTCGTATCGGGGTGCAGCGCCGTGGACGAAGCCACCAATGCATATCCAAGCAAGGTCTTTGTCAACATGGCGGTTACGCTCCCTTGGATGGGATACTAGTTTGCTTCGTAATGTCCGCAATGGGTCGAAAGCGGACATTCCGGTTTTGGCCCCTGGTTAGCGAAAAGCTGCCGTTGGGCTGACTGCCTTAATGCTAACCATTGGCTAACTTGGGAAATTCTGCGGGTTCGAGCTTTCCAGTGCTTTATCGCGGAGCGTGCAACGCCTTTTTCAGAGCTGACGAAGCGATAGGTTCCATGATTGCATACCCTTTTCGGTTCGGGTGCACGCCATCCGATGAGATGCCGGTCCGCATTCCACCATCGCTGCCAACCATCGCCGTGTGATAGTCGGCGAATATCACTCCACGTCGAACGGCAAGCGCTCTCAGTTCCGTATTGAGCGCGGCAATCGTGGCGGCGGGTGTCAGGCCCGGGCTCCAATCGAATTTGGCGACGGGCTGCATCGAGCCGAGGACGACGGCGATACGGTTCGCCTTGGCGATATCGACCATGGCGGCAATGTTGTTGATGACATCCCGAGCGCGGCTGGGACCGAGATTGCCAGCAACGTCGTTTGTCCCCGCCAGAATGTGAACTGCCTGAGGGCGCAATTCGACAACGTCCTGATAGAATCGAGCAAGAATCTGCTGGGACGTTTGTCCCGAAATCCCGCGATCGATCATTCCGGGGCCAAAGAATGCCGGATCGGCGTCGAGCCACCACTCGGTAATGGAATCCCCGATAAAGACGACGCGAGGTGGAGCGCGCCGTGACAACGCCGCGTTGTCGGCGCGATAACGGCAAAGGTTGGCCCAGTCGGTTCTGGCGCGTTCGGCCCTCGCTTCGTACCACCGAACGACATCGGGCGGTTCGACGGCCTCCGCCCTCGGGCTTGGCGCTTTTGGATCGAAGCCAGCCAGCCTTTCCGCCATCACGATCGCGGGTACGGGAATTGGTGGCGGACATGGCTGTTCAACGATCCCCTTCAGCATGGGCGTCACCGCGGGGGATTGAGCCTTCGCCTGACCCGCGAGGAACGTCAAGGAAGCAAGCATTGCGAGGGCGACGCCCCTGGCGCCAGGCCCGACCGCGACCGTCATCGCTTTCAGCGCGATGTCGAGTGCATTGATGCTCTCAGGGTTTTTAACGCGCTTGATTGCCATACAATCCCCCGAGCTCGTCTTAGCATCGGGGCGGGTGCGCACAAGCGGCGTTCAGATGGTCGAGGATAGCGCCCGCCCCTCCACGGGCGCAGTCATGCGAGCGCTTCATCCGACCGTGGCAAGCCGATTTGCATTTCGACCGAGCGCCTCTATCACTCGTGCGGCGCAAGGGGCACAGTATGCGTTTCGGATTACCGAAGTCGATTGAAGGTTGGCGCCGCTTTGCGATGGAGATCGCGATCGTCGTGATCGGCGTGCTCATTGCATTGGCCGCGCAACAGCTTGTCACCGACTGGAACGAGAAGCAGCAGGCGCAGACCGCACTGGTGGCCGTTCGGGAGGAGCTTGCGATCAATGCCGGGACGTTCGAGGAGCGCACGCTCCAGCAACCCTGCATTATGCGCCGATTGGTTGAGATGACCCGCTTGCTTGCAGAAGCGCGAAGGACCGGGCGGTTGCCGGCGATCGGCGATATCGGCCAATCGATCGCCAGACCGACGCTGCGCAGCGCATGGGACGAAGCCTCTCAATCAGGGGCGATCCATCGTTGGTCAAAGGGCAACCGGACTGCGATCGCCAGCACCTATGCTGCTCAACGCCCGATCGACGCATTGACCCTCGCCGAGACGGGGCTCTGGATCAGGCTGGGCGCGGGGGAAATGATGGGACTGGGAATGTCGCCGGGAGACCTCACGCTGCTCAGCGATATCTTGGGCCAATTGCGATATTACAATTGGAACAACGGGATCGATGCCCGCCAGCAGTACGATCAGATCACCGCAATGGGAATCAGGCCCAGTTATCAGATGATCTACGACCGCGACGGAGGAACCCGGGCTCAAGTGGTCGATAAGGTCGCCAAGAGTAAGATATGCCAGCCGCTCATGATCCCGCTGGAAAGGGGCGCCTAGATGCGCTTGCGATTGCCCCAAAAATTCGAAGTATGGCGCAGGTTCGCCGGCGAGATCGCGATCATCGTGATCGGCGTGCTGATCGCGCTTTATGCCCAGCAGTTCGTCGAGGATCGCGGCGATCGTGCGCGCGCCGATAGCGCGATCGCGGCACTCCGCCATGAAGTTGCCCAAATCGATTTTTACGCGAGCGAAACAGAGATCACGGCGCCCTGCGTACTTGCACAGATCGAGGCAATCCAGAGAAAGCTGGCGTCGGGCGAACGGGGACTGTTGCCCCGCTATTCCGACACAACGTCGTTCGTATTGCGGATGCCGCATCGACCTTGGGCGGACACTGCCTGGCAGTCGGTCAGCGCAAGCGACACGCTGCGGCGGCTGGAGCCGACGATCGACCTCAACTTGTCGTCGATGTACGGCCAAGCGACTGATCAAGCGGAGCGCGTCATGCGTTCCGATGGTTGGGTGGATGATCTTGGCGTGCTGGCCGTCATGATGCCGTCCGGTGAGTCTGAACGCATCCGGTTAATCGGGGTCACCGAACACCTTCGCGGTATCGTGCAGTCAATCGACCTGTCGGCGGGACAAATGCGCGATTCGATCGCCGCGGCCGGGCTGCTGGCGTCGAAAAGCTGGTTGGACAAGGAGCTTTCCGAAAGCGGGACGGTAAAGTTCTGTCGCGCGCATGCACTGCCACTGGGCAAGCTGCGCCCGGCGGTTGCGGCGAATGCAGACTGATGGTCAACCCACCCGCCGACAGAAGCATGGCAGGATGAAGGTGCCATCGCCCTTGAACGGCTGGCGCATCTTCTGGGGCGAGGTCGGCATCATCGTGATCGGCGTGCTGCTGGCGCTGGGCGCGCAGCAGGTGGTCGAGGCGCTGAGTTGGCGCGCGCAGGTCCGCGATTTTCGCGCGGCGGTCGACAGGGAACTCGGAGAGAATTTGTCGATCTACCAAATCCGGCTTCGTCAGAACGACTGCGTGTCACGCCGGTTGGCGGAGATGGAGCGGCTGCTGGCAATTCCGGACGGCCAGACACCAAGGCGTCTCCGACGGATTTCCGAGGTCGACAATTACACTTTCTATTTCAGCGTGTGGGACAACAAGGACGCGGCAGTGACCGCGCATCTGCCGGTCGATATTCGTAGCCGCTATGCCCAGATATACGATGAGTTTCGGAACGCCGATCATCAACGGACAAGTGAGAATGAAACCTGGCGATCGATCAACCAGTTCAACCTGCCCGAGCCGCTCACCCATGCCGACCGGCTTCGGCTGAGCGAACTTCTGGCCTACGCCCGGCAAATCGATTCCAACCGCCGCTACAATTGGGACGCGGCGGTCGTGGCAATGGCCAAGGGGCTAAACCTCCGCCCACAGCCCTTGCCGTTCAAAGTCGAGGGCGACCCGGACTTCTGCCAGCCGTTTCTCGCGCCCGACAACGACCACCGAGAAAAGAAACCCAGACAACTGCTTGGACAATAAAAATCCCCGGCAGCGACGACAAAAGCGATGTGAATAGCAATACCGAGTTCGCGCGCACCGTCAGCCGGCTCGAGGAAATGCAAAGCGCCGCCCATCTTGCCGAGGTGCACGGCACCGCCCAGCCTCGGTCTTCGGGGGATGGCGTAATGAAGCTCCACAGGCTCAGTCCGCGCGACGGTTGGCGGGTGTTTGCGGGCGAGGTCGGGGTGATCGTGCTTGGCGTGCTGATCGCGCTAGGGGCGCAGCAGATCGCTGAGAATATCCGGGTCGACCGTGACGTCCGGACCTTCCGCGACACAATCGACCAGGAGATCGCCTATAATCTCTGGGTCTACCGGGGCCGCGATATTCAAACTGAATGTACCGATCGACGACTGCAACAACTGGCGCGGTGGCTAGATCGTGCGCAAGATGGAAGGCCGGTCGCCCTGGTCGACACGTCTTACCCCTACTCCTTCAGCATGTATCGATCGGCGTGGGACAATCGCGATGCCGACGTCTTCGCCGCCTTGCCGCACAAGATCCGGCGCACATATGCGCAATTCTATGATGAGCTTGCCAACAATGTCGACAATCGACGCGGCGAAATCGATGTCTGGCAAAGCTTCCTCCCATATGAGGTTCGTGCACCGCTGACGATTGAGGATCAGCGAGTGATGCATAAAGCGCTCAAACAAGCGCAGGTTCGCAATCAGCGTATTCACGACAATCTGATAATCTCGTTCGAGATCGGGAAATCGCTCGGGATCAAGCCCATCAAGCCGGACGGGATAACCCCCGAAGACGTGGCGGCCACTCGTCGGTGCCCGACACTGGCTCAGCCTACCGTTTCATGACGAAGGAACATGCAGGATGAAAATTCCCAAGCCCCGCGATGGCTGGCGGGTGTTTGCAGGCGAGGTGGGGGTCATCGTGCTCGGCGTGCTGATCGCGTTGGTTGCTCAGCAGGTTGCGGAAGAATGGCAGTGGCGGCAGACGGTGGTGCGCACCAAGGCTGATCTCGACGGCCAGCTTTCTTGGTCCATCGTTCAAGTGACCGAGCGCAATGCGGTCGATCATTGCCTGACGCAGCGACTGGCCGACCTAGCCGCCAAGGTCGCCGCCAGCGAGGGCCGATGGATAGGTGACCCCTACGTCCTGCCCGGCGAGACTAAAGCACCCCGTTCTGGTCGCGATACCATTCCACCCGCTTATCGAGCACCAGGGCGACCCTATCCTGACGATGTGTGGCAACAGGCCAAGGCCGCCGGAGTTCTGACGCACATGTCGCCGATTGACATCGAGAACTACACCTATGGTTTCGCCAACGTGCACGACCTTGCCGAGCGCACCGAAGTCGAAGGCCAACTATCGTCCGAACTGTCGTTCCTATCGTTCGACTTGACGCTCAACTCTTCGGATCGGGTGCTCGCCTTGTCGATGATTTCGCGTCTCGACAGGCTTAATGGCTCTGCGCTGCGTTCCGCGGAATCTTTGGTCGGATATGCCGAGTCGCTTGGCATAATTTTGTCGGCCGCCAACGAGAAAGAGCTCTTCGAATATCTTGATAGCCAGCGAGAGTTGCGCGGGCCATGCGTCAACCGCGAGGCTGCGCTGAAGATGATCGCACCGCTGCGTGCGCCCGGAGCGAGCCGTTCGTAATGAGCCAGGGCGAGGCCTTCATCGCCTTTTACACGCTGCTGCTCGGCCTTGGCATCGCGGCCTTGCTGACCGGCTTCGCCGACGTTCTGCGACGTCACCGCCTGCGAGAAGTTGGCGCGGTCGGCGCTCTGCTCAGCAGCTTGATCATATTCGAATTCCTGACCGGCTGGTCGGGTACGACGCGAGCTTTTGCCAATTCGGAAGCCAAGGTCCTGTCGCTGCTTGCGCCGTTCGGAACGGGCGCCTGCTATTTCCTCGCCTCGGTGCTGATGTTTCCCGTCCCCGGCGAAATGGGAAAGCGTTCGTTGAGCGACTATGTCGGCGGGCAGGTTCGAACCATCGCCGTGCTTCTGTTCACAGCGAACGCGCTGCTGGTGCTTGCCGAGATCCCCTCAACTGCATCGAAGAGCGCGATCAATCCGTCCTATTTCTGGCAGTTTTACCTACCGTACAATGCGTCGATCTTGGGCTGCTACGCCGTGATGATCGCAGTGCCTAGGCGCCCAATCGCAATCGCGGCGATGGTGGCGCTGCTGGCAATTTATGCGTTGATCACCGGAGCGGGGCGCGTTTGAATGGCGAACCTTTTTGGTAGCCGCTGACGGTGGCGCCGGCATCGAAATTGCCGTCCAAGACGATCCGAATTGTGCGTTCCCGTCAAACGTCAGCTTTCGAAGTCTGTCGTTATTGCGCTGAACGATCGGGCCGGTGACTGGGTATCGGACTGATGTCCATCAGCGCACCTGTAATCACGAAGTCGCTGCTAGCGACCAGCTATGATTGAGGATTTTGCGTGTCCGATATCCCTTGCTCGCTCTGATAACTGGTCGTGTCCTACCTAATCCAGTCTTTTGGGGCTCGGTGCTGTCGACCGTCCCTGCTTGGCCCGGATTTTGCCACGCCCGATGCGTGGTCAGGAGGGAGAAGCTAGCTTTCGCTCACCCCGGCCAGCGTTTTCATCAAGGTCAGAGATTCCAGTCCTCAAACCTTGATCCGTTGCGACTTTCATCGGCTGGCGCTTCCAGTAGGTCAGCGAGCGCCACAGCCATTCGATCGGCCCGAACTGAAAGTGCGACAGCCAAATCGGGCTCCAAATCAATTGTGCGACCCATATCGCGAAGACAACGTAGTAGAGTTGGTGTCGGTCGAAATAACTGAAAAGCCCGAATCCGAAGCCATAAAATAATGCCGTGCAGATAATGGTGTGTGCAATATAGTTGCTAAGTGCCATTTGCCCGACGGCCGCCAGACCGCGCTGCAGCCCTTTAAGCAGTCCCAGACGAATAATCAGCAACGCGAGCCCGAGATGTCCGATGACCATCGCGAAGCGGCTAAACTGATATGTTTCGCCAGCCTTCGCAAGGGCGAGCGTTGCGAAGTTTCCGTCCATGACGATGCCAAGTTCATACAGGCCGAGCGGGATGCCCACCGCATAACCGCCAACCATCATCGCGACATATGTCCTGACGGATCGTTGGCCCCCCAATACCCCCCATTTAAGCAGGGCCATCCCGATCAGCATGAACGGTATCATGTCGAGCATCAGCCAGCGAGGCAATGTGGTCCACTGGGAATCGTAGCTGGAATCAAATTGGCCCTTCACCGCACTCCACCACGATCCGGAATGCAATTCGATCTGTTCGGCCTTGTCCTCGGCGGTCGGCCAGTAGCCCAGATCGACATTTTTCCACGCCTCGATTGCCCCGGTCTGTTTTTCCGTCAGCACGGCGCCCGAGGCCTTGACCTGCTGCGCGGCGACAGCGGCATCATGCTTGTGAGCCTTGTCGGCCAGGCGGTACATGCCCATGAGCGCGGCCCCCAGCAGCAGCAGTCCGCCGATGGTCGCCAGTTTGCGGGGCGCCAGTTTGCGGAACGAGAAGAGCATCAGGCCCGCGATGGCATAATTGAACAGGATTTCGCCGGACCAAAGCAGAAGCGCCCAGTGAATGATGCCGAACACCATCATCCAAAGCATACGGCGAAAATGAATCTCCGCCGCCATGATGCCGGCGCCAGCCTTCTCCATCCGGTCGGTCAGCAAGACGATCCCCGCGCCAAACAAGAGCGAGAAAATGCCCCGCATCGTCCCTTCAAACCCGACATTGATAATGACGTAAGATGCCAGATTGGCGCCGGTCGCTCCGCCGTCAGCCATCGGGTTTGAATAGCCTTGGTGTAACTGCCCGAAGGCGGTGATGTTCATCATCAGAATGCCGAGCAGGGCGATCCCGCGCAGCGTGTCCAGTGACTCTATTCTGGACGTCTTTCGCACTGGCATGGCCAGCGTAGCAGCGGCATCCGACATCACGATCCCCCATTGACGATCTACTCTAAGCGGAGCGATCGCGACCTGACCGAAAACCTTTCGGCTCGGGTATATGTGTTGCCGATGGGGCAAAGGGGTCAACGCGACCACCGTCAAGAAAGCGTCAACTTCGCGTCAAATCGTGAATTTACGGTCCTTAAAAAGGTCGGGCCATCCATATTTCTCCCAGGCGCCGATCAAGCCAGTCCGCCGTGCGAAGTCAGGGAATTTTGGATGTTGCCAGATCTGACGGATCGGGTCGATGTCGGTCCAAAGCGTCATGAGGCCGATGATGTTTGCAGCGGTGAAACGTTGCCCGAGTGACTTGAACACAAGCTCTGCGTGGCCGGAAAAGATGGCCGGAAAACAAATCGCATTGTCCGCATTGTCTGGAAAAGTTGCATAGAAATGTTCGAGTAGCTGATGATAAGCACGCCGATCGGATTCTTCTCCGCTGCAACTGCCTTTTGCCGCGGTCAGCCAATGAGCGTCCGACTCGGCTTCGGAGCCCGAACCGCTGCCTGCCGACGATAGGAGCATGGTGTTGAGCAGCTTTTTCGTCAATTGGAATTGTTCGACCGCTAATGCGTTCTGGCCGAGCGCTGCGGTGGCCAGCGCCAGCCACGTCGAAGGCCAACCCAAATCGACCGCAGTTTGACCCGCTGATTGGGCCGCTAAGAAGTCCCCTTCCGCAAATCGTAATGCCGATAGTATGACATATTTGCGCCCATCGACAGGGTCCTGATCGACAGCGGCAAGAATATGAGGCGCCGCGTCGCGGGTGCGCCCGCAATAGAGCAGAAACTGAGCGAGCCGCATCGCAACGTCGGGATTGTCGGGTTGTCGACGATAGGCCTCTGTCGCGAGATCGAGCGCGCCGACCACATTGTTGCGGGTGAATTCGTAGGTACCCAGCAAAAAATAGGCATAGCCAAGGTCGGGTGCGAGGGCGATCGCCTTGTTCGCGCAATCAGCTGCGCGTTTGAGTGGGGCAGCACGATCGATTCCCTGCGAAGAGAAGGCAACATTATAGAAAGCTTCGCCCAAGGCGATCCACGCCTCGGCGATGTCCGGATCGATGGCCAGCGCGCGCTCAAGCAAGCCGATCGCATTGTCCAAGACGCCGTCACCGAAGATTCTTGCCCCGAGAGCACGTCCTTGGAGGAACAAGTCGTATGCCGCCTTACTCTCTGTCAGCGGCCGCACGATCGGTTGCCCCAGCGCAAGGTCAAGACGCGCCGACAAAGCGTCTGTCACGGCCCGAGCGACCGTGTCCTGTAACTTGAACACGTCATCCAGCGTGCCGTCGTAACGATCGCTCCAGCTTTCGAAACTCGACTTTCCGTCGATCAGGCGGACGAAAATGCGAATGGCCTCGCCCTGGCGCTGAATGGTGCCCTCGACCAGATGCGTGACCTGCAGCGCATTTGCGATCGCTGGCATTGGCAATGCGCTATCACGGAAATGAAAGGACGACGTTCGTCCCGCCACCAAAAGTTGGGGAATGCGGCTCAGGACTGCGCGTAATTCGTCGACCAGCCCGTCGGCGAAATATGCATGGCTGCCGTCAGGACCGACCAGCCGGAAAGGCAATATCGCAATACGCCGGGGGGCTAACGATGATACCGGGGCATTGCTTCCAGCGACGCTGGCCCTGTGAAGAGCCCACGCGCTCACTAATTCGTCGCGCCCGTGAATATTTCCTCCCGCCGCCAATTCGAGCGCGGCACCCTCCACCGCGGACGCAAGCTTCGCTTCGAGTTCGCTCCTGCGACGCGTGCACCAAAGATCGAAGTCTTCGCTCAAGTTGATCTGATCGATCAGGGGGCGGCCGCCCAGCGCTTGGAGATGCTTGGTCGCGGCGGACACGTCGTTGGCCGCCAAGTGCCTGTGCAGGAGGTCAATGTCGGTCACGACCGAGCCCTTATTCAACGCAACCGTCGTTCTGGTGACCTCCAAGAAGTCACCGCCATAATCCGCTAGCTGACGCCCAAGTTCGAACAGGCATTGGCGCAGGCTGGCCTTGGCTTGGGAAGCAAACCGGCCCGTCCAGAGGATTCCGCTGAGATACTCGCGATCGATCGGATCCTCACCGCAGACGCAGACCATCGTCAGTAAAGCGCGGGCGCGGCGGTTGGAGACCACGATTTCTCGACCGTCGTTGGTTCGCAACCTGAAGCGCCCGAACAGGGATGCCGTCAGCGGCGCCAAGTCGGACCGCCCAGTGGTTGCTGCTGACAATTCAATTGAGCATACCCTTGATGAACTTGCGTAGATCATCACCTTAGTGCGCAAATGATTCAGGGGGAGGAAATTATTGCATTTCCTGGTGACAAGGTGGCCATGAGGAAGTTCGCAAACTTGGTCCCGATGAAGAGACTGGCCGAGCGTTGAAATCTTTCTAGGCCGGGGAGCGCTGAAAATCCTTATGGGACGCGACTATCAGGATGATATTGCGGCTACGGTGTTCCTCATTCGCTTTTCTCAAGATAAACATGCAAATCTCAGGGGCCCGGAGGGTGAAATGTTGCTGCACCACGTGAAACAGCAGCAGTGGGCGGCCATCGCAATTGACTTCGCCATCGTAGTCTTGGGCGTAGTTATCGGCATTCAAGCCGCGAATTGCTGAACGAAGGTCCGCTTACGGGCTCTGGCGGGAGCGGCCGGAATGACCTGCTTGGGCGCATTGCGGACACTCGCGCTGAGTGCCATTCTAATCGAATGAGTGAGGCCCGAGTAATGCCGAAAGCGGGAGCGGTCCATCGGGAGCAGCACGTCGTTGCTGACGATCGAGCAGGTCCGCGCGGCCGCGCAAGGGATAACGCGATCTCCACCTACAAACACGAGCCACGCAGGGTCCGCGAAGCGGAGGAGTTCAGATATCGGATGCTGCGAGCGGCTTTCGGCCTTCGGTGACCATCAGCAACCGACTCTACAATCCTTGGGCTGGACAGAAGTAACTTGCTGGTTCAGCCGCGCCGAGGCGAGCGCGGCTCGTCTAGGGCTATGCCGAGCTGGCGGTGGAAGAGCGCCACGTAGTCCAGCTCATCCGAAAACTCGCCCGTGGCGTGGAATTCCTTGCCGAGCTTCTCCGCCGCTCCGCCGGTCGACATGACGGGAAGTATCTTCGCGTTAGGCGCGTATTCGGTGAACAGGCGGTGCTCGTCAAAGATCCCGCGCATGCCTCCGATGAACACCGCAGCGTCGAAGCCCGTCTCCCCAATCATACGGCGCCGCATCCGACGGCCTGGGTCACGACGACATTTTTGAACAGCGCGGTCTCCTCGGGAAACTCGTCTCCGAACAGCTCGCTTTGATAGAGCGTTACCCAATCGCCGTAGTTGACGTCCATTGCTTCGGCGAATGCCCAGACCATTGGCGTGATCGCAGGATGCCCCCCCCACACCAACTGACGCCTGCCCAGCGTCACGTAAAGGAGCGCCCCAACAGCCGCGGCGATCGCCGCGCTATCGCCTTCGCCCTCGAAGTGGGGCGCAGACGGATCGGGCACGCCCGCCGAGAGGAAAATCGCGTGATCGTGTCTCAGCTGTCCCACTTTGCCAGCTCCCATCCCGCGCCGAAGACTTTCAGTGTCCGCACCTCGGCAATGTTCTGGTCCAACCATGCAAGGTGGTCGAGCCAGGCGGGACGGATGCCG
>ENA-OFCX01001110-OFCX01001110.1-metagenomes-genome-assembly--contig:-NODE-1110-length-11657-cov-3.244872_pt1 | contig 11657 bp, 9 predicted proteins | sample MGYA00153384_OFCX01 | MGnify analysis MGYA00153384
CCTTTTTTATTGCTCTATCTGTCTGCTTCATTTGAGCCGCTCACACCACCCAGCAAGGCTTTGGTGTGTGTTGGAGGTGATGGCCAGCGGGTCTTAATCCACGATAGTCAGCTTGGCAATGGCCAGCGCCAGCCACTTGGCTCCATGGCGCGGGAAGTTGATGTGCGCCCGCGCATCATCACCCGCCCCTTCCACAGCCAGTACCTTGCCTTCGCCAAACTTGGTGTGAAACACCGTCAGGCCCTTGGCAATGCCGTGCGCGGGGGCAGCCTTCTGGGCTGGCACCACCGGGTTGGCAAACACTTCAGGGCCTTTGGGGCTATATGCACCAAATTGACCTCTGGCACCCGACTGCCAACCGCTGCCCGCTGCGCTCTTAGGCGCAAAACTGCCAAAGCCGCCCCTGGCGCTGATCCACTTGAGTGCGCTCTCGGGCAACTCATCAATAAACCGGCTGGGCAGATTGAACGTGGTTCGCCCATGCAGCATGCGACTTTGTGAGTGGCTCAGGTACAGGCGCTTGCGTGCCCGGGTGATAGCCACATACATCAGGCGGCGTTCTTCTTCCAGACCACCACGGTCACTCATGGCGTTTTCGTGCGGAAACAAGCCTTCTTCCAGGCCACCAATGAACACCACATCAAACTCCAGCCCCTTGCTGGCGTGTACTGTCATCATTTGCACCGCATCCTGACCAGCTTGGGCCTGGTTGTCGCCGGCCTCCAGCGCCGCATGCACCAAAAAGGCTTGCAGCGGCGAGAGGGTTTCGCCCGTCTCTGCATCTGTGCCATTCAGGGGCAGGTCCAGCACCGGCAAGCTGGTATCCAAGCCTTGGCTGGCAGGGCTTTGCGTCAGCGGAGCACCCGTTTCATCCATGGGCAGCGCCACCGCATCCTTGCCAAAACCTTCTTGCGTCACAAAGCTTTCGGCCGCGTTGATCAACTCTTTCAAGTTCTCGATGCGGTCCTGGCCTTCTTTTTCCGTGCCGTAGTGGTCAATCAAGCCGCTGACTTCCAGCATCCGCTCAATGGTCTGGCGCAATGTCTTGCCTTCTGCTTCTTCGCGCAGCACATCCATCTTGGCCACAAAGCCTTGCAGCTTGGTGCCTGCTGCGCCACCTACGGCCGTTACCGCGTCGTTCAGCGAGCACCCGGCAGCACGTGCGGTTTCCTGCAGCGTCTCTACGCTGCGAGCGCCAATGCCACGCGCAGGAAAGTTCACCACGCGCATAAAGCTGGTGTCGTCGTGCGGATTTTCAATCAGCCGCAAATAGGCGAGTGCATGCTTGATTTCAGCGCGCTCAAAAAACCGCTGGCCGCCATACACCCGGTAAGGAATGCCTGCGTTGAACAGCTTGCTTTCAATCACCCGGCTTTGCGCATTGCTGCGGTACAAAATGGCGATTTCCTGGCGGCTGTAGCCGTCGTTGCGCACCAGATCCTTGATCTCTCCCACGATCCAGCTGGCTTCATCCAGATCGGTGGGTGACTCCATCACACGCACCGGCTCGCCCGCACCCTGATCAGTGCGCAGGTTCTTACCCAGGCGCTGGCTGTTGTGCTCGATCAGCGCATTGGCACTGTCCAGAATATTGCCGTAGCTGCGGTAGTTCTGCTCCAGCTTGATCTGGTGCTGCACATCAAACTCGCGCACAAAGTCGCTCATATTGCCCACACGCGCACCACGGAAGGCATAGATGCTCTGGTCATCGTCCCCCACGGCCAGCACGCTGCTGGTAGATTGCATCTTGCCGTTGACAAATTCGCCCGCCAGCTGCTTGAGCCATGCGTACTGCAGCTTGTTGGTGTCCTGAAACTCGTCGACCAGCAAAAACCGAAAACGCTGCTGGTAATGGGCGCGCAACGCAGCGTCATCGCGTAACAGTTCAAAACTGCGCAGCATCAGCTCACCAAAGTCCACCACCCCTTCGCGCTGGCATTGCGCCTCGTACAGCGCGTACAGCTCTACCTTCTTTTTCGTATCAGGATCGGCCACCGGCACATCCTGCGGGCGCATGCCCTCTTCCTTGCAGCCTGCAATGAACCACGTCAGTTGCTTGGGCGGAAAGCGTTCATCGTCTACACCGTACTGCTTGCACAGGCGTTTGACCGCAGACAGCTGGTCCTGTGTATCCAGAATCTGGAAGGTGGCTGGCAGGCCAGCGGCCACATGGTGGGCACGCAGCAAACGGTTGCACAGACCGTGGAAGGTGCCAATCCACATGCCGCGCACGTTGTAAGGCAGCATGGCAGACAGTCGTGCCGTCATCTCCTTGGCTGCCTTGTTTGTAAACGTCACGGCCATGATGCCGCCGGGCGAGACCTGCCCTGTTTGCAGCAGCCATGCAATGCGCGTAGTGAGCACCCGGGTCTTGCCCGAACCAGCACCTGCCAGCACCAGTGCATGGCCCTGTGGCAACGTCACAGCGGCACGCTGTTCGTCATTCAGCCCTTGCAGCAGGGGTGAATTCTGAGAAGAAGGCGTGCCACCATGGGCACCGTCAAGCAAGTCGATTGGGAACATCCTCGCATTGTAGGAAGTGTGAACCACCCCAGGCACGGACAAGTGCATCCCGCCGCACAGCGGTATATGCCTGCGCATATACCGCTCATTCGAACATGCATGCACCAAGGGTATGCCAGCACATATAGAATCAATCACCGGGCCCAAGTTTTTGTGGTCCGGTTTTTTTTGGCCGCAATTTGCTTGCCTGCCAAAAAACCGGCCTCCAGACCAAGCGCCTACTTTGAAAATTGAGGCGGGTGAGATTCCCGCCGTGACCTTTCTGGAGCTTGGAAATCATGGAAATCTTCGACTACGACAACGTACTGCTGCTGCCCCGCAAGTGCCGCGTGGAAAGCCGCTCGGAATGCAATGCCAGCGTTGAGCTGGGTGGCCGCACCTTCCGCCTGCCCGTCGTACCCGCCAACATGAAAACCGTGTTGGACGAGAAGATCTGCAAATTCTTGGCGCAACACGGCTATTTCTACGTGATGCACCGCTTTGACATCGACAACGTCCTGTTCACCAAGGCCATGCAGTCGCAAGGCCTGTTTGCGTCGATCTCTCTGGGCGTCAAAGCAGCGGACTACGCCATCGTGGACCGCTTTGTGGCCGACGACATCTGCCCCGAGTACATCACCATCGACATCGCCCACGGCCATGCCGACAGCGTCAAGAACATGATTCAGTACATCAAGGCCAAGATCCCCGCAGCCTTCGTGATTGCTGGCAACGTGGCCACCCCTGAAGCCGTGATCGATCTGGAAGCCTGGGGCGCTGACGCCACCAAGGTGGGCGTAGGCCCCGGCAAGGTGTGCATCACCAAGCTCAAGACCGGCTTTGGCACAGGCGGCTGGCAGCTGTCGGCCCTGAAGTGGTGCGCACGCGTGGCCACCAAGCCCATCATTGCTGATGGCGGCATCCGCAGCCACGGTGACATTGCCAAGAGCATCCGCTTTGGTGCCACCATGGTGATGATTGGTTCGCTGTTTGCAGGCCATGAGGAATCCCCCGGCAAGACCGTGGAAGTGAATGGCGAGCTGTTCAAGGAATACTACGGCTCGGCGTCCGACTTCAACAAGGGCGAGTACAAGCACGTCGAAGGCAAGCGCATCCTGGAACCCGTCAAGGGCCCGCTGATGAATACGCTGATCGAGATGGAGCAGGATGTGCAATCGTCCATCAGCTACTCCGGCGGCACCAAATTGCTGGACATCCGCAAGGTCAACTACGTCATCTTGGGCGGTGACAACGCTGGTGAACACCTGCTGATGTAAATCTGCGCAACCGCATCCCCACCAAAGCTGCCTGAGGGCAGCTTTTTTAATGCCTGCCTGCAGCCTCCATAGAGCTCAAAACATCTTGATCACGGCATTAACAGCATGCAAAAAACTGCAACAATCTGTTAAATCAATGAACTTCAATTTGCCAGAAAACACAAAAAAATCTGCAAGTTAACCTCTCAGATTGGAGTTTCCAGATGAAGACAATGAAGAAAAAACTCATCGCTTCCCTGCCCTTTCTGGCTGCAGCTGCAGCGGGCTCTGCATTTGCACAATCGTCCCTCACGCTGTTTGGCAACGTAGATGCTGCTGCCACGGTGATCGATGGGCAAAACACATGGTCTGGCCTGAAATCGGGTGGCAACAAAGACAGCTACTTTGGCCTGCGCGGCGTGGAAGACCTGGGTGGCGGTCTCAAGGCACAGTTCTGGCTGGAATCCGGCATCAACGCAGACTCTGGCTCTGGTGACTCGGGCAACGGCCTCGACTTCAAGCGTCGCGCCACCATCGGGCTGAAAGGCAATTTTGGTGAAGTGAACGTGGGCCGAGACGAAACCGCAGCTTACAAAGCCATGAAACGCTATGACGTCTTCAAACACTCGGGCATCGGCGGCTCGCAAGCCTGGGGCATTGGCAACAACGACGACAAGCGCAAAGACAACCTGATCGGTTATGTCTCGCCCAGCTTTGGCGGTGTGACTTTGTCTGCTAACTACGCTTTCGGTGAAACCAACCACAGCACCTGGAAAACCAAGGCTTACTACGACGCAGCCGTTTCATACGATCAGGGACCATGGTCTGCCAGCTTGGCGGTGGAGCAGCAAAACAACGTCGACTTCACGGGAGCCAACATCCGTCAGCGGACCTACGCACTGGGCAGCAGCTATGACTTTGGCAGCATCAAGCTGACTGGCGCATACCGCCAAGCACGCAACACGCCAGCAGGCTTGTCTACCGTCAAGAACGAGACTTACTCGCTGGGTACAGCCCTGCCCGTGGGGGCAGCCGGTGTGGTGAAGGCCTCATATAACCACTACCGCTACCAGCCCGTAGGGGTAGCTACCAAGCTCAAGGCCGACCAGCTCTCTCTGGGCTATGAGCACCACCTGTCCAAGCGCACAGCACTGTACGGCACCTACTCATTCCTGAAGAACAAGGACTACAGCGCTGCGATGGGCGGCATGAGTCTGGAGCCTGCAGCACTGCTGAGCGACAGCGGCAAGCAGCATGGCTTGCAGGTGGGTCTGCGTCACACCTTCTAAGGTGCGACTTTCTGGTGGGGAAGGGAGCCTTTTTGAGGCACCTTCTCTGCATGAACATAGCTTCTAACGCCGCATAAACAAGCGTTAGAAGCTATTTTTCTACCCCCCAGCTGACTCATTGCAGCCACCCGCCCCGATATGCCCGCTTCGCCTTCAAATGCACAATCGCTGCCATGTCTGAAACTTTGAACCTTGCCAGGCCACCCCAGTTGCTGCTGCGCCCCGCCACAGCGCAGGACTTGCCGCAACTGATTGCCATTGAAAACGCCTGCTTCAGCCCGCAAGAGGCTGCGACCCCCGCCGCATTTGCCCTGCGCCTGCAACGCATTCCCGATTGTTTTTGGGTGGCGCAGCTGCATGGACAAGTCATTGGACTGATCAACGGCCCTGTAGTGGCCGAACGCTATATCCGCGACGAGCTGTTCAAACAATTGAACGCCAGCCCCGCAACTGGCGGTCACCAGACCGTACTGGGTCTGGCCGTACACCCAGCGCACCGCAAGCTGGGTATTGGCCGCCTGCTGCTGTCCCAGCTGGAAACCGTTGCCCACACAGCACAGCGAGAGACGGTGACACTGACGTGCCTGCAAGACCGTGTGCCGTTTTATGAGGCCTTAGGCTATGTGAACGAGGGTGCATCAGCATCCGTGCATGCCGCACAGGTCTGGCTGAACATGGTCAAGCCGCTGCGGTAAGCGGCATCCCCACTTGATACCCGTTGCAGCCATCTAGAGGCTCAAAAGAAACCATGATTGACTTGTCAACGCTAGCCGGATTCGTGGCCATCGTGATCGGCCTTTTCCTCATACCAGGGCCCGCTGTCCTGCTTGTCTTCAGTAGAACCCTTGAAGGTGGACGCAATGTCGGCATTGCGACGGGACTTGGCATTGCTGCAGGGGACTTTGTTCACACGCTTTTTGCTGCAGTCGGCCTCTCTGCATTGCTGATGACCTCCGCTCTGGCTTTCAGCGCTGTGAAGTACCTGGGTGCGGCTTATCTGATTTATCTGGGTGTGCGCACATTCATGGCCAAGCCCCAAAGTGCCACCTTACCCGAAGTCACACCCATAAAGGCTGGACGCGCTTTTCTAGAAGCAATTCCTGCTGAAGTCTTGAACCCTAAAACCGCACTTTTTTTCCTGGCCTTCCTGCCGCAGTTTGTTCAACCAGGCTCAGGCTCTGGTTTTACTCAGTTCATGGTGCTAGGCCTCATATTTGTGGCACTTAGCGCCGTCTATTCCAGCCTCCTGGCGCTCTCGGTCAAGCCATTGAGCCGAGCACTGAAAAGTTTGGGCAGATTTAGCCGCTGGCAAGGTAAAACGATTGGAGCCATCTACGTGGCTCTGGGCTTGAAGGTCGCCTTTCAAGAGCGTTAGTGCATCAGCGGAGAAATCTGCACATGGCTGCGAACTGCGCACTGATACACGCTCGCTCACAACCCAGAGCAGTCATTAAGACTGGCGTTCACAGCCGCAGCAGCGCAACTGATTTCACATCTATCAGGCATCAAATCGCTGCCCTGCGCGTTTTATTGTTTTGCACGTAACCCGCGCAGCAGCAGCTCCAATGCGGCGATTGCACGGTCCAGACGATCATCACCGTGCTCCCCATCCGCAATCCAGAATGCCGCTTCCGCCAAGCTGCCATAAATCAGTGAAGCCAACACTTGGGCATCGACTTGAACAACCACACCTTGGCTAATCAGCTCCTCCAGCTGATCGCGCATAGATTCAACGCAGTGTCGCTGTGATTGGGGTGTGGCCCCTCCCAATACAGCCTTGGCATCGCGCAGCACAATCCGCTGGTACTCAGGCTCTATGGCCATTTCCAGGTAAGCGCGGCAACGACTGCAAAAACCTTCCCACGGATCTTTTGCAGCATTGGAGATCGATGCAAGCCGCACATCCATCTCTGCATCAATGTGCTCGACAACAGCTGTCAGCAACCCTTTTTTATCGCCGAAGTGGTGATAGAGCGCACCACGCGTAAGGCCCGCCTGGGCCGTGAGGTCGTCCATCGATGTGGCTGCATAGCCGTATTCGCTGAATACCTTGCGAGCAGTTGCCAGCAGGGTTGCACGTGTTTCTTCCATGTCGGCACGGGTACGACGAACCATCAACTTTCTCCTTACATACGAGGTGGATGATTATTTACATTCATTGCGTATGTAAATATGATTTATTCATACGACTTGTATGTATTGTCTGCGCACCAAACCTTCCCGGCAAGCGTGCGTCTTTTAGGAGAGCGAGATGGATAACCCATACCGAGAACTGTTTGAAGCGCCAGAGGCCAGGGCATTTGTACTGGCAGGCCTGCTGGCCAGACTCGCGTTGCCCATGACAGGCATTGGCATCATCACCATGCTTGCACAGCTCAGGGACAGCTACTCCCTAGCAGGAGCGGTTTCAGCGACTGTCGTGCTGACCTACGCATTGCTGTCACCACAGGTCTCTCGCATGGTTGACCGGTACGGGCAACGAAGCGTGCTGCCGTATGCCACCGTTACTTGCGTCATCGGGATGCTGTGCCTGCTGGCAGCGTCCTGGTGGGCAGCACCAGACTGGACGCTTTTCCTCAGTGCCGTGCTGGTTGGCTGCATGCCAAGCATGTCAGCCATGGTGCGTGCACGATGGACTGCCTTGTACAAAGGACAGCCACGCCTGCAAACGGCCTATGCATTGGAGACCGTACTCGACGAAGTCAGTTTCATTGTTGGCCCGCCCTTGTCTGTTGGACTTGCAGTCGCTGCATTTCCACAGGCCGGTGTGCTGGCGGCGGCGTTATTGCTGCTGGCAGGCATGTACGCGTTGATTGCACAGCGCAACACAGAGCCGCCAATTGATGCGAATGCGAACACCACGCGTGCAACGAAATCGGTGATGCGTTGCCCCAAGATGCAGCTGCTTGCAGTGATGGTCGGGGCCATGGGCGTCATCGTGGGCACCGTGGATGTCGTCAGTGTGGCCTTCGCAGCAGCGCTTGGGCAGCCAGTGATGGCCAGCCTCGTCCTGTCGGCGTATGCCGCTGGGTCATGTGCAGCTGGACTGCTCTTTGGCGCCCATCGACCACAAGTGTCCTTGCATCGCCTGCTGCTGTGGGGCGGGGTTGCAACGGCTGCCTCCACCATCCCCTTGCTGTGGGTGAACCACATTGCAGCGCTGGCCTGCGTCGTACTGGTGGCAGGAATGTGCTTCGCTCCAACCCTGATTGTTGCCATGTCACTGGTCGAAAAGCTGGTGCCAGCACAACGCCTGACGGAGGGGATGACCTGGCTGCTTGCAAGCCTGAATGCAGGCGTGGCATTAGGCGCTGCAAGCTCTGGCCATTTGGTAGATGGCAACGGCACTCAAGCTGGTTTTTCTGTTGCCTTAGCGGCTGGGCTTGTGGTGGCTACAGCAGCACTGTGGGCCTGCCGGAGCCTGCCAGCGCACAGCCCGGCAATCACTGCCGTTTGACCACAGTCTTTCTGACTTTCCATTAAAGGAATCATTCCTGATGCTCGCTTTGAACTCATTGCCTGGTCTTTCGGCCCCGCGCTCCTGGCTGGCCGTCAGTGCAGCAGCCCTTGCCACATTCTCCGTAGTGACCACTGAAATGCTGCCTGTAGGCCTGCTGACTTCGATTGCAGGCAGTCTTGGCAGCACGACGGGGAGCACTGGTCTGGTGATTTCGCTGCCTGCTTTGCTGGCAGCCTTGTTTGCGCCGATGGTGGTCATCGCTGCCGCTGGAATGGATCGGCGCCAGCTGCTGTGCGGCTTACTGATGCTTCTGGTGCTTGCCAACATCGCGTCTGCATTGGCTCCCAGCCTTGAATGGATGCTGATCGCACGTGTGCTGGTGGGCCTATGCATAGGCGGCATCTGGGCGATTGCAGGTGGACTGGCCGCCCGGCTTGTGCCAGCTTCATCGATTGGGTTGGCCACGTCCATTATCTTTGGTGGCGTTGCGGCTGCTTCGGTATTAGGCGTGCCTCTGGGCGCGTGGATCGGAGACATGCTTGGTTGGCGATGGGCTTTTGTCTGCATGGCCGTGCTGAGCGCAGTCGTGCTCCTGCTTCATATGGTCTTTCTTCCACCGCTTGCAGCAAACAACGTGGCAACCGTGCGCCAGTTTAGAAAGCTATTGACCGTTCGTTCGGTCCAGATGGGACTGTGCTTGACACTGCTGCTGGTGGCTGGGCATTTTGCTGCATTTACCTTTGTACAGCCCCTGCTTCTGTCCGTATCAGGATTCGAGGCGCGGTGGATGGGTGTGTTGCTGTTCGTGTATGGCATGGCAGGCATTGCAGGCAATTTTCTCGCCGGCACTGTGGCTGCACGTCATACGCTGCCAACACTGACAGTGATTACCTTGGGCCTGCTTTGGGTGCCGTTGATGCTCCTGGCAGTTGGTGATTCGCAGATGGGTGGTGGCTCGGTCCTGCTGATTTGGGGACTGGTCTATGGGGGTGTTTCCGTGGGATTGATGACCTGGATGATGAAGGTGGCACCTCAGGCGTTGGAAGTTGTGACAGCGCTTTATGTTGCCGTATTCAACATCGGCATTGCTCTGGGCGCATGGGTGGGAGGCAAGGTCGTTGACGACATGGGCTTGACTGCCAACCTCTGGCTTACAGCCACGCTCGCGGCAGGCGCCGCGCTGGTAGTGTTCAGCATGACTCAATCGAAACAAACGCCTGGCGTGTCAGCCAAGGGCTAGCCATAAGGCTAATTGAGCGCATAGCCTCGGCCAAAGTGGCTCGATTTGAATAGTCTGAAGTTGGCTGTTTTGGTATCAAGCTCTGCTTGATTCAGGGCTTGAAGGGCGCCATCTAAGAGCGTTAGTGCATGCCATCACACCAGCCCACTTGCTCAGCCATGTCTGTGCTGTTGCTCGCGGGCATTGAAAGCACATCCCTTCAATGAAGGTAGGGTCAAGCTGCTTGCCTTAGAGCACATCTGTGCTGGCATCACTGCCGGGAAAGCAGCCACCTTGTCCTTCGCGCAGCAACAGGGCCTGCCCGACTCGAGATTGACCATGCCTGTTGTTCAAGGAACAGCAGAAAAAGCACGCACCATGCATGGCGTTGACATTGAAGTAACTTAAATCTTTAAGGTGCTCGCACAGAAATTAATAGTTTGACCTTCATATGCCTGCTCAATCCCCGCCGACGAAGAATTCCTGGCTATCTCTGCGCATACCCCCCGTTGCACTCTGCGCTTTGTGCGCGATCGCAATGTGGCTCCTTCCCAGCGTCCTAGCGATCGCTATTCCAGGAGCATGGATCATCGCCCTGGTGCTGGCGGCAATCGGGGGGATGCTGTGCATTGCAGGCCTTTTAGCGTTTCGCAGTGCAAAGACCACCGTCAACCCGATCCATCCAGCAGCGTCTACCGCACTGGTGGTGCGAGGGGTTTATCGATGGACGCGCAACCCTATGTACCTCGGCTTCGCATTGCTTTTGCTGGCCTTCGCCTTGTGGCTGGGCAAGTTGTCTGCGTTACTTGCTGTGCCGCTGTTCATGGCCTATTTGCAGCATTTTCAGATACGTCCCGAGGAAGATGCCTTGCGCCAGCGATTTGGAGCATCGTTTGACACTTATCGACAACAGGTTCGGCGCTGGCTATAAGCAACTTGAATCTGCTAACGTTTCACCGGAAATCTCCCGGCGCTGTACAACGATGTCTTTAGAAACTTTGCTTTTCTTCATTCCCGCATGCTTTGCTCTCAACATGGCTCCGGGGCCTAATAACTTGCTATCTGTGGCAAACGCCACTCGCCATGGATTCTGGGTTGCCTCAATAGCAGGAGCCGGCCGACTGCTTGCATTCATTGGCATGATTGCTATTTCAGCGACTGGTCTTGCTGCAGTATTGCAAGCATCACTGGCCGGGTTCTATGTCATCAAACTGATTGGAGCTGCTTATCTCTTTTATCTGGCCTTTCAGTTGTGGCGCGCCAAGCCACAGGGTCAAGAGATAAACAACACTCATGCAACTGCCAGCCTCTTTACCCTCGCGCGGCAGGAGTTTCTGGTTGCTGCAGGCAACCCCAAGGCGATTCTTATCTTTACGGCTTTCCTGCCTCAGTTCATAGATATTGCAGAGCCCGCCACACCACAATTTTTCACTTTAGGCACTGTTTTCTTGTTTTTAGAGTGGCTCGCGATTGCTGCATACGCCTGCCTCGGAAGTCATCTTAGGAAGTGGTTTGTGGAGCCCCGAAGCAAGCAAATCTTTAACCGTATATGCGCCTCATTGCTCGGAGCTGCCGGGCTGGGCCTGCTGCTCGCTCGGCGTTCAACTGCGGTTTAGTCAACGCTTATGACGACAGTTTTTGTCTGTGAACTCAAGCGGTCGATACAGCGGATTCGCTAAACATCTCCGCCGGGGTTTTGTTCCCTGGCAAGAACAACGCAATAAAAAACCAACCACCAGAACTGAAATTCGGTATTGAATGCAGAGTCAGCAAGCGCTGCTGACTGTGAAAAAAAAAGGAGCCTCAAAGGCTCCTTTTTCACATGCAGTTGAAAGACTGAAAATTTCTTTACAGCTTGCCCACCATCTCAGGCACAGCCACAAACAAGTCAGCCTCCAGGCCATAGTCGGCCACCGAGAAGATCGGTGCTT
>ENA-OFCX01001111-OFCX01001111.1-metagenomes-genome-assembly--contig:-NODE-1111-length-11640-cov-8.658438_pt1 | contig 11640 bp, 9 predicted proteins | sample MGYA00153384_OFCX01 | MGnify analysis MGYA00153384
ACAAATGGGACGCGGCCGGCGGCGACCAAACCAAACTCCCCTCGCTCCACAGCCCCTACTGGGCCCCCGACGCCGACGCGGTCATCTCCACCGCGACCGAGGCGATGACGCTGCTGGCGATGGATGTGCTGAAGAAGGGCTGACCTCTACATTGTTCCCCGGCGCAGGCCAGGGCCCAGGTGGCGCAAGCCGAAGTTGGACGCACATTCCCCGCCGATCGGATACCCGTCGCATTTTTCCGGTCTATCCCGACACCTTCACATGCGCCGGTCTAGCCTTGGCAATCTTTTCGATGAAGACGATGCTTTCGTGCTGGTGGATCCCGCCAATCTCGGCCGCTGGAGCCACACCACCACGATCGTGCCACCATGCGTGTTGCGCATCGACCAGATCCTTGACCAATTCGATCGCACTACCCTTCTTGCGGTAACCGCCTTCCCAATCCCGCCAATAAGCGGTGTGAAGGTCTTCGATCGCATAAATGCCGCCGCTGCGGAGCGTCGGCCAAAGCAATTCGAAGCTGGCGCGCTGGTGGCGCCCGATGTGCGACCCGTCGTCGAGGATGATGTGGGGCTGCCCGATTTCCTCGATGACCGCCCGGAGAAAGGCGGGATCGTCCTGCGAGCCGATGCGAACGAGATTGGGCGGGTCGACCCTGGACGCACAGGCGCGGTCGATGTCGAGGCCACAGATCGTCGCCCGCGGTCCAAAATAATTGCGCCACATCTCGAGCGACCCGCCTTCGGAAACGCCAATCTCGAGGAACACGAGGTCGGTGTTGCGCCAGGGAGCGAAATAGCGATCGTAAAGGTCCAGATAATCGACCCATTTGTGGATCAGTCGCCCGCGATGCTGGAAGAACTGATCGCCAAGAGAACTCGTCGCGCGATCCCGGACTTCCTCCGGCGTCGCGGCGTGATCGCTAATATCTTGCGGCCCGCGGACAAACCTGAACGTTCGGGGTGGTTAGCTGAAAAACAATTGGAAAGTCTAGTTGGGCAGGTCGATGCTAAATCACCGACTGTGTCGCTGGGTAGCTATATTCTGCTCCCCGGCGAAGGCCGCGGCCCAGGCGGCGGCAGCCGGAAGTAAGCGTCCCGGAACGAAGCCCGCCGGGCTCCTTGGACCCCGGCCTTCGCCGGGCACAGCAATGTCCGCTTCCGACCCATTGCGGACACTAGCGAGGAGGATGCGCGACGCGAATTGCCAGCGCATCGTGGCCAGTAGCCCCACTTTTTTAAAGTGGGGCGCACCTGTTCGAGCATGAGACCCGGATAGTGTTGTTCAAGGGTTTTATCAGGCCCCCGATAGGACACGTCCAATCTATTGAGCGGATAACCGGCTACGTATTCTATCTCGTAGTTAAGAACGATTTGCTCATGGAACCGTCCATCAACGGTATCGTATTCTCTTGGGCCTCGAAATGACTGCTGCTCTCCAATCCAGACATACCCGTTTCCTTTTTTGCGGAACGGTATCGTCCTGTACGGCTCGGCCCTATGCAGCGCGTCATAGTTGTCGTCACCAATATGCAGCATTGCGTCATATCCGCCCCGTTCCGAATTGATCTCCAACCCGACCAGCCCGGCCTTCGGCAGCGGCGTGAACCCATATCGGCTTCGGTCGAAAGTCTCAGCGGCACTCCAGAGGGGACTTAGTTGCTTGTCGTCTACCGCCACTAACGTCGGACCGTCGTGCGTTGCTCCCAAATTACATCCGGCGCAAATCAGCAGCGCGGCTACGACTGTTACGTTCATGACATGCCTCGCCCCCGTAGATCTTTGTCGCACGTTTGGTGTCCGCTTTCCACCCATAACGGACATTGGCCGCTAGTGTCCGCTTACGACCCATTGCAGACATTAGGCTCTCGCGTCAGGTTAAGAAAATGAGCATTTACAACCGCGATGAAGTCGCTCCCGGATGGGAACCCGCACCATATCCTATGGCCGCCAAGGCTGCCGATGAGCAGGAACGTGGATTTCACGAACGCGCGACCAAGCCTATCCAGTGGCAGCCCCTAGTTTGGAACGACTTTCCAGCCGATGGCATCTTTGGCCATCCGAAGGAGTGGTTCTCTTCGGCGGACGTGGAGTTCGTCGCTTTCTATGAGGGTGAGGACATGCTCCTCATCCACAACGTTTGGTTCGGGTTCCCAGACCCCCCAGAGTGGGGATTGGCGTCGCTTCCTAGCGGCCAGCGCGATGTCGAGTGGAAGCGATGGGGAAACTTCGCAAACCTGCCGACTGCGTGGGAAGTCCCCGGCGAAACGCCGCACCCATCCTAATGTCCGGTTTCCACCCATTCCGGACATTCGAGGGAGATGGTAGCGGGTAGCAGGCAATCAACGGAGATGCGGTTTGTGAGCCTCGAGATCGTCTTTGGAGCGCTGGCGCTTATGCTCGGTTCCATCTGCATCGACGGTTTGATAACGGGCGCTGTCTCAAGGACAGCGGGACTTCACGCTTCGTGGAAATCGGAACCAATGGTCTACTGGGGCTTCGTCGTCACGTGGGGACTGTTGGGGCTTATGGCAGCATGGGTCGCAGTTCAGGCACATTTTACAACCTAATGGCGTATGTCCGCTTCCGACCCATTGCGGTCATCCCACATCAATGGCATTTCATTGTCGTGACATCGCGCAGCCTGCATTTTTGTGCCTTCCTCATGATTGGCTGCGGATTAAGCGGCATAGCTGATGCCGCGGTGCAGAGCGACCGGGGTATCCGATTGTCAGCAGCCCGACCGCGCATTGATATGCCCGGCCCATATAATCGACCCGAAGTTATCGAGCCTCAGAATGAGGTCATACTTTCCGAATCGGACGGCACAATATTCGGTGAAAAGGGTATTCCGTCGAGCGTAGAGGCCGCAGTCCGTTCGATGCAAAAAGCGCTGCCGCGTGAATATCGATTAGGCCTTCTTGCGCGCTACGGCTGGACCCGCGACGGGCAGCAGGCGTCGATCAGGAGGACGGATCTAAGATCAGTCGATCTATCTCGATTTCTTTACAGTCGCTGGGCCTATTCGCATCCCAAAGCACGTCTCGCAAAAGAGTGGAGGTGCCTTGTAGGCTTTGAGGGCGATATTTCCGCCTTCGAACTCCTGATAGCTGCGCAAGCACGACATGAGTTGTGGGAAGAGGAACGGCTAAAGCCCGTTTCCCCGCTTGCTGGTAATCTCTACTATTCCGCCGTGATGAGCGCGGGCGTTGCATTGCAAGCGTGTGAACGGCTGGTGCAGTTGGGGTGGTCTCCGCACAAGGGCCTTTAACTGAAGTGTCCGCTTTCCGCCCTGTGCCGCCATTTCGCGGCCTAACGGCAGCTTCCGACCCATTGCGGACATTGACCATCGTCACAAAAGTTGGGACGAGTGCGCATGTTCAAAACCCGCGTATTGCTGGCGACGATGGTTTTCGCCATTGCAGCCCCAGCGCAAAGCAAGCGAATGGCTCCCCCGATCGCTCCCGGCCTGTATTGCATTAAGGAACCGATGGCCGGCTACACTGGCACGGGTCATGACATCGCGCTCGGCGACTTCATCATGTCGGTGGAAATAAGGAGGAAAGGCGGACGCCACACCGTAACAATAGCCAATCGGATGCCAGATAATCCGCAAATTCTCGATGCCGAGACAAACAATGCGAGCGTCTTGCGGGACGGCAGCTTGGCGTTCTCATTTACGGATGGGCGGGATAACGAAGGTAGAGCACGGGTCTTTCCGACAGGTAAGGTTGTCCTTGTGATGACCAAGAAAGCGGATGGGCTCATGAACCAGATCGGCAGAAACTACGGGACGTTCACCGTCTCGAAGTCAGACTGCTCGGCGGTTGTGTTTTAGCGGCACCGCTAACGCCCGCTTTCAACCCAGAACAGACGTTAACTTGTCGGCTGTAGCTTCATCTGATGCGGATGAGAGCGGAACTCTTGGGGCAAGGGATGGCGCGAATAAGCGCCGGATTAACTGCCGCGTTCGTCCTCATTATTGCTGTCGTTATGTCTCTCGTTTCCGACGCCGGCTCGAGGGTCAGTGGAGTCTTTTTTGGCGAAGCTTTGTTCGCGGCGCCAATGATAATTGCCTATCTGCTAATGCGGTGGATAGTTAGCGATGACGCGCATCGTGTGATTCTCGTATTCCAGTTTGGCTTCTTCGTCTTCGTCTCAGTCATTTTCTATCTGACGTTTACAGGCGATCACGACGCGCAATATCAACTCGCGCTTTTGTTGATCCCTCTATTTGGTTTTCCGTCAGTTGCGATTGCCGGAGTGATAGCGGCTTGCCATCGCTAACGTCCGCTTTCCACCCAAAACGGACAGTAGCGTTACCACCGAAGGGGCCGCCCAGATAAGCCTTTCAAAATAGGATTTCACCTGCTTGGCTGATGTACTCGTTAGAGCGCTCTTTCTAATCGTCGATTCGCATCCTCCGACCGCTGTCGACCAGCGGTTCGCCCGGAATTTCTTAAGTTTACAAATAGCCCCCAAAAAGCCGCCGAACTGGGTAACCTTTGTAACTTTAAGGCTCTCCTGAGCGCGTCGAAGGGGACGCGTCTCTCTATGCTTCGCTCGCCCGATCCAGCGCCTCGATCTGGCCCGGCGACAGGTCGAGCGTAAGCGCCGCGATCAGCTCCTTCGCTTGGGCCATGCTGGTGGCGCTGGCGATGGGGGCGGTGATGCCGCCCTGGGCTTTGGTCCACGCCAGCGCGACCGTCGCGAGGCTCGCCCCGGTTTCGGCGGCGACATCGTCGAGCGCGGCGAGGACGGCCTTGCCTTTCGGGCTGTCGATATAATCGACGTTGCGGTCGCCGCGGACCGATTTTCCGAGGTCGTCTTTCGAGCGATATTTCCCGGTCAGGAAGCCGTTGGCGAGGCTGTAATAGGGGAAGAAAGCGACGCCGCGGCCGGTGACGACGTCCTGCAATTCGCCCTCATATTTGCTGCGTTCGACCATATTGTACCAACCCTGCACCGCGACCGCGGGCTCGATCCCCGCCTTGACCGCGACGTCGAGCGCTTCCTCGACCCGGGCGGCGGAGAAATTGCTTAAGCCGGTGGCGCGGATCTTGCCCGCGGCGCGCAATGTCTCGAAGGCGCCGAGGCTGTCGGCGAGCGGGACATCGGGATTGTCGCGGTGCTGGTAATACAGGTCGATGGTCTCGATCCCCATCCGCTTGAGCGAGGCTTCGGCCCCGCGCCCAATGACCTCGGGGTGGAGCGAGGCGACATATTCGACGCTGTCGGCCTTGCCATCGTAGCTGACCTTCTCGAGCTTGCCGTCGAGGAATCCGACCTTGGTGGCGATGACCACTTTGTCGCGCTTTGCCGGATCGCGCTTGAGCCAATTGCCGATGATGCGCTCGCTCTCGCCGCCGACATGGCCCGGCGCCCACGCCGAATAGACATCGGCGGTGTCGATCATCGTTCCGCCGGCATCGACGAACGCATCCAATATGGCGCAGCTGGTCGCCTCGTCGGCGGTCCAGCCGAACACGTTGCCGCCCAGCGCGAGCGGCGCCACGATAAGTCCGCTGGTCCCGACCAGCCGCATATGGTTGTTGTTCATCGCCTCAACATAGCGCGGCATTCAGGGTTTGTTTGTAAATTTATCCGACAGTGGCGCTCATGTCGGCAATATTGACGCTTTTCGATTGATGGACAGCTGGATCGCCTTTCCGGCGCAGGCCGCGGCCGCCGTGCTGTTCCTGGCGCTGATCGGGTGGCGGCTGAAGGCCGGCGTGCGACTTCCGGCGCAGCGGCTGATGCTCGCCGGCTTCGCGCTGACCGCCTGCTGGGCGTGGCTCGGGGCGATCACCCCGGGCGCGCCGCTGACCAATCTGGCCGAGACGTTTCGCAACCTCACCTGGCTGGCATTGCTCCACAGTTTGACCGGGGGGAGCGAGTCGGTCGAGCGGCAGCGCGGGGTGCGGCTGGTCTATGGCGCGGTCGGGGCGGTGCTCGGGCTGCAGCTGTTGCTCGACCTGCTGCCGCTGGCGTTCGGGCCCGAGCCCAATATGGCGGTCACCGCGACGTTGCTGCGGATCACCGCGGCGGCGGGGCTGCTGGTGCTGATCCACAATCTGTACGGCCAGGCCGATGCGGCGAGCCGGACCGCGATCGGCACCACCTTGCTCGCTTTGGTCGCGACGTGGGGGTATGACCTCAACCTCTATACGCTGGATTATCTCGAGCCGACGCGCAGCGTGGTGCTGGCCGAGTGGCGCGGGGTAATGATCGCGCTGACCGCGCCGTTGTTCGCGATCGGTGCCGGGCGCGCCGACGGGTGGAAGATCCGCCTGTCGCGCGCGGCGACGTTCCAGTCGCTCTCGCTGCTGGCGATCTGCGCTTACTTTGCGACCATGACGATCCTCGCCACCGCGCTTCGCGGGACCGGGTTCGACTGGTCGCGGGCAATGCTGGTGGCGATGCTGAGCAGCATGACGGTCGGGGCGATGGTGCTGCTGCCGAGCCAGCGCGCGCGCGGCTGGGCGCGGGTCAAGCTGGCCAAACATCTGTTCGAGCATCGCTACGATTATCGCAGCGAATGGCTGCGGTTCGCCGATACGCTGGGGCGGTCGGGAAGCGATGTCGCGCCGCTCGGCGAACGGTTGGTGAAGGCGTTTGCCGACATCCTCGATTGTCCCGGCGGGCTGCTGCTCGAAGTCGACGAGCGCGGCGAGATTGGCCAGGCGGCGGCGTGGCAGTGGAGCGGGCCGGGCTATAGCAGCGACGGGCTCGACCGGGCGCGCTGGGCCGAGCTCGAGCATGACCCGCGGATCCTCGAGATCGATGCGTTGCGGCGCGGCGACACGCGCGGCGGGTCGTCGCTGCCGGTACCGCCGTGGCTGGCCGAAGATGACATTGCCTGGTGCGGCATTCCATTGGTCCATGGCGGGCGGCTGGTCGGGCTGGTGCTGCTCGCCGCGCCCGAATTCCGCCGCGCGCTCGACTGGGAAGATTTCGACTTGCTCAAGACCGCGGGTCGGCAGGCGGCGGGCAGCCTGGCCGAAGCGCATGGCCAGCAGGCGCTGACGCAGGCGCAACGGTTCGACGAGTTCAACCGTCGCTTTGCGTTCATCCTGCACGACATCAAGAATCTAGTCAGCCAATTGTCATTGGTCGCGCGCAATGCCGAGCGCCACGCCGACAACCCCGAATATCGCGCCGACATGATCGCGACGTTGCGCTCTTCAGTCGGCAAGATGACCGACTTGCTGGCGCGATTGTCCCCTGCGTCGGACCCGCGCCCGGCCAAGCTCGAGCCGACCCCGTTGCGGCCATTGGTTGCGTCATTGGTCGCCAGCCGGCGCGCGAGCCACGACATTGCGCTGACCGGCGATGGCAACCATCTGGTGCTGGCCGATCCGTTGTTGCTCGAGCAGGCGATCGGGCATTTGTTGCAAAATGCGGTCGACGCCAGCGCGCCGTTACAGCCGGTAACAGTGCGGATGGGCGGCGACGGCGATGAAGTGACGGTGGCGATCATCGACCTAGGGCAGGGGATGGATTCGGACTTCATCCGCAACCGCCTGTTCCAGCCATTCGCGTCGACCAAGAAAGGCGGCTTCGGGGTTGGTGCGTTCGAAGCGCGCAGCCTGATCGCGGCGATGGGCGGGCGATTGTCGATCGATAGCCGCCCCGGCAAGGGCAGCCGCTTGACCATCCATTTGCCCGAATGCCGACCGGCCATCGATCAATCACGGATCAGCGCATGAGCGACGACAAGGACCTTCCCGTGCTGATGATCGTCGAGGATGACGAGGGCCTGCAGCGCCAGCTGAAGTGGGCCTATGAAGGCTATCGCGTGGTCCAGGCGACGACTCGCGAGCAGGCGATTGAGCTGCTTCGACTGCACGAGCCGGCGGTGGTGACGCTCGACCTTGGCCTGCCGCCCGATCCCGACGGGACGAGCGAGGGCTTTGCGACGTTGAGCGAGATATTGGCGCTCAAACCCGACACCAAGGTGATCGTCGCCTCGGGGCACGGGGCGCGCGAAAGCGCGCTTCGGGCGATCGCGCTCGGGGCATATGATTTTTACCGCAAGCCGGTCGATATCGACGACCTCGGCCTGATCGTCGCGCGGGCATTCCACTTGCACGAGATCGAGGCCGAGAACCGTCGGCTCGAGGCTGGCGGGGGCGATCCGGCGACGGTGCTGGGGTCGATCATCACCGCCGCGCCCGAGATGCTCAAGGTGGCGCGAACGATCGAGCGGGTGGCGGCCGCCGACGTATCGGTAATGCTGCTCGGCGCGAGCGGGACGGGCAAGGAATTGCTGGCCAAGGCGGTGCACGAACTAAGCCCGCGAAAGCGTGGCGAATTCGTCGCGATTAACTGTGCCGCGATCCCCGAGAATTTGCTCGAAGCCGAGCTGTTCGGCTATGAGCGCGGGGCTTTCACCGGGGCGGTCAAGACCACGCCGGGCAAGATCGAGCAGGCGCAGGGCGGGACGTTGTTTCTCGACGAAGTGGGCGACATTCCGCTGCCGCTGCAGGTCAAATTGCTGCGCTTTCTGCAGGAGCGCGTGATCGAGCGGATCGGCGGGCGAAGCGCGATCGCGGTCGATACGCGAATCGTCTGCGCGACCCATCAGGATCTGGACTCGATGATCGCCGCGGGCAGCTTCCGCGACGACCTATATTACCGGCTGGCGGAGATTGTGGTGATGATCCCAAGCCTTGCCGAGCGGGCGGGCGATGCGGTGCTGCTGGCGCGGCATTTCGTCACCCGGTTCGCGCGATCGATGAACCCCAAGGTGTACGGGCTTGGCCCCGACGCTGCGGAGGCGATCGATGCGCATGGCTGGCCAGGCAATGTCCGCGAGCTCGAGAATCGAATCAAGCGCGCGGTGATCATGGCCGACGGGCGAACCGTCAGCGCCGCCGATCTCGACCTTGGTGCGCTGCAGGCCGACGATCAATCGCTGGCGATCAACCTGCGCGCGGCGCGCGAAGTCGCCGACCGCCGCGCGATCCGCCAGGCAATGGCCCGAACCGAAAACAACATCTCGAGCGCGGCCAAATTGCTCGGCATCAGCCGCCCGACGCTGTACGATCTGATCAAGCAGTATCAACTGCAAGCTTAGGGCTGCATTTGACCAACGGGCTTGCGGTAGCGGATGGGGGGCTTAGTCTTCGCGGATAATAATCCGAGGAGACGATGATGGACCGCCGCGCATTCCTTTCGACCGGGAGCGCGGTTGCGCTCGGGCTGCCGTCACTGGGATCGCCAGCGACGGCATTGGCCAAACCGATGACAAGCGCGGCCGGTGGCGACGCCAGGATCAATGCGTTGTTCGAGCAGATCTTCCAGGACCAGGTGCGGCGTTCGCCCGAGCTGGCGAGCGGGCTGGGGCTCGACAAGGGTGCCAACGCGCATCTGAAATCGGAGCTCGACATTCGCCCCGTGGCGGTGGCCCGGGCGGAAGATCTGGCGCGGTCGCGGCGCAACCTCGCGGCGATCCGCGCCATCCCGCCCGCCAGCTTGAGCAATGCGGCCAAGCTCAATCGCGATGTCGTCACCTACCAGATCGAAGCCCGGAATATCGCGCCGGCAAAATTCGGGATTGATTCGGTCCAGCGCCCCTACCCCATCTTCCAGCAGGGCGGGGCCTATTTCGAGCTGCCCGACTTCCTCAACACCGAACATGGCATCGCGACCGCCGCCGATGCCGAAGCCTATCTGTCGCGGCTCGCTTTGGTCGATACAGTGATCGACAATGATACGCTCGGCCAGCGCCAGCAGGCAGCGCGCGGGTTCCTGGCACCGGCGTGGTCGATCGACCTGACGCTGGGCCAGATGCGCAAGCTGCGCGAAGTGCCCGCGGCGCAGAATACGTTGGTTGGCTCGATTGTCCGACGGACCGCCGAGAAGGGCATATCTGGCGATTGGGCGAAGCGCGCGACGGCGATTGTCGAAGGCCAGGTCTATCCCGCACTCGACCGCCAGATTGCGCTGATGAAGGCACTGCGCCCCAAATCGGTCGCGGGCGACGGCGCATGGCGGCTGAAACAGGGCGCGGCGATCTATGCCGCCGCGCTCGAACAGGCGACGACGACGAAATTCACGCCCGATGACGTGCACAAGATCGGCCTCGAACAGGTCGCAGACCTGACCGCCAAGCTCGACGTTGTGCTGAAGGCGGCAGGCATGACGCGCGGGACGGTCGGCGAGCGGCTGGCGGCGCTGAACGTCCGGCCCGAACAGCTTTACGCGAACACCGATCCCGCGCGGACCGAACTGATTGCAGGGCTGAACGAGAGTAACAACGCGATGTACGCGCGGCTGTCGCGGGCGTTTTCGACCTTGCCGACGCAGCCGCTCGAAATCCGCCGCGTGCCGCCCGAGATTCAGGACGGCGCGTCGAACGGCTATTACCGCAGCGCCGCGCTCGACGGCTCGCGGCCCGCGATCTATTTCATCAATCTGAAGGACACCGGCGACTGGCCAAAATACTCGTTGCCGTCGCTGACGTTCCATGAGGGCGTCCCCGGCCACCACCTCCAGATCAGCCTCGCGCAGGAGAATACCGCCCTCCCCCCCTTCATGCGCTTCGGCGGCAACACCGCGTACGTCGAGGGCTGGGCGCTCTATGCCGAGACCCTGTGGAAGGAACTCGGCGTCGAGACCGACCCCTATCAGCGCTTTGGCGGGCTCGACGACGAGATGCTGCGTGCGCTGCGGCTGGTGGTCGATTCAGGACTCCATGCCAAGGGTTGGACCCGCGACCGCGCCATCGATTACATGCTCGCCAATTCGGGCATGAGCCGCACCGACGCGACGATCGAGGTCGAGCGGTACATTGCGATTCCGGGGCAGGCGCTGGCGTACAAGATCGGACAGCTGGCGATCCTGCGGTTGAAAGCGGAGGCCAAGGCCAAGCTCGGCGCGAAGTTCGATGCGCGGCGGTTTCACGCGCAAGTGCTGATGACCGGTGCGCTGCCGTTGACGGTGCTGGAGGCGAAGGTGCGGGCTTGGATTGCGGGGGGTGGAGTCTAAGCGGTGCACCGCCGCACCGGTTTTCGGCGACTCGGGAAAGTCTGCGAAGATGGCGCGTTTGCGTGCGTTAGCTTCCCTCGCTTCACTGGGTTAGGCGTGTTTTCTCCTACAGTTCAAAGAGCATGGCGCACACACGCCCGCCGAATAGTCTGGCGGAAGTTGAGCGTGTAGGAAAGCAGTTTTGTTCACGGTTTGAACCGAAATAGGACCGGTTGGGCGCACGGCAGCTAGCGATAAGTTCTGCGACGTTCCATCCACTATGACCATTCCTCAGAAGCAGACGTTTGGTCGCCAATTACTGACGTTTACAATCAAGCAAAAAATCGTAGGTCGTTTGAAAGCGACTGGGTCGCGGGGCAATATAGTGGCCCACAAGGAGAATGCCTGATGTTCGCGTCGTTACTTATTTTGGTTTCCGGCAGCGCGGTCCCTGGGACCGACATCATGGCACAAGTGCGAGCGAATAGAGTGCTTTGTTCAAACCCGGACGGGGCGACTAAAACTTGTTCGACAATTGCGTCCTATACCCTCGCTCCAAATGGCGTGGTTACCGAAACGGCTGAGCTTCTTATCTCGCCTAATCAACCTATAACGCTCGAGATGTCGACTACCGTGAAAATCGACGGAGCAGTAAATTGCGGAGCCCTAA
>ENA-OFCX01001113-OFCX01001113.1-metagenomes-genome-assembly--contig:-NODE-1113-length-11617-cov-23.230496_pt1 | contig 11617 bp, 4 predicted proteins | sample MGYA00153384_OFCX01 | MGnify analysis MGYA00153384
AGCACAGTCTGAGACTTGGTTTGATGATGAGGCTATGCCTCATCGAACTCAGGTTAGCGGGGATCGCTATTAAACTCTGTTAGATACCTTGTCTTGCGGCGTTGCCCGAACATTGAAGCTTGCATCTCGCCTTACGACGATCGCTAACTGAATTGCTCTCATCAGTTTAGAAGGGATGAGGATGGCTGAGATCGGCTAAAGATCTGAACTTTGTGTCATTTCAGGTATGGTCTTGGAAAGCTAATAAATAGTTCGCACTAAATTTCTGAAATGACAACTTTCCCGATCGTGCTGATTCCGCGCAGTCTCGAATAGGCAAGAGCGGCTCAACCGCCAACGCCAGTATTTTCCGCGCTTCAACCAGTTTCTCCCGTACCACCAGTCCGAACAAGTACATCAATATAGTTCTTTGGTGTAACTGGGGATGACGAACGAGTTACTACTTCAATAATCATCAATTACCCGAATTTCGTTGTGACTATCGGATTGTCTGGCGATCTGGACAAATCTGGTGGATCGCGACCATAGGTGAGTTACACCAAAAGCCACGGGGCGATCCCCAAATGTCTGGTTTAGTCTACGATATTTGTACAGTGCCACATTAATTGACATTGAGACAAATTAGTTTCGTCAAGCAAACTCTTCCTGCTTAGGTATGGGTCACGGCTGGGTTCCTCAGCCGACCCAACTCCGCTGCCATAGAACCCATTTGAGATCTTTTTGGGTAGCGGTTAATTAAAATTGAGAAGCTGAGTAAAACTTATCCTCGACCAACTTTGAAACAATGGCATTTGAATTCGATCATCTATTTATCTGTACTGATATTGGTGCTTACGAAGCAGATCGTCTAGTATCACTCGGTTTAGTAGAGGGAACATCCAACACCCATCCTGGGCAAGGCACGACCAATCGCCGTTTCTTTTTCCGTAACGCAATGTTGGAATTACTGTGGATTTACGATGCAGAAGAAGCGAAATCAGAACCGATTCGCCCTACTCGTCTCTGGGAGCGATGGTCAAATCATCAAGCTGTCACTGGATGGAAAAGCGGCTACGTCTAACTTTGTCGCTTCAACGACACTAATATGCCTTCACGAAAAATAAAAAGTCATTGTACATCAATCGAGGCGGTAAAAGGGTCAAAAGCTCTTTGAATTAGTTGCGCTCGAGCAAGTATTTGGCGATCGATATGCGCTAACTCATGCTCTACACAACACGACTGTTTTAAAGATCTCAAATGGATTCTACATGGCCAAACGTGAGTTTAACGGAGAAAAAGTAGCAAAAATCAAGGCTCAGACGTAAGCTAACGGTGAATTATTTGTTGAAGCCAGAGTTCAGTGGAGTTAGTTAAGGCTGCGACTGACTCTTCACTATTTCGCTTGTTGTTAAGCTCGAGTTCATTCAAGTTACTCAATGCTGCTGTCAACTGTGAGTCACTGAGTTGATTGTTGTCAAGTTCGAGTTCGTTCAGGTTCTTTAATGCTGCCAACGGTGCCACATCACTGATTTGATTCCGATTAAGGTCGAGGTGATTTAAGTTAGCCAATGCTGCTAATGGTTCTATAGCACTGAGTTGATTGCCGCTGAGACTGAGCCAAGTCAAGTTAGTCAATGCTGTCAATGGCTTCACATCAACGATCTGATTGTTCTCAAGGTCAAGACGGGACAAATCGATCGACCCCGCTAACGGCTCTAGATCGCTGATTTGATTATTGTCCAGATTGATATTTCTCAAGCCGATTGCTCCCGCCAACGGCGTTACATCGCTAATTTGATTACTATCGAGGTAGAGATAGTTCAAGTTAATCAACTCTGCTAACGGCTCTAGATCGCTGATTTGATTCTTACTAAGGTTAAGACGGGACAAATCAATCAATCCTGCCAACGGCGTTAGATCGCTGATTTGATTACAATCAAGAAAGAGGCAAGTCAAGTTAGTCAATGTAATTAGCGGCGTTAAGTCACTGATTTGATTATTCTGGAGTGCTAGCGAACTCAAGTTAATCAGACCTGCCAGCGGTTCTAGATTGCTGATTTGATTACCATCGAGATGGAGCTGGTCTAAATTAATCAAACCTGCCAACGGCGTTACATCGCTAATTTGATTACTATCGAGGTAGAGATCGTCTAAATTAATCAAACCTGCCAACGGCTTTAGATCGCTAACTTGATTCTCACTAAGATAGAGACCAGTCAAGTTACTCAAACCCTCTAGATAGATCGCACTGATTTGATTATCGATCAGACTGAGCCAATTTAAGTTACTCAGCCCCACTAGATGGATAGTACTAACTTGATTGTTCAAAACGCCAAGCGAAGTTAAGTTACTCAACCCCACCAGATGTAAATCACTGATTTGATTGTGGTTAATGAAGAGGTGGGTTAAATTACTCAACCCTGATAGCGATCGGACATCACTGATTTGATTACACTCAAGAAAGAGGCGAGTCAAGTTAGTCAATGCGCCTAGCGGCTCTACGTCACTAATTTGATTACTTTCAAGGTGAAGATCGGTTAAGTTAGTCAATGTGACTAGCGGCTCTAGATCGCTGATTTGATTCTTCCAGAGGTGGAGATGTGAGAGGTTAGTCAACCGTGCTAGGGGCTTCAAGTCACTGATGTAATTGTCGTTGAGGTAAAGAGCTGTCAAGTTATTACTTAACCCTGCTAACTGCTGTGCGTCACTGATTTGATTTGAGGTGAGATCGAGATGAATCAAGTTATTCAACTCTGTTAGCGGCTGGACATCACTGATGTGATTGTAACTAATATGGAGGTGAGTCAAGTTACTCAATGCTGCTAGCGGCTGCACATCAGTAATATAATTTGCGGTGAGTGTGAGAGAAGTTAAGTTTGTCAAAGCCATCAGTGGTTCTAGATCGCTGATTTGACTGTGGCTGAGGTCGAGTTCGGTGAGACTGCTAAGTTTAGCGTCTGCGAGTTGGTAGTCTTCGGTACCAGCACATTTTAGCAATAGATCGATCGTTCTTCTCGTTTGAGCAGACACAGAATCTTTTTGCAGATACCATTCGGCGAAGCTGTTAATTTTGCTCATCTTATTTTTGCGTTTGCTTTAATATCAATACTATCTGCTAAAAAAATCTTCGATTTTAGCGACAGGATTGCTAATAATCTCAGCAATGTGGCTAAACGATTATTTGAGTAAAATAGTATTAAATACAGTATAAAACAAAAAGCCTTAACTAATTTCAGTCAAGGCTTTTTCCATCTTAATAAAGTTATAAAAATGAGTTCAAATATGATAACTGGATTATTCATGGGATGGACAGATCCGACCAGCAAAAAATGGTTCCCAGTCAAGAAGATGACATGGGGCAATGGCAAATACTATACTGTCTACCTCAGAGGAATGTTATCGGCGATCGCCACCAATCCATCCAAGGGTACTGCCGTCAAGGTAGGATTAGTCAAGCTCGATCGGGTCGAAACTACCACAGATATTGAAGTATCGTTCAAAACTCGGATGCCTGTCAACCGACCTTTTGATGATGCAGAAGACTTAAACAGACTAGGACTGTCAACCGATCTAACTCAATTCGACCCATTTGAATATATCGCCAGAAGTGGCGGCAAAGCGGGAGCAGATACCTCAGATATTTTTGCAGAAGTTACGCCCGATCGTGATGGCATCTATCATTACTACTTTGGAATTGGAGCCATCAAAGATATTGACATCAGTGAATATATTTATTGCCTTGAAGTTGGAACTGAATTAACAATTGAGGATGGATTAATTTATCACCACAATGTATTACTAGGTCAATCTCCTGGCTATATTGGCAATCTATCAGAATGTCATCCGCAATCGATTCGTCTGACTGTTGCTAAAATTAATCATGATATGTATCAATTCGGGAAAATACTCTGCCATATTGAAGTTGATAGCAGAGTTCACATTCCTTTTGCTGATGATGATTATCAGCCATTGCTTGATAACTTCTTTCCCAGTTGAACCCAGTCTTGATACAGCACTTTCCATAAGTCATGCAGTATCTCATCGCAAGGACACTGATCGACATGCTCGAAGGATGAACCCTGAATAGGTTCAGCCTTTCGAGCTAGAATTTGGTATTATGCTGTAACATTTATTAATGACAACTTATCGATAGAAAGCTTACCACCAGCAAATTTCAGCCATTTTCCTTGTTAAGTAATTACTTAACAAGGAAAATGGCTGCGATCGCTTGCAGTAGTAGTTTACAAGGTTTTGGTAAAAGCTAAATACGCGCTCCGCCTGAAAACCTGCAAGATCGCTCTCAAAGGCGTATTCTATCGTTGCTTTTTTTTGTCAAAAAAGCAGGTCTTCGCTGGTATTCGATGACAACGCCAGTTTTGAAAAAGTTTATCGATGCCCAAGCAAATTTCCCGACTTCGGTTGCAGAGATCGCGTGATAACTGGGTACAATGACTCTAGACTGCATTATCCTAGAACGACCATTTCGGTGTTCGACCAGAAACCGCAGGGGCATTACTAGAGAGAATTCGTGCCGAACGAGAGCAAACCAGCATCCCCAAACAGCGTGGGAAAACTACCTGAAAGAATAGTAGCAAACAACTCTCGATCGATGGATTGGAATGATTTATCCTTTAACTGAGCATTAAAACCGAATAACTGTAGTAATTGCTTTCCATAAACCAATAAGCTAGAAATAAGCTAATTAGGCTGACTATAGCCAGAGTTAAAACCCTATATTCCTCGATCGGTAAGGGATACAGAGTTTAAAAATGTGATAAGGCCATTTTAAATCGCCTTAGCGCGACTTGACACTACTTCGGCCAGGTAAAGTAGAAGGTTGTGCCCTTACCTAGCTCTGACTCCAGCCAAATCCGACCTCCAGCAGTTTCGACGATTTTCTTGACGATGCTCAGACCAATGCCTGTACTATCTGGGTTTTTTTGAGGGTTGGTAGACTGGAAAATGATAAACACTCGATCGTGTTGCTCTTGTGGGATCCCTGGACCATCATCGACGATCGTGAATTCATAAAAATCGCCCCGTTCTTGGCAAGAGATCCGCATAAAACCATTGGACTTGTCGTGATGCTTGAAGGCATTGCCGATCAGGTTGGCAAATACTTGGGACAACAGTAGCCGTTTGGTGTGGAAAGTTGGCAGATCTGGGGTAATGACAATTTTAAATGTCGATGGTGGCGCGAGGGAATCGAGGATCTCAGCAAGTAGCTCGGCGACGGAAACTAGTTGTAGCTGGTCATCAGTGCGACCGACACGCGCATATTGGAGTAATCCATTTATCATGGCTTCCATCCGCTGCACTCGCCCTCGCAATTGGGCCATTTGCTGCTGAGTATCTACAGGAAGCTCTGTACCTAAGTCTTCTTCAATCCAATTGGAGAGATTGGAAATTGCGCGGAGAGGGGCTTTGAGGTCGTGAGAAACAATATATACAAAGCTGTCTAGCTCTTGATTGCGCTCTGATAGGGCGGCGGTTGTTTGTTGCTGCTCGATCAGGTCGGCGGCTTGACGAGCGAGTAAATCGAGAGAGCGCACCTCGCAATCGGTCAGTCGGTGACAAGATCGCCAATGAATAGTAACCATCCCTAGCGGCTTGCCCGTGCGGGACAATAGCAGGGTACACTGGGCAGATCGATAGCCCGCCTCAAAATGCCGTCGCATCGCGCCATCGGGGTCGTCACTTTCAGGCACGTCAAAATCGACAAATGTACGTTTGCCATTCCGAAGAGCAAGTCCACAGGGTACATTAGAACTCGCATCCACACGGTATAAATATTCGGTCATCTGTCGATCGAACCCTTGTGAACTAATCAATAGAAAATCCTGAGATCGCTCGTCGAGAATCCGCACCAGACCACCATCTGCATGTGTCAGGGCGATGGCGGTAGCTAGGATCTCTCGATACAGCGTTTGGGTATCATCTTCGGTTACTAGTCGCGCGCTCAGGTCGCGGAGCAGTCGTGTGTCTCGGAGGTTGTCGGCGACAACAGCTTCAGCACGGGCGCGTTCGAGTCGAGGAAAAATTCGATTGGCAAGTTCAAAGATCAACTCGATCTCATCTTCGCGCCATTGACGCGCTCGCGAATCATTAATTGTGAGCAAATATTTCCACTCATTGCCACGATGAAACGGTACGATCGCAAAGGCATGAATATTGAAGGCAGCGTAACGATCCGCATCAGTCCGTGCATCAGCTTGGGTATTGTTGATGACGATGGTTTCTCCAGCCTGCGCTGCTTGCAAAAATTCTTCACTGACAAAATCTGAGATTTGATAAACACCGATGAGGTCGGGTAGTTCTAGGTTGTGCCAATCATATTTGATCGTGACCCAATCTTGAGATCGATCGATTTCGCCAAACACACATTGTGAGATGTTCAGGTATGCCCCAATCTTCTCGCCCACCGCCTGCATAATTTCGTCTGCTGAGACTAGGTGCGTAAATTCGTCTTGGATTTCTGTCAAAAAGGCGAGATTTGCTTCGCGACGTTTGCGGATTGTTACATCCTCAAAAATGACGGCCACTTGCCGACTGTCGGCATTGCCAATTTTGAAGACGTAGAAATTGTACCAGGTACCAAACGATGGTGCCTCAAGCTCATGGCGTTCGCCGATACCCGTCTGGGCAACGCGGCCAAGTGTTTCTAGCCAATGAGCTTCTAGCTGGGGATTAACTTCCCACACATGCCGTCCGGTCGGATTCCCGCCCAGCATTCGTATTGCGGCTGGATTTGCATCTAGATAGCAGAAGTCAATTGGATGCTCGGTGGCATCAAAGAGCATTTCCATCAGCACGTAGCCTTCATCCATCGACTCGAATAGAGTCCGATATTTGACTTCTGACTCACGCAGTGCAGCTTCGGTGCGGGCGCGTTCGAGGGCTGCCCAAGTCTGCTTGGCTACTTCTTCAACTAGGGTTACATCGTCGGGTGTCCACACTCGCGGCGCGATGCTATGGACTGCTAGTCCCGCTATAAACTTACCACCTTTGACCAGCGGTACACCGATGTATGCACCAACCTCGATTGCGGCGTAGCCCGATTTTTCCGCAGGGGATAGGTCGAGATCGGCTGCAACATCGCACTCAGATACAGCTTGACCACTGCGGAATGCCGCTAGCAACTCTTCCCCAAAGGAATCGACTGAGTAGCTGCCGCTAATTGCTGTGGCACCGTTGATATAGTCGCGCTCCACGACATAATTACCATCATTAACCTCAAAGTATGCCACGCGGTTCGCGTCCAGATGTTCGCCCAACACGCGGCTAGCAGTAACCTGAATCTCTACAGGATCGGCAATTGGGCGCAGCGCATTGGTTAGGGTAATCCGAAAAGCATCCAATTTTGCAGCGCACTGCGAAATTTGTTCTGCGATTTTGCGCTCGGTAATATCCGCGACAAAAATCGTCAGGCTACTTGGTGACGGATAAAGGCGGAATTCGTACCACCGCTGCCAAGCAAGGTACAAGCTTTCAAACTGGATGGGAGTGCCATCGCGCATGGCCTGATGAGAATGAACGTACAGCTCATTCTCAACGGCTGGGGGAAACAACTCCCAAATATTGCGACCTAAGATTTCGGCGCGTGACATTCCCGCCAGTTCGCAAAAGTTATCGTTGACATAGGTAAAGCACCAATCGAGATCGAGCACCAGAAAGCCATCCCGAATACTCGCTAAAATAGTTTCAACCCGCGCTTTGGCTATCTCTGCCTCCAGTCGTACGGCTTGCTCCCGCTGCGTTGCTTCCCGTCGCATTTGCGTTAGTTTCAATGTTAGCTCCACGCGCACTAGCAGTTCGCGGGCAGAGAAGGGCTTGGTAATATAATCATCAGCTCCGGCTGCTAGCCCTTCAATCCGCGCCTCTTCTCCAGCTCTAGCCGACAGCAGAATCATCGGGATTTCTCTAATATGAGGGTCGCTGCGGAGGGCTTGCAACAAGCCCAGTCCATCGAGGTTGGGCATCATCACATCTGCCAAGACCAAATCGGGGAGCTGTTGGCGGATCGCGGCTAGTGCTTCAACTCCATCCGTTACTACTACTACTTGGTACTGCGGACTCAATAGTCGCCGCAAGTAATCGCGCAGATCGGCATTGTCGTCTGCTATGAGAATCCTGGCAGTCCGAGCGGGTTGAGGGTCTAGGACGGGTTGAATTGAAGATTGGACGATTAACTCAGGACTCACATCGGCTAATCGGGTAGTGGTAGTATCTGACGATACCCAGTTTGCAGCTTCTTCGATATAGGCGTTTGCGCCCACTGCCGTTGAGATTAAAGTGCGAGTCGCACCGATCCGCTCTGGGGGTAAATGAGCCGTTCCGGTGGGAAGGGTAATGGTGAAACAGGTACCCACAACTTCAACGCTGGTGACATCAATCGAGCCTTGATGCAGCTCGACCAACCTTTTCACAAATGCTAGGCCGATCCCCGAACCTTCATAGGTGCGCGAGCGAGTGCCACTGACGCGATAAAATCGCTCGAATAGTCGCGGTAGTTCTGCTGTGGGAATGCCTACTCCAGTATCGCGGACGCTCAATTCTATCGCATCCCCCACTGCTTGCAACCGCACGGCGATCGTGCCGGAAAATGTAAACTTGAAGGCATTGGAAATCAGATTGAAGACGATCTTTTCCCACATCTGGCGATCGACATACACTGGCACTGGTAGGGGCGGACAGTCGATCTCTAGCTTCATCTCAGCTCGCTCGATGAGCGATCGAAACATACTGGCAAGCTCGACGGTATAAGTAGCCAGATCTGTTGGCTCGTAGGATGCCTGGATGCGCCCAGCTTCAATCCGCGCGAAATCCAGCAGCGTGTTGACCAGCTTTTGGAGGCGGATGCCGTTACGCTGAATTAGTTGGAGCTGTTCTCGTTCGGCAGGTTGCAGGCGTTCGGTTAATGAATTTGACAGTTCCTCTAACGGGCCGAGCATCAATGTTAGGGGCGTGCGAAATTCGTGGCTGACGTTACTAAAAAATACTGTTTTAGCCCGATCGAGTTCGGCGAGGGCGATAGTGCGTTTGCGTCCTTCCTCTAGCGAGCGAGCGGTAGAGATCGCCGTCCCAAGCTGTCCTGCCAATAGCTCACAGAAATTCTGATAATCTCGATCTAATACCCGACGCGGACTTATGCCCACTACACAGATGTGTGCTAACCCTGCTTGAGGCGTTCGAGTGACTGGGATCGCCACCGCAATTGTGGGGATGAGTTCGAGGGATTGGCTAGACCAATCGATTTGCTCGGTCAGATCGAAGGGTTGGGAGCGACCAGTTTCCAAAACTTGCTTAAAACGACGGCTCAAGTCCGTGTCTGAGTCAGCACAATTGACTTCGAGCGGGCTGAGTGCCGTCCCTGGTGTCAATCCAATTGCCACAGTTAGACTAGCTTGCCCAGTTGCGGGAGCGACTGAATAGAGCAGCACGAACGACGGATCGTCAGGATTTTTAGCCAGCACCGCCACACTGGCTGCACATGCTGCTGCCACTGTAGTCAGTCCTGCGGTTTGGGCGGCAAGTTCGCTCAATGTGCTCAAGCGACGTTCGCTCAGAACGCGTTGGGTAGTCTCTGTCACCACTGTAAAAACGCCACCTACGTTCCCCGTTTCATCCAAAATCGGACTATGGGAAAATGTAAAGTAACATTCTTCGAGATAACCATTGCGATCTAGCGAGAACAAGGCATCCTCAAACCAGCTTGCTTCGCCCTGGGTCAATACGCCGTCTAACATTGGCTCGATTACCTGCCAAGTTTCCCACCAGCACTCTTGTGCGCGCTGTCCGAGTGCGTACGGATGTTTGCGAGATCCTAAGATCGGACGGTAAGCATCGTTGTAGAGCATTACCGACTCGCGCCCCCACATAATCAGCATCGGAAAGCGAGACTGAAGACAAATATTGACTGAGGCGCATAAGCTTTGCGGCCAAGTCGTAACGGCACCCAGTGGTGTTTGCGACCAGTCGAGGGCGCGCATTTGGGTGGCGAGTTCGCTATCGCCTGGAAACAATCGTGCCAGTTCGCGATCGTTCAAACTATCACAAGCCATAGAGCCTTTTTTGAAACAAGAGAACATTAGTGTACTATTTTTTCTTACTTCTGTGCCTCCCCCTAATTGAAGAGTTTCAACCAGGCTAAAAGTGCCCAACCCGCCAATTGTGTAGGTTTAGCAAGTACGTCAATAAGTTACTTTGCAGTACTAAGTCATTCGATCGCCTCAGTTATGCTTCCATTTTCTCGATTTTTGGGGAGTGCAGAAAGTATACTTTCTGCACTGTGTATTGGTTTCACTTGATGTCAATGAATTTGTGCTGGTTTTTGGTGCGAGAACCTTTGCAAGATTCAGAGTGCATAAAATCCAGATCCGAGATCGGATTTTGCACGATCGATAGTCATCCGGTTAAATTGCTGAAAGCTCGACACGGCAAGAGTTTGAAATGTAAAAGTACATTTTTGGCGCGTTGGGCTATTTTAGCCAATTTCGTTCGCAGGCACTGAAATGATCCGATGTCGAGCGCGACAAATAGCGCAACAGCGGTAGTCAGTACCACCGCTCACCCGAACAGGGCTGCGATCGAGCTTGTCTGCGTGTTTCAAGAACGTTGTCGGTCTATCTAATGAGCAAAAGCAACAGATGCAGAACAAGGGTAACATCTTTGACGATAACGCTGGCGAATGAAAGTCTGCCGACGTTTCCAGTCCCAGTTGAAGCGGACTATTTTCTCCTAATTCTGCATTCTCCACACATAACGTCGGATACAGCAACGGTTAAAAGGTCAGAGATTCAACGGTGAGATCGCTCACAAACATATGTCCAGGTGCATGGGTGATGGCTAGTTCCGGTTTAGCTTGCAAGATAGCGGTTTGAGTTGTCACGGCACACGCCCAAAACACCGGAACTTCACCAGGGTAAATCGCGACGGCATCGCCATAATCTGGTCGATCGAGCGCGTGAATCCCGATCGCAGCGGGGTCGCCGATCTGAATTGGGGAACCGTGGGCTTTGTAATATCGACCTGTTACTTCTACTGCTCGTACCACCAGATGTGCCGGGATTGGACGCATGGAAACGACCAGGGGACTAGAGAATGTTTTGGTAGAATTGCACTGAATATTGGTTTTGTACATTGGTACATTTTTTTGCTCTTCAATATGCCTCACAGGTATTCCAGCTTTGAGCAAGGCAGTTTCAAAGGAGAAGGAGCAGCCGAGGAGAAATGCTACAAAATCAGATTGCCACAAAGGAGTGATATCAGTGGTTTCTTCGATCGGTTCACCATGCCGAAAAATCCGGTAGCGGGGGAGATCTGTCCTTAAATCCGCACCTGGGGCGATCTGTTTGGGTTCGGGATCGCCGATCTCGGTGACATCGAGGAGCGGGCAAGACTTGGGATTGCGTAAACAAAACACCAAAAATTCTAAGCCTAGTTCGGCAGGTAGGATGACGAGGTTGGCTTGAACGTAGCCGGGGGCAAGTCCGGCGGTTGGTGTATGTAGCTGACGATCGCGACAAAGTTGCCGGATGCGGCTGGGTTCGGAAATTTGGGTGAAATTTGGTGACATAATTAAACAGTTGACAGTTGACAGTTGACAGTTGACAGCGGCTTGCGCTCCGTCTGTGCCTAC
>ENA-OFCX01001117-OFCX01001117.1-metagenomes-genome-assembly--contig:-NODE-1117-length-11587-cov-5.392040_pt1 | contig 11587 bp, 10 predicted proteins | sample MGYA00153384_OFCX01 | MGnify analysis MGYA00153384
CGCCGCCATCGGTGTGCACGGCTAGGCGAAAAATGCAGCTCATGCCGGGGCATGTGCAAGTTTTGCAACGACGCAGTGCGCAGCGAGGGCAAGCGAGATTGGTCATTTTTGGCGTGACAGGACTACTAGTATGACGGCTGCATAATCATCACACACGATCAGTGCGTCTGCCGATCCCATCCGCGCTTTACACACTGATCTGACTATCATTGTTGATCCACATCGTTTGAGTATGATCATGAGCTTCAAAGACCGTTGCATCATCGTCACCGGAGCCTCCGGCAACTTGGGGCGTGCGGTCGTGCATGCCTTTGCGGAGCACGGTGCTTTCGTCGCGTTGGTGGATCGAAACGCGACCGCCGTTGACGCCGCACTTGCTGACCTCGGCTACGCGAACGACAAACGTTTCATGCCCGTCATCGGCGATTTGCTGGATCAGGCGCAGGTCACCGCGATGGTCGCCGATGTCGTCAGATGCTTCGGCGGCGTGCATGTGCTGTGCAATCTCGCGGGCGGATTTCGCATGGGCGAAGCGGTGCATGAAACCACCGACGCCAACTGGAATTTTCTGTTCGACATCAACGCGCGAACGCTGCTGCACGCCGCGCGCGCAGTCGTCCCGCAAATGCTCGCGCAGGCTGTGGACGCGCACGGTACGCGCGGCAAAATCGTCAACGTTGGTGCCTATGGGGCGCAACGCGGAGCCGCGCAAATGGGCGCTTATAGCGCGTCGAAGGCGACAGTTATCCGCACGACCGAATCGATGGCCGCAGAGCTAAGAGAGCGGGGCATCAACGTCAACTGCGTGTTGCCCACCACGCTCGACACGCCACAGAACCGCGCTGATATGCCAACAGCCGATCCCACCCGCTGGGTTGCGCCAGAAGCACTCGCGGAGGTCATCGTCTTCCTCGCGTCGGACGCCGCGCGCGCAGTGCACGGCGCAGCGGTGCCGGTGACAGGGTTGAGTTAGTTTGGTGCGATTGGTAGGGTGGAATCTTATTGCACCCAAATTGATACGGGTATCGCGGGCAAACCGATTCCCCACCGTACGATGTTTGTGCCGTGCGCATCGATCCCAGCGCTTCCAGGTGGCACGAAAATCGGTATCCCACCCGCCCGATAGAATCCCGCCATGGCTCTTGATCCCGAATTCGAAAAACTCCGTACTCCGCCTCACTCCATCGAGGCCGAGCAATCTGTCCTTGGTGCGCTGATCATTGACAACAACTCGATTGATAAGGTCGCAGATTTGTTGCATGCGAGTGATTTTTATAACGAGGCGCATCGCCTGATTTATGAGCACATTAACCGGCTCGCGGCGGACAATACAGCTGCTGATGCGGTGACCTTGTCGGAGAGTTTGCGCTCGATTGGCAAGCTTGAGTATGTTGGCGGGCTCGCCTACATCGGCGCGATTGCCAATGCGGTGCCGACCGCAGCCAACGTGCGTCGCTACGCCGAGATCGTGCGCGACCGCTCGGTGATGCGCCGTCTCGCGGGCGTGGCAACCAGCATCGCGGAATCGGCGTTTAACCCGATGGGTAAATCGGCGGAGCAGTTGCTCGACGAGGCCGAGGGCAAGGTGTTTGAGATCGCCGAATCGGGGGATCGCACCAAGGCCAACTTCGTGTCGCTGTCCGACCTCACAGCACAGGCGATTGACCGCGTGGAAGAGCTTTATCGTCGCGACAATCCAAGCGACGTCACCGGACTTTCCACGGGCTACAAAGATCTTGACACGATGACTGCTGGCTTGCAGCCCGGAGACCTAGTGATCGTCGCGGGCCGTCCGTCGATGGGCAAAACCGCGTTCGCGTTGAACATCGGCGAGCACGTCGCGATTCGTTTGAAAAAGCCGGTCGCCGTGTTTTCCATGGAGATGGGCGCGCTGCAATTGGCGATGCGTTTGATCGGTTCGGTCGGCAAGCTCGACCAACATCGCCTGCGCACGGGCCGTTTGACCGAAGGCGACTGGCAGCGCTTCACCGATGCGCTGTCGCTGCTCGATTCCGCGCCGATGTACATCGACGAAACAGCGGGCCTGAACCCGTTCGAGCTGCGCGCGCGTGCGCGCCGATTGGCGCGCCAAGTCGGTGGTCTAGGCATGATCATCGTGGACTACATCCAGCTGATGAGCGCCTCCGGCACCGGTGAAAATCGTGCCACCGAAGTGTCAGAGATTTCGCGTTCATTGAAATCGCTCGCCAAAGAATTACAAGTGCCGGTGGTCGCACTCTCGCAGTTGAATCGCTCGCTGGAACAGCGCCCCAACAAGCGCCCAGTGATGAGCGACCTGCGCGAATCCGGCGCTATCGAGCAAGATGCCGACGTGATTTTCTTCATCTACCGCGATGAGGTCTACAACCAAGAATCCGCGCAAAAAGGCATCGCCGAAATCATCATTGGCAAGCAACGAAACGGCCCGATTGGCACCGTGAACCTAACCTTCCGCGGCGAGTTCACGCGATTTGAAAATTACGCGGCGACGGACTCGTACATGCCGTCGTCGCCGATTCAACCGGTGCGTGGGTCGAGTGCGCCGCCTAGGTTTGGTGGGGATAGTCCGTTTTAGGTTTTCAAACCAGCAGCGAATGTGGTTGCGGAGAACTCGTACGAGTTGCAAATGCCGCGATACGCTTGGGTGTACTTGTTTATCGCTGCGTTCGCGGCTAGTGTCTCGAATCGTAAATTTCGGTGCAAGAAAAGTGCCGAATTTTCGTGTCAGGCTAGGCGCAAAGCGCAGCAATAGCTAGCTATTGCGAGCATTTGCAACGACGCATGGCGCGGAAAGGCGGTGCTTTTATGTATCGAAATTTATGAGGCGAGACACTGGTACGAGGCTGAATAAATCTAAAACGTCCCCGGAAACGAGCCGCCGTCCATGAGAATGTTCTGCCCGGTAATGTAGCCCGCGTGAACGCTGCATAAAAACGCACACGTCGCGCCGAACTCATCTGCCGTTCCAAAGCGCCGCGCAGGTACGGTTTTGGCGCGAACGTCGGCCACTTGGTCGTAGGATTTGCCGTCGCGTTTCGCCCAATTGGCAATCATGGTTTGCAGGCGTTCGGTGTCGAACGGGCCTGGTAGCAGGCCATTGATGGTTACGTTTTTGCCGGCCACTTGCGGCTGCCGCGCCAAACCAGCCACGAAACCGGTGAGCCCGGAGCGCGCGCCGTTGGATAGACCCAACGTGTCAATCGGCGCTTTTACTGCGGCGGACGTGATGTTGACGATGCGCCCGAAACCGCGTTCGCACATGCCGTCAATCACCGATTTAATCAGCTCAATGGGCGTCAACATGTTGGCGTCCACCGCCTTGATCCAATCGTCGCGCGTCCAGTTGCGAAAGTCGCCCGGTGGCGGGCCACCGGCGTTGTTGATGAGGATGTCGTAGTACGGCGCCTCATTTGCCAAACCCGCTAGTGCTGCGGCGCGACCCTCCGGCGTGGTGATGTCGCCCGCGACGGTGATGACCTTCACGGCCGGGTTCAACGCGCGCAATTCAGTCGCGGTGACCTCCAAGGCCTCCGCGCCGCGTGCTGTGATGACCACATTGACGCCTTCCATCACCAGCGCCTTTGCGCAACCTTTGCCCAAGCCTTTGCTGGCCGCGCAGACCAGTGCCCATTTGCCTTCGATTCCCAGTTTCATTGTGTTTGCCCTCTTTTTACATTTTCATCTGCTGCCATTCATTGCCACTTGAAGCTTATCTCGTCTGCCGCACGCCGTTTTGTTGGAGCCTGGACATTCAGAACGATAGGCCTCCACAGCACCCATTGGTCGCAATGTGGTGGGCGTTCGACAACGACGTTGGTACGCTGTCGACTGTTTAACAATTCTGTTGCAGGAGACTAGCGTGATCAATCGTCGAGATTTCATGATGGGAACGGGTGCCGTGGCTGTGATCTGGTTGCCGGGCTGCGCGTCCGTGAACGCCGTAAGCGCCCTGAGCGCGCCGGACGCGACTAAAACGCCGGTAGCGGTCGCCGTTGCAGCGAGCTTCGTCAAGCCTGCGGCTAGCTTGACGCTGATTGGAGTGCCGCCGATTGAGCAGGCGATTGCTGATCGCGTGGCGAAGTACAGCGATTTTCGCGGCAAGGCGTTTCGCGGCTGGCATCCGAATGGGCGCTCAATGCTTGTCAGCTATCGTGAGAAAAACACGGCGCAAATCTGGACGCTGAAGCAGCCAATGGGCGAGCTTGCCGCGCTGACCGATTACGCCGAGCCGGTGCGCGGCGCGTCGTATGAACGCAAGGCGGGCAAGTACGTCATCTTTCCGCGCGACGCCGGTGGTTCGGAGGCTACGCAAGTGTTTCGCATGGACTTGCCAAGTAAAACCGTGACGCAACTCACCGACCCTAACATGCGTCACGAGTGGGAAGGCTTCAACCGCGCGGAGGATCGTTGTCTGGTGCTGTCGACGCAGCTCGATAAAACCGCACAGGGCGGCACGCGTAAAGAGGTGACCACCGAGGTGACGCTGATCGATCCGCTGAATCCACTGAGTCAGTCGGGCATTAAACTGATCGCCAGCCTGCCCGGCGGCGGTTGGGGTGACTTTGATTTTTCAGCGGACGACGGCACGCTGGTGTGTCAGAACTACAAGTCTGCGAACGAATCAGAAATCAATCTGATCAGCGTTGCCGATGGCAAGCGTACCGTGCTGTTTGCGCCCGTTGCGGGCAAACCGGTGTCGTACAGCGATGCTGCGTTTTCGCACGACGGTCGCGGGCTGTTTCTCACCACCGACGGCGATGGTGAATTCAAGCAGTTGCAGTATTACGACTTTGCAACGCGTCAGTTCACGCCTCTGAGCGCGGATATTTCATGGGACGTGGAGGGCTTGCGTTTGTCGCGTGATCGCACCCGGCTGGTGTTTTCGGTCAACGAAGACGGTCGCTTCAAACTGTATTTGCTGGACGCGGTTACCCGCAAGCGTTTGCCAACGCCTGCGCTGCCGAACGGGCAGGTGAGCCCCGCCGGATTCTCGCCCGATGGAAAGATGCTGGCGCTGAATGCGTCGTCGGCACAAGGCCCTGCCGAAACGTGGACGCTGGAGTTTGCGACGGGCAAGCTGACGCAATGGACCAAAGCGTTCAACAACGGTCTGGACACCAGCGGTTTTAAAGAGTCACAGATCGTTCGTTACAAGAGTTTTGACGGACTCACCGTGAGCGCGCTGCTGGTGTTGCCGCCAGATCGTTTCAAAGGGCCACGCCCGGTATTGATTGATATTCACGGCGGGCCAGAAGGGCAGACCACCGCTGGATTTATGGGACGAGAAAACTATCTGGTGAACGAGCTCGGCATCGCGCTGTTGTTGCCCAATGTGCGCGGCTCGTCAGGCTACGGCAAGACGTTCATCGCGCTCGACAACGGCTATAAACGCGAAGATTCGGTGAAGGATATCGGCGCGCTGCTCGACTGGATTGCAACGCAGCCGCAACTTGATGCAAAGCGCGTGGCGGTGGAGGGCGGCAGCTACGGCGGCTACATGAGCTTGGCTGTTGCCACGACCTACAGCGAGCGCATTCGCTGTGCGATTGACGAGGTGGGCATCTCGAACTTTGTGACGTTTCTGGAAAAAACCGAAAGCTATCGGCGTGACTTGCGCCGCGTGGAATATGGCGACGAACGCGATCCGGCGATGCGTAAATTTCTGAACGAAATTTCGCCACTGACCAACGCACACAAAATCAAAACGCCGCTGATGGTAGTGCAAGGCAGAAACGATCCGCGTGTGCCTTGGCAGGAGGCCGACCAGATCGTCGCAGCGGTGAGCAAAAACAACGTACCGGTGTGGTACGTGACCGCTGAAAACGAAGGCCACGGGTTTGCGAAGAAAGACAACGCGGATTATTTGTTCTACATGCGGATCAAGTTTTTTGAGGCGTATTTGCTGGGGGCTTGAGCGCTCACAGCGCTCGAAGTATTTCGTCGCCCCTGCGAACACAGGGGCCCCGCGTCTGTTGCTTGCGCGCGCTTTTTTTGGCGCAAGCTAAGTCACTGGGTTCCTGCCTTCGCAGGAACGGCGAGCGTGATGAAACTACGTGACCGCCAACGGCAGCATCGCACTGCCAGCGCATCGCGCACGCACCGGCGCACGTTGCATGGACACGACTTGCGTGTCGCGCGCGGCCACCGTCACCAGCGAGTCGGCCAGCGCGCACAAGATTGCGACGCGATGCTCGGTGGTGATGAATGTGGCCTCCGCCGTGTCCGCAGTGAGAGTCACGTCGCGCAGATCGCCGTCGAGCTTGCACCGCATGCCGTTGGCAACAAGGATGCGCAGGATTTCGTGCGTTGGTTGCGGGCAGAAGCGCTGAGCGTGCGCAGCAGCTTTTCGTTGAAAGCGGCATTAATGCAGGGGGTAGCACGCGATTTTATAAATAATCAACAAACGACCTTTACACCCCTGAGCCCAAGTGAAGTATGGGTTTCAGCCAAAAGCTGTTATCGTCTGTGAGATCGCTAAACCTGCGCTTGATCGAACGCCAAGAGTGCCTTCGCCGCAGCGGCCACGCGATCAAAGTGCTCGGAGCCGATGTTGGAGAGCATCGGCAGCATCGGGCCCATGTCGGCGATGCCTGCGAGGGTGACGGCCTCATGCAGCGTGCGGATCGGGCTCAAACTGTCGCGGCAGGCCTCCATATTCGTAAAAGCTTCGCGAATGGTTGCCGCCTCAGCGTATTGACCTGCCTTGATGAGCTGCAATAGTTTCATTGAGCTGCGCGGCGCAATGCACACTGAGCCGGAGGTGAAGCCCTGCAAGCCGAAATCACGTAGGTGAATGATGGCCGGCGTCTCGCCGATGCCGCTCAGGATGAGCTTCGGATCGACGTGTTGAGTGAGTTCTTTTAAGTAGTCATCATTCGATGGATCAGCGCGAATCGTGCCGTATTTCACCGCGCAGGCGACGCCGTCGGCTACGAGTTTGCCTACCGTCTTTGGCTCAAGATAACCGTCCGATTTGATATAAACGATGAGCGGTTTTTTGTAGAACTGCGACAGCCGCGCGATGCCAGTGGCGAGGCCGTCATCAGTCGATGGAAATTGCAGTGGCAACACCATGGCCGTCGGAAAAGCACGGCTGCGCAGCAAATCAATCTGGTCAATGGCCTTGCCGAAATCCGGCCCAACGGAGGGGATCACCCAGCTGTCCTCGCCCGCCAGTTTCTCCAGCATTTCGAGCACTTTGTGATAGTCGCGTACGCCGATGTTGTAGAAGTTCGCGTTGCCGCCGTACATCAGGGTGCGCACGCCGCCGCCCTCCAAATGCCGGATCATTTTTTTGTTTTCCGCGATATTCAGCGACCAATCGGGGTGACGCGCCAACGGTGGCACAGCAAGCACCGAAGCGGCGAGATCGTCTGTCGTAACGGGGGTCGTTTTCAAGTTATTGCTCCTGCTTATTTGCCCATGAACAGGCCGGGTAGCCACATTGAGAATGCGGGCACGTAGGTTACGATCATAAGTGCAGCGATCAGGGCTCCGTAAAACGGCCAGATTGTTTTCATGACGTGCCCCACGGACACCCCACCTATCGTACAGCCAATGAACTGAACGGTGCCCACCGGCGGCGTGTTTAACCCCAGCGCGCAGTTAATCAACAGAATCATGCCAAACTGCACCGGATCCATGCCGAACTTCATGCAAATCGGCAGGAAGATAGGCGTACACAGCAGGATGGTTGCGGCCATATCGAGGAACGTGCCGAGCACGAACAGGATCAGGTTGACCAGCAGAAAAACGATCCACGGCGTGGTGGTGATGGCCTCAATCGCCGCGCCAGTGAGTTCGGCCACGCCATAGAGGCTGATGAGGTAGCCAAAAGTCGCGGAGATACCAATGAGCAACAGGATCGTTCCGGTGGTTTTGACCGCCTTCGATGCTGCTTTAAGGAAGTGTTCCCAGGTTAGCGTGCGATACAGAAAAATGGTCAGCGCCAAGGTGTACAGAATGGCCACCGCCGCTGATTCGGTCGCGGTGAACACACCCGACAGAATGCCCACAAGAATCAGCACCACGACGAACAGGCCGGGGAGTGCCGCCGCAAAAGTGCGGGCAACAATCGACCAACCTGGGAAGGTGCCCGACGGATAGCCACGCTTCACAGCCACTGCGTAGGCTGCAACAAGATTGCAGATGGTCAGGATCAACGCGGGCAGCAATCCGGCAAGAATCAATGCGGCGATGGACACTTTACCCCCAGCGGCGAGCGTGTAGATGATCATGTTGTGGCTGGTTGGCATTAGCGCGCCAACCAGCGCCGCGTGCGTGGTCACGTTCACCGCGTAGTCGGCGTGATACCCCTCCTTTTTCATCATCGGGATCATCACGGCACCCATGGCCGATACGTCCGCACCCGGAGAGCCGGAGACGCCACCGAACAGGGTGCAGGCGAGCACGTTGCTCATGCCGAGACCGCCGCGAACATGGCCGATAGTGGCCCGCGCAAAGTTGACGATCTTGTCGGCAACCCCGCCATAAAGCATCAGCTCCCCGGCGAAGATGAAGAACGGAATGGCTAGGAATGAAAAGATGTTCATTCCCGAGGTCATTTGTTGAAAGCCCACCGCGAGCGGCATGCCTTCGTAGAGCAGGGTACACAGCGCGGACAGGCCAATGGCGAACGCAACGGGTACGCCGAGCAGTAGAAATAGCGTGAACGAGACCGCGAGGATGGTGAGAGCGATGGTCATGGTGTTGTGTACTTTTTCGCTTATTTCCAGGCGGATTCGACTTCGGTGCCTCGGTACAAGGCAATGAGATGCTCAATCGAAAACATCACGATCAGCACGCCGGCGACGGTCGCTGGGACATATCGCCAGCCCTCCGAGATGCCCAGTGTCGGCAGGCGATAAGTCCACACCGATTCGACGAGGTACGCGCAGTTCCACGCCATAACCGCGCCAAATAGCAGCAGCAGGAGGTGAATGAGATATTCCATCTTGAGGCGCAACCAGTCGGGCGCGAGCACCAGCATGGATTCCAGCCCGATATGTCCGGCGTCGCGCACGCCCACAGCAGTACCGAGCATGGTCACCCAGAGCACCAGCAGCAGCGCGAGACTCTCCGCCCAAGTGGGTGTGTTGTTGAGCACATAGCGCCCGAACACCTGCCAAGTGACCGCGCTGATCAGCGCAATCATTCCCGCGATGCCCAGCCACATGCATGCACGTGCGATACGACGGCAGAGTTCGGTGTACATGGGCGTTACCTATTTGTGGGCGAGCGTACCGCTTGGACGTAGGAGCGGCGCAAGCCGCGATTCTCCGTTGGCTTTCGCTTTCGCGGCGTGCGCCGCCCCTACAGGAGTGCAGATTTACAGGGTGGGCAACCTGTGCCCACCACGAGTGTCCTGCTTCGGACTACTTCGTGTCCTGAATGCGTTTCACCAGGTCTTTCAACTTCGGATCCGCGATGAACTTGTCGTACACGGGCTTCATCGCAGCCTGGAACGATGCCTTGTCGACTTCCGTCACGGTCGCGCCGCCAGCGATGACCGCTGCCAGCGATTTCGCTTCGCGCTCGTCCCACAGCTTGCGCATGACAGGCACCGATTCTTTGGCGGCTTGACGAATCGCTTTCTGGTCATCCGGAGTCAGCGTGTCCCAGATTTTCTTCGAGAAAAGCAGCATCTCTGGCGCCATTGAGTGCTCGGTCTTCGCGTAGAACTTGGCGACTTCGTAGTGGCGTGAACTGTCGTACGAGGGATAGTTGTTCTCAGCCGCATCAACGAGGCCCGTTTTCAGCGCGGTGTACACCTCGCCATACGGCATTGGCGTAGCGTTGGCACCCATCGCCTCAAGCAATGCAACCCACAGGTCAGATTGCTGTACGCGAATCTTCATGCCCTTGACGTCAGCGAGTGTCTTGACCTGTTTTTTAACCGAGTAGATGGAGCGCGAACCGCTGTCATAGAACGCCAGCGCGATAAAGCCCTGTGGTTCACAGCTCTTGAGGATTTCTTCGCCAATCGGGCCGTCGAGGACTTTGCGCATGTGCTCTGGGCTGCGGAACAGGAACGGCATGGTCGGCACCATCGTGGGCGCGCAGATGTTGTTCATCGGCGCAACGTTGATGCGGGTCATGGCAATCGCGCCAATTTTCGTTTGCTCGATTGAGTCCTTTTCGTTGCCCAGCTTGCCGCCCGCGAACACGGTGATGCTGTGTTTGCCGTTGGTCAGCTTCTTGAGTGTTTCACCCATTTGTTTGACGGCCAGGGTGGTGGGGTAGTCGTCGGGATGAACTTCAGCAGAACGGAATTCAAGTGCGCTTACCTGCGAGGTAAGGGCGGCAGCAATGCTCAGGGCGAGCGTGGCGCGTAGCGTAAGAGTTTCGGTAATTTTCAAGTTTCCTCCTTGGATTAAATCAGTAGTTACAGGACAGGTGTTCAGTTGAAGCGGTGTGTGTTCATTTCGCTGGGAACGGCCCCAGTTTGACGAACTGTCCGCCTTGATACATCGCAGCAGGATCGGTTGGATCGAGTCGCGGCACGGTGGCCTCGACTTCGGCGCGAAATGGCGCTGACGAATCCTTGGGCGTCCAGCCCAGATGCGCAGCGTAGCGGTTGTCCCACCACGACGGCGTGTTGTCGGACGCGGCGTAAACGATGGTGTGGCCGACCGTCGGGGCGAACAGGGCGCATCGAATCAGCGCAGTCAAGTCGTCATAGCTTAACCACGTGCTCAACATGCGGTGATCGATAGATTTGGGGAACGATGAGCCGATGCGCATGCAGACGGTTTCGATGCCGTAGCGGTCAAAGTAGAAGCTCGACAACGATTCGCCAAACGCTTTGCTGACGCCGTAATTGCCGTCGGGCCGCATCGCAGCGCTGGCGTCCAGCCGATCCGTCTGCTTGTGAAAGCCGACCACGTGATTGGAGCTGGCAAACAGGATGCGCTTGACGCCCTTGATCCGCGCCCCTTCGTACAAGTTGTACACGCCACGAATATTGGCGTTCAGGATGGGCTCAAACGGGCCGTCGATTGACATGCCGCCGAGATGGACAACGGAGTCAACAACGTCGAGTAACGCGAGCATGCCTTCGAAGTCGCCTAAATCGCAGCGCATGAGTTCCTCGTGGGCAGCGCCTGTACCCAGTTCTGCGACATCGGAGACGCGCACGACATGGGCCACGTCGGCCATGCGCGGACGGAGCACTTTTCCGAGGCCACCAGCCGCACCGGTGAGCAACAAACGATTGATTTTGTGTGACATTCTGTGCAATGGCGGAATGGTGCTATTTGTCAGTTATCATACAACGGCTGCTGATCTCAAGCGTCTTCTGCATTTGACGGAATCGACGGCGATGTTGCAACGGATACATGATAAATGATAGCGCTAACATCACAATGTTATCGCTTTTTTCTAAGTCGTCAACCCAACGGCTTCGCGTCGCCATCGCTTCAGTCCTTGCCATCAGTGCCCGAGTGCGCGGTGCGGTTACATACGCCCAGGGCGCTGTGTTGCGACGAGCTTAGCGCGCCGCGTCTCGGACGGCGCCCCATGCACGCCTAGTAAACCGTTTCACTAAAACCAAGACATGAAATCGCGTCTTTTTCCGCCATGCTGCGTT
>ENA-OFCX01001119-OFCX01001119.1-metagenomes-genome-assembly--contig:-NODE-1119-length-11581-cov-3.812684_pt1 | contig 11581 bp, 13 predicted proteins | sample MGYA00153384_OFCX01 | MGnify analysis MGYA00153384
TTGAGCAGGTTTGGACAGGCGACAAAAGCGAAGCCTCTGGCAAGCGGCGGCCTGCAAGGTGCAGGAAGTTACGCGAAGCGAACGACCGTGGGGGCATCATTCCTCTCCCAAATACGCGGCTTGCACGGTTGCGTCCGCACGAATTTCAGCCGGCGTTCCAGTGGCAATCACCTGGCCGTTGACCATGACGGTCAGTTTGTCGGCCAGCGCAAACACAGCGTCCATGTCGTGCTCGACCAGCAAAACACCGTGGTCTTTTTTAATTGCCAGCAACAGCGCCACCATACGTTCAGCCTCCACCGCGCCCATGCCGGCCAGCGGTTCGTCCAGCAAAATCACTTTTGGCTCGGTTGCCAGAGTCATGGCGATTTCCAATTGGCGTTGTTCACCGTGGCTGATGGTTCCTGCGATGCTTTTAACCCGATTTTTTAAGCCAGATAGCTCGATGGCCTTTTCAATACGGGCGCGAGCAGCTATGAAATTAGAAGCGTTTGACAACCACTTGTGTGCTTGAGGGTCGCGTGACTGCGCAGCCAGATGCACGTTGTCCCATACCGTGAAGGGCAAAAAGATATTGGTCTTCTGGTAGCTGCGGCCCAAGCCCTGGCGCGAGATTTTCTCAGGCGTCCAACCAGTGATGTCTGTGTTGCCCAGCGCAACGCTCCCGGCAGTTGGCGGCAAGTCACCCGACAGCAGATTGGTCAGCGTTGATTTGCCTGCGCCGTTGGGGCCAATCACTGCGTGAATGTGGTTGCAGTAGAGGTCAATCGACACGTTGTCGACAGCAGCCAAACCACCGAACCGTTTTGAGAGGTTCTTCGCAGATAAAAGTAGTGCCCCGACGCTGGTCGCTTCGCGAACACGCAGTGTTGTGCTGCCCCTTTCATCACGCAAAGGGGCATGCCCGGCGAGGGGCGGCCCGTCTCCGCGCAGAACTTCACTCATTTGCAGTGCCTTTGCGCTTTAAAAACTTTTCAACCAATCCCAAAATGCCGCGTGGCGCAAACGTCACCAGCAGCACGATGAAAAGGCCCATCCACAACTGCCAGTGTTTGCCCAAATTCACGCTGCCGATCTGCGGCAAATCTTTAAACACGTGCAGCAAATATTCAAACGCAAACGCGCCCACCATCGCGCCCGCAAAGTTGCCCATACCGCCCAAAATCACCATCATGATGGCGTGCGCGCTCATGTGAAAACCCATCAGTTCGGGGTTGATGTAACCCGACTGCGCGCCCCACAAATAGCCAGCCAACCCCGCCAGTGCGCCGGCCACTGTGAACGCCGCCAGCTTGTAGCCAAATACGCCGTAGCCCATCGCGCGCATGCGGTGCTCGTTCACGCGGATGCCGCTCAGCGTGCGGCCAAACGGGCTGAACAGCAGCCGCCTTAAAAACCCATAGACCACCAGCAACGCGGCAAGGGTCACGTAATACATCGAGCGCTTGTTGTCCAGCTCAAAAGGTACCCAGCCCCACAGCGCAGCGCTGGGTTTGAAGTTGATGTAAACGCCGTCAGAGCCGCCAAGTGCCTTGTTGTCAAAAAACAGATAAAACACCATTTGCGCAAACGCCATGGTGACCATGATGAAGTAAATGCCGTGGGTGCGCACCACAAAAAAGCCGATGACCAAGGCAGCTGCGCCGGATGCCAAAACCGCCACGGGCAGTGTCCACCACAGGCTGACTGCTGCACCTTGCGGGGTTAAAAAAGCCAGTGCATAACCCGCCAGGCCAAAGTACGCCGCGTGGCCCAGCGACACCAGCCCCGTAACGCCTTGGAGCAAGTCAAGAGACATGGCAAAGATTGCCATGATCATCATGCGTGTGACCATTTCGGTGTAGAACGGCGTGCCGACAAAAGGGAATGCGAGCAGGGCGACCAAGCCCATGCCCAGCACCAGCTTGACGCTTGTCGGTAAGACTTCTAGGTTGGCTTGAATCATGAAATATCTTGCATGCAAGGCACAGCAATTTTTCGACGGGCCACCCCAATAAAAATTAGCCCCAACACAAGTTGAAAGGGGCAGCGTATCGCCGAAGGCACACGAAGTGACAAGCGTGGGGGCCAGTCAGTCATTGTTTGAAAAGCCCTTCAGGCTTGAACAACAACACAGCCGCCATCAGCATGTAAACCAGCATGCCTGCCATGGACGGCAGCAGCACCTTGCCAAAGGTATCTACCAAACCGACCAGTAGCGCTGCAATCAATGCGCCGCGCACCGAACCAATGCCGCCTATTACCACCACCACAAAGCACATGATGAGCACTTGCGAGCCCATGTTGGGGTACACGCTGGCAACGGGCGCAGCAATCATGCCCGCTACCGCCGCCAGGCCTACACCGAGAGCAAACACCGTTGCGTGAATCAGCTTGATGTTGATGCCCAGCGACTCTGCCATGTCGCGGTTGAACGCGCCTGCTCGAATTTTCATGCCCATGCGGGTTTTTGAAATCAGCAAATACAAGCCAATGGCCAGCGCAATACAAACGCCCGACATGAACAGGCGGTACACCGGGTAAGACAAATTTTCAGTCAGCGGAATCGACGCGCTGAGCAATGCGGGAATCGTCACGCCATGAACATCATCGCCCCAAACTATCGAGCGCAGCTCTTCAAAAATATAAATCAAGCCAAACGTCAGCAACACCTGGTCAAGGTGATCACGCTTGTAAAAGTGCCTGAACAGCAGCCATTCAAGCGCCAGGCCGAAAACAACCGCCATCACAGCGCCCACCACAATCGCCAACGTCAAGCTGCCGAACGCGGTGCTGAGCGACCAAGCCAGATAAGCACCCAACATATAAAAACTTCCATGCGCCAAATTCACTACGCCCATGATGCCGAAAATCAACGTCAACCCCGCAGCCAGCATGAACAGCAGTAAACCGTACTGCACGCTGTTGAGCAGCTGGATGAGAAAGGTGCCGAAATCCATGGCCAACGAATCAGGCTTGGCGTCGGGTAAAGAGAAGGGCTACACCCATCAGCGTAAACAAACCGCCACAAACACGGTTCACCCAACGCATCGGGCCGCTTTGGCGCAGCAACGGCGCGATGCGTGACACGCCCAAAACGCAAATGGTGAGCACGGTCATTTCAACTGCGACAAAGGTCAGAGCAAGAATAGCGAACTGTGGGGCAAAAGGCAGGGCCGGGTTCAGAAACTGCGGAAAAAAGGCCGCAAAAAACAACAAAGCTTTGGGGTTGCTTGCACCCACCCAAAAACCACGCAAGTAAATCGCACGGCTCGTATCGGTAACCGCGCCAGCATCAGCATCAGGGATCAGCAGCGTACCGTGACTGCGAAAAGTCTTGATGCCAAGCGCGATTAAATAGCTTGCTCCTAGCAGTTTGGCGATGGCAAAGGCCACATCAGATGCAGCCAGCAATGCGCCCAGGCCAAGCGCTGACAACACCATCACGCCCAGCACGGCCGTCACGCTGCCGCTGGCAGACAGCATCGCTTTGCGCGGGCCGTGGTTAATCGCGGTGGTGATGCACATCAGCATGGTGGGGCCGGGGGAAAGCACCAGCAGTGCGACGGCGGCCAGGTAGAGCAGGTAAGTGGTGAGGAACATAGGTAGGTTTGAGTATGTCGCAAAGACCAGCGCAAAAATAAATGAGAAAAACAGAAGGCAAAAAAAGGGGAGGCCTTCAAGCCTCCCTTATTCGCCTGTCAAAAGGTTTAGGCCATCTTGCAGCCAGTTCCGCTGTCAGCAAGCGCTTTTGCTGCCACACCAATCACCTTATTCTCTTTATTTTCCACACGGCGCACGTAAATGTCCTGAATCGGATTTTGAGACGGGCTCATGGTCCACCTGCCGCGTGGGCTGTCAATGGTGGCGCCTCGCATGGCTTTGTACAAAGCCGGCTTGCTGCTCAAGTCACCTTTGACCGCATTCGCGCCTTGCATTAAGAGCAAGCCGGTGTCGTAGCCCTGCACCGCATACACGTCGGGCTGGCTGCGGAAAGCTTTTGCGTATTCCAGGCGAAATTTCTGGTTACGCGGCGTGTCCAGCGAATCGCTGTAATGCATGGTCGTGATGATGCCTTCAGCCGCTGGGCCGGCAGCGTCCAGCACACCTTCAGTTAAAAAGCCAGAGCCGTACAACGGAATTTTGTCCTTCAGGCCCGCAGCCGCGTAGTCTCGAATAAACTTGGCCGCGCCTCCGCCTGCCCAAAAGCAAGCCACTGCATCGGGTTTTAAGGCGGCAATCTCGGTCAGCAAGGCTTGAAATTCAACCTGCGGGAACGGCAGGCCAAGCTCTTTGATGATGGTGCCGCCAGCAGCCAGATAGCCTTCTTTAAAACCTTCAAAGGCCTCATCGCCCGCGGCGTATTTCCAGGTGATCCACACGGCCTTTTTGTGGCCCTTGTCAACCATGACCTTACCAAGCGCCCGCGTGGGTTGTGAGTTGGCGAACGATGTGCGAAACACATTGGGCGCGCACAAGCCGCGAGTTGCCGCATGTACGCCCGCATTCGGAATCAAACTCAAAACGCCCGTATCGCGCGCCACTTTCTGAATGCCCATTTGCACGCCTGAATGCACGGTGCCCACAATGACATCCACCTTGTCGCGCTGTACCAGCTTGTTGGCGTTTTCAATGCCTTTTGACGGGTCTGATTCATCATCGACTTTGAAAAACTCAACTTCACGGCCGCCCAATTTGCCACCTTGCTCATTCAGCGCCATGCGAAAGCCGTTTTCAATAGCTACACCCAATTGCGCAAACGTGCCGGTATAGGGCAGCATCAAGCCCACTCGAACTTTGCCGGTTTGCGCACGAGCAAATTCTGGCAACAGCAATCCGGTTGATGCCGCACCAATAACGGCGGCACTGCGGGTAAGAAGTAGGCGGCGTGATGACATGAGGGTGCTCCAGGTAGAGAGGGTTCAAAACAAACAAATATGTGTAAATACTAACGCGGTGGCTTACGGGTGTGGCTAGTGTAAAACCCGGCCTGCTGCCTATGATGAATGCTTTTGTATTGCCAATGCCATCCTTGAAAGTCCAGCCCATGCACGCCGCCACGTTGAACCAGGCCCTTTACGGCCACTACCAATCGCTGACCCTGAAAATGCACGACCACGGCATTTTGGAAATCGTGATGGGCGCCGCGCAAAGCGACAACAAAAAGCTCTCAACGGCCGACCACAACATGCACCGTGAGCTGTCCACCATTCGGCAAGACATCGACAAAGACCCCGACACCCGCGTGGCGCTGATTCGCGGTGACGGCAAGGGCTTTTCAGCCGGGGGTGATTTGAGTCTGGTGGAAGCCATGACCAACGACTTCAACGTGCGCGCCCGGGTGTGGAAGGAAGCGCGCGAACTGGTCTACAACGTGATTAATTGCGGCAAACCCATCGTGTCGGCCATGCACGGGTCAGCAGTGGGCGCGGGGCTGGTGGCAGGCTTGCTGGCGGATATTTCCATCGCCTCAAAAACCGCCCTTATCATTGATGGCCACACCCGCCTGGGCGTAGCCGCTGGCGACCACGCCGCCATCGTTTGGCCGCTGCTGTGCGGCATGGCCAAGGCCAAATATTATTTGCTGCTGTGTGAAGCGGTGTCGGGCGAGGAGGCCGAGCGCATTGGGCTGGTGTCGCTCACGGTTGATGAACCCGATCTGCTGTTCAAAGCATTTGAAGTGGCCGAGCGCCTGGACAAGGGCTCACCCACAGCCATCCGCTGGACCAAATACGCGTTGAACAACTGGCTGCGCCTGGCGGGGCCGACGTTGATGCATCTCTGGCGCTGGAATTTATGGGCTTTTCAGGGCCTGACGTGCATGAGGGGATTGCGTCGCTGCGTGGGCGACGGGAGCCGCAGTTTTGAACGAAATAGTCCGATTTGATTAGCATTTAATGAGTCTCGACGTTATGTGCCAATAAATAAGGGTGCAAACAGCTACCCAATCGATAGCGATTAATGTTGCTCTACCGTCCTGAGCCACAAGCCCGCCAACTTAGTCTCCCCACAGCAAATGTCTGCAAGATGTTTTTGCGGCCGAGCGTTCTGTCTGAACTGATCGATCAGACGCTTTGGTGATGCTGGGTTCTATCTTGGTTCACTCGAACGTTTTGGATTAACCCGACGTCACAAAGCTGCGCCGCATTTTTGCCGCTTTCATTGCTTCACCTTTGCAGCCAGCGTTTGACGAGGGTCAACATTTGCAACACCCGACTGGACCATATTCCCCTAAATTTAGAACAAGGGCGCAAAGCCCGAGGACTCAGGGTTTTGGAGCAAGCTGTGGAACAACGTATCGGGCGCACTGCAGTACGGCTACGAATTCAGCAAAGGATTGTTTACCGGCCTTATAAGCCAGATAACCGACATCATCGACCTGATCAGCGACCCGGTGGCGGTAGCTCAAGGCCTGATAACGCTGGGCAAAGCTTTCTACGACGACCCCAAGGGCACGTTGGCCGCTTTAGCCGAACTGCTAGGCCAGGAAGCTGTAGACACCATCACCAAGGCCACCCAATGCGGCGCGTATGACTTGGGCAAGGTCATCGGCAGCTACGTTAGTCCGGCGGTGGCGCTCAAGCTGGCGGCAAAGCTCGGAAAATTTAGCGGCAAGATTGCAGACGCCGTAAAAGCCACCAAGCTCGACCTGGGTTGCGCCAGCTTTATAGCTGGCACCTCAATCCACACTCCGCAGGGCATGAGCGCTATCGAGCGCATTACCACCGGTGGTTTGGTTGAATCGCGCGACGAAACCAAGTGGCACGACAAGGCCCAGCAAGTTAGCAACACTTTTGGACGCACGGCGCCGGGCTACCGTCAACTGCAAACTGAGTTTGAAGTACTGAGTCTGACAGACGAACACCCTCTGTGGGTACAGGGCAAGGGCTGGACACAAGCCAAAAATGTGGTGCAAGACGATGTACTAGCCGCACTCAAAGGCGACGTGCTGGTACGCGCCAACACCGTGGTGGCCAAGCCGGTGCAGGTCTACAACTTCAGTGTGAGCAACACGCCGAATTACTTTGTGGGCGAGGCGGGTGTTTGGGCGCACAACGCGAAGTGCACTCTTACTAGGCCAAACGATATCAAGAACGAAAAATATGGCTTGCTAGACAGCGCCACCAAGGGATTCAAAGGCGAGCTTATGACCAGGGAGGCTATGGAGAAAGCGGGCTACACCATGGTTAAAGGGGTCGACAACAAAGCCGATGATGCTCTGGCGAAATGGAAGGGGCAAAATGGCATCGACGGCATTTATCAAAAAGACGGAAAGTGGGTTATCGTTGAATCCAAGGCGACTGGCGGTGTGAACCCTTCAGATCCGTCTGGATGTGTTGCAGGACTTTGTAATACTCAGGGAAGCGGTAGGCAGATGAGTCGGGACTGGATTACACAACGAATTGACAAAGACAGCTCATTAACTCCGGCACAAAAGCAGTCCATAAAAGGTGGGCTGGAAAACGGCAATACGCAACGGGTATACGCCCAAAGCGATGATGCCTCAGGCACTAAGTTCTTTACGATTAACGATAAGCTTGATAGCGACGGAAACAAAATTCCAACAGAAGCAGTAGTAGGGAATCTATGGAAATAGTGAATGTAAACGCCAACTGTCCAATGCGCGACCCCATGGGTGACGTTAGACGCTACGAATACTTAAGCTCATACTATCTTCGAACAGACGAAAAGTGGCAAAAAACGTTTGCTGATGAGTTTCTTTTATGGGACGAGCAACAGCGTATCGTCTTTGAATCCTCTACGGTAACAAATATCCAAAAAAACTTGGTACTCCTGTACTGCCTAGGTCATCCAATCGGTGAATTAATGGAGCGTTTGCAAAAGGACATACCATTCATAAGAGTGCGAACAACAGCGCGGCAACAGCGGTGGGCAAAACACACCGGCTTGCCGATCAACACTGGCATAGGTCATGTTTATGGTTACAACCGCAAAGAGGGTTTTGCTTATAGCGCGATAGCACTTTTGTTGATTGCCGATCAACCAGAATTGATTTCTCTATCGCAAGCAGTAGACACGTCGGGGGACTATCGCTCGTACGCATTTGAAATTTTGCTGAAGGCATTCATACCCCAATGGAAGCTGATCAAAAAATACCCAAGACAGGGATCAGTGAAATTTGATTTGATTTGGGCCGACCCTTTAGTCCGAGCACTGTCAGTAGCCCCCGACAAGCGCACCGATGCACTTGCCCAGTACATGAAAAGCTGGAACCGGTTGATGAAGCCTTGGGGCTGGAAGCCCACACGTGTATATTGCCCGCTAGATGCTGAAGGGATGCAAATAGATCACGCATGCAGTGGAGATTGGTTATTCGTTGATTTCGCTTTCGAGGCCGCCCTAGCCGTATGCGCCTACGACCTCGACGACAGCAGTTTCCGTGACCATCCCTACTACCCACGAGATTTGGTGGACTACTACCGCGCCAACATTCGCCACACGCGCGACGCTTGGCGCGCCCAAGGGGTTGGTGCAGACATCGAGATAGAACCGCCGCCATTACCCAAAAAGCTGGATCTGACCAAAAGCAAAAGCAAAGGCTTGGCGCGCTGGGTAGAACTTGTCAGCGATGGCGATAAGGACGCTACTGAGTCCGTGGTCGAGCAGGTGGGTAAATTGCGCAAAGTCAAAGATGTGGGCGAGCTCAGCTGCGCGCTGGCTGAAAATGACGCGGGGCTGTACGCCGACTTGAAGGACGACGACACCCTGATCAGCCAGATCGATACCTTGACAGAAAAACGCCAGCTTGAGTTCGAAGCACCCTTGGCGGTTGCCGGCGGCTATGCGGCAGGCGTCGGGCGCTGCGCAGGTGTTCTGCTTTCACTGGACCGATGGTTGCAGGGCAGGCCTTATCGACTTTTGGCTTTGGATACGCAAGACGACTCTTGGCAGGCGGTGCTGGTGGCCCGGGCGCACGGGGACGAGTTCGAGCAACTCAGCGCCGCGCTGGGTATCGCTCTGCTGGCTCCGCAGGACGCGTTTGACGTTTGACATCTGCGTGTTGGCTGGCCCGGCGCTGGCTGTGGCTATTTTGTGTATTCAATTCATGAAGGTGCAAGCATGTTCGGGTTCTTGAAAAGCAAAGCATCAGCCACACCGATTCAGCCCGCCCAGCCGCAGCCCGATGTGGACGGCTCGTTACTGGACACAACCGCTGAGCGTTTGACCCTGCGCGTCAAACATATTGACTTTTTGAGCGCGCTGCAAGCGCACGGCATACCCGCAGAGCAAATGCCAGTTACTGCGCCGCTGTGTGGTGAGTTGCTGGTGTCTTATGCATTTGATTTGCCGGACCAGTTTGTGATGGCAACGCCAGACATGCTGGCCGACGCTGGCGTGCAAACGCAGGATTTGATGGCGCTGGCGCAGCGCAATGCCAAAGGCAAGTTCAATGCACAGTTGGTAAAAACCGGACACGATGGCCTAATGGCGGTGCGTGCTGGTGGCGACATGGAGGCGGCCCTGCTGGTGTTCGATAGCTTTTGGGATGCGCACGTGCGCACCCATATGCAGGGCGACATCGTGGTGGCTGCGCCGCGCCGCGATGCGCTTTTTATTGCCGATACGGCGGTTGCGGGAGCGCTCGATGCGCTGCGCGAGCATGCTCAAGATGTGCTGACCAGTGTTGATGACAACCACGCGTTGTCTGCGCAACTGATGCGGCGTGTACCCGGTGGCTGGCAGCTGCTGGACCCCCACTGATCACCGCCCATTGACCGAACCGCAAGAGCGCTGCACAACCCAAGAGCACCCACCTGTATGAATTTAAGCTTCATTCTCGGAAATTTTCTAGGCCGTGCTCTGGTGAGTTACGTTCTGGTCTGGCTGGCGTGCTGGGTCATCAGCCGGTTCAACTGGCGAATGGCCTTTAAACGAAGCAGCCGCTGGTACAGCGTCTTGATCGTGCTGCTGCTGGCACTGCTGGGCATGGCCGTGCCATTTAGCCGGGGCACTTCGTGATGCGCGTGAACCGACGTGCGTTGCTGCTGGCAGCGGGCGTTGGCGTAGCGGCACAAACCGCGCTTGGCCAGACTGTACTCGGCCAAACCATTGCCGCACCAACCAAGGCGCTGCGTGAAATGCAGATCTACAAAGTACCCGAGCTGGCCTTGAGCATCTGGGTCGAAAACCAGCCACCATGGGAAACAGAGTTAACCAACGCAACGGGCCGCCCCAGCTTTGTGGTGCAAAGCCCCGACAACTACCACCCACCCACCGTGATGACCTACGTCAGCTGGCCCAGCGAGCGAACCAGCGACATCAACCAGGTGGCCCAAACCGCCGTTGCACGGGCCAGCCAGAACTTTGGCCTGAACGCAAGCCAGGCCAGAGGCGTCGTCAGGTTTCCAGCAGCGTACGGCGTGCTGAAAGGGGTGGAGGGCAGCTTCGTGGGTCAGGTCGAGGGCGTTGCCATGGACGTGCGTATATTTGTCGGCCATACGGCGGGGCGCTTCCCGGTGGCGCTGAGCCTGTACACGCTGGCAGGCAAGATCCATAACTTGTCTGAGGTGGTGCGGCGCAGCTGGGGCAGGCTGGCGTACTTGCCGTGATCGGCAAGCCGTCGGCATGAATTTGCCAAACCTGAGACAGGTTTTTACAACTGCCCTCAGGCTTGAGCTTCGACTGCGCGGCCGCATTAAAAATAATGCTCTAGACCAATGAATATAGGCGCAAGCAGCTACTTAATAAATAGCGCTGAATCCGCTTGTGCTCCCCCCGCGTCACGCGCATCTGCGCGTCACCCAGCAACAACAACTGCCTGGCCAGCCCCAGCTTTGCAACTGATGTGCGTCTGCGGCAGGAGTACTATTATTTGTCATGCCTGATAGCAAGATCGTTGACGATTCCAACCGCATTCCAGACAAACGTGGCAACGGTATTCTTCGGCGGGAGGTCTGGGTGGACGGTGGTGGCAAAGTGACCCGGCACAACCTGGCGTACATCAATGCATTGATCCATAGCGGCGATAACGGGCGGGTGGTGGGTTATGACAATGCGTATGGATATCACCATCGGCATTACTTTGGTGTGGTGACGCCCATGGCGTTTGTAAATTTTGACGACATGGAAGAGCAGTTTCAAGCTGACTGGCTTGCTTTAAAGGAAATTAAAAGGAAACCGAAATGAAAAAAATCGCCATTATTGTTGCAGACGAAAACGAATTCTTTGCGCGGGGCAAGCGCCTGGCCGGTTTGGCAGATATGGGCAAGCCCATCCCGGCCGAATCGGTGATCAGTTTTGGTGATCCGGCTGATCTTTTGAAAATGCTGACACCCGCCCGTCTGGCGCTTATGAGCGCGGTCAAAGCGCAGCCAGACTCCATCACAGCCATTGCATAGCGCCTGCACCGTGACCGCAGCGCAGTAAAACGCGACTATGGACTTGCCCCGATTTGACGGACACCTTATCGTTAAGTCAAGAAGGGGTCCAGATGAGTTACAACCGCAACCCCAAACCGCCATACTCGCCGCAGTTTCGCCAGCAGATGGTCGAACTGGTTGCCGCAGGCAGAAAGCCCAGCGATCTGGCCAAAGAATTTGGCTGTCATGAAACCAGCATCCTGAGCTGGGTTCGGCGAGCC
>ENA-OFCX01001120-OFCX01001120.1-metagenomes-genome-assembly--contig:-NODE-1120-length-11580-cov-2.686334_pt1 | contig 11580 bp, 10 predicted proteins | sample MGYA00153384_OFCX01 | MGnify analysis MGYA00153384
GGCTGATCATGAGAGAGAAAATCAAGCTTGAATCAACCGCCGGCACTGGTCACTTTTATACGACTACCAAAAACAAGAAAACCATGCCCGAAAAAATGGAGATCATGAAATTTGATCCCAAGGCGCGAAAGCATGTAGCGTACAAAGAAACCAAGCTGAAGTAACCGTCGACTGTGAAATGATTCCGTCCTGAGCGAAAGCTGCGGAGAGGTTCAAAAAACAAAGCCCGCAATTGCGGGCTTTGTTTTTGTTCGCGTTGGAAAACGCTACGCGTAACTTCTCAGTTGGCGCGAGAACTGTTGCAACTGGGCGATGCCGGTGGCTTCTGCCCGTCGGCACCAATCTTCCAGCTTGGCAACCAGTTCCTCTTTGGAGAGTGTGGAGCGCTCCCAAAGTTTGGCCAAATCCTGGCGGAACGAATAAACGGTGTCCAATACTGAACTGTGTTGTAACGTTTCGTTCAGCGTGGCACGTTGTTCCGGTGTAAGTTGATCCGCCTCGATCTTGAGCCACTGCCTGAAATGCTTTACCGCTTTGCCTTCGCGCAAACTCGTCAGCGCCGGGGCAACCCCGTCTGCACGGAGACGGCTGATTTCCGCGGCACACGTCGATTTCAACGTGCGTGTGTATTTCGTGACGATTTCGTAACGGTGCGCGATAACTGCCTGCAAAGTGTCGGCATCACAGACCATTTTGTCCGCGTTAAAACGCGGGCGCGGCGCAACTTTCTTAATCGTCGCCAGCCCCAGAAAAGACAGGATATTGATGTAAAGCCAACCCAAATCAAATTCATACCAGCGCATTGAAAAGCGCGCTGACGTTGGAAATGCGTGATGGTTATTGTGTAGCTCTTCCCCGCCTATCCAAAATGCAATCGGCGTTATATTTGTACTGGTGTCGTTGACGGTGTAATGACGGTACCCCCAATAGTGACCCACGCCATTGATGATGCCGGCTGCGTGAAACGGAATCCAGATCATCTGCGCGGCCCAAATCGCGCCGCCAACAGGCCCGAATAAAATCAGGTTGGTGACAAGCATCAGTCCCACGCCTTGCCAACTAAAGGCCGCGTATACGTTTCGCTCCATCCAGTCATCTGGGGTGCCGTAACCATATTTTTCCATGGTCTCAGGCTTCCGCGATTCAACCCGATATAGCTCCGCTCCCTGTGTAACGACTTTCTTGATGCCATAGACCTGCGGGCTGTGCGGGTCTTCCACCGTCTCGCATTTTGCGTGGTGCTTGCGGTGAATGGACACCCATTCCTTGGTTACCTGCCCCGTGGTCAGCCAAAGCCAGAAGCGAAAAAAATGACTTGGAATTGCGTGCAGATCCAACCCGCGATGCGCCTGCGCGCGATGCAGGTAGATGGTGACCGCTGCAATCGTTACGTGCGTCAACGCGAGTGTGACAACGATGTAACCCCACCAAGGCAAATTGACCAAGCCTGTCGCAAAAAAATCAGGGATATTCAACGGGTTGTACTCCAGAAAAATGGATTTAAATGATAATGGGGGCAGTTTACGCGGAAACGAGTTTTATCACTGTGAAAAGCGCAAGTTATTGATTAAATATTGTTAAGTTTACGATTTGTTGTGTCGCTTGATCCGGTTGGCAATGCATCTGTCGGATACGCGGCCGACAAGCGTATTTCCCTCTGTGGGTAGGGAATGTCGATGCCTTCTTTGCGATATGCAAACAATACATTGAGCAAAATACCCGAGCGTAGTGGTGCTTGGCCCTCCTCCGCATCACGAATCCATGTCGTCAACTCAAGTTCTATACCGTTGTCGCCAAGGCTTTTGATCAAAACCGACGGTTCGGGTTCTGCCAGTACTCGCGTTTGCTCGACACCCGCTTGCCGCAGCAGTGACATCGCCTTCTCGGTATCACTTTGGTACGAGATGCTCACCGACGTTTTCACCGCCACCACGCTATCAGTGTATGAATGGTTCAACACCATGTTGCCGATAATCGTGTCGTTTGGAATGATGGCTTCGGTGCCATCCAGCCCGCGCACAACGGTGTAGCGCGCTCTGATATCTGAAACCACGCCGTGTCGTTCGTTGATCGTCACCAAATCGCCCGGTCGAATGGAGCGATCAAGCAAGATCACGAAACCACTTACATAATTGCTGGCGATTTTTTGCAGGCCAAGTCCCAGACCAACGCCAAGTGCGCCGCCGAACACTGATAGCGCGGTGATATCAATGCCCAACAGCGGCAATGCAATCAGTATCGCGATTACAAACGCCAACGCACGAACGAGCTTGCCTGCGAATACACGCATGCTCATATCGAGGCTTTTTGCCAGCATCACCCGGTTTTCGATCAGGACAGACACAGTCAACGTGATGAACAAGGTGAGAAGCAGGGACAGCAAACCGTGGATCACCGAGAGCAAGGTAATTTTTTTCCCGCCGACTATAAAGCGAATGTCGTCCAGCGCCGCACTTATCTCTGGGAGAAGGCCAGTGAGATATAAAGCGGCGACGCCCCAAATGGAGAAAGCAATGGCCCGCTCTGACGCTTTTAACACTGGGCTCACTGGAAAAAGGTGCCGCAGAAGATATACCGTCAACCGAATTAATGCGAACGACGCGACTAACAGGATTGCGACACTCAAAATTGGCACCGGCTGCCACTTTGCGAGGGCAACTTTGCATAGCCAAATGAGCACCAGCGCAAACATGGGCAACAAAATGCGTTGCGCACTACCAGCACTAATTTTCAAGGCGCCCGGCACAAATTGCTCAGGGATGCGCCCGCGCACAAGACGCGCCAGCAACCATGCCAATCCAAAACTCGCTGCCGTGGCGCCCAACTGAAGCCAGCCGGGTGGGGTCCCGAGTTGATTGATCAACGCATCGAAATTTTGCGAAAAATTTTGCACGGTTACAAAGACTACTGCCGACGCTGAGCCTGGAACTTTATTTCGTCCGTTCCATGACGGCCGCAAAAAAGCCGTCAGTCGCGTGCTGTTGTGGCGTCAAACGGAAATACGTACCTTGATTCTTGACAGGGATCTTCAAACGTTCAAAGATTTTATTCACATCTACGAGTTTGAACTGGGGATTCTTGGCTAGAAACGCTTCCGCGATCATTTCGTTTTCTTCAGTAAGGAAACTGCAAGTCGCGTACACCAGTCGACCGCCGACTTTGACTAGTCTCGACGCTGATTGCAAGATAGACGCCTGTTTTATGTTCAGTTCGGCAAGCGCTTGCTCGGACTGGCGATATTTCAGGTCAGGGTTGCGGCGCAATGTACCCAAACCGGTGCAGGGCGCGTCTACTAGCACGCGGTCGATCTTGCCGGCCAGACGTTTAATCTTGGTATCGTTTTCGGAGTCAATTTTCTGAGGCATCACATTAGACAGGCCGGAGCGCTTCAACCTTGGGCTCAGGTTCGTGAGTCGCTTTTCAGACACGTCCATCGCGTAGACCCGTCCAGTGGAGCCCATCATCGCGGCAAGCAACAGCGATTTTCCACCAGCTCCGGCACAAAAATCGACCACCATTTCGCTTCGCTTGGGCTCCATCAGCATGCCAAGTAGCTGACTGCCCTCGTCCTGCACTTCGATGAAACCTTCCAGGAACGCAGGGTGCTTTGCCAGGGCAACTTTGGTTTCCAGGCGGATGCCGATCGGAGACCAAGGCGTCGCTGCGCAAACGATGCCATCCCGCTGCAGAAGCTTCATGACAGCATCGCGCTTGGCTTTTGCGGTGTTGACACGCAGATCCAGTGGTGCCGGATTCATCATGCTGCGACCCAGCGCCAGAATATCGTTGTCACTCATGCTGGTTTTGAGATGTGCCACGACCCAGTCGGGCAATTCCGCTTCGATGCCCAAAGAGGTCTTTTTGGGGACAAAAGATTTGCTGTCAGCGAGCCACGTTACCTCCGCTTTTTTCAATACATTGGTTAACTCACGCGAACTCATGCCCTGATAGCGGGTAAGGGCTAGCAAAGCCATCTTGCGCGGCACGCCGTCGGTGGCGATCGCCTCGATCGCGCGGCGGTGTCGCAGAACCGCGTAAACCGTCTCCGCAATGATGGCGCGGTCTCGCACGCCGAGCTTGGCGTGTTCCTTGAAAAATCGCTTGAGCTGAACGTCGGCTGGCGAATTTAGTGGCAACACGATGGTCAGCGCTTCGACGAGCGTGTTGAATTGGGCAGGCGTAAATGACATCGGGAAAGGTTGGCGCCCAGAAAGGCGCCCTCAAAGATGCTTCAACCCGACATTATGGCGTAGAGGTGATGGTTGTCGCAATCAATTCCGCTGGGAAGCGACCCATAAAGAACTTAAGCTTGATCGGCAGATAGTGATGTTTGGGCGAAACCCACACCTCATAACCATCGCTGGGGTCACTGATTTCCCGGGCCAGATGTACCGTTTCAACGACGCCGAAACGCGTTGCCACGGGCGACTCGCCGACCTTTTTAAAGGTATAGCGATTGATTCCACGGCCATTGGTCACGAATATCGTCACCCGATCTTCGGGGGATTTAAGTTTTGGTGCTTCAATGGCCAATTGAAACAAGAAACTCTGGGTATCTTGCAAGTTTGTTGGCATCGCGACTTGCCGGGATTCACCACCGCGCGAAAGCTTTACTTCATTGGTGGCGCGTTGAAACTCAGCCGTTTCAGGCGCCCGGTCGCCGCGGCGGATACTGAACAGCGTCGGCGCAATTCCCGCCGTGGTCACGGTTCCGATGCTTTGTTGCGTAAGTGTTCCGGCAAACATTTCGGCAAAAAACCCCGACGCCTGAATGGTACTTTCAAATGTGTACTTCTCAGCATCTCGCGTCCAGGTGTATCGAGCTACGCCGTCGGCAATGCTACTTGTGGCGCTGTATGCAATCGATACTCGGCTGGGCAATTCGACGGCGGTGGCCGGATCCGGCGTCTGGACGGTCTGGCGGACCGGCAGCGGCTTTTCGACGGTGTCAGGTGGTGACGGTGGTGCTACACCTGCATCGGCGAGTCCGGACTTTGCTTGGTCGGATACTTTTGCCGCTGCGGCGTCTGTTTCGATGGCCGCACTTGTCGGATCGCCCTCGACGGTTGGTGACGGCCGTTCCACCGCGATGGCATTTTCGGGTGCGGCGAATGTCGCCTCCGATCTGGGAGTCGATGATTTTCGAGGCGCGCTGCGAGGCACGAAATTCGGCGCGCGTTGAAGGGGCAGCGGTTTTAACTTGAGGGGGTTCTCAACCGGATCCGCTTCCGATATTGGAGTCAGTACGGCATCGAATTGCGAAGCCGTGCGCTCCTGCCCGGTGTGCAACCAGACCGGTGTGCCAACAGTGGCAAGTGCGTGCAGCAAAAGCGACATCGCTAGCATTGCCAATAGCGCCCGGTTTGCGCGTATCCTTGGCATCACAGGACCAAGCTGCGTCTCGGTGGCGACCATCTGCTCTCGCGTCGATCCGAGAAGGCGGCCCGCAAGCTGCGAGTGGCGTCTGGCAAATTCGAAAAGGTCACGAAGTTTATACATCGGGACGAAACCCTGTGCAGCAATTGCATGATGCGACTATTCCTTCGGTACGAGGAGAAACTGATCTTCGGAACCGAGAGAAACGCCTATTCCACGAATCTCGACGACATCGTTTGGCGTGAACGCGATCCGCCCCGCTGTGAGCCATGTCAGCGCCTGCGGATAAATACGGTGCTCGATCGCTAGCACGCGTTGGGCGAGCGCCGCTTCATCGTCGCCCCGCATGACCGGCACGGCGGCTTGGACAATGATTGGGCCATGATCAAGGTCTGGCGTCACAAAATGTACAGTCGCACCGTGAATTTTTACCCCCGCAGCCAATGCCTGCCGATGGGTGTGCAAGCCAGGGAAAGCAGGCAGAAGCGAAGGGTGAATATTGACAATGCGTCTCGGGTAGCGATTGACAAATGCCGGGGTGAGTACGCGCATGAAGCCCGCCAGCACGATGTAATCGGGTGCCAATTGGTCAATTGTGGCACCGAGTGCCGCGTCGAAGGCCTCCCGAGAGCGGTACGCCTTGTGATCGACAACGCGAGTCGCGATGCCATGTCGCGTAGCGGATTTCAGTCCCAAAGCGTCGGGCCGGTTGCTGATGACCGCCTTGATATTCAGGCGCAAGCCTGCGTCCAAGATGGCTTCCATGTTCGAGCCGCGACCGGAAATCAGTATGACAATGGATTGCATGATGAGCGTTACGCCAGGAAATGCGAATGACAAACCCCAGCACTGGTGCGCTTTCACGGGCATTTTTGCTCCAAATGCCGCGCCAATGCTAGGGTTTGTCAGGATTTAAACAACGATTGTCTGCGCCTCACCACCCGCACGTCTGCGAATCTCACCGATGGCAAAGACGCTTTCTCCGGACGCCTGCAAATACGCCACCGCCGTCGCCGCATTTTCTTTCGCAACGATCACGACCATGCCTATCCCGCAATTGAATGTGCGCGCCATTTCAACGTCGTCGACCTTGCCCAGTTGTTGCAGCCACGCAAATATGGACGGTGCGACCCACAATTTTCGGTCGATGACGGCGGTGACGGCATCGGGCAAAACGCGAGGAATATTCTCAGTCAATCCGCCACCCGTAATATGCGCCATGCCTTTCACCATTGTAGGATGAGCGCTCATCAGCGCCAGCAGTGTTTTGACATAAATGCGCGTGGGGGCCAACAAATCGAGCGCGAGTTGTTTATTGGTTTCGGCAAGCAAGTCGATGCCGGAATGTTCAATGATTTTGCGGATCAGCGAATATCCATTGGAGTGGGCACCGCTTGAGGCAAGTCCGAGTACGACGTCACCGGGCACAATGTTCCGGCCGGTGACGATATTCTCTTTCTCAATCAATCCCACCGCAAATCCAGCCAGATCGTATTCACCTTCTGGATACATCGACGGCATTTCGGCCGTTTCGCCGCCAATCAGCGCACAGCCGGCAAGTTCACAGCCGTAAGCAATGCCTTTGATTACATCGGTTGCGACAGCGACATCCAACTTGCCGCAGGCAAAATAATCCAGAAAGAAAATCGGTTCTGCACCCTGAACCAAAATATCGTTCACGCTCATCGCCACTAAATCCTGGCCGACTGTGTCGTGCTTATTTAAATGAAACGCAAGCTTCAATTTGGTACCGACGCCATCCGTGCCAGAAACCATCACTGGGTTCTTGAATTTTTTCGATACCTCTACCAGTGCACCAAAGCCGCCGATACCGCCCAAAACTTCTGCGCGCATCGTACGCCGGGCGAACGGCTTGATGTTTTCGACGAGCTGGTCACCTGCGTCGATATTGACACCGGCCGATTTATAAGTTAAGGGAAATATTGAATTTGTCATGGCCAAAACGCTTCAAGCACCATGTAGGCGAGCAGCGGATACAAGTTGGTGTGTGGGGAACCGAACGTTTGAATTTTACTGCAATTGCCCACGAGACACTTAAAGTTGCTGCGGTAATTACCGTCAGAAATCGGTACCTTTTAACAATTTGATCGCCTCTTCCGTGCTGCGACGCAAACGGTTAAACGCCACGCCCAATACGCCGATCTCATCGCGGGATTTAGGGGTGAACTCTGGAATCGAAAAATTACCGATCGAAACGGCGTCAGCCTGGCGCGCCATTTCCGCAACGGGTCGAACGATCATCCTGTCGAGCATTAAATTGAGGACAACAAATACCGCGAGGAAAACTGCGCCTATCGAGCTCATCAGTGTTATTAACGCCAGATTGACGTTTACTAGGATTGGCGCAAGATCGATATTGGCCAGCCGAATTCTGGAAGCACCGGTGTCGGCAACGCGGAATGTACGGGCGACTGCCAAACGCCGCTCGCCGGTGGGCGTCTCGATTACGTCGGCGATTTGGCCTTTCGTTGTGGATTTCAATCGCTGTGCCACCTGTGCTTCAAATCCGCGCAGATTTTCATCCGGGGAGAACTCGTGAATCTTCATTTCCACCAGACGCGACCCAAGTCCGGAGGCGATACGCGAATCGAGGTTGGCGAAGCCCGCCGCGTCGAGCACCAGCAGTGCCGCTCGCTGCGCATCATCAATGGCTTGGTGCGCCAGATAACGCTGAGCGATAATGCCGACCGCCGCAAAGCCGGCCAAAAATACGACGAGCAACATCAGGTTGAATTTTAGTCTCAGGCCCATCGTGGCCATCCTTCGAACAATTAAAAGATTTGGTCGTGCCGCAATGCCAGCAGCCGGCGCCAAGCGCGGCGGAAGCTAGATCTGCGCCCCTAAGGCCACGCCACTGTCGCGAATATTGGCAAAAAAAGTATCCCGTTCGTCGGATGAGCGCAAATGCCCAGCCAGACGTTCAAAAAAATCGCGCGAATTCTCGGAGGCTCTTGCATAGCGCTTTACGAGAACGTTTGCAATCGGACCAATAATGGGGGCGAGCGCCGCCTCGCCACGCGTCATGAGCTCAGGCGTGATTGGTGTCGCAGGTCTGCCACCGGTGTTGACCTGTGGCGTGCGCGCGGACGCCGTTTGAACTTGCGGCACAAGGCGCAAATCTTTAAGGATCCGTTTTGCACTTTTGAGGAAAAGCTCACGTTTATTCAGGTCATCAATGTGTTGTGCGACGACGCGCAACGTTTCGTTGATATCCGAGGTGGTGCGACTGGCCCGCTTGACAGTCGTAATCGAATAGGGGCCGAGATAGGGCAGCAGTACCCGCGTAAGCTCGGCGAGAATGGCGGGATCAATCTCACTCGCGCTTGATCGCACACCATCGCTCCCGTTCAAAGCGTCATTGTTCATCTTCAGCATTATTGTTGTTATGAAATTCACGACGACCAATTTTTGCCACTTCGGCGGTGTGGTCATACGCGACCCTTAATGGCTTGAGTCTAACCCAACGATAGTGTTGCTTCTATTGCAAACCGCACATTCTCGCGGGTGGACGATGTTAAATTTTGTGACAGCCTGACGTGAGCGCGGGAGGAAGTACCGTTACGCAGGCCCAACGCCATCTGCGCCGCCCGGCACGTTTTTCACCGGAAAACTTGCCAGATCCAATCCCTTGGCGAAATCGAGCATGCGTTGGATGGAACGCTTGGCACGACGGCTAATGTCGGCGTCGATGCGGACCTCATTCTTTCCGGTAGTCAAAACTTCGGCCAAATTCGCCAGGCCATTCATTGCCATCCATGGGCAGTGCGCGCAACTCTTACAGCTCGCAGAATTGCCTGCCGTGGGGGCCTCAATGAAAATTTTTCCTGGCGCCGCCGCTTTCATTTTGTGAAATATCCCACCATCGGTAGCGACGATGAACTCAGTGGCATTTAACGTTTGGGCTGCGCGAATGATCTGCGTGGTCGAGCCGACAACATCGGCAAGCTTGATCACTGCCTCGGGCGACTCGGGGTGAACGAGTACCTTGGCGCCGGGATGTTTTTTCTTCAATTCAGCGAGCTCAAATGCTTTGAACTCGTCGTGGACGATACATGAGGCCTGCCAAAGAAGCATGTCAGCGCCGGTTTCGCGTTGAATGTAGGCACCCAGGTGGCGGTCTGGTGCCCAGATTATTTTTTCACCCTTCGCGTGAAGGTGCTCGACGATTTTGAGTCCGATGCTGGAGGTCACCATCCAATCGGCGCGCGCTTTGACTTCGGCGCTGGTGTTCGCATAGACGACGACAGTCCGGTCGGGATGCTCGTCACAGAATTTTGCAAATTCGTCCGGCGGGCAGCCGAGGTCGAGCGAGCATTCGGCTTCCAGCTCTGGCATCAGTACACGTTTTTCAGGATTGAGTATTTTGGCCGTCTCTCCCATGAACCTGACGCCACAGACCACGACAGTTTGCGCCGGATGGTCACGGCCAAATCGCGCCATTTCCAATGAATCAGACACGCAGCCGCCGGTTTCCTCGGCCAAATCTTGTAAGTCTGGGTGCACGTAATAGTGCGCAACCAGTACCGCGTTTTGCTCCGTGAGCAGTGCTTTAATGCGGCTCTTTAGTTCAATTCGTTCGGTTGCGGTTGGCTCGGCGAGCACTTTTGCCCAAGCAGCACCCGGCGTAATCTGCATATATTTTGCGCGCTGCTTCGGTAAGTCAAAGTCAATCTTGATTGGGGCGAGTAGGGTCATGGTTTAGGTCACGGTGTTGAAACGTTGGTATTTGTCGGCCTTCCAGGCGCCACTCAGTAGCACATCGCGCAGTGTGATCACGGCATCCCAGCAATCGACAAACCGCATATATAAAGGCGTAAAGCCGAAGCGCATTAAATCGGGCCGCCGAAAATCGCCGACGACGCCCCGATCAATTAGCGCCTGCATGATCGCATACGCATTGTCATGCGCAAACGAAAGCTGGCTTCCACGTTCCTCCGGGTCAGTCGGCGTGACACACGTTAATCCCACATCGATGCACTCCTGATTGACGACGGCGCGGAATAGTTCCGAAAGCGCTATAGATTTTTTTCGGATAGCGTCCATCGTTGTACCCTCAAAGGTATCGATCCCGCATTCCAACGCGGCCAAGGCGATCACTGAAGGCGTTCCGCATTGCAATCGTCCAATCCCCTTTGCCGGGGTATATATCGGCTCAAACAAGAAGGGTGTCTGATGTCCGAACCAGCCGGACAAAGGCGTGGCGAAGTCTGCTTGCAACTTTTGAGCGACGTACAGGAATGCCGGCGCGCCTGGACCACCATTAAGGTATTTGTAACCACAGCCCACCGCCAATTCACTGCCGTCCTTTAGCAATTCGATGGGGATCGCGCCAGCGCTATGGCTGAGATCCCACACGATTCGCGTTCCTGCCCGTCTTGCGGAAGCGTTCAGCTTTGCCATGTTATGCAACCTGCCGGAGCGGTAATCGACCTGCGTAATAAGCGCGACGGCAACATCGGCGTCGAAAACATCGTCAATTTCCGCGGCCTCGACCAGTTTCAAGGTGTACTTTCCGTCGAGCATCGCATTGACGCCCTCTGCGATATAAAGATCCGTCGGGAAATTGCCGCGTTCAGAAAGAATTACGCGACGGTCCTTCACGTCTGGCATTGCCAGCGCGCCCGCTAGCAATTTAAAAATATTCACAGATGTGGAATCGGTGGCGATGACCTCGGTTTCGTTGGCACCCAGCAGCCTTGAAAGCTTGGCACCAACGCGCTGCGGCAAAGTGATCCAGCCATGCGTATTCCACGAGCCAATCAGGTAATTTCCCCATTCCTCCCGTACCACCTCGGTAATTCTCGCCGTTGTTCTCGCCGGCAGCGCCCCTAACGAATTGCCGTCGAGATATATCGTGCCCTCGGGCAGGCAAAAACGCGCGCGGTAGTGCCGCAAGGGATCCTGCGCGTCAAGCGCCTCACATGTCTTGCGGTTGAGCGGGGTTATTTCGCTTGCTTCCATATACGTATTATCGCAGAGGCTCGATTATGATTGGCGCATGAGTGTCAAAGACGAGCGCCGCCATTTAGATATACCTTCGCCTTGGGTGGTTCGGTTTGCATCACTGGTTACCGAGGGCGGTCGTGTATTGGATGTCGCGTGTGGTGCAGGACGTCATTCGCGTTTCTTTGCCTCAATCGGGCACGATGTCGATGCGTTGGACCGCGATATAAGTGAATTCGT
>ENA-OFCX01001121-OFCX01001121.1-metagenomes-genome-assembly--contig:-NODE-1121-length-11578-cov-3.996529_pt1 | contig 11578 bp, 10 predicted proteins | sample MGYA00153384_OFCX01 | MGnify analysis MGYA00153384
GCCCGCCCAGGAGCGTCAACGCCAGCGATTCACCCAGAATGAGCGATGCCACAAATCCCGGTCCGAAGCCAAGCGCTTTGAGCGTTGCGTACTCACTGGTTCGTTCGCGTGCGGTCATGGCCATCGTGTTTGCCACCACCGCCAGAATGATCAGGATGACGACAAAACTCACCACGCGAATCGCCGCCACAATGGCCTCCGACTGCGCGACGAAGCCGAGCTGAAATGCCTTCTCGGTTTCAGTCAAAGTCTCAGCAGTCGAGTTCTTGAATTCAGCGTCGATCTTTTGACTCATGTCCGCGGCACTTTGCGGGTCTTTGATGCTTACAACAAACACGCCCGCGCGATCTGCGGAACGGGGCTGGGAAACCTTTACCCGCTCGTTCAAAAAATCCCAATGAAAGAAAAACTGCCGCGTCACCGTCCCCTCTTCGCGTCCATCGTAAATGCCGCGCACAGTGAACTCCCAATTGCCTGGATAGATTGTGCCCTTCAGCGGAATCGTATCTCCGATTTTCAGGTTGTATTGATCGGCGAGCACGCGACCGATCAGGCAGCCGGTGCGATCTTTCATCATCGCGTCCATCTGCTCCGCCGGCAAGATGTATTCGGGGTAGAGCTGAAAATGCGTCGGCAACGTCACCGCAAATTGTGGAAAGAAATTCTTCGGATCCTGATAAATGCCGCCAAACCAGTTGCTCGTGCTGATCTGCGTGACGCCGTCGACCGCGCGGACGCGATCCTTGTAATACGTCGGCATTGTGAACGTCAGCGAAATCGCGTTCCTTGTAATCAGGCGATTGGCCGCCGCCGCATCCGACCCCGCGTACCAGGCATCGACAACGGTACGTAGCAAGCCAAACGCCACCACCGCTACGATCAGCCCGACCACAGTGAGCAGGCTGCGCAGGCGCGCACGGAAAATGTTTTTGATGATGAGTTGAAAAATCATCACGGGTGCCTTCTGGCTTGAGGGGACAGACGCGGTGTCTCTGAAATCGCGTTCACCCCGTCACCAACTCCGTCCCCAACAACTCACCCTTTTCCAGATGCGTCACGTGCGTCGCCGACTTCACTGCGCCCGGATCATGTGTCACCATGATGATGGTTTTGCCCATTTCTTTATTCAATTGTTTGAGCAGGCCGAGCACTTCTTCCGCACTCTTTTTGTCGAGGTCACCCGTGGGTTCGTCGGCAACGATGAGCGTTGGGTCGGTGATGAACGCCCGCGCAATGGCCACTCGTTGTTGCTGTCCACCTGACAATTCGTTCGGATAGTGATCCATGCGATCTGACAGACCGACGAGCGTTAGTGCGAGTTCAACGCGCTCCTTGCGGTCACTGCGCGACAAGTCGGTCAGCATCAGCGGCAGTTCGACATTGCCAAACGCGGTCAACACCGGCATCAGGTTGTAGAACTGAAAAATGAATCCCACATTCGCTGCCCGCCAGTCAGCCAGCTCGGACTCCGACAATTCGGCGATGTTCAGGCCACCCACCAAAAGCTCGCCGCCGCTCGGTTTATCAATGCCCGCAATCAAATTGAGCAGCGTTGATTTACCCGAACCCGACGGCCCCATCAGAGCGATGAAATCCCCATCGGGAATATCCAGTGTGATGTCGGTTAACACGGGGACATCCTGATCGCCACGCGTGTAGTGCTTCGACAGATTTTTGATCTGGACCAGCGGGCGCTTGACGCTGTTCTTTGCGTCCGTCATTTCTTCGTGGCCTGAACGACGGCAGCACCGTCGCGCAATTCGGCGCCGGGTTTGAGCACGACACGATCCCCCGTTTTCAGTCCAGAGATTTCAAACGCATCGCTCAGATCGCGGCCCTTTGTCACCGGCGTGAGCTTTGCAACTTTTCCGTCAAACACGAATACCACCGATTTGCCATCGCGCTCAACCACCGCTTCTTTGCGCACCGAGGTGACGACCTTGCGATCCGCCTCCGTTGGTTTTTGTTTGAAGAATGCGACTTTCGCGCTCATGTCAGGCAGCACGCGCGGGTCACGCTCGACGAAGGCGACTTTGACCAAAACTGTCGCTTTTGCCCGGTCGACCGTAGGTACGATGCGCGACACTTCACCGAGCAAACGCAGATCGGGAAAAGCGTCCAGCGTGACTTCAGACGGCGCACCGACGACCACCTTCGAGATACTTGACTCGGCGACGTCCGCCTCGACTTCCAGCGTGCTCATATCGGCCATTGTTACCACTGCGCCAATCGATCCGGCGGCAGACGAAAACGGTGTGATGATGTCGCCGACGTTCGCGTTTTTGGTGAGGATGACGCCATCAAACGGTGCGCGAATCACGGTTTGTTCGACCGACACCGATGCAGATCGCGTCTGCGCTTCCGCCACCCCAATCGCCGCCTTCAAACTCGACATCGTCGCTTTGGCCTTATCCAGCCGTGCTTTCGCGGTGTCCAGAGATGCGGCAGATACAAAGTTTTTCTGGAACAAATCCTGTGTACGGCGATAGTTCGCTTCGGCTTCAGTGAGCTCAGCCCCGCCCTGAAGCAGATTCGCCTGCGCAGCGTTGGTGCCCGCCCGCGCCTGATCGCGCGCTGCGTTTACGTCGAGTGCCTCCAGCCTTGCGAGCACCTGTCCGGCCTTGACAACACTGCCTTCCTGCACGCCCAGATATTCGAGGCGACCGGTGGCTTTGGTCGACACCGCAGCCTTGCGCGCCGCAACCACGCGGCCCGTTGCATTGAGGAGCGTGAAGCCTTGCGTGGGATACGCCGTGGTAACCGTGCCCAGCTCTACTTTGATCGGTGCATTGGCACGGCGTACGACAAGCGCGGCGACAGCCCCGACAACGAGCACCCCAATCACACCCCATTTGATCCATTTGCGCCGTCGTCGCGCTGCGAGTTGTGCGCTTGCGGGGGCACCTTTGTTCAGACTGAGTTTGGATAAATCAACTTGCGCCACTCGGGTCTCACTGCATTCTTCGACACCTTCTCATTGTCGACGATTTTGGAAGCCCCTCGTCTTGGCGCGAATGCAGCGCTGCCTGTACAGGATTTGTCGAACGATTCTGTCGCACACCGTTCGCTGGACACGATGTCGGTGTCGTGGCTCATCCCATGTGCGGGGGGGCGTATTCCGTGAACTACGGCATCAGCGTCCGGCCGCCATTTTCGATGGAACGGCTGCGCAAAGTAGGTGAGGATTTGGTCTACCGCTGCGCCAAGCAACACAGCGAGCCTGCCCGTGATCGGCGCACTGACCAACGTGGAGTCAATAACCGAGGAGTCAGGGCAGATGAGCTCACCCTCACACCCCTGGAGCTGATGGAGCGCATTGCCGCCTTGGTGCCGCCGCCGCGCACGCACCGCCATCGCTACTTTGGTGCGCTGGCACCGAACTCGCCGCTCAGGGCTGCGGTCACGGCCATGGCGCAGGCCGCACCTTCACAACCGGTCAAGGTGCCCGAACCTGCACCGCCTAGGCGCTCACAGGCGCACTACCTGTGGGCGGTGCTGATCGCCCGTATCTTTGAGGTGTTCCCACTGCTGTGCCCGCTGTGCGGAGGCCAGATGCGAATCATCGCGTTGATCACGCACAGCGCCGATGTACGGCACATGCTCGATCACATCGGGGTGCCCGCTGAGCCGCCCTGCATATCCCCAGCACGCGGGCCGCCGCTGTGGGAGGACTGTGATGCCCAGGCGGGCGAGGCCGCACAAATCGAACCGGATTGGGATCTAAAGGCGCAGCCGACACCGGACTACGAGCTCGACAGCCAAGTCAATTGGTGAGCGATCCAAACAGCGATTCAAACGCGCTGCGGGGGTAGCCCTGCGCCCGCGCCAGACGGAAAGCCGATTGGCGTTCAGCGGTCTCACTACGCAGCGACTGCGGCGGCCCGGACTTGCGCTATCAGGGGTGCTTTTGCCCACTAAATCCATGCCATACTTCGTCTCATATAGTTGAATTTCTTATCCGTGATCCGTTGAACGCCACCGAGACAATTGCTTTGCGCGAGCTGATCGAGCGCATTGCGGACGACGGCACGACGATCATGCTGATCGAGCACGACACGCGCCTCGTGATGAAAGTGTGTCAACACCTCGCGGTGCTTGATTACGGTCGAAAAATTGCGGGTGGAACGCCTGTCGAAGTGCAAAGGGATCCCGCCGTTCTTGGACAACGCCTGAAAGCCTTCAGCCCGATACACGTCGCAATCACGATGGAGGTAGGCAACGTTTTCTCGCCACGTGTCGATTGCCACCCGTCGCAGCGCGAGATTTGAAGCGGGCGGTTGTGGTTCTATCCGCGAGGCAGCGTTACCGCTGCTAGATGGCACGGGGTCGGTGGGGATCATGGCATTAGCCTACAACGAATTCGCACGGTCAAGCGCTGATTTTCGTCAAACTTGGAGCAGAGAACTTTCGTGCTCCTCTAGGCGACTGACGCTAGCCAGCTCGGAATGAATCCACAATCTCCATTCGCGCCGCACTCACGCTGGGCAGAAATCCGCCCACCGAAAGCGCCGGTCGCATGCACTAGCGCAGCAAGCGCTCCAGGCCAGCGCGGTTGTGGGCCTCAAGGCACACACCAAGAACGGGTCTCGATACGACCTTGCCCGCAGCGGCGGCGAACCATCGCCAGCCCTCAATACCCGATTGCAGCGCCATCACTACGCGGATCCGACCCGCCCATGCGCAACCCGCTATCCGGGTCAATCGTGATGCCGTGCGCGTGGCCAGCGAGTTCGTTGAACGGCCCCCAGCGGTTGAGCTTGTGGCCACGTCGTGCGAGCTCGTCAATCGTCGCTTCCGGAAACCGCGATTCGATGTGCAGCGTGTCGCGATCTTCGCCCAGGGCGAAGCGGCCCGAGAGCCAGCGCGGTGCTTCGACGGCTTCCTGAATATTGCGTCCGTAGTCGATCATCGAAACATAGGTCTGCGCGTGAATCTGCGGCTGACCGTCGGCGCCCATGCAGCCGACGACTCCCCAGAGCTTTTGATCGCGAAACGCGAGCGAGGCAATGAGCGTATGCAATGGCGTCTTGCCGGGAGCAACGCAGTTGGCGTGCGACTCGTCGAGCGAGAAATAGGCGCTGCGGTTTTGCAGCACCACGCCGGTGTTGCCAGCCACCACGCAGGAGCCGAACACGCCGTACAGGCTGTTGATCAGCGCGGCGGCGTTGCCATCCCGGTCCACGGCGGCTATGAATACGGTGTCGCCTTTGAGGCTGCCGTAAGAGGGAATCTTGTCCCACGGCACGGCGCGAGCCGTATCCATCAGGCCACGCCTTGCATTGGCGTACTCCTTCGAGATCAGCAGATCCATCGGAACCTTGGCAAACGCCGGGTCGGCCAGATGGACGTCGCGGTCGTGATACGCGATCTGCTTGGCCTGGACCATGAGGTGCGCGTGATCAGCGCCGAGATACGGCTTTTGGTGCAGCTCAAACGGTTCGAGCAGGTTGAGCATCTCGAGTACGGTGAAGCCCTGAGTGGGCGCCGGTGTTTCGTAAATAGTGACGTCGCGGTAGCTGCCCTTGAGCGGCTCGCCCCAGCGTGCAGCTTGTGCCTTGAGGTCGGCGGCGTCAAAAAAGCCACCGTGCTGTTTAGAGAAGCGCGCCAGTTCAGCGGCAACCGCGCCGTCATAGAAACCGGCGTGCCCGTCGTTGGCGAGAGCCGAAAGCGTGCGCGCCAGATTTGGATTGGACAATTGGCTGCCGGCGCGCGGCGTCTTGCCGCCGGGCATGAAGATCGCCATGGTTTCGGCATGCGGCTTGAGGTCTGCAGCGACGGTCTCTATCCATCCAGCCAGTCGCTCGGTGACTGGAAAGCCGTCGCGCGCATAGGCGATTGCTGCCTCGAGGTCGCGTGCCAGTGGCAAGCGGCCAAATTCACGATGTGCCTCGGCCCAGCTTGCCACGGCGCCCGGCGTGGTCAGCGTAGCAGGCAATATGCCGCGAAAAGGAATTTCGCTGTGACCGCGGTCCCGGAACCACGCCGCGCTAGCGGAGGCGGCGGCGCGGCCGCCGCCATCGAGGTAGCGCACGGCGTTCGTCTTGGCGTCATAAATCAGCCAGAACGCGTCACCGCCCACGCCCGTCATGTGTGGGTAGAGCACCGCAAGGGCGCTGCTCGCGGCAATCGCCGCGTCCACCGCCGAGCCGCCAGCGCGCAGGGCGTCGACGCCGGCTTGCGATGCAAGCGAGTGCGGGCAGGCCACCATGCCCGATGGTGCCATCGTGACGGGGCGGCCGGTCGTGATATTCATTGCGGATTTCCTGAAAGGGTTTTCGGATTTACGTGTAATCGAATTTTGCGCTTGCGTTGAGCAGATAGGAAATTCAACGACATGAGGGCGAGTATGGCACGGGTTTTACGTTGCCAAACGCATCTACCCGAGCAGCTTGAGCTGTCGCGAGCGAGACGTCTAGCGAAGAAGTCGGCGTTGGGTCTGCTGCGCACGCAGCTTGCCCGGCAGGGAACGTCAATTGCCCTTGTTCCAGTTACCAAATGACCCGATGGTCCACTTCGTTGCCCGGTGCCGGTTGTACCGCCCCACCGCACAGCGGGCACAGAAGCACGAACACCTCGTAGATGCCGGCGTTCAGCCCCGCTCACAGGTAGCGGGCTGCGCGCGCGGGCTGTGCCGGTTCAGGCGCACGCTGGTGTCAAAGAGGGTTGCTAGCCAGCCCGCAACGAATCCACAATCTCCAGGCGCGCCGCGCGCACACTGGGCAGAAACCCGCCTACGATGCCCATCACGGCTGCGAAGCACAACGTTTGCACGGCGATTGCTGGCGTGAGGTGGAAGCCAAACGAGAGCTGCGAGAAGGACGTGAAGTTGAGCGTGGAGACGGTGAACAGTTGCAGGAACGAGGCAGTGAGCAACCCCACTACGCCACCGACCAACGACAGCAGAATCGATTCGCCCAGGAAAGCCCACAGGATCGACGAGCGCCGGAAACCCAGCGCCCGCAGGGTGCCAATCTCCCCCGTTCGATTGGCTACCGCCGCATACATCGTGATCGCCGCGCCAATGATCGCACCGATGGAAAAGATGAAAGACAGGGCGAGGCCCAAGATCGACAAGAAAGTAGACAGCGCCTTGCTCTGTTCCTCATAAAAAAGCGGTTCGACTTTTACGTCGAGTTTCAAACGAATATCCGCTTCGATATCGGCCTTCAACCGATCAAACTGATCGCGATCGACCAGCCGAGCAATCACGCTGGAATATCCGAAGCGGCGGAATGCCTGACCGATTTGCTCGATGTCACCCCAGACTTCGGAATCAAATCCGGATGAGCCCCCGTCGAATACGCCGACCACACGCCAGTCTCGTCCCGCAAAGCGCGTTGTCTGACCCAACTCCATGTTTTCAAAGCCCGAGTTCACGCTTTTACCGACTACGATTTCGCTCGCACCCGGTGCGAACCAGCGACCTTCAATCAGCTTCACCTGTGGCCTGAGGCCAGCGCCGATTTCGGTCAGTCCTCGCACCACCACATTCTGGGGCTTGGTGTCGCCTTTCTTCGGGGCACCGATGAGTACGACGATTTCTCTCGAAACTTGCGCCTCACCCTTGCTGTTGCGCGCGATGGCGGGGTTGGTCTCCACCAGCGCAGCCTGATCGCGTGAGACGCTGCTTTGAATCTCGGTTTGTACACCCTGACGCAGGAGGATCACATTATCAAAACTGCCGGTTCCAACGAGCGTCTTTTTGAGTCCCGCATCGAGCATCAGCACAGCAGAAAAGACAAACACCACCAGCGCCATGCAAACCAATCTCGCCACCTGCGTCTTATTTGCGCACGGGGACATTCATCGCTGTAAAACTGGCGCGGCGGGTGTTTCCGGCACGTACGGTCCAATGTGCGCCCTGGTCTGAAACGGTGACGCTGCCGTCATAAAGTCAGCCAAACGGGTCATGGTGTACCACTTGAAACGCTGCGTGCCTTGTGTTTTTGCATAGGCCAGAAGATCCTGCAACACATCGGGCCAGACGTTGGCTCCGTTGGGATGCATGTAAATCATGCGGCTGGTGTTTTGGGCAACCGCGAAATCGACTGAGATGCAGTACCAGTCCATCACGTGAACACGCCAAGTTTTTCAAGTTTCAGCGTGGGTAATTGCGCAGCAAACGAATCCAGGTGCCAGTTCAATGTCAGCCCGGCAATACCGTCCGGCACGGCAGACAGCTGTGCCATGTGCAGCACGTTATGGGCAAAGTACCGCAAGAAGCCGTGCATCAGCCATCCATCGGTACGCGCCACTTTGAAATCGGTCAACGGTAGATTGACAAACAACACCTGACCGCGGCCCACCTTGTGAAGTCCGGCGACCATCCCGGCCTCTGCAGACGATGCCAGCGTGACGCCGTTGAAGGTCCCTTGCGTGACATAGCTTGGGTAAATCAAGTTACCCAGTAAGTAGCCGCTGTAGCTGTCCAGCACATCGGGAGGTGGCGTTGGGGTCGCTGTGGTGGCTGGGTTTGCGACTGGGGCTGCACTGTTCCCAACAAGCTTGCCTGGCTGCGAGGCAGTACTGTCAGGCAGGTATTTGCCAGGTAAAACCGCCAGCGCACCAACGGCGGTGACATCTGAAGTGACAGCGTTGCCTGCCGCCGCATTTTTCGACGGCTCATACGGACTTGACTTTCCGGGAGGAACTTGAAGTTCCCGCACCGTGCTGCGCATGACAGCGATCGGCCCAAGCGCCGTGCTTTTTTCACGCAGGGCGTGATGCAGCCGCAATGGGGGCCCCAATCGGAGCGTGTGTCAGATCTGTAGCGGCGTATTTCAAACTCGACTGTCAACAGTCGGCATGCAACTGGCTGCTGGTTTAAATTGGTAGAGCGACTGTTCAGCCGGTTTTACTTTTCATCCGGCATGGGCCGAGACTGCACGGCCGCATCAATGGCCTGTTTATATTGCTGCTGGATTTGCTGGCTTTGCGCTTTAACCGACGCATTGGAGTCGGTTGCTGGCAGGCCAGGAACCTGGGAACCCGGAACCTGTAGCGCAGGCACCGCTTGTCGGGTCGAGGCCAATTGCTTTTTGACAACGAAGCCAACAATCACCAAGGCGATCAGCAGGCCCACCATTCCGAATACGGCTTTCATTTCACGTCTCCTTGCATGTTTTCTGACGGAGGGATTGCGGGCAACCCCAGCTCGTCCATCCACCGCCCCAAGGCCTGGTGGTTTTCATCCCCTGCAGCATAGGCCTCCCGCATGGCCACATGGGCTTCGCGGCGGTGCTGATTGAGTTTGACTTTGCATTGCAGGCTGTCCACCCGCAGCTCAAACGCCACGATGCCCGCCAACATCTTGTGCTGAAAGTCCTCGCCCAGGTCTATCCACTGCTGCGCATAGGGCGGTTCGTGGTCGCCAATGAGTTTTTTCAGCAGTGCGTCTTTGGCCGGCGGTTCTTCGATGAGCGTGACCGTGACGCGCGCGTGCACGGCCAGGTAATTCCAGGTGGGCACGCGGGCCAAGTCGGGGTACACCTTGGGTGACAGGTAGGCGTGAGGGCCCAAAAAAGTCACCAGCGCCTGGGGCCGCGCAGCCAGGTATCGCCAGTGCGGATTGGGTTTGGCCACGTGGCCCAGCAGCCGCCAACCGCCCGCTTCTGGCGCGCCTTCCGCCGCATCGACATGTAGCGGCAGGTGGGTCACGTAAGGCAGGCCCTCGTCGTCGTTGGAAATCAGACTGGCCAGCGGGTGCTCGCGCATCAGGCGCAGGGCCATGGCGGGGTCTTTGGCGTTGAAGTGGGGTGGGAGATACATGGCGGTATTTTGCGGGATGGGGTTTGGGAATGTTTGTTGGGACTGGGCCTGTCAAGGTTTCATGTGCAGGGTTCACACTTCGTTCATCGCATCGAATTGCTATGTATCTGATAGCTGCTTGAGCAGGTTATTCCTGGTCTGCAGCCCGTTTTACTCCTTCCCCCACTGGGGGAAGGCCGGGATGGGGGCATGCGTTTGTAGCCGCTTGTTGCCTGTGCTGCCTGGGCTTGCTGTGACTTTGGTGTCAGTGGCGTGGTGGCTGAGCCAAAGCCCCCATCCCCACCTTCCCCCAAAGGCGGGAAGGAGCAAGACCCGCTGCATCGACTTGGGCAGGCAGGACTTTCACCCTAGCCGACGTCATTCCCGCGCAGGCGGGAATCCATACGCGAGGGCGCTGCGGCGCCCGCTTTTGTGACCCGCAAAGGTGATTTCCCGCCTGCGCGTAAGTGACTGGGACAAAGAGAATTAATGCTTCGTGTCAAGCGTTCGCGGAGTTGCGAAAGTGATCTTCTGTTTAGACAAGAAGGGGGCATCTCTTTCCGGTGTAATTTGGCTCTCAAACCAAAAAAACACCGCATTGGTCTGCGTTCGCCAATGCGGGAAATCGGTTCCCCCTGTCTTAGCTGCTGGGAGCGATGGCTAGATCCATTTAGGTGCAACTGGCCGTGCCACCACGAAGGGGCCTAACCTCACAGCCAAGACAAGATGCTGTTGACGCTCAAAAGCTGCATTACCTTAACCATCGCATCAATTCACTATGTATTTGATAGCTGCTCGAGCATATTCCATAAGGGCTAAAGGGCCAAAACACCATGAACCTCATTCGCTCTATTCTTCACGCCCTGTGGATGCTCATCACCAGGCCGATGATGAACATCACTGCGGTCGACAAAATGGCGGTGCGCTGGTCGCCGCCGGTGGCCCAGGTGATGGCGCCGTAGGTCAGCGGGCCGACGATGCTGGCCAGGCGGGTGGCGAAGGTCCACAGGCCGTAAAACTGCGCCAGTTGCTTGGGCGGTGCCAGCAGGCCCACCATGGCCCGCCCAGCAGATTGGCTGGAGCCCATGCACAAACCGGCCAGGGCGGCGGCATACCAGAACGCGCCCTTGGTGGTGACCACCGAGGCCAGCACGCAAGTGGCAATCCAGGCCACCAGCGTGATGCCAAGCGCCAGCTTGTGGCCGATGCGGTCTTGCAAATACCCGAAGCCAAATGCGCCGAACGCTGCGGCCAGGTTCAACGCCAGGATGAGTGCCATGGTTTCCTGGGGTGCAAAACCGATGACCTGCTCAGCGTAGATGGCGGCCAGCGCAATGGTGACGGCCACACCGCCTTGGTAAAACACCGCGCAGGCCAGCAACCACATGAAATCGGTGTAGCCACGCGCCTGCATGAAGTTCTGCTTCATGTCGGCCAGCGCGGCCCTCAGGCCAGGGGTATGCGGCCTGTCTGCCTGCGGCACGGCACGTTCCTTGAGCAAGCGAAAGGTCACCAGCGCCGCGCCGCCGTAAATGGCTGCGGTGATCAGCATGGTGATGGGCACAAACTTGTCGGCACTCATGCCTTGGCCTTGCGCCCACAGCACAAATCCCAGGCTTAAACCCAGCGCCAGCATGCCGCCAAAGTACCCAAAACTCCAGCCCCAGCCACTGACCTTGCCCAGCGCTTCGGGCCTGGCCAGCTCAGGCAAAAATGACGCCGTGAGCGACTCGCCGTACGAGTAAAACGTGTTGGACAGCACGATCAGCACCACCGCCAGCGCCACCATGCCCGGCCCCACCAGCACCAGCCCCAAGGTGGCCACCACGCA
>ENA-OFCX01001122-OFCX01001122.1-metagenomes-genome-assembly--contig:-NODE-1122-length-11572-cov-4.871755_pt1 | contig 11572 bp, 13 predicted proteins | sample MGYA00153384_OFCX01 | MGnify analysis MGYA00153384
TCCCGCTGCTTTGTAGTCGTGGAAATCATAGGTCACGCCGTTTTCATCCAGCCACGCGCGGGCCTTTTTCATCGTGTCGCAGTTTTTGATGCCGTAGAGGATGGCTGTCATTTAAGTTGGGTGTCCACTTTAGTCATGCGATAAACAGCAGACTTATGCAACTAGACGCTAGATCTTCTTCTTTCGGACATTTTTTCTCACCTCATCTACATCTCCCTCATCGGCATGCAATTTGTGCAAAAACCGGTGCACCGCTGGCGCAAACACCACGCCCGCACTCACAACCAGCATCAAACCCGAGTAAATCGCGTAGCAGCCCGAAAAAAGCTTGGCGCCCATGGTTTCAGGCACTGCCAACGGGCCCATGCCGGAAAGAATCATGGCGGCGTTAACGAAAGCGTCCGCCCAGTCGAGATTCGGAAAAAACCAACGATATCCGGCCATGCCAATTGCCAGAGAAACCGCAATCAGCCCCAGACCCAAAAGGACGGCGCGCCCCAACCGTGAATGGAATTGCTGACGCGGAATAACAGGTTTGGAAACGTGTTCAAACACGATATATCCCTTCATTCATGGCGAAACGCATCAACCTCGATCTCCACCAGATGGGCCGGATTGATCAGCTTTGCGACTTCCACCATCGTAGAGGCGGGGGGAATCGCGCCAAAAAACTCGCCGTGCACCTGTCCTATCGTTTCCCAATGCGAGATGTCCGTGACAAAGATACGGGTACGCACGACATCGGCAAACGAAACGCCCGCCTCATGCAATGCGCAGCCAATTTTTTGCAGTGCGTAACGCGTTTGCGCGCCAGCATCACCCACTCCGACGACGAGACCGTTCTCATCCGTCGCCGTCGTACCGGCGACCCAAACATGATTGCCCATCCGTACTGCGCGCGAATAGCCAACGACGGATTCCCAGGGTGCGCCAGAGGAGATATTCTTTCGGTCAGCCATTCAGACACCATTCTTGGATTGTTGCCAGGCCGCTTTGCGCGCGGCGCGCTTTTGCGATTCGCGCGCGTTCGCGTCGGCACATTCGCGCTTGAAATCTAGTTTTGCGGTATCGGCTTCTAGTGTCATCAGACGCGCCGGCATTGCGGCAACCGAATAAGCGTGTCCGTACGGATCGCGAACGAGTATGGCCAGATCCACCAACCAGCGGCGCAATTCGACATGGTCCACGTCGAGCATTGCGCCCACAGAAGCCAACCATTGGGCGACCAGTTCGTTTACTTCGCGCTCAGCGTAGACGCGCGTGGTCACGAATGCGCGGCGAAGAGACAAAAGCAGCAAATCAAAATCGGCAGGCGACGCATCGAGCAAGCCGCCTGGTGTCAGACCCCGCTTGATGGCAAGTTTGCGGAAACGTTCGATGTGCACCATGTCGTTACTCCCACTCATTTGTCAATCAGACCTAAAACTTGAACGTCTTCGCTTTGCGTCGCACCAAGCTGGACGATCAGCTCAGCTAATCCAGGATCGTCGTTACCGTCATTTCTACCGCTAAAGAAATTTAATCGCTGCAACCGTCCTGAGCAATCTATACAACTACCGCTGTAACCAAAAAAATGACACTAACATCTACGCCATGACCGGCTTAGCAATTTAAAACAAAGCCAAATGAGTCAGTTGCTCACGATTCGATTGATGTGCCCGCAACTCATACGCTATCCAATCCCAGTGCCAAAACGCAATAACAAATGGCTATGAGCTTTCTTGAATGTTTTCTTTTTTATGCCAAGCGTATCTGCAATGGAAGATGAAGAAATGGATGCCAGCCCGTGCAGACCAGACCAAATGAAAAGCGCATCAAGGACAACCTCTTCAGACATTCGAGCGCGATGCAGTTTTTGATCTTTTCGCTTTAGCGCGTTGCAGAGAAGCTCAAAAGCATGCCTTGCTTCCTTCATCATGAGAGGGTGGCTGGTGCCGTCAGGTAGCTGTGAGCTGAACATCAAACGATATTGCAATGGATACCGAGTGGCGTAAGTCAGGTACGCAACACCCATCAACGCCAAATCTGCATCTGGATCATCCGTTTTTGGGTTCTGATCAAGAAATTGTGCAAAGTGCGCAAACACGCGTGCGACTATCTCGGCCAAAATGTGGTCGCGGCTGGCGAAGTGTTTGTACGGTGCCTGGTGCGATACCTTTAGCTGGCGGGCAACCTCCCGCAAACTCAGCTTTTCAAGCCCCTCAAGGCCGATGATCTCCAATCCTTTTTGGATACATGCTTCTCGCAAATCTGGCGCTTCGATTTCCAATCTGTCCCTTTTTGTAGAGCTCCAATACTAGCTTGTTGTCCTGGGGCGCAGCGATTCAGTACTTCTTGCCTGCCACCTCTAGCGCAACCATTGCTTCTTCCCAGGTTGGCGCAGCTATGCGCTGGTCGCGCTGAAAGCGAGCAAATCGCAAGTTGATGAGCGCCTCAGCGCCTGACTGCATCGCCTGGCGGTGCGTTGCTGTGTCAGCAAAGCGACGTACATCCAGCTCGCTTTGCCAAATTGTCATAGTCCAGACTCGGTTTCCCAAAAGCTCTTGCCGCAAAGAATAGCCAATCAGTCCCGGCTGGCTTGGCAACACAGCCTGAACTGATTGCACCCCAGTCCAAAAGCCTGAGCGTTGCTCTGAACTGCCGCCAAGCGTGGCCTCTGTAATCACAACTACCGTCGTGCCATGTTCGGCTTGCCCTGTACCAGCCGCAACCTTGCGAAATGGCGTTGCAACACTGCAGGCACCTACAAGGCCAGCCAAAAGCAGGTAGAGCACAGGTTTGGCCAGTGGTTTAAACCATTTCGCTCTTTCAGAGATTGAGGAGCCCAAGTTTGATTGGCCTCTTTTTTTCAAACAATCATTCATAAATTATCTCGTTAGTTGACACCGTCTACCGAATTTTATATTATTAAGTAGACACTGTCAACGAAGGAGAAATCAATGTCAACACAATGTCGTAAAACAGCCTTTTTATGCCTGGTAGCAACTGGAAGTATGTTCGCGATTGGATCAACACATGCACAAGAGCTGATCGTCAAGGTAATGATGGACAAAAGTACGCGAGGCGAGGTGGGGTGCGCACTCTTTTCCAGCGCAACCGGCTTCCCTAACGAAAACGTGGCGATGCCTGCCCAATGGCAAGCGCCCAACACAGACAGTGTTGTTTGCCGGTTCACCGACATCAAACCGGGCCCCTATGCAGTAGCCGTGTCGCATGACCTGAACGGTAATCGCCGAACCGACACCAATTTTTTGGGTATCCCTATAGAGGATTGGGGCGTTTCGAACAACGTGCGCCCTAAGCTGCGTGCGCCTACGTTTGATGAAGCCCGGTTTGAGGTTGCTGCAACTGGGGTGACCACTATAGAAGTCAAACTGGGAAGGTGAGCAGCATGGCAACTCAAAAACTCAGATTTAACACAGCAAAGCAATCGCTGCACTACGGGCCGTTTGCGCTGGTAACAGGAGCCTCAAGCGGAATTGGCCGCGCGTTTGCCATTGAGCTTGCACAGCAAGGTTACAGCCTGGTACTTACATCCAGACGGAAAAACGAGCTGGATGATCTTGCTGCCGAACTACGCAACCGCAATGGCATTCAAGCAATAGCCATACAAGCCGATATGGGTATACCCGCAGACATCGCATCTTTGATAGAAACATGCAAATCCATCGACATCGGACTGCTGGTTGCCGCAGCCGGGTTCGGCTCTAGCGGTGCATTTCTTAATTGCCCAATTGCAGGTGAAATGAACATGGTGGATGTGAACTGCCGAGCGGTCTTGGCCCTCGCGCATTCATTCGGTCAGCGATTTGTTGCGCAAAAGCGTGGCGGTATCGTGCTGCTTAGCTCGCTCGTTGCGTTCCAGGGCGTCGCGCTGTCGGCAAACTATGCAGCCACGAAGGCCTATGTGCAAAGCCTGGCGGAAGCTTTACATATTGAACTGAAGGCCAGCGGTGTTGATGTGATTGCCTGCGCACTAGGGCCTATCGCCAGCGGTTTTGCCACGCGCGCCGGCATGGTGATGGGCATGAGCCAGACACCGGTTGTCGTTGCCAGAGCGACCTTGAAAGCTTTGGGTCGCAAGACCACCGTACGGCCCGGATATTTGTCCAAGCTGTTGGAGGCATCATTTACGGGGCTGCCACGAAGCGCTCGGGTCAGCATCATGTCGAGGGTCATGAAAGGTATGGCTGCACGCAGACCGTACGATGCCGTGGTTGTCAATTCTGGAGATCCATCGTGAATGCCGACCTGATTTTTAAAATATGCAACACCGTTGCTTTGGCATCATGGGTATTGTTAGTCGCCGCGCCTCGCTGGAAGCTGGTACCCCAAATCATCCGTTGGGGCGTGATGACGCTAATGGCGGTGCTTTACTCGGTACTGATTGCTGTGTACTTTTTCCGGATTGACGGTGGCGGCTTTTCTAGCCTGGCGGCGGTTCAAGCACTGTTTACCAGCCGTGAAGTGGCATTGGCAGGCTGGGTGCATTACTTGGCGTTCGATCTGTTCGTGGGTTTGTGGATAGCTGAAAAATCCGATAACTTGGGAATCGCTCGAATCGTTCAGGCGCCTGTACTTGTCACCACCTTTATGTTTGGACCTCTCGGGTATTTGCTGTTTCAGGCTGTGCTGGCCTTTAACTCTGCATTTGGTTCGGTCAACAAACGCAACGCATCAGAGGCAGTGACATGAACAAAACTTTTCCCAGATCCCCAGCACAGGTTGCAACCCTGGCAGCCATCGCTCTATGTGGTGCGATTCTGCTCGTGACACTGCTGGCTTACGGCCTGGACGACCGCATGCTGCGTGGTGTCAATATCTGGTCAAAACCCGTCAAGTTTGCTTTGTCTTTTGGCCTTCACCTTGCTACCCTGCTTTGGCTTGCATCGCTGCTGACGCATGAAGCGCAGCAATATCTTTCGACACGTCTGGCGCTGCTTGCTGCCAGCGCAGCGTCTGTTAGCGAAGTCTTCTATGTAGCACTTCAATCAGCGCGCGGGCGTGCGTCCCACTTTAACTTTGAGACGCCGATTGAATCGTTGATGTATTACGGGGTGATGGGTGGCGCTGCGCTGGTCATTGTGATGGCCACCTTTGCGTTGGGCGTGTCAGTTTTGAGAAACCCCAAACCCTCTTTGGCAATGGGACTGCGCCTGGGTGCAGGTTGGGGAGCCATCTTCTGTGCGATTGCCACACTGATTGTGGCTGGCGCGCTGGCCAGTGGCAGGTTTTCAGGCGCGGGGCCGTGGATTGGCAGCATACGCACCGATGCGGGGGGGCTGCCCATCGTAGGCTGGTCAAGAAGCGTGGGGGATTTGCGGGTGCCGCATTTCTTTGCCACGCATCTGATTCAAGTACTGCCCCTCGTCGGCTGGTTGGCTGACCAGTTGGCATCCAAAACCCGGTTTTCACTTAAGCCGGGCTGGGTGATCGTAGTGGTTTTGACGCTGTCTTTGCTGCTTGTCACCTGGCTCTTTGTTCAGGCGCTGGGTGGACAACCGTTCATTGGGAATTAGTTACCAAAAACTAATTCGGCCTAGCCGTAAAAAAAGAGGAATGCCCCTACTCCCACTCAATAGTCGCAGGCGGTTTTCCTGAAATATCGTAGACAACCCGGTTGAATCCGCGCACTTCGTTGATGATGCGGTTGGAGACTCTACCGAGTAGTGCGTGTGGCAGCTCGGCCCAGTGCGCGGTCATGAAGTCTGTCGTCTGGACGGCGCGTAGGGCGACTACGTTTTCGTAGGTGCGGCCATCGCCCATGACGCCTACGCTTTTTACGGGCAGGTAGACGGCGAAGGCTTGGGCGGTGGCGTCATACCAGCTTTGTGGGGCCGATAGGACGTTCATGGCCGAGGTGCTCGAACAGCCTGCTCCCTCTCCCTGCTCTCCCCCACGGGGCGAGGGTTCCACCAACGTGTTGCGCAGTTCTTCGATGAAGATGGCATCGGCACGCCGCAGTAGATCGGCGGCGTGGCGGGTGACTTCGCCTAGGATGCGCACGCCAAGGCCGGGGCCGGGGAACGGGTGGCGATAGACCATTTCGCGCGGCAGCCCCAGCGCTACGCCGAGTTCGCGGACTTCGTCTTTGAACAATTCTCGGAGTGGTTCGAGCAGTTTTAGATTCAACGTCTCGGGCAGACCGCCTACGTTGTGGTGCGACTTTATCGATTTCGCTTTGCCGGTTTTGCTGCCGGCGCTTTCAATCACGTCAGGATAAATGGTGCCTTGCGCGAGCCACTTTGCAGCAGGCAATTTTTTGGCTTCGGCTTGGAAAACTTCTACGAATTCGCGGCCAATAATTTTGCGTTTTTGTTCGGGATCTGCAACACCTTTTAAGTGGCCGAGGAACTGATCGCTGGCATCAACGTGAATCACTTTCACGCCTAGACTTTTGGCGAACATGTCCATCACCATTTCGGCTTCGTTCAATCGCAGCAAGCCGTGATCGACGAACACACAAGTGAGCTGCGCACCGATGGCGCGATGAATTAGCGCGGCGGCCACGCTCGAATCGACGCCGCCGGACAGGCCGAGAATGACTTCATCGGCACCAACTTGCTCGCGAATCCGCGCGACGACGGTGTCGACATAATTCGGCATCGTCCACGTTGGCACAGCGGCGCAAATGTCGAGCACGAAACGCGAAAGAATCGCCTTGCCCTGTTTGGTGTGCGTGACTTCGGGGTGAAACTGCACGGCGTAGAACTTGCGCGCTTCATCGGCAATGCCAGCGACCGGGCAGCTTGGCGTGGAGGCCATGAGCTTGAAACCGGGTGGCATTTCGGTGACCTTGTCGCCGTGGCTCATCCACACGTGCAACAGGCCGTGACCTTCTGCGTTTTGCGCGTCCTGAATCCCTTCGAACAATTTTGTATGGCCACGCACGCGAACTTCGGCATGACCGAATTCGCGATGCTCGCTGGCCTCCACTTTGCCGCCCAGTTGCACCGTCATGGTAAACATGCCGTAGCAGATACCAAGCACCGGCACGCCCTGCGTGAACACGGTAGCTGGTGCGCGCAAATCATGCGCCTCATAGGTGCTGGCGTGGCTGCCGGAGAGGATGATGCCTTCGGGGTTGAATTGGCGAATGAATTCATCGCTCACATCATTCGGATGCAGCTCGCAATACACGCCCATTTCGCGCACTCGACGGGCGATGAGCTGGGTGACCTGTGAGCCGAAATCGAGGATGAGAATGCCGCGTGCCATGAGGTGTGCCTTGACGAATGAAATTGATAGGCCGGACACTCAAAGGGGCCGTGAGGCCCCTTGATGTCATCGATTATTACTTCTTGGCGGGAGGCTGCGCTGCGGGCGCGCCCGGTATCGCTGGTGTGGGCTTTGGCGCTTCTGGCAATTTGAGGCCCTCTTTTTTCAGCGCCGCATCAATGCGTTGATCTAGATCGGCGGACATCGAATCCGCCCATTTCATCGCGGTTTGAAACGCTTCGCCGTTGACCTTGGCTTGACTGCCCAGCAGTTTTTTTCCGAGCGCGCTTTGGTAGAACTTGAGCAAATCCGCGATTTCTGGGCCACTAAATTGGTTGTGATACACCAATGTCACTTGCTCAACCAAGCCTCCTCCCCCGTCAACCTTGGCATTGAGTCCGGCGAGGAAGGTGTCGCGAATGATGGTGAAGCCCTTGTCCGGAAATTTCGGGTCGAGCTGTTTGATGCCGGGCACCCAGCTTTGCACCGTGTTGTTAGCAATTTGCTCGGGGATGGCTTTGACGCCAGTGATGTCGAGCAACGTTTTGATCTGTGCGCGCTTGGTAGCGGTCAGCTCATCTGCGTGAACCGCCGAGGCAAAAAGTGCGATCAATGCTGCGAAGAGGAGGAGTATTTTTTTCATCATAAATAATTAATCAGCATGATAGTTGGGTGCTTCTTTGGTGATCTGCACGTCGTGGACATGTGATTCACGAATACCGGCACCAGTGATCTGTACGAACTCCGCGCGCGCATGAAGTTCCGCAATCGTCGCGCAACCGCAATAGCCCATGCCTGAGCGAATGCCGCCTTCGAGTTGATGTACGACGGAGCCGACCGGGCCTTTGTATGGCACACGGCCTTCGATGCCCTCTGGTACGAGTTTTTCTGCGTTGTTCTCGGCATCCTGAAAATAGCGATCACGGGAACCGGCTTGCATAGCCGCCAGAGAGCCCATGCCGCGATAGGACTTGTATGACCTACCTTGGAATAGCACAACCTCGCCAGGGGCCTCTTCCGTGCCAGCAAACAGCGCCCCGAGCATCACGCAATTGGCACCGGCGGCCAGCGCCTTGATAATGTCACCTGAGTAGCGAATTCCGCCGTCCGCAATGATGCCAACACCGGCCGCGTGAATGGCGTTGGCGACAAAGTCCACAGCGGTAATTTGCGGCACGCCGACGCCTGCAACCATCCGTGTGGTGCAGATGGATCCGGGGCCAATGCCAACTTTCACCGCATCAGCACCTGCGTCGACGAGGGCTTTGGCAGCTTCTGCGCTGGCGATATTGCCGCCGATCACTTGCGCATTGGGATAGGTTCGTTTAACCCACGTCACGCGATCAAGCACGCCGCGCGAATGGCCGTGCGCGGTGTCGACCACAATAAAGTCTGCACCCGCATGCAGCAACAATTCGACGCGCTCCTCAGTGCCTTCGCCCACCCCAACCGCCGCGCCGACGCGCAAACGGCCCTGCTCGTCTTTGCAGGCGTTCGGATGTTCTTTGGATTTGAGGATGTCTTTAACGGTGATCAAGCCGCGCAGCTCGAACGCGTCGTTGACCACCAGCACGCGCTCAAGGCGATGCTTATGCATCAGCGCTTTCGCCTCGTCAATACTTGCGCCTTCGCGCACCGTGACCAGACGATCAGCCGGCGTCATGATGGCGGTGACGGATTGATCGAGATTTGCCTCAAAACGCAAATCGCGGTTGGTGACGATGCCCATTAAGCGCTTGCCCTGCACCACTGGAAGGCCAGAAATTTTGTGATCGGCGGTGATCTCCATCACCTCGCGCACCGTGGCATCGAGCGAAACAGTGATTGGGTCTTTGACCACGCCCGACTCGTAGCGTTTGACGCGTGAGACTTCACGCGCCTGCTCTTTCGCCGTGAGATTTTTGTGGATGACACCAACACCGCCCGCCTGAGCCATAGCGATGGCCAGACGGGACTCGGTGACCGTGTCCATCGGCGCGGACAAAATGGGGAGCCGCAATTGAACCAGCCGCGTGAGGCGGCTGCTCAGGTCGACATCGCGAGGGAGAACTTCAGAGTATCCGGGGACGAGCAGGACGTCGTCAAAGGTAAGGGCTTTGGCGCGAATGCGCATGTGAAATTCCCAAAAGCATTATTTTAATCATGGCGAGGCAGGGCTTCAGCGCTAACTGGCAACCCAGCCTCTACCCTTGCTTGGGGTTCGCCGATTTGTCCGACTTTTCGGTTTTGTCGCTCTTGTCACCTTTGTCGGATTTATCAGGGATGGCACCCTTTTTGACTTCAACCTTGATGTGCTCTTTAAGCGCAGCGAGGTAAGAATTAGTCAGATCGCCGCCGCCTTGGCTGGCCAGACGTTGGCTCAGCGACTTCAGTTTTTCAGGTGTCGCCGCCTCGGGTTCGACCACTTTCACTACCTTAGCAATCGTGTATCCGCCAGCATCATTGGTACCGCCGACCACGGCTGCGCCTTTGCTCAGGTCGGCAGCGAAGGCAGTTTTGCTTAGCGCTTGATTAATGTTCGGCAAGGCAGTTTGACGCAACAATTTTTGCACTGGCGAGAAGGTCAAGCCAGCGTCATTACCCGACTTGGATGCAGCCAATTTTTCAGCGCCCGCTTTCAAGGCTAGCTCCGTTGCCAAACGCCGCTGCAACTGCTGCGTGATCTGCGCTTTTACGTCGTCAAGCGGACGCACCGCAGAGGGTTTGTGCTCCAGCACCCGAGCCGAAATCAAACTGTTGTTGCCCAGATCAATCGCCTCAGAATTTTTCTTGGCTGCGATGCTTGCACTCGAAAACACCGCCTCCGCAAATTTTGGGTTGCCTGCCGCGAGCGCCTGAATCTGCGAACGAGTGAGCCATTCCGTCTTTTTGACCTGAAGCTTCAACTCCTCAGCAATACGCACGAAACTGTCGCTCTGTTCGTACACGCGATTCTGAAACTTCTCAGCACTCTCGCTGAACAGTTTACCGGCCTTTTGCTGCTTGATCTCGCCTTCGATCTGTGCACGAACTTCCTCAAGTGGACGGACGCGCTCAGGCTTGGTTTCGGTCAAGCGAATGATGTGATAGCCGAAGTCTGATTCGATAGGGCCGCGAATGTCTCCCGGCTTCATGGCGAACACCGCCTCTTCAAACGGCTTGACCATCTGACCGCGCCCAAAGAACCCCAAGTCACCCCCCTGAGCGGCTGATCCAGGGTCTTTTGACTTTTGTTTGGCGAGATCGGCAAATTTGTCGGGCGTTGCTCCCGTCACCTGCGTCATGATGGCGTCCGCCTCGATCTTTACAGCATCTCTCGAGGCGGTTTTGGCCTGTCCCTTATCGTCCTTCTCGAAGCTCAACAGGATGTGGCTAGCGCGACGCTCCTCAGGCGCCGAAAACTCCTTGACTCGCTTGTCGTACTCACTCTTGATTTCGTCCGCTGTTGCTGTGACCGCGCTCTGTAACGCCGCCTGATTGAGTTGCAAATATTCAACTTTCACCTGCTCCGGCGCCCGATACGAATCGGGGCTCTTTTCGTACTCAGCCTTGACTTGCGCATCATCGACTTTAGCCTGCGCCATGAATGCGATTGGATCGATGGTCGCAACCTGAATTTCGCGTGCCTGCTCGGTCAGTTTTTGATAGAGCGTCGCTTGCGCCGCGCTAGCGAAGTTCGTGCGCCCCAAAATATCCTGCAATGGCTGCTGCGCCAAATCGCCACGCAAACGCTGTTCATAGCTTGCGCGATTCATGCCGTTGAGCTTGAGCACTTCGTCATATTTGGACAAAGAGAATTTGCCGCCATCCTGAAAATCAGGAATTTCAAGAATGACTTTGCTCATTTGCGCATCCGGCGCTGTGAGCTTCATGTCTTGAGCTGTCACTTGAAGCAATCGCTGGTTGACGACCCCGTCCAGCACCTGTTGCCGTACTTCAGGATTGTCGAACATAGCTGGATCAAAATTTTTGCCCAGCGCGCGTTGCATTTGCTGCTGCTGCGAGCGCAGAGCATTTTCGAAATCCTGCGGGCTGATGCTTTGCCCGCCGACGGTCGCCACGTCGTTATCGCCACCCGCAGTCCGCACGTAGCTGTCGACACCGACGAATGCGAACGGCAGCACCAGAAAGGCTAGGATGACCTGAACAATGCGTTTGTTTCTGTAGACAAAATCGAACATGAAATTCTCTGTGTTGCTGGTCGGTAAGAAATTAAACTCAAACCGACATCGCGGCTCGGTCGTTAGCGGCTTTTGGATACAAAAAAGGCGAACTTTCGTTCGCCTTTTTCGTGTCATCTTGGTGGCGGAGTGGACGGGACTCGAACCCGCGACCCCCGGCGTGACAGGCCGGTATTCTAACCAACTGAACTACC
>ENA-OFCX01001125-OFCX01001125.1-metagenomes-genome-assembly--contig:-NODE-1125-length-11523-cov-2.444367_pt1 | contig 11523 bp, 12 predicted proteins | sample MGYA00153384_OFCX01 | MGnify analysis MGYA00153384
GACGATCGTCGTCAGCTCCTTGGTCACCGTGATGGTGCGGGCCTTGCCGAGGACCTCGAGGCCGACCTGGTCGAGCTTGAGGCCGACCTCGGCGGACACGACCTGGCCACCGGTCAGGATGGCGATGTCCTCAAGCATGGCCTTGCGACGGTCACCGAAGCCGGGAGCCTTGACGGCCGCGACCTTGACGGTCTTGCGGATGGCGTTGACGACCAGGGTCGACAGCGCCTCGCCGTCGACGTCCTCGGCCACGATCAGCAGCGGCTTCTGCGCCTGGACGACCTTCTCCAGCAGCGGCAGCAGCTCGGCCAGCGCGCTGACCTTGCCGTTGACGATCAGGACGTAGGCGTCCTCGAGCACGGACTCCATGCGCTCGGGGTCGGTGACGAAGTACGGGCTGATGTAGCCCTTGTCGAACTGCATGCCCTCGGTGAAATCGAGTTCGGTGCCGAACGTGTTCGACTCCTCGACGGTGACGACACCGTCCTTGCCGACCTTGTCGATGGCGTTGGCGATGACCTCGCCGATCGACGCATCGGCGGCCGAGATGGTGGCGACGCTGGCGATGTCGGACTTGTCGTCGACTTCCTTGGCCTGCTTGGCGATCGACTCGACCGCCGCAGCGACGGCCTTCTCGATGCCGCGCTTGATCGACATCGGGTTGGCCCCGGCGGCGACGTTCCTCATGCCGACCGACACCATTGCCTGTGCGAGCACGGTGGCGGTGGTGGTGCCGTCACCGGCGATGTCGTCGGTCTTGGTGGCCACTTCCTTCACGAGCTGGGCGCCCATGTTCTCGAAGGGGTCCTCCAGCTCGATCTCCTTGGCGATGGACACGCCATCGTTGGTGATCGTCGGGGCGCCGAACCTCTTGTCGAGGACGACGTTGCGACCCTTGGGGCCGATGGTCACGCGGACGGCATCGGCCAGCTTGTTGACGCCGGCTTCGAGCGCGCGGCGGGCCTCATCGTCGAATTTCAGAATCTTTGCCATTGGGGGTTCCTCTCTGGCTTTCGAATGGGTGTGTGTGTGGATCTGATGTCGCTGGAGCGACGATCAGCTCTCCACGACCGCGAGGACGTCGCGGCTGTTCAGGACGAGCAGGTCTTCGCCGTTGACGGCGACTTCCGTGCCGCCGTACTTCGAGTACAGCACGGTGTCGCCGACCTTGATGTCGACGGGGATGATGTCTCCCGAGGTGTCGGAACGCTTGCCCGGGCCAACGGCGAGGACTTCGCCCTGCTGCGGCTTCTCCTTGGCGGTGTCGGGGATGACGAGACCGGATGCGGTCTGCGTCTCGGCCTCGTTCGGACGGACCACGATGCGGTCATCCAGCGGCTTCAGGTTCATGGTGTAAGCCTCCATTGGCTTGCTCACGGCGGGTTCGATCCCGTTGGGTCTGGTTCGCCCGAGCGAGTTAGCACTCGACCCCGGCGACTGCCAATGCTAGACCGCTGACCCCACGGTTAGCAACCGACACCCGAGAGTGCCAACCGCGATCAGACCCCCCACACCCCGAAATCCGGCAGGATTCGTTCGCTTACCGATCGTTTGCTGCCGAATTTCGGAGGATCTCGGCGAGCATTGCCACCGTTTCGGCGAGGGGGAGACCGATCACGTTGGTGACGCTGCCCTCGATCCGCTCGACGAAGGCTCCGGCGACGCCCTGGATGCCGTAGGCACCCGCCTTGCCGACATGCTCCCCCATCGAGAGATACCAGTCGATCGCCTGCTCCGACAGCTCGACGAACGTGACCGACGTCTCGACCACCTGCGTCTCGCTTGCCCGGGCTCGGGTCCCCGGGAACCGAGCGACCGTGACCCCGGTGTGGACCAGGTGCGCTCGCCCAGACAGGAGCCGCAGCATCCGGCGAGCGTCAGCGTCGTCGACCGGCTTCTCCAGGATCTGACCTCCCACATCGACCGTGGTGTCGGCGGCGACGATGATCGCCTCGCCATCGAGACGGTCGGCGATCGCGGCAGCTTTCTCGCACGACAGCCGGGCGACGTAGTGAGCGGGTGCTTCGTCGGGGCCCACAGATTCGTCGATGTCGGCAGGGACCACCTCGAACTCCAAACCGACCGATCGGAGCAACTCGGCGCGCCGCGGCGACGCCGAAGCGAGGACCAGCCGTCGGCCGTGAAGATCGAGCAGTGTCACGTCAGACCCGGCACGTCCTGGCGGCTCAACCGCCCGAGAGCGCCATCACGTGGTCGTCGTCGGGGACCGTGACGTCGTGAAGCAGTTCGTCGCGGCGGTGGCCGTCGAGCCAACCGTCAGGCAGGCTCACCTTGATCGGGCCATTGGTGTGACCGCGCTTGATTCGCTCGCCGCCCTCCACGATCGACGCGGCCGGGTCGAGCCCGGCGACGATGTCGTCGAGCTCCATCAACGACGCGACCATTGCGAAACGCCGGCGCACCTCGGGACCGACCGGGTACCCGCTCATGTACCAACCAGTGTGCTTGCGGAAGTCGCGCATCGCGTAGTTCTCTCCGAGGTGGTCCGCAAGCAGACGAGCGTGTCTCGCCATCACCACGCACACCTCACCCAGCAGACGGCTCGGCGGCACCGGGCGCCCCGCCAACACCTCGACGAGGTCGCCGAACAGCCACGGGCGTCCCAGACAACCGCGGCCGATCACCACGCCGTCACACCCGGTTTCGGCCATCATCCGCACCGCATCCGACGCTTCCCAGATGTCGCCGTTGCCCAGGACCGGGATCGAGCCCACAGCGTTCTTCAGCTCGGCGATCGCTTCCCACCGAGCCTCGCCGGAGTAGTGCTGCTGGACCGTGCGCGCATGCAGCGCGATCGACGCCACGCCTTCCTCGGCGCACACTTCACCGGTGCGGATGTGCGTCAACCAGTCGTCGAACAACCCCATACGGAACTTGGCCGTGACCGGCACCCCATAGGGCGAGGCGTTCGACACCGCTGCTCGCAGGATCGCTCGAAGCAACTCGGGACGTGCGGGCACTGCCGCTCCCCCGCCGCGACGCGTCACCTTCGCTGCCGGACATCCGAAGTTGATGTCGATGTGGTCGACGCGTCCAGCGTCACACAACTTGGCGACGGCGCGTCCCATGATGTCGGGGTCGCTGCCGTACAGCTGCAGGCTTCGTGGGTGTTCGTCGGGAGCGAAGCTGATCATCCGATCGGTCTTTGCGTTGGCGTGCACCACCGGCGTGGCCATCACCATCTCGTTCACGTACACGAGCCCCGGCGCGAACTCGCGGCACATCGTGCGGAACGGCGCGTTGGTGACGCCTGCCATCGGAGCAAGCACCACAGGAGCCGACAGCTCGAGCTGACCGATCCGGAACGACATGGCCCGATCAACCGTATCCGCGCGCCGATGACATCGCGGGTCTGCTGGTCATCGTCAGTCGGGCAGGGCGCCGGCAAGAGCGCCGGCATCGAGGTCGATCGCCAGCCAGAGCGGCTGGTCGAGTCCCGCCCGTTCGGGCGGGGTGGTCGCTATCACCAGGCGCCCTGCGGCGGCCGCCTCGTCGAGCACGTGCCGGTCGGACGGCAACGCGAATTCGAGTACGAAGGTGCACTTCACCGGCGACGAGATGATCACCGCGAGAAAGAACCGCCAGATCCCGTCGCCGATCGGCACCGCCGCTGCCTCGGTGGCGATGTCGCCGATTCCCTCGACGGCGTGCACGCGCGCGAGGTCGCCGATCTCCGGACGGCCGCTGGCATCGACCACCACTGTGGGGTGCCGCTCTCCCGTCGCGTCGACCGTCACGCCAGTCGACAGCACCGGCATGATCACGATCTCGGGTTCCGCGGCCACGGTGTCTGTCGAGGATCTCGATCAGGGTCTGGCCCCAACCGAGATGCGTGTGACTCAGTCGATGAACGGGAGGCGGAGGTTTGGAGTGGCACCGACGTCGAGGGAGGTCGGGCCATCGGATCGAAGGCGATGCCAGCCAGCTGCGGCAATCATGGCTGCGTTGTCGGTACACATCGCCCGGCTCGGCAGGAACCCTTGAATACCGTCGACGTCACACGCTTCGAGCAGCTGCTCACGCAACAGCGAGTTCGCTGCGACGCCGCCTCCGAGCACGATGCCGGTCGCTCCGACTTCCGCTGCGGCCCGCCGCGCCTTGGTCACCAGCACATCGACGACCGCCGCCTGGAACGACGCCGCGACGTCCTCCGACGACACGTCAGGATGCTTGCGCACGTAGTTGACCACCGACGTCTTGAGGCCGCTGAACGAGAAGTCGTACCCCTCATCCATCATCGCCCGCGGGAACCTGATCGCCTCAGGGTCGCCGTCGAGTGCCGCCCTGTCGATCGCCGGTCCGCCGGGGTAGCCGAGGTCGAGAAACCGGGCCACCTTGTCGAACGCCTCCCCGGCGGCGTCGTCGATCGTCTGTCCGATGAGCCGATACCGACCGTGCTCCTGCATCTCGATCAGCATCGTGTGGCCACCCGAGACCAACATCACCAGCAACGGGAACTCGAGCGTCGGGTCCTCCAACGAGGCGGCGTACAGGTGAGCCTCCATGTGATTGACACCGATGAACGGCACGTCCCACGCCATGGCGAGCGCCTTGGCCGCCGACACCCCGACCAGGAGTGCCCCGATCAGGCCCGGCCCGACCGTGCAGGCCACGGCGTCGATGCGCTGTTCGTCGACGCCCGCTTCGACGATCGCTCTGGCGATCACCGGATTGAGCACGTCGAGATGCGCACGCGACGCGATCTCGGGAACGACACCACCGAAGTCGGCATGCAGGTCGACCTGCGTGGACACCACGCTCGACACGACGTCGTAGCCGCCGAGCACGAGCGCCGCTGCGGTCTCGTCGCAGCTCGTCTCGATACCGAGCACCAGCGTCGACTCGTCGAATGTTCGGGTCATGACGGCCGCCTGTGTTCGACGTCGGCGCGGATGCCGTCGAGCAGGGTCCGGTACTCATCGCTCTGGATGTCGTTGCACCACATCACGATTGCGTCCTCGATGTTCTCGTAGTAGCGCGCCCTGACGCCCGCCGGATTGAACCCGAACCGTCGATACAGCTCCTGGGCACCGATCGACGAGACACGCACCTCGAGCGTCCAGGCCGCACACCCGCGTTCGATGGCGGCATCAGCCAAGAGCAGCAACAGTGCCGTTGCCACGCCGGCGCGTTGTTCATCGGATTGCACGGCGACATTGGTGATGTGGGCTTCATCGACGTTGAACCACAGCCCGGCGTACCCGACCACGCGTGTGCGGCCCCGGCCCTCGGCGCGGCAAGCGACCAGATACTGACGGGCGCCGGATCGGACCTGAGCGAGTTCACTCTCGAAAACGCCCTGCGACCAGGGCTTGGGATAACTGACCGCTTCGATCGCCATCACTCCACGGCGAAGATCTCGGCGCTTCATGGGCTCGACGACAAGACCGCCGACACCACCACCGACACCAGCATCGACGTCGCGGCGCAACAGCCGCTCGATCACACTCATCGGGTCACCCTCGTCGACCAGTTGATCAGTGCGTCTGGCGCCCGCAGGTAGACCGGCTCGATCTCCCGCGGATTCACCCACTCCTCACGCAACGCCCGGGCATGGGCGAGCTGCACCAACGGAGCCGCCGACGGATGTGCGTCGCCGCCGATCTCACAACGGAATCCGTCGAGGATCTCGTCGCGGTACCGCACCGCGCCGTCTCCGACACAGAGCACGTCTTGGCTGCGTGCGAGCAGATCGGCCACGAGTTCGTCGACCGTCCCGACCGTTGGTTCGGCCACCTGTTGCAGCCCTCCAGGCACCTGGCGGTACATGGAGTAGAAGACTTCGCTCTTGCGGGCGTCGATCACCGGCACGACGACGCGATCGGTGTGCCGACAGGGGAACGCCAGGAGGTCGAGCGAGGAGATGCCGATCATCGGAATCCGCAACGCCTGGGCAATCGCCTTCGCGGCAGCAAGACCGACGCGCATCCCCGTGAAGAGCCCTGGTCCGACGTCGACGGCGACCACACTGATCTCGTCGAGATCGATGCCGGCCTGTCGCAGCAGGAATTCGATCGCCGGCACCAGCGTCTCGACGTGTCGACGCCCCTTGGTGACCTCGAACAGCCCGATGACACCTTCATGGCCACCAACCGCAACGCTGACGCGCTCCGTAGCGGTTTCGATGCCGAGAATCAACATGCGTAGCCCTCACACGCCGCCACGAGACGGCTCCAACGTGACGCCCAGGTCGGTCCACTCGCCGAGATCTCGATCAGGCGGGCCGTGTCGGCGAGAGCGTCAGCGTCCAGGTCGATGTCGATGTCGTCGCTGGCGATCAGTTCGGATTCGAGATACACCACGAGATGATCACCGAACAGCGCATCCGCCACGTCCCCCCATTCGACGAGCACGACACCCTGGTACTCGGCGAGTTCCTCCAACGCAAGGTCGGCGATCTCGGCTGTGCGATCGAGGCGGTACAAGTCGGCATGGTGCAGTTCCCTCGCGCCCTGACCCCGGCCGGCACCAATGTCGTAGGTGTGTACCAGCGTGAACGTCGGCGACGTGATCGGCTCGACGACCCCGAGCGCTGCACCAAAGCCCTTCGCGAACGCCGTCTTGCCGGCACCCATCTCGCCGGACAGCACGATGAGGTCGCCGGGGCGGCACAGTTCGGCCACGGCTGCAGCGATGGCGTGCGTGTCAGCCAACGACCCTGCACGCAGCTCAAGCATTGCGGTTCCCAGACATATCGTCGTGGATTGTACGAGTGTGACGGCGCGGCACACGCGACCCGATCCCGCAGACGACCTCGTAGCCGACCGTGCCCAGCAAGTCGGCCCAGTCGGCAGCACGGATGCGATGCGGTCCGTCGAAACCGTCTTGGCCACCGATCAGCACCACCTCGTCGCCGACCACCACGGAATCGTCACCGCAATCGACCATCAGCTGATCCATCGTGACCACTCCGACGATGCGGCGACGCCGGCCACCGATCAGCACTTCGCCGCCGACCTCGAACAACCGTCGAGACACACCGTCGGCGTAGCCGATCGGGACGGTCGCCACCGTGGTGTCGGACTCGAACGTGTGCCGCTGCCCATACGAGATCGAACTTCCTGCGACCACGCGTTTCACGTACGAGACTCGGGCCTTCAGCGACAGCACCGGTCGGAGGTCGTCGCACAACGAGTCGACTCCGTGACCCGGCGAGATGCCGTAGATCGCAATCCCCGCTCGAACGAAAGCACGCCGTGCAGTCGGATGGGCCAGCGCACCCGCCGAGTTCGCTGCGTGCACCAACACGCCGGTCGTCGCCGTTGCCGACCCGAACATGTTGACCAGGGCGGCATCGAAGCGGGAGAGCTGGACGGTGGTGAAGTCGTCGTCCGGTTCATCGGCCAACGCCAGATGCGTGAACACCCCAACGAGGAGCAGTGCCGGATGCTGTGCCTCGAGCGCCGCCTGCACCCCCGCGACCTCGTCGACCTGCACGCCCACACGCTGCATGCCGGTGTCGATCTTGAAGTGCACCGGGATCCCCTCGACCCGACGTGCACGCGCTGCCGAAGCAAGCGCATCGATGAACGCCACCGAGTAGACAGTGGCCATCAGCCGGTACCGAACGATGTCGTCGGCGGTATCGATCGGTTGCTCGCTGAGCAGGAGGATCGGCGCATCGATTCCGGCGTCACGCAGTTCGACACCCTCCTGGACGAGGGCCACGCAGAGCCCCTGCGCCCCGGCATCGAGCGTGGCCTGAGCCACCTCGACAGCGCCGTGGCCGTATCCGTCGGCCTTCACCACCGCCCACAGCGCGCTCGGCGCAACCACCGAACGGAGATGTTCGACGTTGTGGCGGATCGCGTCGAGGTCGACATCGACCCAGGCCCACCGAGTCGACGAGTCGGGTGTGCTCACAACGACTCGAGTGCCGACGGGATCAGATCGATGATGTCACCGGCGAGCAGTCCGCGCCGCGCGCCCTGTCGGGCCGCGTGGGCGTGGAGCCATGCGGCGCCGGCGGCGGCTCGTTCGGGCGCGAGCCCGGCAGCGAGCAGCGAACCGATCATCCCGGCGAGCACGTCGCCCGAGCCGGCCGTGGCGAGACGCTCGTCACCGTGATCGACCACGAGAACCTGACCATCAGGAGTCGCCACGATGGTCGCTGGACCCTTCAGTACGACGACGACGCCGAGATCGGCCGCCAGACCGCGAGCTGCCGACACCCGGTCGGCACCAGGCGGGCGGCCGGCCAGCAACGAGAACTCGCCGTCATGGGGTGTGATCACGGTCGGGCGGCCGCGGGGCCGCAGGAGCGCAGCCGCCCCGTCGGCACTCCATGCAGCAGCGAAGATCGCGTCACCATCGATCACCACCGGAAGCGTCGCTTCGGCGATCAACTTCCGGACCGACGTGATCGTGCCCGCTTCTCGTCCGAGCCCCGGGCCGATCACGAGCGCACCGAACCGGTCGAGGTCGCTGAACACCTCAACGTGGAAGTCGGCCGCCGGAATGCGGTGCTGGATGATCTCGCTACGCCCGTCGGGGTCGATTCCCGGGCTGGACAACGTCACCAGTCCGGCCCCAGACCGGGCCGCTGCCTCCGCGCTCAGTCGGCCAGCGCCGAGCATGCCTGGGCTGCCAGCGACGACGCGGACGGCGCCGTTCCATTTGTGCGCATCACCGGATCGCGTTGGCCACCAGGCGGCAACGTCCGACGCCTCGACCAGGTGTTGGGTGGCGTCCGAGACGTCGAGACCGATGTCGGCGACCTCGACCGCTCCGCGCAGCGTGCGACCTGCACCGAACACCAGACCCGGCTTCAGCGCCTGGAACGTCACGGTACGGTCGGCGGTGAGGACGCCACGGCCGGCCTCACCGGTCAGCGCGTTCACGCCGCTCGGGATGTCGACAGCCAGCACCAACGGACGCCCATCGCTCATCGACACGATGTTGGGAGCCTTCCACTCACCCCGGAAGCCCGTGCCGTACGCCGCATCGATCACCAGGTCGCACGGCGGGAGCATCGGTGGCCGCATCGCCGAATCGATCACCCGGACCATTACCCCTCGTCGGCGGAGGTACGTGGCGGCAGTGCGGCCGTCGTTGCCGTTGTTGCCCTTACCAGCGAGCACGTTCACCACACGTCCGTACGCTCCGCCGAGCATGTCGAGCGCCTCCCGCGCCGTCGCACGGCCAGCCCGGTCGATGAGTACTGAGACCGGTTCTGGAGCAGCAACATCGATCGCAGCCATCTCATCCGGCGTCACGATCGGGATCACGGCGCGAGCGTAACGAACCCGGGAGCCTCAGTCGCCGAGTAGCGACTCCTTCAGGTCACGCTTGACGAACTTTCCGCTCGCGTTGCGGGGCAGCGACTCGTCGAGGAACCACACCCGCTCGGGAACCTTGAACTTCGCCAAACGTTCGCCGAGACGGGCCACCAACTGCTCCTCGGTCATCGAGGCGCCGGGCGCCAGCACGATTGCGGCGCCGACGATCTCACCGAGGCGGTCGTCGGGAACACCGAAGACCGCAGCCTCGGCGACGCCTTCGAGTTCGTAGATCGCAGCCTCGACCTCGGAGCAGTAGACGTTCTCGCCGCCGCGCAGCAACATGTCCTTGATGCGGTCGACGATGAACACGAACCCGTCGTCGTCGATCATGGCCACGTCACCGGTGTGGAACCAGCCGTCGCGGATCGAATCGGCGGTGGCCTCGGGCCGGTTCAGGTAGCCCTTGATCACGATGGCGCCGCGGACGCACAACTCACCGGGCTGACCGGACGGGACCTCGTTGTCGTTCTCGTCGACCAGCTTCGCTTCGAGGGTGGGGACCACACGACCGCACGACAACGGCTTGGCGACGTAGAGGCTGCCCGAGTTCGCGGTGACGATGCCGTGGGTCTCGGTGAGGCCGTAGCCGGTGCTCGGTGCTCCACCGGCCAGCGACTTGTCGATCTTGTCGACGAGGTCGGGCTGCAGGGGCGCTCCGCCACCGCCCATCCCGGCGAGCGTGGAGGTGGTGCGCGTCGCCCAGTCGGGATGCATCAGCAACTCGCGGCTCATCGTCGGCACGCCGGAGAAGTTGGTGACACCTTCGCGTTCGATGAGTTCGAGCGCTCGCCCGGCATCCCATTTGTAGGTGAACACGATGCGCCCCCCCGAGATGGTCGCCGGGTGCAAGAGGCAGTTGTTCGCGGTCACATGGAACAGCGGCGTCGGGGCCATGAACACCGCCTGCTTCGGCTGGCCGCTCTCGTCGGTGGGCGGTGGTGGCGGCACGACGCCGGCCTTGGCCGACGCCATGGCTCCAACGGTGGTCATGAACACGATGTTGAGCAGGTTGTGAACCGACCCACGATGGGTGAGCTGGGCGCCCTTCGGAAACCCGGTGGTGCCCGAGGTGTAGAAGATGCAGGCATCGTCATCCGGGTCGATCTCGACGATCGGCAGGTCGGCTGGCGCCGCCGCAGGATCGATCACGTCGTTCCAGCGCTCGGCGCCATCGGGGAGGTCTCCGTCGTAGCGAACGGTGATCAACTCCAACGGAGCGTCGCTGCGTAGCTCGTCGAGCACGGGCAGGACCCGCTCGACCCGCTCGCCATCCGCGATCAGCACCTTCGGCTTCGAGTCGGACAAGCCGAACTTCATCTCCTCGGACGTCCACCAGGCGTTCATCCCGACCACAGCGGCGCCGATCGAGATCGTCGCCCAATAGCCGAAGACCCACTCGGGATAGTTCCGCATGGCCAACGCCACCCGGTCGCCGGGCTGCACGCCGTGGACGTCGATGAGCCGCGCCGCGAGCGCCCGGATGATGGCATCGGACTCGGCGAACGTGTAGCGCTCGTCTTCGTAGACGACGTAATCGCGATCGCCGTAGCCCCTGGCCATCTCCCACACGGTGCGCATCGTCGGCAACGCCGACTCGAACACCTTGATCGGCACTCCGCGCACCTCGATCACCTTGGTGGCGAACTGCGCCCCCGGTGCCGTCAACTCGTCCCACGCCTGTTTGTACTGCTCGATCATGGCGGGCATGATCGCATCGCCAGGCTCCGAATTCCTAGTCGGGGCCGTCGGATCCGAGCATCAGCGTGCTGTCGGCGATGACGTACGCCGCTGCCATCACATCACTGTGCGTGAGTGACAGGTGCCAGGTCACCACACCGGCCTCGGCGGCCAGCACGGCGGCGCGCCCTGACAGTGCGATCGATGGTCGACCAGATGGCGCGCGCTCGACCCACGCCTCGTGGAACCCGAAGGCACCGAGACCCACGCCGAGCGATTTCATCACCGCCTCACGGGCCGCGAAGCGAGCAGCCAACGACGGCACGGGATCAGTCTGCGGTGCGACGTAGGCAAGCTCGACCTCGGTGAACAACCGGGTGCGCATCGACGGTGTCCGCTCGAGCGAACGGCGGAAACGTTCGATGTCGACGAGGTCGACACCGATCCCGATGACGCTCACCGGCGCACGCTCACCTACGCCAGTGATCAGCGGCTTCGGAGATCGGTTCGATCAGCAGGTCGGCCACTGGCAACTCGCCGAGCA
>ENA-OFCX01001129-OFCX01001129.1-metagenomes-genome-assembly--contig:-NODE-1129-length-11480-cov-15.811466_pt1 | contig 11480 bp, 14 predicted proteins | sample MGYA00153384_OFCX01 | MGnify analysis MGYA00153384
ATCGACAGCATATGGTTTCATAATAACGATTTATTCATCTTACATTACTGTACTTTATATTGATGGAAAGTGCTGTAAAGCATCTAGTGAAAAAGCAACAGTAGAAACTCAAATAGAAACAGAAAAACAGAAACAAGAGTTAAAAACACTGCAATCGCAGAGCAAACCTTGAATAATTAACGATAATCTTACGATTATTATTCAAGCAGAACAACTAATAAGGAGAATATTATGTACTTGAAAGAGTTTTATCAAGCGGGAATAGAGTATACTCTCGCTCAAGTCGCAGGAGATCGAGATTTAACGATTAACATTCAAAAAGTCCTGATTTGGATCGGTTTATTAGAAACCACGGATACAGGAGCAGATGGACAGTTTGGGCCTCTAACCACAGAAGCTTTTATCGAATTTCAGAAACTTACTAACTGTCCCAAAGTTGGCACTCTGGATAGAGCTACTGCTAAGGCTTTGATTGAAACCAGTCCCGCAATATTACCATTACCCAAAATTAGACCGGGTGGCGATCTAGCGGGACGGATTATCAAATATATGATTGCCAAAGGTTACACCATCAGTCAGCGGGCTGGAACTTACAATATTGTATATATCGAAGGAGTAGAGCTAGATGGTACGGAAAACGTGGACGAGTTAAACTCCTTCAATGATGTCCGCATGGTTATTCAGATTGATGCAGGCTTACCTAAGATTGTCGGTCAATGGATAGCTACTACCGAACCAGGTAGTTTTTATACTAAAGATCCTATGAATCCGGAAGGAGCAGCACGGATTAAATTCGGACAGTATAAAGCTTGGCAAGTGGGGGCACACGTTACTAAAACGGTCAACCAAAATCCCGCTTTGATTCAAGAGAAAAATGTTACGGTTCATCGAGACGCGAATAAGGATGGTTTTCGCACTGGAGATAAACTGGATACTGGATTATTTGGCATTAATCAACATCATGCTGATGATTCACCACGCACGAATATTGGTCGGTGGGGTGCGGGTTGCTTAGTAGGTCAGACAGCAGCAGGACACAAGAAATTTATGGATCTGATTATGAAGGATAAGCGTTATCAACAGAACCAACAATATCTGTTTGAAACAACGATTATTGCTGGCGATGACTTGAACACAATGTTTCCAATTTAGTAAAAAGTTGAGGAGGATCGATAAAAATGGCGATTAAGATTATTCAGCCTGCTGTTTTAGATAAATTTAAACTGGGCGATTCCATTTATTTCAAAGGTACGGCCGACAATGGGATTACCATTGTTAAGTTGTTTGCCGAGCAATATTTATTGAGTACGATCTCAGTTAGTAGTGGTAATTGGGCTACAGCTTACCCATTAAATCGGGCTGGTAAGCGACATATTATCGCTCGTGGTTATGATGCTAGCAATCGCGAGTTAGCACAAGCGACGCTCGATATTGTGGTAGATGACAATAAGTTAGAAATTTTGGGGATTGATGTTAGTAATAATAATCCCCCGATCGATTGGTTGAAGGTTGCAAAAACCAATCAAGTTACTTTTGGCTTTGCTAAAGCATCTGAAGGCGTAACTTTTAAAGATGCTGAATTTGCCACCAATTGGGCTGGCATGAAATCTGCTGGAATTATTCGAGGAGCTTATCATTTTTTCCGACCGAGTAGACCTGTTGACCAACAGGTACAAAATTTTCTAGCTATGGTAGGTCAACTTAGCCCTGGCGATCTACCCCCAGTGTTGGATCTAGAGGGATATCCAGCAGATGTGATGAAACAGTGGGAATCAATTAAGTCTGTTAAAGAAAGGATAGAACGCGCTCAAGAATACTTAGAAAGTATCGAAACCGAACTAGGCATAAAACCCATTATTTATACTGGCCCATCTTTTTGGAAAGATATTATGGGAGATACAGACAAATTAGCACAGTATCCACTGTGGATTGCTAACTACAAATCAGACTATCAAAATAGTCAACCACTAATTCCAGCTAATAACTGGGGTGGAAAAGGTTACACTTTGTGGCAGTTTACCGAAAGAGGTAGCGTGATGGGTGTTAAAGGTTTTGTCGATCGCAACCTTTTTAAAGGTAATTTGTCAGAACTATTAGACTTAACAGTTAAGTAGTCAAAATTCAGCAAGTAAAATCTTTATTTCCCCGTACGATAGTGCGGGGAATATCCTATTTTTGAGGTGCATGATGGTTTCTTTTCCACATTTCCTAGCTGCTGTTGTTTTCAGCAGTTCCATTGTCACAACCGAGCTAGCTCTGGCGGGTCAAGCCGAACGATTACCCCCAGAACATCAATGTTTGGCAAAAGCTTACGTACTTGATCTCAGTCAAAAAGGACTAAATGTCCGCCAAAAACCGAATTTATCGGGGAAAATTTTAGAACGACTGCCCAAAAATACAGAAGTTAATGTTTTAGGGATGCAAGGGCAATGGCTCTTAATTTCTGTAATCGCTCCAACTGCCCAAAAAGTTGCTTTTCGTGATGAGGGATGGGTCTATAGCTCTCTATTAGGAGTCAGTTCCACAGGATATGGCAAAAAATCAGTCAGTTTATATTCTCAGCCAAGTTTTAGAAGTAGGGTGGTAGCTAATATTCCGCCCAATAGCAGCAATATTATCTTGGGTTGTAGTGGTAAATGGTTGAAAGTAAAAACTCAAAATCATCGTCAGAGCGGTTGGTTAGAACCCAATCAACAATGTGCAGCAGCTTATACAACCTGCTCTTAAATAGGATAATTCAAAGTCGATCGGTCATTTTTTGGGGCAGTGCGCCCAACCACTTTTGGGCTAGGGCGATCCCACACGATTGGGTTAACGATGTTCGATAGCTGATTGGAGCAAGGTTTTGGCTGGTGCCTCGGCGAGGCACCACTGTCTAGTACACTTTGCTAAAAATTAAGGTGTACCCCAACCTGACAGACTGCGGCTATTTTCCAGTCTTCAAGATGGTTGCTTATAAGCTATACAGGAGGCGACTTTCAGCCTTAGCATACTATTTTGTCCGAATTCTGCGTTTCCCCCATACCCAGCGACAGAGAAGGCTCCGTGTGCGCGGAGCCGAACCATTGATTAGGCAATCTGCAATGAATTGATGATACCGCCTACCTCTTCAGCACTCTCACGTAAAACCGACAAACAGTAATCTAAATCGGCGCGACTATGCGCGGCCGACACAGCCGCCCGCAATCGAGCTGTCCCTTTAGGCACGACCGGATGCGGGATAGCCTGCACGTATACGCCACGTTTTTGACAACTCCTAGCCATCCGCCACGCTTGCCAGTCATCCCCACACATAATCGGGAAAATGGCCGTTTGGCTGTTGAGGTATGAGAATCCGGCCTGTTTCAACTGGTCTGCGAAGTACACAGCGTTGTCTTGCAATTGCCGCACTCGCTCAGGCTCCTGCTCGATTACGTTTATAGCAGCCATCGCCGCTGCGGCTGACGCGGGCGGAAGGGCACCCGAGTAGATGAACCCCCGCGCCTGGTGGTAGAGAAAGTCGCATAGCTTGCGACTACCGGCCACATACCCACCGATGCTTGGGATGGCCTTGCTGAATGTACCCATCTTGATGTCCACTGTGTCGGTCGGCAAACCGAAATGCTCCTCAATGCCATGCCCTGTGGCACCGAGCACTCCGATCGAGTGTGCCTCGTCCACCATAAGCATCGCGTCATACTTCCGGCACAGCCGACTGACTTCTGGCAGATCGATGATGTCCCCGTCCATGCTGAATACTGCATCGACGATGACAAGTCGGTTTCCGGGGTGTGTCGGATCTTTTAGGCAGGACTCAAGATGGCCCATGTCGTTGTGCCGGAAGCGGACCAACTTGGCACCGGATAACTGGCAGCCGTCTACGATGCTTGCATGGTTAAGTTTGTCACAGATGACCGTATCGTTTCGTCCGACCAAGCAGGCGATGGTGGACACGTTGGCAAAAAATCCGCTGGAAAAGGTGGCTGCGGCCTCGGTGCCTTTGAACCGGGCGACGACGGCCTCTAATTCCTTGTGCAGGTCGAGCGTGCCAGCCAGCATCCGAACCCCAAACGTTCCCGTACCGTATTTCTCGATCGCCTGTATCGAAGCAGCATTGATTGTCGGGTGACCGTTCAATCCCAGGTACGAATACCCACCGAGCATTAGCATGTCACCATGTCCACGCACGCGGACGCGGCCACAGGGTAGGTATGCTTCTATTTGCTCCAAGTAGAAATATAGATCTTTTTCCCGCACTGTCTCGACTGGCCAGTACGTTTCAAGAGTCTGTAGGTTCATCGACGCTATTTCCTTTGTTGCGTAGTTATTCATCATACAACCTATTTGAGAGCTATTGAGGTAACAGGTAACACAGCTAATTTCTTAACAGTAAGCCGAGTTTTGTCGACGACCTGGCACAGATCTGAAGCCTTTCCACAAACGGCGAACGAGCATGTGCAATTCGCGTGGTTTCCGAAGCCAGTCGGATTGATTCTCGATCACATCCCTCTTGCTCTGCTGCACTGATTCGACTGCAAATATGATGCATGGCTGCCACAGCATTATTGAAGCACGAAGCAGTCGAACAATCGCCCTGGGCTATTTTGCTGAAGAGATCTGCGGCTATCCGTATTTCTTCAAGAACTTGCGCTTGCATTTTTGCTGCCTAACTATTTATTACAAGTAAACTTTCCGTCTAAGCTGTCGAACAGCTAAATCACATACTCAATTTTCTTAATCTAGCTATTTTTTCCTGCAGAGTTTTACACTTCATCATTTTAACCTTACTCGCTCGAGTTGTTAGTAAGAAAAAGTAACAAAAAAGTAAGTAATTATTCTAGATCGATGTAAAGTCATGTAAATCTTCTGCTAAGTAAGTTATTATGCTGTAATTTACAATCGAGTGCCGAAAAAATGCGTCTTATGGAACATTCGCTAGCCTACATCAAGAAGTTAAAGAAACAAGGTGGGCCGCAGATTGAGCACTATGAGGAGTTAGAAGTCTGGTTCTCCGACATCTACAATCGTGTTAAGAACGCCGATTTAGGCACCGCCGATGTCGCACTATTACGCGAAGCATTCGGTGATGCGTTTTCGCTTGAAACTATGCAAGGTTTTGCTTTCCTCAAACCCCACGGTTATGCAGGCGACTACGAGATCATAGATCGTGTTTATCAGACGCATGTCACGTCCGTTCCGCATCTCTCAAACTGGGATAAATACTGGCAATCAATGGCCGCAGCAGAAGCGGTTCGCAACCGCAAATCTTATATGCATACGGTAATCACGGATTGCCTTATTACGATGGCTCAGCGGCCCCTACGAATTTTAAACGTGGCAAGCGGCCCTGGCAGAGATATGTATGAATATTTTCAGCTTACTGACTCGAAGGATGTCCAATTTATATGCTTGGAACAAGACCCAAAGGCAATAGCGTTTGCAACATCATTGTGCCACGAGTTCATGGATCGGATTACGTTTATTCCAGCCAATGTTCTTCGATATAAGCCAGAAGGTCAATATCAACTCGTCTGGTCGGCAGGTCTATTTGATTACTTTGACGATAAGATTTTTAAGCGTCTTCTGACCCGCCTTCTGCCAGCAGTAGATAGCGGTGGTCAGCTTGTTATCGGTAATTTCTCAGACCAGAATCCGAGCAGACCTTACATGGAATTTTGTGATTGGTCATTGCATCACCGTAGCCCAAAGCAATTAATCTCTCTAGCGCAGGAATGCGGCATCCCAAGTCAGAGGATACATTTGGGTATAGAACCTGCAGCCGTTAATCTGTTCCTGCATATTAGATGCATATAAGGCATCAACAAGCAGCACAATTAGGAGCTGCTTGTTGATGCCTACAGCCTGTGCTTTGCTTCGCTCGTGCCTTGCTGTGCGTTCAGCGGTGGGTTTAAATCGCTTGAATATTTCATAAATGACCTTTTCTGCTTCAATTACCTCAACTTCGTCGATTTTACTCCACCTGCCAAGGCAGCACTTCGCGATCTCCTGAAAAATTTCAGATGAATACTACAATAAACAATTTGTCTATCAAGTCTATGTGCTGTATGACCCAGAAGTATGTGTACCGCTCGACTGTGACCATCGGGGACACCAACCTGCTACAGAACATGTACTTTGTCAACCACTTCAAGCTCACTGGGGCAGCCCGCGAGCTGTGGGTAAGAGAGCACGTACCAGGAGCAGTGGAGGCTATGCGGCAGGGGCTGGTACTCATCACCCGCGAGGCCGGGTGCCTGTACCACAAGGACTTCTACCTGTACGATCCGATCCGGCTGGAGCTGTGGTTCGAGAACGCCCAGCACGCGAGCATTGACATCCGGTTCGCATTCTACCACGACGTGACCAACGAGCTGCACGCCGAGGCCAAGCAGAAGATCGTGTTCGCCGGCCCGGATCACAAGGTATGTCGCATACCGGAGCTGTTCCGCTCGGCTAGCGCGCCTTTCACTGCGGTAGTCGCGGATCTCTCTGCGTCAGAGGCCGAACTAGTCGCTGCACCTGACGGCGGGGACCAGTAAGGTTTCTGGCAGTTCGTAGTTTGGGTTTATCATCTTGACTAGATCGAGTGAGATCGAACGCTGCTTTTTTGTCGTTGGTGTTGGCAAAACCTCATGAAAATGCTCTTAGAGGATGTTTGGAAATACGGAGAGTATAAAATATTCAGGCAAGTCTGCGTAGCATAAGTCGGATCATAGCAATATGAATAAAAGCCTCTGACGAAGAAGGTAAACGTTCATAATCAACGTTGAGACGACGGCACCAGTGTAACCAACCGTAAGTTCTTTCAACAGTCCACCGTTTTGGTAGAAGGACAAAACCTTTGCTACCATTAGGTCGTAAGACCACATCAACAATCCAGTGACAAATATCCATCACCCAGTGGAGGAAATCTGGACCAGAGAAACCGCCATCGAACCAGATGCGGGCTAATCGAGGGACGCGGTGGCGTTCTTCATTCATCTTGGTCAGCAGTTGTTTTGCACCATCTCGTTCTTGAATGTCAGCAGCAACTACTCTTACCATCAATAGCAGCCCTAATGTATCGACCATTGTGAAACGTTTCCGCCCTTTAGTTTTCTTCCCTGCATCATAGCCAACTGAATCACTAACCATCACTGCTGTGGGCACTGTTTGTGAATCGATCCTGGCAACACTAGGGCTAGGATCTCTGTCTTCTGCTACTCTGACCCATTCTACTAAACGATCGTTAATCCGTTTCCAACTGCCATCATTGCGCCACTTGCTGAAATAGTAGTAAACGGTTGAAGACGGTGGGTATTCCTTTGGCATCAACCGCCAAGCACAACTGCTCACCAACACATACAGGATTCCTTGAATAACCGACATCATATTTACAGTGCGTGGTCTACCTGTCCTGAAGGGGTGACAAGCACCCCTGAAATGTCTTCACCCACTGGATTAGCTGCGGCGGGATGGCGGCAGCAGCGAAGGAAGGCGGGGAATACTTTTGTAGTGAATGAAGGGTGGGATAATAATAAAAAAGTATGCTCTAAAAATAAGAGCATAAAAGTCAAAAATGTATCCTGAATTATATCAAAAGTGGTTTAAATTAGCACTGAATCCAACTGAGCTAGTACTGATAGAAATCTTAATGAAGATAGTCGGATTATTATCAAAAGCCACATTGGGACATTTAGCAAATAATTTACCACTACCAATTTTAGCGGCGAGTAGACTCAAAACATTGCAGAGATTCTTGAACAGTGCCAGATTTTGCAAGGAGAAGATTTGGTGGGGGATCTGGATGGAATTAATGATGGGTTATTGGAAGAAAAAAGAACCAATAATTTTAGCAATCGATAGAACGAGCTGGCGGAAGTATAATTTATTGGTAGTAAGCTGGATAATTCAGGGTAGAGCAATCCCCGTTAATTGAGCTAGGCGGGTCACCCGCCCAGCGCAGTTATTAGATAAATTAGGGTCGAGCAACCTGGATGACCAAAAATCAGTAATTCATCCAATCACCTGTTTATTACCAGACCATTCATTTGTGCTGCTAGGAGACAGGGAATTCTGTAGTAAACATTTAGCAACTTGGCTACTAGAGATAGATTGGGGCTATTGCTTGCGATTGAAGAAAAATACATATATTTGCTTGGACAATGATGAATTAGTTACATTGAATCAACTAGCTTATCACCCAGGTGTCAAAATCTTTTTGCAAGGGGTTAATATTTCAAAGACTGCTCATAAATTTCCATTTAATGTAGCTATCCATTATCCGAAAGAACATCATGGTATGCCAATAGAGGAAGGTTGGTTTCTCTTAACGACGTTTTCAGATTTGAACACTGCCGTTCAAACTTATGCGACTAGATTTCAGTTAGAAGAAATGTTTCGTGATTTCAAATTATATGGTTTTAACCTTGAACTGACTCAACTTAATGGTTCTAGATTTGATGCGTGGTTCTTGCTGCTAACATTGGTTTATAGTACTCTGGCATTTACTCAGGGTTATTTCATTCTAAATAGAGACTTGAGAAAATCAAGACCCGAGCCAGCTCTACGTTGAGCTTGAGCCATATTTGAATAGCCATCTTCTCGATAAAGATTTAGAGTGAAATTACGTGCCAAAGCAAATATATTCGGCAGTGACTTAACGCGAATTCGAGAAGCATCTTCTCCCTGAGTTACATCACGGACATGGTGAACTTTATTTTCAACGTGCCAATAATCACGAATGCGGCTTGCAAATTGTTCTACTGTTTCATCCAGAGAACTGATGTAATAACGGATCTGGGGCTTTTTAATCATCAGATATTTTCCCTTGAGGACATGACGATAACTGGTCACTCGGATCACACTGGTTAATCCCGACCAATCTGAATGCCCTGGTAAAGCGGCCAACGTCTGCCATAGAGACACACTGCGCCGCTCTACACGACCATGGCCAGTTTCAACCGTATTGCAATGGGATTCAGATTTAAATTGTTTCTGGATCGCTTTATGTAAATTGCCATGATTACCTTTAAGTCCTCCTAAATAATGATTTCCAGAGGCGATGATTTGCTCACAAGTTTTTTTTGGGTATTGAGTGCATCAAAGGCAAAGACTACTCCCCTTTGTGCTAACGCTGCGATAACAGGTGGTAAGGCTTTGATTTCATTAGTTTTACAATCCACTGGTTGAATAGGTAGAATCAGTCCCCGTTCTACGATGTAGACTGTAACCAATTGAATTGCTGGATGGGATTCTGTGGGGAAGAGCGCATGTTTTGAGGTTATAGGAACCTCTCAATACTTTTCCATCCATCGCTATAGTTTCACCTCCTACAGGGTCAATCTGGAAAAACTGCGCTAGGCAATTGCTGTAAGCTTTATAGTTGAGATTGAGCAACACTCGGCGAATCGTGCTGTAAGAAGGAAGCCGTGATTTGGCTGGATTGAACAGTTCTATTAGTTCACTGCGATAGCTCAAAAGCCAATCACTGATTGCTAAAAACCCCTTACATCCTGCACTAATAGATAACGTAAATAAAGCTAGACATAAGGCTTGGTCATGACGCTTACCCTCTCCACGTCGTGCGTCTGGCAAATCTAAAAAGGCTTCTATGATTGCTAAGTTATTCAATACTGATGCTACGTTATAAGTCACTGTATCGTAATATTAGCATTGCTTGTGGCAATCATCTCAGAATGAAATAACCCTGGGTAGAATTCCTCGCTCAAGTCTTGATTTTGAATTAATACTTCAGGTACGCGCTTTTGATGAAAGAGGGGAACAGTTGAGCCATCATCCATCGATTGGGAGAAATTATATTCACTGATATAGTCACCGAACCACTTATTAGTTTTACGGTCTTTACCCAATAGGGGCGTTCCGGTAAAGGCGAGGAAATTAGCATTTTCTAAGCCCTTTCGCATATTTTCAGCCAGGGTTTTATACTGGGTACGGTGAGCTTCATCAACGATGACGATGATGTCATCTCGATCGCTCAAGGTTGGATATACTTTACCTTTGGCATATCTAAACTTCTGAATTAGGGTAAATACGATCCGCTTGTTTTGAGACAAGAATTTTCGCATTTCTTCGCCATTCTTCGGACGGGCTGCTTCTAGTTCTGTTACGGTATTGGTTCTCAGGAAATTCTTGTAAATCTGGTCGTCTAGATCGTCTCGATCTGTCACAATCACAAAAGTAAAGTTGCCAGTAAGTTTACGGAAGATTTTTCGGGCATAGAAAATCATTGAGAAGCTTTTCCCCGACCCTTGGGTATGCCAAAAGACACCGAGCTTACCTGCTTTCTCTTTACGGTTGACAAAGGAGTCAATCGCCCGATTCACACCGATAAATTGGTGGTTCTGGGCGATGATTTTTTGAGATTCGTTATAGTAAACGATGAAGTTTTCAACATAGTCTAGTAATTTAGCTGGATGGCATAGTCCCGCAATTGCCCGTTCGAGACTGGTACCAGATGCTTCAATCTGAGGACGATCGATCTTCTCTTTTTCATCTTCCACCCGCAGCCAATTAAAGAAATATTCCCAAGCAGCGGTAAAGCTGCCGACTTTGGTGTCGATGGCATTAGATAGAATGCAGACCGCGTTGACGTAAAACAGTTGGGGAATATCAGCCTTGTAGTTTTTGAGATTGTCGTCAAAGGCATTTTTCACCTTGACGTTGGAGTTCTTGAGTTCGATGAATACTAGTGGTAAACCATTGATGTAGAGCAGGATGTCGGGGCGGCGAAAGCGGTGTTCGCCTTTAATCCACAGTTGGGAGACAGCGAGGTATTCGTTATTGCCATCGGTGCGGGAATCGTTAAAGTCGATGACTTTCACCCTTCCCTGTTCTTTGCGCCCTTGGGCGTTCTCATACTCGATCTGAATCCCATCCCTGATCAGGATATCTAGTTCGCGGTTGATGGTAGTTGCCAGTCTCCCCGCAGGTTGACTTGTAAGACTGGTGAGGGCACGTTCGATGTCTGGAGTGGGAATATCTGGGTTAAGGCGGATAGCGGCGGTGAGAAGCCTATCTTTGAGGACGACATCGCGCTTGTCAGTTCGGTTAGATCGATCGTTGAGATCTTCGCTGTCTGTGGTGTAACAGTTCAGACATTCAAAGCCCTGGTGCTGGAGTTCGATTAGGGCGGCACGTTCGATGTCATCTTCAGAGATAAAGTTGGGCATGAAAAGAATTAGGGCAAATTGGGGAAAAGCGTAATCTAATTATGCCCGTGGCCTGACAATTCACCAACAACAGCACGATATTGGGCTGTAAATGCCTGGTACGATTACTAACTCAGACAAGCTTGCTATTAGCTAAAAATAACTATTATTAAACTTAAAGGCTATATTGGAAGCTAGAAAAACTATCAAACCAGAGGAGCGGGAGTTAGCAAGGCAGTTATCGTCGTTGTATCTAGAAAAGATTCAAGCAGCCGAACGAGTTGGTGAAGCCAGAATGATTTGCGACTATTGAATCGTCGTTGGGGTTCGTTACTAGCTCGATTTTCCAGC
>ENA-OFCX01001131-OFCX01001131.1-metagenomes-genome-assembly--contig:-NODE-1131-length-11461-cov-5.258373_pt1 | contig 11461 bp, 10 predicted proteins | sample MGYA00153384_OFCX01 | MGnify analysis MGYA00153384
GCGCATCAATGCGTGTTCACGTGGTGCTCATTTGGTCAGTTCCTTCATGTGAGATGCCACCAGGACTTTCCCCGCTGCTTTTCCCCGCTGCTCGTGTTGACTTGGAGATCGTATGAACGTCCTCAAAACAACAGCGGTCAGCGCCTGGGCGCTCTTGGCCGCTACCCCATGGGCAGCTGAGCCCGTGCCGAAGGTCAACCTGGCCGGGCGCCCGGTGCCGAAAATCGCCAGCTTGCCCGAGGGCCCTTATCGCGCGCTCGTCGTGCAGGGGCATGCACTCAGCACGCGCACGTTCGCGGTCATCGGCCCGGAGGTGAAGAACCCGCGCAAGCGCTATGCGGGCAACAACCTGGCCTGCACCTCCTGCCACCAGGCGGGTGGCACCAAGCCGTTTGCGATCCCCTGGGTCGGCGTCACCGCCACGTTTCCGCAGTACCGCGGTCGCGAGGACCAGATCAGCACGGTTGAAGAACGCATCAACGGCTGCATGGAGCGCAGCATGAACGGCAAGTCTCTGCCACTCGATGCACCCGAGATGAAGGCCTTCACGACCTACATCGCTTTTCTTTCGCAGGGCGTGCCCGTCGGCGCGCAGATCGAAGGCGCGGCGGTGTTGCAGAGCGCGGTGCCCAACCGGCGCGCGGATGCTGCGGCAGGCAGCACGGTCTACGACGCCAAATGCGCGGTGTGCCACGGCGCCAACGGCATGGGCAAGCGCACGGGCCAACGTGGCGACGCTCAGGGCTACACCTTCCCACCGCTGTGGGGCCCGGACAGTTTCAACAACGGTGCCGGCATGAACCGGCTGCTGACGACGACGCGGTTCATCCGGCAAAACATGCCGCTCGGCGCCAGCCATACGGCCACGGTGTTGAACGATGACGAAGCCTACGACGTCACCGCGTTCATGCTCTCCAAGCCGCGCCCGATCAAGGCCCATCTGGAATCCGACTTTCCAGCACGTTGGAACAAACCGATCGACGCCGCGTTTCCACCCTACATGCTGGGTGCGACCGCCGACCAGCACCGGTTCGGACCGTTCCCGCCATTGGCCGAGAAGCAGCGCCAGATGGCCGACCAGCGCAAGGCAGATCTGGCTGCTGGCAAGGCTCGTTCAGCGGCAGACCCAGGCAGCGCCGCGAGCAACAAGTAGCGGCTCGTGCTGGTCGCTGTTGCATGAACAAATACATGAATTGAAGCCGACACTGAAGCAGGCACACCACGATGTTCGAACTTCCCGACGCACTGCTGGCGCGCATTCAATTCGCCTTCGCGGTTAGATTCCACTTTCTATTCCTTGCCATCGCGATCAAGCTGTCCAGTTTCCTGGCGGTGCGTTGAGGCCTGAGGTTGAAGACCGGCCGCGAGGACTACATGAGCTTGTTCCGCTGTTGAATCTAGATCTTCGCGTTGGTGTTTGGCATGAGCGTGGTCCCAAGTATTGTTACTTCCCACCAGTTCGACACGAACTGGGCAGTGTTCTCCGACAAGGCCGGCCCACTGATGGCCTACTAAGGGCTGACTTCGTTCTTCCTAAAAGCCGGTTTCCTGGGCGTGATGCTGTTCGGCATGAACCTTGGTCTTGATGGCCGGTTCCAGGTCGAGATGGCCATGCCGCTCCATGGCATCGACCAACATCGGGATCAACGGCTTCACGCGCTTGCCGCAGACCCGATCGGCGGCTTCCCACAACACCGTCAATGCCTGGGCTACCGCCTCGTCATACACGCGGTTGCGCAGGCGCACCTCGGTTGCCGGGGTGAACTCGCCGCGAAGTACGCGGATCGCGTGCTTGCGGTGGTAACAGGTCAAGGCCACGAACTCGTCGAGGATCTTGATCCGATCGCTGAACGCCGCGCTGCGGTACCGCAGCCGCAGTGCCTCGACCAACTCCATGCGTGTCGTCATGCTGATTTGCCTCGTCACGTTGCGCTGCCCCCGCCGGACAGTCCGACGGGTAACAACTCACGTGAGGCAACAGGTCAGCACGGGCAGCAGTTCTGATGAGTCAATGCGCCAGTGATGTTGGGATTGGTTGTTGACGCCGAGCCTACGCTGGCCAGTCGAAGCCCAACCGGGCGGTTCGTACAAGAGCGCGACCTCCGGAGCCGCGCATTTGCGTGACGAATTCATCTGCTGGGCCGCGCTTTACTGCCGCTTACACACCTGCCGCAAGGCGAGCGATAGCATGAGTTCAACGTGCCGTAGCTGTCTGAACAGCAGGTGTTGCAAGAGTTGGATGGCATGGCATTGAGGAGTGGAAATGTCTGAGCGAAGATTTTCGTTGGCGTGGTGGTCGTTGCTGCTTAGCAGCGTGGCGTTGGTGTCTTGCGGCGGCGGCGGCAGTGAAACATCTGCTGTGCCCCGCGGCACTTCGGCCGAGATACCGCCTTCAGCACGAACCGCGGCGCCGCCCGCGACGGGACCGAAGCCAGCGAGCAAAAGCAGCGCCCAAGCCTGGTCAAAACCCGCCACCTGGGGCGGCAGCAAACCGGTGGCCGGTGCGGCGGTGGTCATTCCCGCCGGCATGCACGTGTTGATCGACGAAGACACGCCAGCGCTGGGCGCGCTCAGTGTGGAAGGTGAGTTGACTTTCAAGAGCGGCGTCAACGTTGAACTGCGAGCCGACGTCGTGCGTGTGCGTGCGGGCGGCGCATTGCGCGCCGGCTCGGCCACCGCGCCGCACGTGGGCCGCGCCACCATCAGGCTGACTGCCACCGACATGCTCGACGACCCCGCCGGCATGGGCACACGCGGCATTCTGATCAGCGCAGGCGGCAAACTTGAACTCTTCGGCAGCGCGCCCGCGGTACCGTGGACCAGGCTCAACGCCCACGCCGAAGCCGGCACCACCGCGCTCACGCTGGACCGTGCCGTGGACTGGCGCGCGGGCGACCAGATCGTGGTGGCACCCACCGAGTGGTACGGCCCGTACTGGGTCACGCAGGCCGTGCACGACGCATCCACCGCCACCGAAAGGCGCAGCGTGGCAGCCAATGCGACTGGCGCGACGCTGACGCTGTCCAGCGCGCTTTCCACCTTCAAATGGGGCCGCCTGCAATACGCCACCGACACCGGCATGAGCCTGACGCGCGGCACCTTCACCAAGCCCCACCTCAACGCCGCCGACACGTTGGACGAGCGCGCCGAGGTTGGCAACCTGTCGCGCAACATCGTCATCCAATCGGCTGACGACGCGCTGTGGCGCAACAGCGGCTTTGGTGCGCAGGTGATGGTGATGGACCGCAGCTCTTCGCTGCAGCTGGACGGCGTGGAACTGCGCCGTGTCGGTCAGGCCGGCAAAGTGGGGCGGTACCCCATCCACTGGCACATGCTGTCTTACGCACCAGACGGCACAACGCTTGGCGACGCCACTGGCCACTTCGTGCGCAACAGCAGCGTGTGGGATTCGCGCCACCGCTGCATGGTGGTGCACGGCACCAATGGCGTGAGCATCCAGAACAACATCTGCTACGACATCAAGGGCCACGCGATCTTTTTGGAAGACGCGGTCGAGCGGCGCAACATCATCGAAGGCAACCTGGTTCTGCGGGTGCGCTCTCCCATTGACTCTTTGGCCGTCACCGTACACGAAAAGTTCGGCCACATGTGTGGCGCTGCAGCCGGCTACTGGCTCACGAACCCCGACAACACGGTTCGGGGCAATGCCGTGGCTGACGCGCAGGGCAATGGCTTCTGGCTGTCCTACCCGACGCGGCCGGTGAAGCAGAACAAGCTGGTGCCGCTGCGGCCGCAGAACATGGCCCACGGTGTGTTTGAGTTCAACTCGGCGCGCTCCAACGGCAACCTCGGCCTGATGCTCGAATGCGCCATGACCGATGACGCTGGCAACCTGGAATTGCTGTCGTATTCGCCCACCCGAGACGGCAGTGTTTTCAACTATGAGAACGGCGTGCGTTTCGAGCTCAAGGGCATCACCACGGCCAAGAACAACGGCGGTTACGTCAACCGCGCCAACACGCCCGACTACCTGCAGTGGGTGGCGGCCGACAACGTGGGCCGGGCCTTCAGCGGGGCGGTGAAGTACGGCAGCACGCTCCAGCAGAGCCTGGTGGTGGGCAAGAGCCTGAACAACCGTCAAACGTATCCCGCCGATGGTGAACCACAAATGGGTGTGGCCTCGTACCACTCGCAAATGGACATTGCGCAGAACACCTTCGTCAATCTGGAAAACAGCGGCTTCGTCATCACCAGCAATGGCGGGGATCTGGCCTCGGGTGCGTTTGGCACCAACGATTACTACATCCGTCCCGTCGAAAAAGGTTTCAAGCGCAACCCAGGCAACAAGTTCGTCAACGCCGACCCCGGCTACCGCGCCTTGCCGCCGCACATGCAGCCCGACTACACGCCGCAGACGCTGAACAACTGGACACTGGCCGGCGCCATCTGGGACCCGCAGGGCTATTGGGGCACGGCGGGCCGCTTCTGGGTGCTGGACTCGCCATTCCTGCGCGAAGCCAGTTGCAGCACCGTCATGACGGTGGCACCCATGGGGCGGGCCAACGGCTTGTCGTGCGCCGGCCCGTATTACGGCGTGAATGGCTTTTGGCTCAATCGGGGCGCGGCCGACGCCACCGATCCCAATTTGTTCCTGGAGACGCTGGATGTGACGCGTCTGGACGCTGCCGATACGGTGCTGGGGCGCTGGCGTGTCGAGCAAGGCCGCACCAGCCGCGTTTTTGGCAACATGCGCCACTTCGCAGCCGTTAAAGGTGGCATCTACACGGTGCGCTTCCCCGAGTTTCCGGATGCGGCGAGCACCAAGGCGCCACCGCGCTGGCTGACGATGGACATCGAGAACATGACCGCCGCTGGCGACAGCATCCTGGTGGGCGTGCACTTCGACACCAGCACGGTGCCCACGCGGGTGCTGGTGTCCACCAACCCCGACAACCCCGACTTCAGCCGCAACAGCCGCCTGATGACGGCCGCCACCAGCCGCGCTGCAGTGGCCGCCAGCAACGGCGACCTCTTTTGGCGCGACACCGCCAACAGCCTGATCTGGGTCAAGCTGATGCCGACGGGCGCAGCCGACTACAGCAGCGCAACGCCGAATTCGGACGACGACTTGTACCGGCGCTTTTCACTGCGCGTCGAAAGGTGAAGCCAGTGCCCACGGTCCGCAGCCTGGCGCGCCGGCCTGCGGTGTGGGTTGTGGCCGTCCTGTTGTTGGCTTTGGCCACTGCGGCGGCGGTAGCCCTGCGGCAGCGGCGCCCGGTTGCCGCAGTCGATGCCAGCGACATTCATGCACTGGGCCAACGCTGCCAGGCCGAGATGTTGCGTGGCACCTGCGGCGCCATGCGCGCCGACGCGTCCACACCGGTGACCCAGCGGGTGTTCATCGCTGGCTTCGGTGAAGTTGACGGCGCGGCGTTTGCCGCGCTGCGCAGTGCAGGCGATGCGATGTGCTCCAACGTGGTCGAAACATGCCGCAGCGACGGGCAAGGCAAGCCGTGCCGTATCGCACGTGCCCTGTACCCGCTGCGCAGCACGGGCACGCTCCTGGGCAGTTGAAGTGCGCGTGGCCAGTACCGGCCGCACTGGTGCGCCACGGTCATGTGCGGTGCCTCGATGTCTCGCACTGTAAGGTCTGGCAGTTCGTCAAGGCGCCGGGCATCGCCGAGTGGCCGGGCCTATCGCGTTTCGAATCTCTGCAGGCGTTTTACACGGTGCCCAGACGAGATTTGGAATGCAAGCATGTCGCGATGTTGGCCAGCGAAGGGCTGGGGCTGACGGTCTGGAATCCGCTGGCTAGTCGTCAAGTCCAGGCTGTTTCTCAATCGGATCAGCGAACAGTTCAGGCTTATTTTTTCGCCATTTACGCAGAGCTTGAATCGGCGATGGGTGCTTCAGAGCGCGTTTGCGGGATGAGGTGGTTGTGGGTGACCAGGTAATGTGCGAGTGTGTCGTCGAGTTCGGCGGCTGAGCGGAATCTCGATTGTTTGACGATGTCGCTGATGCGACCGTTGAGGCGTTTCACCATCTCGTTCATTCGGGGATGTTTGAGCGGGCACGGCCGGTGCTCGATACCCGTGGACAGGCATGTCAAGTCGAAAACAGGCTGAGCAGAAGGAGACTTGTCGGTGCTGTTGAAGCGGTCGGTGAACTGGCTGCCGTTGTCGGTGAGGATCGTCTTGATCCTCATCGGTGCACTCTGCTCGAGCCGACGCAGGAAGTCTGCATTGCTCTTGTCGGAATGATCGCGGTAGCTGCGCATGAAGACGCATCGCGTGGCGCGGTCGATGGCCACGAAGAGGTGGCGCCAATGGGTCTCATCAGGCATCTGCGGCAGGTACTTGATGTCGATGTGCAGAAAGCCCGGCTCGCAGTCTTTGAACGTCTTCACGGGCGTCGACATGCCTTCGACCACAGGCACCAGGGCACTGAGATCGGACACGCCATGCCTGCGCAGACAGCGGTCCAGGCCAGAGCACTAGACAACCTCGTTGATGAACTCGCGGATCACAGTCAACAGGTCATCCAGGGGCAGCAGCAACGTGCGTCGCAGCTCGACGACAAGCAGCTCTTGAGCCGGATTGAGCGTGGCGCGCAGCTTGTGCGGCCCGTGAGAGCGGTCCTGGGCGTCGTCTTGGCGCTTCTTCTTGCGAGCGGTCGCCACCGTGATGTTGTAGCGCTCGGCCAGCGCAGTCAGCGATGCCGCCGACGTCTTGATCTCGGTACGTGTAGGCGGCGTGGTGCACGCCAGCGGATGAACTTGGCTCATGAGGGCTGCTCACGTGCAAAAGACGCGATCAACGCCAGCATCACCTCCCGCGCTCGGAATAGCGGCCAGCTGCGAACGGGTACATGGTCACACGGGATCCGACAGCTATGGACTGTGTCGTTCGAGGGCAGGTTCATGTTTGGCTCGAGGCCAGCGATGACGTGATCGAGCGCATTGAACTCGATGCTCCCCGTCCTCTCAAGACCGACGAGCAGACCAATCGCAAAGCCGGCAGAAGGCCATTCAAACCGATTTGCAGATGACCGTCGGCGGACGACGGCTGGTGGCCATCATGCTGTGCGCACGACGCCTCGGGCGCCTTGCGCATCGAGTGTGGAGCGGATGAATGGATGTTGGTCGTTCGCCCACCACCGAAGAAGCCGGTCTGGCGCGACCTCACGATCGAACGCGGGCTGCGTTAGCCGGCCAAGGTACGAGTTGTGCTGGCGACCGCCTGCGAAATCGTGGCCTGCTGCAGCAGGTTCTTCGTCATTTGCTGCTTGGGCCCATGACGTCAGGCCTTGCGACGGCGCGATTTGGCAAACGTGTCGAAGGCGACGGCCAGGACGATGATCACGCCGATGATGATTTGCTGTATGTACGAAGATACGTTCATCAACACCAAGCCGTTGAGCAGCACGCCGATGAGGACGGTGCCGATCACAGTGCCGAAGATCGAGCCTGCGCCGCCGAACAGGCTGGTGCCGCCGATCACCACCGACGCGATCACGGTCAGCTCGTATCCCGTTCCGGCAACGGCCTCAGCCGAGTTCAGCCGCGCGGCGAGCACAAACGCACCGAGCCCGACAAACAGGCCCATGATGATGTAGACGCTGCAGGTGATCCCGTTGACGTCGAGTCCCGCGAGTCGTGCAGCCTCCGGATTGCCACCAACGGCATAAACACGGCGGCCGAAGCGCGTGTAGCGCAAAACCACATGAGCCGCCAACGCCGCGAGCAAAAAGATGATCACCGGCACGGGCACGGAGTAGATGCGCCCCTGCCCCCACCACGAGAAATCTGGCTGGAAGCCGGAGATCGGCCCACCGGCCGCGAACAACAGTGCCGCACCACGAAACACCGACATGCCGCCAAGCGTGACGACGAATGGCGGCACGCGCAACTTGGTGATGGCCAGCCCTTGCAGGTAGCCGCCCGCCACCCCGACCGCCACAGCGGCCAGCAATGCCAACGGCCAACCGTAACCGATGGCCGCGTCGCCGACGGTGAAGCGGTCCTGCATGCCGCCCTTGGCCACTGCCGCCGACACGAGCCCGGCAAAGGCCAACAGCGAACCGACTGAAAGATCGATGCCGGCAGTGAGAATCACAAAAGTCATGCCGATTGCCAACAGACCGGTGATCGACACCTGCCGCATGACGTTGAACAGATTGATCGTCGACAGGAAACGCGGCTCCATGATGGCGAACGCCGCCATCAGCACCAGCAAGAAAATGAGCGGCGCAAACCGCGCCAGGAACGAGAAGGCGTCGAAGCCCTGTTCGGAATCACGCGGCACAGCATTCCTCGGCTGCGTTGCAATGTCGTCAATCATTCGACTTCCTTTGTTGCGTCTGAGCGGCATGCCGCGACCCGAGGGTCATCAATGTCATGAGTTTTTCCTGCGTTGCGTCGGCACGCGCAATCTCGCCCGAGACTCGCCCTTCGCGCATCATCACGATGCGGTCGGAAAGCGCCAGCACCTCAGGCAACTCCGACGAGATCACGATGATCGCGATGCCCGACGCTGCCATCTGAAACAGCAGGTTGTGCACTTCAACCTTGGCTCCCACATCGATCCCGCGTGTCGGCTCGTCGACGATCAGCACTTTGGGGCGTAGTGCCAGCCAGCGAGCAAGCACAACCTTTTGCTGGTTGCCGCCCGACAGATTGCCCACGAGCTGGTCGCCCGACGACATTCGTATGTTGAGCAGCTTGCGGTATTCCTCGACCAGCGCATCTTCCTTGGTTTCGCTGATGAAGATGCCGAATGTGGAGATCCGGTGGTGCGCGGCGATCGACAGATTGGTGCGAATCGCCAGCTCGAGAAACAACGCCTGCTGCTTGCGGTCTTCGGGCACCAGCCCAATGCCGTGCCGGATGGCATCGCGCGGTGACGAAATCGTTACTGGCTTTCCGTCCACGATGATGCGGCCGGAGTCCACACGATCCGCCCCCATGATGGCTCGGGCCGTTTCCGTCCGGCCTGCGCCCACGAGGCCCGCGATCCCGAGGATCTCTCCCTTGTGCACGGCCAGCGACACGCCGTGCAACTCGATCGCGCTGGCGTCGCTGCTCTTGCGGCGCCTGGAGATGCCCTGTGCGGCGAGCGCCACTTCACCGGTGGCATGGGTTCCCTCGCGCGGCGCCAGCAGGCCCAACTCACGGCCCACCATCAGGCGAATGATGCCGTCCAGCGTGGCGTCGGCCACCGCGCCATCGCCCACGTGCCTGCCGTCGCGCAGGACCGTGTAGCGATCGCAGATCTCAAAAACCTCTTCGAGTCGATGGGTGACGAAGATCGTGGAAATGCCATCGTGCTTGAGGCTGCGGATGATCGCGAACAGCTTTTCGACCTCGGCCCGGCTCAGCGCCGAGGTCGGTTCGTCCATCACGATAAGGCGCGACTTCATCGACAGCGCGCGTGCAATTTCGACCAACTGCTGCTCGGCCACCGAAAGGTCTCGCACCAGCGCACGCGGGCTGCGCTCCAGCCCAATGCGGTGCGCCAGCACTTGCGTCTGCGCCTCAAGCTGCCGGCGGCTGATGAACAGCCTGGAGCCGGGCTCTCGGCCCACAAAGACGTTCTCTGCCACCGTCATGTCGGGGGCCAGTGAAAACTCTTGGTAGATCGTCACGATGCCGCAGTGCTGGGCATCCTTGGGACTGGCAAAGGCGACATCGACGCCGTCGAAACGGATCGTTCCACGGTCTGGCGACACCGCCCCGGAAAGGATCTTCAGCAGAGTGGATTTGCCGGCCCCGTTTTCGCCGATGAAGGCGTGAATCTCGGCCTCTCCAACCTCGAAGTCAACCGAGTCGAGCGCACGCACGCCGGGGTAGGACTTCGCGATCCCCGCCATGCGAAGCAGCAGCGGGCGGGCCGAGATGTTCATGGGCGACCAGGCATCCCGGCCACGCAAAACCTTGAGTTCAAAGGTTGATGCGCTGACAACTACTTGACTTCGCCAAGGCGTTCCGCAATGTTGAGGTTGGCCTTGGTGACAGCCACCGGCGTGAGCAAAATCAACTTCTCGGCCGGCTTCTTGCCGGACTTGATGAACTCCGCCAGGGTTTGGACCCCGATCGCGCTTTGCTTGCCAGGAAATTGTTCGATGGTTGCCGTGAGGCCGCCATCTCGCACCTGGGCCAGCGCTTCCGGCAGCGCGTCGAAGCCGATGATCACGATGCCCTTCAGGCCGCGCGACTTCACCGCTTCCATTGCGCCGAGGGCCATGTCGTCGTTCGCTGCGACGATCACCTGCGGCGGCGTGGCCATGCCAACCAACGCGGCTTCGGTAACGGCCAGACCCTTGGCGCGGTCGAAGCCGGCTGTTTGCTCGAACACGATCTTGTACTTGTCCTTCATCTTGTCGAGCACGTTGTGCAGGCCCTTGTTGCGGTCGATCGCTGGCGATGAGCCGGACTGCCCCTGCAGGTTGACGATGGTGGCGCCCGCCGGGAACAGTTGGACGATGAGGTTTCCCTGCGCCTCGCCGCCCTTCACGTTGTCTGCGCCCACGTGGGCCAGGATCCCTTCGACCTGAGCAACACGTCGGTCCACCGTGACCACGGGGACCTTCGCATCGACCGCCTGCTTCAGCGCCGGCGCCAGGGCGTCGACCTCGTTGGGGCTGATCACGATGCCTTTGACGCCCTTGGTCAGCGCAGCCTCGACATCGGCCGTTTGCTTTGGCGACGACACCTGGCCGTCACTCTCGATCACGGTCAGCCCGGCTTTGGCAGCTTCTGCTTTGAAGGCCTTCATCATGTGAACAAAAAACGGGAAGGTCAGCCCTGGCACCGAAGCCAGGATCTGGTCGGCGGCTTGTGCACTGAAGGCCAGCGCGGCCGACAGCACCAAGACGCTGGATGCGAGCTTGCGAGCGAATAAATGGCGCATTGCGTGTCTCCTCAATTGTTGTGACGTGGGGACGGTGGTACCCGTTGGCCTGACCCGGCGGCTGCGCATTCTCAACACAGATTTAGCGTACCCACAGCGAGTCAATCAACACAGTAGCATCAACGGGGCGCCATGCACAAGGCGGGCTTGCCCTTCGGTAGGCGCGTTGCCGCCAAAATTATTGTGCCTGGGCTCGCGTAGTTTTTTGGCGTTTCAACCTCGGCGAACTCGCACACGTCGGCAACTCCTTCATCACGCAAGTCGTGGAGTTCGTCCCTTGAACAAGCTTTTGCGCGAACCGTGCAGCGCTGCGGCTGCAAAGAGAGCTGAAGAGCAAAGCTTCGAGACGGAGCCTCGATCGACTGCCATCACCCCGGTGTTTGTGGAGAAGAGTGTGAAGCAGTGGCCCGTCGCGACGACAGCCGGTCGTGGGTTGAACGTCGCCAGGCATTAGGTCCGACCCAAGACTCCCTGAAAGCGATCAGGGCTGCTGGCGCCTCGGTGTAGGCCACTGCGGCAGCCAGCCCATCGACCGTGGCGGGACAGTGCCAGCGGCTCGCGGTTTTGGGGGCCCGCGCCGTGGTGCCGTTTAA
>ENA-OFCX01001133-OFCX01001133.1-metagenomes-genome-assembly--contig:-NODE-1133-length-11460-cov-3.041824_pt1 | contig 11460 bp, 7 predicted proteins | sample MGYA00153384_OFCX01 | MGnify analysis MGYA00153384
CAAAAGAATGAAAGGTAGCTGATATTTGGTAGCGAATTTCTGGTGAGACTGCTGAGAATCATCGCTAATCCCAATTACTTCTGCACCTGCGTCTTTGAAAACTTCATAACTATCACGAAAAGCGCAAGCTTCCGTAGTACATCCGGGTGTGTCGTCTTTGGGGTAAAAGTAGACGATGACATTTTTTTTGCCTTTAAAATCTTTAAGGCTGACGGATGAGCCAGTTTGCGAGGTTAAGGTGAAATCTGGTGCGATGTCTCCTACTTTGACTGTCATGTTTATTTAAGTGAGTGTTTTGTTTATTGATTATTATACAGTCTCAGTTGAGTAGGGTGCGTCAGTAGAATATCTTCGATACAGTTGAGAAAACTCTCAAATGACGCACCCTACAAATTTATGTTTGCATCTTTTGATAAAATCAAGTTGAGCACGTTCAACTCGTTGGAGCTCAACAGATACTTATCTGTGAACATTTTGGCTCGACTTTGTTCTAAACTGTAGCTTCTAAATACGATAAATGGGAAGTCTTGATACTTGTGCCCGATCGGCATTACACTATCTACAGGATACATTTCTCGCATATAAGCCGACAAGATATCCCGAAACTGCCTGTCTTCCGGTTCTTCCAGCCCGCTGTCAGCAAAATACTCCTGCATTTCCTCCCCACTAACAAAGGCAAACAGCGGTATGGCATAATAGCGATCGAACTGTTGGCTAAGCTGCTCAAAATACTGAGTTTTCTCGACATCGCTGTTCAGAAATTGCAAAAGCTCGATCGCACCTCCTGTTATAGCCGATCGTACATTCTCCGGGTACGACTCGCTATCCCTAATCCGGTACATTTTTTCCAGCAACCCATTATCTACACATTTCTGAATTTCTTGATGCAGCCGCATCTGGTATTTTTCCAGCAAATTTTGATTAGCTAGAGGCACTACCAACAAACTACCACAAATATGACCAATTTCTAGATTATCATAACTCAGTAAACCATCCAGCGGATTGCACTTATCCAAAAACTTCTTGTTAAAATCATTCCGCATTTCCAGATAGGAATCGCCCTTGTGACGAGAGTTCTCAGAATTTGTCAAAACGAACTCTCCACGAGCCAAAAGCTCTTCTAAACTCGTATAAACCTCCTTTAGCAACCTATTTCCTCGGATGCTTTCGCTCTTTAGCGTTTTAATTAGAGAAGCCATCTTGTTACTAAAAGTATCTCCCACTGCTGAAACCGACTTCCCGCCAATGGGAATGATCAAAAACTTTTCCCTACCTAAATAACCATATCCCAAAATTCGCGTCATCACCGCAGTCTTCAGAATTAGCAGTAAATTCAACAAACTCAATTTGCTTTCTTGTAGGGAAAGTTCTGCATCATCAGCATAATAAACCGCTGTATCAGACACGTAAAAAACCAACTCCTTATCTTCACCGTCAAGGGTTTTACCCTGTTTATCTTCGCCGCGCCCCCGATAAATCACCTGTATCACTTCCATCAGATTTTTCTCAATCTGGAAGTGAGCAATATCAACTAAAATGTGCTTAGTTTTCGGGAAAGATAACCCGCGACTTCCCGATGCAGTCATAAAGATGACTTTAGCTGTATCTTTGCACTCCTGTATTTTTGCTTTCTCCTCTTCCGAGATATTCGCATGAATTTCTAGATAATCTTCAAACTGATTAAATTCTCGTTCTTTTTGAATTTTATCAATCAATTCTGCCAATCTTCGCTTATTTTGAATATATACTATAATTTGTTCGACATCAGGTTGCGCCAATCGCTGATTGATATCCTGAATTATTTCAGACTGTACCCGTTTTACTAAATTATTATCCTCCTTTAAAGACGCATTTTCATTGTATTTAACAGCTTCTATGAATATCTTGTAAGTTATCTGCAAACTGCGGGCTGGGTAGGAATTTGCATTAATCACCGTTGCAGGTAGCCGTTTAAATTCAAAAGGAGTGACTTGTAAAGGTTCAATTACATCGGAATTTTTCGGTAACTTCTTAAAATAAATTTTATCCGGTTCATGCGAGGTATTTTCAAGGTGTTGTTTGATCACATCCGAGTCAACAATCGAAGCATCTGCTACAATAATTTTAGTATTAAAACCGTGTTGTGGCTTGTGCAATTCATGATTTTTAACCATCTTGGCAATTCCAGCTAAAAACTCAACACCACCGTCATCTCCTGTGATTTCATCTATCATAATGAAGATGTGTTTTATACGGCTAGATATTTCTTGCATCTTGGTGGAGATGACTTGTTTATCCCGTTTGTTGTAAGTATCTTGAAATATCTGCTCTAAATAATCAAGGGTACTTTGTCGATTTTCTTTCATCCTCAAAGATTGGATGGAAACCGTAGCGACGATATTATTAGAAGTTTGACAGTTGATCAGGCTATAAATTCCATGACAAATGCTATTTAGCACTCCCATAGTTTTGAGGCTAGCTGGTTCAATTACGGTTTCATTTTTTCTGGCAATTTGTCGCTGGTAGTTTTCTCTTACTTGATTTTCGGGATTGTCTTTGAGAAAATTAACCGTTTTTTGTGCAAAGTTTTGGCTGCGGCTATTTGAGCTATATTTGACTGTACGCTTTCCCGAATAGCTGGCAATAATCTCGGAATTTGTGTTAATACAGAATAGCCGATTATCACACAGCAAACCCGTATTTTTATCCTTGAATTTCTCGATGATATCTAAGTTGACTTGCTTGCGGGGACTGACGTATAAGAATAGAAAGCCGTCGTTGATATGTGTTTTCAGGAAATTTGCGATCGCAGTTGTTTTACCAATTCCCGGATTCCCAGTCAAAAAGATATAAGTTTCATCAGATTGAAGCGCTTTCACAATCAATTGGGCGTGAGCATTTCTCAAATGCAAACCGCGATCGATCTGCAATTCATCTGCCAGTTTATCTGATATAATATCAATGGAATTAACAAAATTGTCTATTTGTTCAGTATGATATACAGGTTGAGTAAGATTTTTATCGATTGCTAACAAAGAATCGACAAACTTTCGCCCTTCTTGGAAACTGCGAGCCGCGTTGAGTTCGATTACACCTAAAACTTCGCTGCGAGAATCACTAATTTCTTTGTTGGTAACTTCCTTTTTATAAATTTCAGAACAAGTTGCTAATAACTTAATTTTGTCCTGGCGTAGGGAAATTGTGCTAATATTGCGATCGCTATAACCGACAACATTCAACAAAACCTCAGCATCTTGTCCCAGGATACCTGTTTGTTGCAGAAATCCATAGAAACTGTGAGCATAGCTACCAGCCTGAATCAACTTAGCGCTTTCCTTATCCTTATACTTAAAAGCTGTGAAATAGCCTTTTAAATCCTCTGAAAAATCCACACCCAAAGTGCTGGTATCCATCCGCAGATTAGAAAACACACTTTTGGATCGCAAATAGCTAATTTCTCTCATCAAATATTTTCGTATCACCTCTATTTCATTGATATCCTCCGGTTTGGGAGCCAGCGTCGGAGAAAACACAGACAAATCAACGCAGAGAATTCTAAAATCATTCCCATGTTGTAACAGCATCAGTGTATCAGCTTGCAAAAACTCACCTTTTTTCGAGTAACGCCGGATGTACGAGTTAATCTCATCATCTGACAAACTAATTCTGGCAGTTGTCAACTGAGATAATAGCTCTTTAAATACTTTTTTCTGATCCTTATTATAGGTTCTAATACTGTTCTCATTACTAAAATTGCACTGACAATAGACAATTTCCAACCTGTGCAAATTCCAGCCAGTAGATTTGACGTACTCCCGGAAAAAGTTCAACCCACCCAGAAAGCCTTTTTGGACAAAAAACAAACTCCATTTTTCAGCTATTTCAGCATCTAAACTAGCCAGCAACTTAGCTTCTCTGATCATTTCCGCCATCATCTTTGGCAATTTTAGCTGCTGCAAATCTAGACGGTAAGAATCACCAAAATTATGAGCTATCTTTTCCTTTTGAACATATGCCAAAATCCCGATATTGAATCCAACCTCAAACAGCCGTCCAAAATCTTCACTTATCATGATTGTGTACCTCCATCACTGACATTCAAGACTTCTCTTACCTTATTCAAAAAAGCCAGCGAGTTAAATTCTGCATTCCCGCCCGCATGACGAAACACAGATAAAGCACCCACAGAATCATCGCCAATAATCCGCTCATAGGGGTCAAGTTTCAAATTAATATTTTGGCGAGCTTCATACCTGGAAAAGTGGAAGAGTGTGAGATAATGCAGCAAAGTATCTTTAATTTCACCATCATAAATCAAACCTTGGTGCAGGTCTTGATCATCCAGAATCCCATCGTATATATGCAATAGTGTCGAGTAGGAAATCACGCCGTTGTAAAAGTTCTTTTCTCCCGGCTGCTTGACTTTAATCCCGTTAAACAAGTTGAAAAACATCACAGCTTGCTGATTACCTTTTGCAGACAAGCTTTCAAGTTCCATTGCATCCTGAATGTAAAAAGATTTGCCTTTGTCACCTAGGAAACTGCGGACAAAGTATTTATCAAAAAACATCGGATAAATTTTGATATCTCGCCGCTCTCCCTTCAAAGTTCGGAGCAATTTTTTTGACATGAAAGATAATTCTTCATCTTCCTCAGTCTTGGTAATGTGCAGCGTACTCATGTAAGGTGCTTGGGAAATATATGCGAAATTCCGATATCCTTGCTGATAAAGCTGACTCATAACATCTTCAAGAATTACAGGTTCAGTATAAAGGCGGCTGACACTGTAATTCTCGGAAAAAGTCTTCAGCATTTCGACTTGAATTGTGCTGTCATCTAGCTGGTTAATTCCGACAACTTCTCCGATTAAGCTGGCTTGTCTTTGGAAGCGGTTTTGATTGCCTTTTTTCGCATCGCTATCCCGACTGGAGACGACAATAATTGCTAACTTATCCAACTCTGGAGATAGCTGCACATTGTCAAAGCGAAACTTTTTAGGAAGGATGGAATACATGGAACTCAAACCGTTACGGACACGGAAACCATCTACTCTTTCTCTAATCCGAAATCCTTGAGAAGTTGAGCGGTGTTTTTCACTCAAAATGTGAGACAATGTTTTGGAAAGTTTAGCCATAAACTCTTCAGATGGCGAAGGGTGATTGTGGTCGCCTTCGTGAAGTCTCACCATCGGAATAAATAAGTTTTCTGCCTTATTTCCTAGTAGTATTCTCATACAGATATAAGACAGCAGCAACATAGTAAACTTATACACAAAAGCGGCCGCAGGTTGTAAACCTTTTTCGCCACTGTCTAGTCGTTTGTCGTCATAGGGAAACAAGACTAATTTGGTCTGAAAATGCTGGTTGTAAATTGCTCTAGAACGATCGGCTTTAGGTGCAGAAAGTACAGGTAAAACATCGACACCTTCGATATTATATTCCATGCTGAAAGTTTGGCGTTCATCAGTAGGGAAATAGCGGACATCTTCGATGGTAATATTAACTGGTAACTGACAAATTGCTGTGGCGCTGACAGTGGGCGGTTCGACGGCAATATAATGGAGTGTTTGCTTGTAGTTTCGCTCCATAATGTCATTGAAAAATTTACCAGTCGTCAAAATATTGTCAATGTCTTGTAACAGACCCATTTTGAGGTTTACGTGCCTTGTTTCTGTTCGACTCGGCAAAATTGTCTGCCGTTCCAGAAAGGCTTTCAGCATTTTTTTCAGATGGGTGATTTTGTGATTAGTATTAAACTGATTAAACCCTTTGATAAAGTTGCGAAACAGCTCTCTTTTAGCCTCGTCGTCAGAACCTTGTAGGGTTGGTAATACTCTTTGCTCAAAAATTGCGATCGGGTGATGATTGAGTTCTGCTTCAGCGTCGTAGTTTTGTGCTAGTGGATCGTGGCGAGAAGCAAACACAAAATAGTACAGCAATGCTATTCTTAACACCTTGCGGGCGAAGGTTTCGGCAATTGAATCTTCTGCAATTTCTGCTTGGTGTTCTTCACTGTCTGGATTTAGTAGATTCAGATGATATTCAAATGCTTCTTTTCCGCCGCGCGCTTGAACTGGGTTGTTAAACTTGATTTTAAGACCAAAGATAAATTTACGTTCGCTTTGAGGAGTGTCGGTGCTTTCTCCCAAATAACCTGCTACAATTGGGATAATTGGCAGTGCATCTAAAACTTCCGCTCTGGCAAAAATTTCTCTGTAATTAAATCGGAATCCTGCATAATTTACTTCGTATTCGCCATCGGCTTTACTGCTATCGTTGATATATTTTTCTAGCAATCGGAGGCGGCGAATCAAGTCTTCTAAATAGATGATGCCTATAGTATCTGTGCTGCTAGCACGGATGTGTTCTCGCAGATACTCCAAATAAGTAATTTTCGCTTCTTTATTAAGTTTTCCGAGGGTTTCCTTGTCTACCAGTCGGATTAATTTGTGAAAATCTGAGTCTTGATTTTCAACCATCTCATCAAGACGATGATTAAGTTCTTGTCTGTCGTCGTTAGTCTCTGCATTTTCATTAATATAGTTTTCCACACCCTCCTTTAGCTGTTGCTGAAAAATATCAGTATTTCGCACTGCAATCGTCAATTTATGCAGCTTTAAAGTGGCGTGGCTATCAGAATCGAGGGGTTGCAGAGTTAGCTTTTCTTTTTCTAAAGAAGTGTGGCGTTTACCAAAATCGTATTTAAAGCCTAACTCTTGACCGCTTCCCCGAAAACAGGGTGAATTCAAAGGAGTAATTAAGCTAGTGACAAACTTTTCTAGAGAAGTATTTTGTGGTAATTTAGATTCTAAGTGCTGTCGCAAACACTCTTTTATCTGCTTGATTCTGTCGCTAAAATGCTCCTCAACTTCCTGCGGAAAATTGACTGTAGCAGCATCTGCTTGACGTTCAAAGGAACCCAAGGGTTTCCGCACTTCTATTTTGGCAATATCAGCAGCAATGGCATCAATGTCTACGATCAGACGGCGGCGGTCATCTGATACATTAAACGGATTCTTTCCCTGCAAAACTTCTAAAATCTTGTCCAGCAAATCGCCATAGTCTACGGGAACTAAGTCGCTGTCGTCCAACCTTAAGATGTTCACCCTGTTATCCCCTTCAAAAAGCTTGAATCCACTCTTTCACTTCGTACTCAGTCCAAATCCCATTTACCCAATAAGGATCGGCTTCTACCAATTCTCGCACGGCCGCTTCGTTTTCTGCTTCGTAAATTGCAAAAACTTTTGTTAAATCTTTCGTTGGCCCGATCGTACTTAATATACCCGATTCCTTCTGCTTAGCCAATCCGGCTAAATGAGCGTCTCGAAACGGAGCGCGTTTTTCGAGGACATCTTCGCAGTAACTTCCCCACATCACATATTTAGTCATATCTGTCAACCTCTCAAAAAATCTAAATTTCTGGCTGTTTATCTAAAATCAACCCGATCGCCATTATGATAATATCACTAAAGTCCGGCGGTTAGAAACCGCGTCTACACAAACAAAAACTACCTCCGTGGGTTATAATATCGCTAAATTCATAGAGGAGAAAACTATGACTTTATTAGACATTCGCCTGTTGACGGTTCAAGAATATCACCGAATGGCAGAAATTGGGATTTTTGACGAAGATGAACGAGTAGAATTATTGGCAGGACAGATAGTAAAAATGGCCGCAAAAGGAACCGCACACAGTGCGTCGGTGACACGCACAGAGAAGTTACTGAATAACCGTTTGGGAAATCGAGTTTTGGTGCGACTACAAGATCCTGTTCGGTTAAATGATAACTCGGAACCGGAACCTGATATTGCTCTGGTTGTACCAGATCCACTTTACTATGAAGATCATCATCCAACTCCGTCTGAAGTTTATTTGATTATCGAAGTTGCTGATAGAACATTGAAAACAGATTTGGGGATAAAAGCGACAATTTATGCTCTGTCAGGAATAGCAGATTATTGGGTATTAGATGTTAACAATCGCCAACTTCACGTATTTCGAGAACCTAGTCAAGATGGTTATCAAAGTATAGCAGTTCTTGGGGATGATGGGAGTATTTCTCCCTTGCAATTTCCCGATATTTCGTTTATGGTTGGGGAGATGTTGCGGCCATTGATAACAATTTAAAGCCCTTGGTTTTTTTGCCCACCCTACATACGGTTGCGTTCAACGGCAGTACAAAGGTTTGAGTTATCACTCCCAGTATTGAGTCCGTCCGTTGCAACGCAGGGTTATGCTGAGTGCTAATTTTTGTTGCTTTCTATATATTGACGTAAAACTTTGTTGATTAAGGTTTTGTACTGTTCTCCTTGGGTCTCAAACCACTGCTTCACATCTGGATCGAGCTGAACTAAATTGTTTGCTCGATCTGCTGGAATACGTAAAGTCGATCGTTCAAAAAATTCATCTGTCAGCGGTGGAATATCTGAGTAATCGATATTCTCTTCTGACCTTGACTCTAAAGCCTCCCAGTTAGTACCAGAGGTGCTGTTCAAATCGTTTCTGCTCATGACGGTTAGCTCTTCGCGCTGAAATGATTCGGATTACATTGTTTTGACGTTCTGTCCAGACTACTACCGCTATTCCAGAACCGAGAAAACCGATTCCAAACCAACGATCTTCGCCATAATCAAAACGATCATCTAGTTCAATCAGCATTTCACCATCAAACATGGCGGGAACATCAGCAAAATCAATCTCATGTTTACGGATGTTTTCAAGGTTTTTCGCTTCGTCCCACTCAAATTTCATGAATGATTAGGGTATGCAAGATTAAACTAACTTATTTGATTATAAGGGGATTTAGCAAATTTAGCCGTAGGGTGCGTCGCTCTGAGATTGTGGATCTTTTTTAGGGATTTTTCAGGGCGACGCACCCTACAATTAGCTTCTCAGACTAACGCCGAATTTCTCAACTAAAACATCGCGAACTTTTTGTTGTGCTGGTTCGACATCGGTTTCGCTTAATGTTCGATCGCCCGATCGATAAACTAACCGAAATGCTAAACTACGTTGTCCCGCCGGCACGTTGTCGCCACGGTATTCGTCGAACAATTCCACGGAATCTAGCAAGCTACCAGCCGCCTTTTTCATCGCACCAGCCATCTGGGCCACCGCAACTTCAATCGGTGCGAAAAATGCAATGTCTCTGTCGGAAGCAGGGAAACTGGAATAAGCTGCAAATTTGCGAGTCGAATTGTGCGATTCATCCAAACTAGCTAGCAGCAATCCCAAGTCTAATTGAAACACATAAACCTGCTCAGGTAAATCCTTTTCTTGCTGCAATTGTGGGTGTAATTGTCCAAAGATTCCCAAATGTTTCCCGTTTAACGATAACGCAGCAGTGCGGCCCGGATGCAACCGCGAATTAGAGGAATCGCCCGCATATTCCACCGCCAAACCCAACCCCTGAAACACGCTTTCCAAAATACCTTTAGCGTCAAACCAAGTCAAAGGTCGATCGCGCCCGGATTGCTGCCATTTCCATACAGTCGGATCGCCGCCAATAATCCCCGCAACTGCGTCTGCTTCCTTCATGGCATCTCCTTCCTTCCAGAAAATGCGGCCGACTTCAAAACCGTTGAGCGCGCCGTTTCCTTGCTCCAAATTGTAGCCAAAAGCATCGATCAAACCCGACAGCATTTCAGTCCGCAAAGCCGAATACTCGACAAACAGAGGATTTGCCAAAACTACCTGATTGTCTCCCTCGGTTTTTACCAAAGAATAGTGCATCAATTCCGTCAAACCTGCCGCCCGAAAAGCCGATCGCACATTCCGAATTGCCGCGTATTCTGGTGACAGATAACCGGGTTCTGTTTTGCTAGGCAAAGTCTCGCAAAAATTGTCGTAGCCGTGGAGTCGCGCCACTTCTTCTATTAAGTCGATTTCTCTTTCTAAATCTCGGTAGCGATAAGGCGGAATAGTTATTGCAAACACCCGTTCTTTCTCAGTCGGAACAACTTCGCAACCCAAAGCTGTGAGAATGTTTTTCACCTCTTCCGGTTGCAGATATGAATCGCCGCCTGTTTCGCCTCTTTTCAATTGTCCCAAAACCAGATTTACGCGATCGAGACGCAATTCGAGCGATCGCGAAAAACTGAGATCGCCCGCACCAGAACGGGCTGTTTTCTGTACCGTCGCAGCGCCTCCCGCCAACTCCAAGATTAGGGCAACTGCGCGGTTAGAAGCCGTCGTCAAGGCCGCCTGATTTACTCCTCGTTCGTAGCGGATCGAAGACTCGCTCCGCAGGCCTTGAGCGCGCGCAGAACGGCGAATCGTTGCCTGGTCAAAAATCGCTGCTTCCAAAACTAAATTTTGCGTTCCGTCGTGAACTTCCGTTGATTCGCCGCCCATTACCCCAGCCAAAGCTACGGGTTTGTCGCTAGCAGTAATTAGCAGATTTTGCGGTTGCAAATTGCGGTTTTGTCCGTCCAATGTTTTGAAGGATTCGCCGGGCGCGGCAAAGCGAACACCGATGTTGATATCGGTAGTGCCGGTGAAAGATTGTAGCCGATCGCGATCGAAAGCGTGTAGCGGCTGACCCCATTCCAATAAAATGTAGTTAGTCACGTCAACCACATTATTAATCGGTCGCACTCCCGCCGCCTGCAATCGCTGCTGTAACCAAGCCGGAGACGGCGCAATTTTCACACATTCAATTGCCGTGCCGATATAAATCGGGCATCCTTCAGACTCGGATATTTCTACTGACAAATTAGGACTTTTTTCGCCCTGAATTACCACATCATTAGTTGCGGGAATTCTCAAACTCCCGCCAGTCAACGCCGCCACTTCTCGCGCCACACCAACCATACTCAAAGCATCAGCACGATTCGCCGTTGCTGTCAAGTCTAAAATGATATCATCTAAACCTAAAAGCGGGCGAATATCGCTGCCCAATTCGGGATTTTCCAACTCAAAAATGTGAATTCCTGCCGATTCTTTGGACAGTCCCAATTCTGCTAAGGAACAAATCATGCCTTCGGAAGGAACGCCGCGCAATTTTGCCGGTTTAATTTTTAAATCAATAGTTGATAGAAAAGTTCCGACAACAGCAACAGGGACGTAAATGTCGGCTCTGGCGTTAGGTGCGCCGCAAACAATATTCAATGGTTCTGAAGAGCCGACATCTACTTGACAAACTCGCAACTTGTCTGCATTCGGATGTTGCTCGATCGCAGTTATTTTGCCCAAAACCACGCCATCGGCCCACGGGCGGCGGTCTTCGATCTCTTCGACTTCAAATCCGGCCATTGTCAGAGTTTCGGCTAATTCTTCGGGAGTCTGAGTCACATCCACCAATTCCCGCAGCCAGTTTAGAGAAATACGCATAATTTAGTCAGTAGTTAGTTGTCCGTGCTCGGTAGCTATTAGTCATTAGTCTGTGTCGGCGCGCTTTCACACCTGAAAATTGGGTCTGAAGCCTCCCCGTTTAGGGGGAAATCAAACAAAATGATTCATTGCTCCAATCCTCTTCTATCG
>ENA-OFCX01001135-OFCX01001135.1-metagenomes-genome-assembly--contig:-NODE-1135-length-11428-cov-4.646443_pt1 | contig 11428 bp, 11 predicted proteins | sample MGYA00153384_OFCX01 | MGnify analysis MGYA00153384
CGGCGCACGAGTTTGCAGCATTGAGCCGGATGGAGGGGATCGCCAGCAACATCCGCCAATGGGCGCAATCCCGGTAATCGCGTTGCGCTTCGATAACAACCAATTGCCCAGGGCGATGGTCCGCAATGGCCGCGCCGGTTGGAATTATCGAGTGATCGAGCAAAGAGTCAGCCGGAGCGTCGATGCGGTCAAACTGGTCGATCGTACTCGCTCGAAAAGAAGAAGTTTGAGGGGTATTTATAGCGATGCTGGCCACGCCGCGCTCCTATAACAATGAGACTGCCGTCTTTGCGACGATGCACGGCAAGGAGCGGGTGATTGCGCCGCTCCTGGATCGCGCCCTCGGACTGCGCGTGACGATTACGACGGGCATGGACACTGATCGCTTCGGCACCTTCAGCCGCGATGTTCATCGCAAAGGGTCGCAGCTCGACGCGGCGCGCGCGAAGATCGCGGCGGCGTTCGCGGCGGCACCCGACGCGACTGTCGCGCTGGCAAGCGAGGGCAGTTTTGGTCCGCATCCCTCTATCCCGTTCGCTCCGCTCGCGCGCGAAATCGTCGTCCTTGCCGACCGCGCGCGGGCTTGAACTGATCGGTCACAATGCCAGTCTGCGGACGAACTTCAACCATGTAATTGTCTCTGATGTGACAGGGGCGCTGGCGTTCGCGGACCGGGTCCGATTCCCAAGCCACTGCGTGATTGTAATGGGTTGCGAGGACGGTCATCCGGTGCCGTCGCGCGCGTTGATCAAGGATATCCGGAGCACGGCGGATTTCACAGACGCGGTGGAACGAGTGTTGGGGCTGTACGGCGCGGCCTTTGTCGAGACCGACATGCGCGCGCATCGTAACCCGACCCGCATGCGCGGCATCAAGCGAGCGACCGTAGATCTGCTCCGGCGGTTTCGAAGCCCTTGTCCAGTGTGTGCGGCGCCGGGCTTTGCTGTCTCCGAGCGCCTCGCCGGTCTACCCTGTTCATGGTGCGGAGGACCGACGTTGGCGATCAGAGCTGACGTGCTGTCATGCGTGGCATGCGACCACCGGATCGAGCGGTTGAGAGGCACCATAACCGCGGATCCGGGCCAATGCCCCGACTGCAACCCCTAAGGCTGCTCGTTGAAAAGGTAGGATCGCTCGCGCTCCGCTTCGCCGACAGCGAATTGGCCAAGGCGATGGTTCGTAATGGCCGTGCGGGGTGGTACTATCGAGTAATCGAGGAAGGCGCACTTGGTGCGGTCGATGTCGTCGCACTGGTCGACCGGCCCAATCCTGACTTCGCGTTCGACCGGTTGGTCGAGATCGTCAATCGCCACCGCGCGACGGCGCAACCCGGCCCTGGGCATCACCGGCTTGCTGGTGTTCGGCAGCGGCATCTTCTTTCAGTGGCTGGAAGGCCCGCGTGAACAGGTGCAGCAACTGATGACGGTGCTGCGCGCCGACCCGCGGCACGACAACGTCGTCGCGCTGAGTGAAAACGAAGAAGTCCGCGAGCGCCTGTTCCCCGACTGGGCCATGGAACGGGTGACTGGCGAGCACATCCGTGACGTGCTGGCCGACGCCCTGGACAGTGCCACCGACCCGCGCAGCGCCGAAGTGCTGACGCAGTTGCTGGCGCAACTCGATGCCGGCCCGCTGGCTGACCTGGCCGAGCGCAGCGCCTTGAACTGAGCCCGATGCGCCAATAGTGCCAGCGGCGTCAGCGGCGTCAGGCCCGTCTCGGCATGCGCCAGGGCAGCATCAAGCGCACCGGCAATGACACCAGGCGCGGCACATGCAGCGTTTCGTGCACCGACGTCACCTGCTCGCCCAGCAGGCCCGAACCCAGCAATGAACGCACGTAGAACGGCGTGTCTTCCAGCGTCTGCAACACGCGCGCCGGCGTGCCGGGCTCGGTGCGCATGGTGCGGGGCAGCCACCACTTGCTGCGCGGCAGGCTCTGGCGCGGCGGCGGCTCGAAGGCCGCGCTGCCGCCATGGGGCGTGAAGCGCTGGGCGATGACGCGATCGGCACCGAGCAAAGGCTTGACGTCGTAAATGACCGCCGTGCTGCCGTCGGCCATCACCGTGCGCGACCAGTCCCATTCACGAAAGGCGCGTTCCACCGGCTCGTCGCCTTCGTTGGAATCAAGGTAGGCGTGGCCTTGCCAGCGGGTGCGCGGCTGTTGCAGGTCGACCTCGACGCGGGCGCAGGGCGCAATCGGGCCCCAGCGGTGGCGGGCGGCGGCGTCCAGCCCGGTGCTGAAGCGGCACAGGCCCTGCGGCACCACGCGCACCTGGCCCAGCACGCGCCGCGGCAGCGGCGCGCCGATCTCGTCGATGTCAAAGACCATGGCCTGGCCGTCCCAGCGCACGCGGCTGGGGCCGATGACGAATTCGTGCGCTGACCGGCGCACCCGGCCGCGGCCGCGTTCGGTCATGGTCCAGCGCCGGCCAGCGTCGCCGTACAACGCCACGTTCAGGGCGCAGAAGTTTTCGGGGTCACCGCGGCCGCGGGCGCGCGACAGCGCGTAGTAGGGCGAAAACACGCTGCCCACAAACGCGATCAGGCTCAGCCCGTGCCGGCCGTCGTCGCTGAGCGCATCGACATACCACCAGAGATAACCACCCGGTGCGACCGCTTGGTCGAATCGAGGTGCGCCATCAGCGTCGCGGCCGCCAGGCGCCCTGACATCGCCGCCATCGGCACCCCCGGGCCCGGGTGCACGCTGCCCCCCGCCAGGTACAGGCCCGGCACCGCGCTGGTGGATGCCGGTTTGTTGAAGGCCGACATCCAGCCGTGCGTCGCCGGCCCGTACAGCGCCCCGCCCGTGCCCGGGAACAAGCGGTGAAAGTCCCGCGGCGTGGTGCGCACCACCTGGTGCGGCTGGGCTTGCAGGGTCAGGCCGCAATGGCGCAGCAGCGCCAGGCTCCGGTGCTCGCATGGGTCGGTCTCCAAGGCATCAAAAGGTCGGGTGTCGCCGTCGGCCGGCGCGTTCACCAGGCACAGCAGCCGCTCTGCCGCGCCGGGGTCGGTGGCGCTGTCGGCGCGGTCTTGCGCGCACACGTACACGGTGCCTTGCTGCGGCAGTTGGCGGCGGCGGAAGATGTCGTCGAATTCAGAACGGTAGTCGTTGTCGAAGAACACGTTGTGGCGCACCAGCGGGAAACCGCTGGCCCGCGCATTGATCGACCAGGTGACGGCCGACAGCGAGCGCCGGGCCACCTTCACGGCCGCCACGGCGCGCGCCACGCCGGCGCCCAGCAGGCCTGCGGCCAGTGCGCCGGCGTCGCCGTTGAAGACCACCGAATCGGCCGGCAACTCCGAGCCGTCAGCCAGCCGCACGCCGCTGGCGCGCCCGCCCTGCACCAGTATCTGCGCGCAGGCCTGGCCATAGCAGATGCGGGCGCCGCGTTGCTGCGCCAGCGTGGCAAGAGCCTGCGCGACGGCGTGCATGAAGGCCGCACGCTTCGCAGCATCCAGCGCACCGTCGGTGCGAACACCGGTGCGAAGATCGAGCCCGAACGGTTCCACCATGCGAATCGCGTCAGCCACGTTGTGCACGCGCAGCCCATCCGCCAGATGGACAGGAGTTGCGGCGCGATTTCGGATCTGGCGGGACAGAGACCATTGGTTCGTGCGTCACGTGCGGTGGCACATTCGCGATGACGTGGGCGACAATGTCGTCATCGACGACACCGAGGCCGCTCGGCGTATGGCTGACGAGACTCAGCGCCGAGGCGCCGTGTGCAGTGGCGATTGCGGCCTCGGGCCTGCTGGCAATGCCGCATATCTTCACGCGCGGTCCGTGAGCGTGCGGGCGCATGCTCGAGCCTCGTGCCGATGGCCGATCACACCGTGGGCGTGACCGGTGCGCCTTCGATACGGCGGATCTGTGCCAGCATCTCGTCGCCGTAAAACACCTTGATGTAGTGCGCCTGCTTGGGCGTGAGCCGGCGTACGGCCCAGCTGAGGTGCACGAAGTGCGGCTCTACCGGCACCATCATCGGATGCATGTTGATCTCGTGCGGCAGCCGGTTCGCCTTGCGCGTGTTGCACGGGCTGCAGGCCGTCACGACGTTGTTCCAGTCGTTGAGCCCACCGCGCGAGATCGGAATCAGGTGATCACGGGTGAGCTGCTCGCGGGGCTTGAGATCCACCTGCATTCGCCCGCAATACTGGCAGCGATACTGGTCGCGTGCGAAGAGGAACGTGTTCGTCACCTGTCGACGAAATCGGCGCGGCACGTGCACGAACTTCGTCAGGCGGATGACCACCGGCCGCGGGAAGGAGAGCTTCTCCGACCGCACCAGCTTCTCGTCGTCGGATTCGACGATCTCCGCCTTGCCGTCGAGCAGCAGGCGCAACGCGCGCCGCATCGGCACCAGTGTGAGCGGTTCGTACGACGCGTTGAGCGCAAGACAACCAACATTCACGAACCCTCCGTCCGTCAAAAAAATGAAACGCCCCTCGTGCACAGGCAGTGACGAGAGGCGCGCGGCGACACCATTACGGCGTCGAACCCGGTGGGAGCATGCTGCCGACTGGAATGCCGGTCGGCGAGCAGTCGCAGCAGAATCGAGTTGCACCCGGCCCATGTACTCATCGCGCGGCTCCCACGACATCGAGCACCGGGGTCAGCCAGCCATGCCGATCGTCGATGGTTCCGCCGGCAATACCGAGGAACTCCGTCTGGATGGCACGGCAGATCGGGCCGGGATTGCCACTGCCGACGGGAATCCGATCGATACTGCGGATCGGGGTGATCTCGGCGGCCGTCCCTGTAAAAAACACTTCGTCAGCGATATAAAGAAACTCACGCGGGATTGCCTGTTCTCGCACTTCATACCCCAGATCCCGCGCGATGGTCGAGACCGAATCGCGGGTGATCCCGTTCAAAATTCCATGCGCCAGCGGTGCGGTGTAGAGCACTTCATCGCGGACCACGAACAGGTTTTCGCCGCTGCCTTCCGACACGAGGCCCTGACTGTCGAGCATGATACCCTCGACGTAACCATCGAGGCGCGCCTGCATCTTGGAGAGCTGCGAGTTCAGGTAGTTGCCGCCCGCCTTGGCCATGGTCGGGAAGGTGTCGGGCGCGGCGCGACGCCAGCTGGAGACACACACGTCCACACCCGCCGCCAGTGCTTCGGGACCGAGGTAGGCGCCCCAATTCCAGGCGATGATGAACGTCTCGGTCAGCTCCGGCTCCTGCGACGGCAACACGCCCATCTGCTCGCCGGTTCGGGCCATGACCGGGCGCAGGTAGCAATGCGACAATCCGTTGGCGTTCACCGTATCGAGAACCGCCTGCATCAGCTCGTCTATGGAGTAGCGGACCGGCATGCGATAGATGCGGGCGCTGTCCATCAACCGACGCATGTGGTCGCGGAGGCGGAAGACCGCCCCGCCGGTCGGCGTCTCGTAGCAGCGGATGCCTTCGAAGACGCTCGAGCCGTAATGCACCACATGGCTCATGACGTGAATCTGCGCGTCTTCCCACGCGACGAAGGCGCCGTCGCGCCAGATCATCCGGGTGCGTCCTGAGAGCTGAGCGGCCATGTCTACGCGGAAGAGGGTGACGTCACAACGTAACCGTCGCGCAAGGACTGTCACCACGCCTGAGCCGCCGGGCGGCCACTCGCATCACGCACGCCGCCTGATCGGATGGACGTCAATCAACGAGACGCCGGCTGGCGGCACGCAGCCGGTCACCGATCACGCGCAATCGGGCGCGATCGTCGGTGTGCTGCGTCCGCTCGACAAGAGTGCCGTCGCGCACCTTCACGACACCCGACGCCACGGTGAGCCGTGCCGCACTACCGGCGATGCCGTGCACCAGCGCATCGCTCACGTCGGCCAGCGGCAATGCCGCCAGCCCATCCAGCGGAAAGGCGCAGAGATCGGCGGGTGCGCCCACGTCGAGCGTCCCCAGCTTGGGCCAGAGGCGCAGCGCCTGCGCGCCGCCGGTAGTGCAATGCCAGAGCGCACGCGATGCCGGAAATGCACGCCACGACTGCGTCTGCGTGCACGCCATGAGGTGCGCGACACGCGCCTCGTCGAGCAGGTCCATGCGATTGTTGCTGGCCACGGAATCGGTGCCGATGCCGACGGCCAGTCCAGCGTCGAGCATCGCCTGCACCGGCGCGATGCCATGCCCGAAGCGCGCATTCGACACCGGGCAGTGCGCGACGGCGCACCCCGCTGCAGCGAGCAGTGCGATGTCGTCGGCGTCCACGCGAACGGCGTGAATGATCAGCGGACGTGCACGCAGCGCACCGGCATCGTGCAGCAACGCGACGCTGGACCGCGCACGCGCACCGGCAGGATCGATGTCGCGACTGCGCCAGTTGTCTGCATACGGTCCGGTGCCGCGCGTGACGAGTTCCTCCTCGAACGCGCTCTCGGCGAGATGCACCGCCATGGGCAGCTGCTCGCCGATCGCAAATTTGGCAACTGCACCGAAGAGCGCCTTCGAGACGGAGTATGGCGCATGAGGCGAGACGCCGACGCGCACTGCATCCGACGCGCTGTGCCGTAGTTCACGCACCGCCTCGCGCAGCAGTGCCAGCGATGTGTCGCACTGCAGCGGATCGGGCCCGAAGACTTCCTTGTACACGATGCCGCGCGCGCCCATGGACTGTAGCGCGGATTGCACGGGAGCAGCCGTGTCGCTGGTATCTGCGAACGTCGTGATGCCCCGCAGCAATCCCTCGGCGATGCCGATGCGCGCACCGACCTGCAGGTCCGTCGTGTCGCTCAGTGCAGTGCGGCGCAGCGTGGTGAGGGTGCGGATCCACTGCGCGAAGTCGAGGCCTTCCAGCAGGTGACGAAGTGGTGTGAGCTCGAGATGCGTGTGCACGTTCACGAGGCCCGGCATCAGCGCCGCGTCGCCAAGATCGACGACGAGGCCCGGAGGCGCGCCTGCCGCGCTGCCCACGAACGTGATGCGATCACCTGCGACCGCGACCGCGCCATTTGCGATCGGTGCGCCGTTCATGGGCATTACCCACGCGGCGCGATAGACCGTCACCGCACCGGACGGCTCAGCCAAGTCTCGTGCCGTGCACTGCGGGATCATACAGCGCGTCGTCGCCGAGCCCGAGCGAGCGTGCGATCTCCAGCGGCCATGCGAGGTTGCCGATCTGCTCCAGTACGTGACCGTCGGAGCCCAGCGACATGCGCACACCACTGTCGATGGCGCGCTGCACCAGTCGCATGTGCGCCCGGTACCGATTGGAGATTTCGAAGCAGATGCCGTTCCGCTTGAGCGCCGCAACCAGCCGCTCCTCGTCTTCCTCGCGCCAGAGTTCCTCGGCGGGCAGCTCGCGCAGTTCGTACGGCACGAGTGTGGGATGCGCGAAGATCTCGATCGGCATCGTGTCGGCGAGCGTCTCGATGGCCAGCAGGTGACGCGCCATGTAGGCGTCACGGGTGAGGCCCGGCGGGAGTTCGCGCTGGAACATGCGCACGAGTGTCCCGTCATCCATGGGCACGGCATGCAACGAGCCGATACGATGCGTGAGACGTCCCAGCTGCTCCGGCGACAGCTCGCGCCAGAGCGAATCGTGCGAGCAGAATTCGGCGCTGCGATATGGCAGGTGCGCAATCAGTGCGGTGTACGCGTCGAACGCGTCGGATGACTTGACGGCGAATCGCACGTCCCGACTCACATGATCACTGACCGTGCCGCGCGCACCATGACCGGCCGCCGTGGCGCACACCTCATCCGGTGCGAGGACGCCATCCGAACAGGTACTGTGCGCATGACAGTCGAGTGGCTGCCAGTGCGTCACGGGAGGCGGAACGGGTTGGCGGAATCGCCCGGGACACGCCTGATCCGCGCGGTCGGCACTGCAGGCACGACGCCCGGCAGGACGCCAGACGGCAGCGCGAAGATGCTGTCGCTTTCCGGGCCCATGAGGGTGCCGTCGCATTCCTGCGTGGGCTCGGTGCCCTGCACGAAGTAGTCGGTGTAAACGCGCTCGCCCAAGCAGAGCGGGCCGGCGCGCAAGCCGGTGAGCCGGTCGACCTCGACGGCGATCAGGCCACCCGGCCCCGGGAAGTCGGCCGTCAGCGAGCGACGGCGATAGACCTCGGCGATGAAGGTCGCCCACGCCGGTGCGGCGAGCACGCCGCCTTGCGCGTTGCGCAGAATCGTGCGCGGGCGGTCGAGGCCCATCCAGACGCCGGCGACGAGATCCGGCGTGAAGCCGATGAACCAGACATCGGCACCATCGTTCGTGGTGCCGGTCTTGCCGCCGGCCGGCACACGAATGCCGTCGGCCGCGCGCGTGCCGGTGCCTCGCCGAACGACGTCGCGCAGCATGTCGGTCATCAGCCACGCCTCGCCGGTGGAGAGCACCGCGGTGCGCACTGGTGTGGGCTGCCAGAGCACCTCGCCGCTCGAACTCTCGACGCGCACGATGCCGGTCGGCTTCGTGCGCATGCCGCCGGAAGCGAACACCGTGTAGGCGGCGATCATCTCGAGCGGGTAGACGTCGGCCGCGCCGATGTGCAGGCTGGGATATGGCGGCATCTGTGTGCTGAGGCCGAAGCGTCGAGCCATGGAGGCAACGCTCTGCTCACCGAGCGACATGCCGAGGCGCACCGTGGCCTGGTTGCGTGAGAGATAAAGCGCGCGCCGGAGAGGAATGGAGCCCATGCTGCGACCGTCGTAATTCTGCGGCGACCAGTTGCCGCCACCTGACTGCGGCACGCTGAGCGGGCTGTCGTCCAGTGCCTCGGCGGTGGTGTGGCCGTTCTGGATCGCATCGGCGTACACGATGGGCTTGAACGTGGAGCCCGGTTGCCTGAGAGCCTGCGTGGCGCGATTGAACTTGGAGTCGGTGTAGTCGCGGCCACCGATCATTGCGCGAATGCCACCGCTCTGGGGGTCCATGGCAACGAAGGCGCCCTGCAGGTATGACGTCACGCCAGTGGCATTGCGTTCGTCATCGGCGGCGCGGGCGAGGTGCTGCTCGTAGGTGAGATGTTTGTACGGCCCGAACTTGCCCCCTTCTATCACGCGCAGCTGCTGCTCGAGCGCGCGCTCGGCGGCCAGCTGCATGTCGATGTCGAGCGTCGTGTAGACCTTCAATCCCTGCTCGTAGAGCTGGCGTCCGAACTGCTCATCGAGCTGCTTGCGCACCCATTCCACGAAATACGGCGCCACGTCGCCCGTTTCGGTACGCTGCGCCAGTTGGAGCGGATAGGCTTTTGCGAGCGAGGCATCTGCGTCGCTGATGATGCGCTGCGACCGCAGCAACTCGAGCACGGTGTTGCGGCGCTGCACCGCGCGATCGGGTTCGCGGCGCGGATTGTAGCGTTCGGGCGCCTTGGGCAGCGCGGCCAGCAATGCGGCTTCGGGCAGGTTGAGCGCACGCACATTCTTGCCGAAGTAGCGCTGGGACGCGGCCTCGACGCCATACGCGCCGTTGCCGAGGTAGATCTGGTTCAGGTACAGCTCGAGGATCTTCTGCTTGGAATACTGCCGCTCGATGGCCAGCGCGACCTTCGCTTCACGCAGCTTGCGCACGATGGATTTGGCGCGTTCCAGCCGCTCGGGAAAGATGTTGCGCGCCAGCTGCATGGTGATGGTCGAGAATCCCTGTGCGAAGCCACCGCGCAGCACGTTCACCGCCACCGAGCCCGCGACACGGATGAAGTCGATGCCGTGATGACTGTAGAAGCGCTTGTCCTCGGTGAAGACGAACGCGTTCTGCACCAGCGGTGGAATGTCCTTCAGTTGCGCGACGGTGCGACGCTCGAGGCCGAGTTCTGCCAGGAAGCGCCCATCGGCGGCGTAGAGCTTGGAGGTCTGGCGCGGCTGGTAGAGTTCCAGCACGCCGACTGACGGGCACTGGCCGTTTGCGCAGACGAGCGTCCAGCCTGCCGTGAATGCGCCGAGCCCCAGCGATGCGCCGCAGACACCGACCAACAGGAGTGCCCGAACGACACGATGCTGCATGAACCTCTTCAGTGCTGCCATATGTCGTAACCTAGCCGGACACGCGAGGGGCAGCCAAACGAAGTCGCGCCCGAAGGTGCCGGCCAACGAGACGCAGGACTGACTGGATGAACCGTGTACTTTGCGCCCATGACAGTGACTGCCTTCCTCGATGAACTCGCATGGCGCGGGCTGCTCTTCCAGCACACCGAGGGTGCAGCGGCCGCGCTTTCAACGGGGCCCGTGACGGGATACGTGGGCTTCGACCCGACCGCATCGAGCCTGCACGCCGGCAACCTGGTGGCGATCATGTCACTGGTGCACCTGCAACGCGCAGGTCACAGGCCGATGGCACTGGTGGGCGGCGGCACCGGCATGATCGGCGATCCGAGCGGCAAGGCGACCGAACGACAGCTGCTGACCACTGACATGGTCGACGAAAACATCTCCGGCATCAGCGCACAGCTGGCACGTGTACTGGACTTCGATGGGCCGCGCGGCGTGATGATGCGCAACAATGCCGACTGGCTTCGTCCGCTGGACCTGATCGGCTTCCTGCGCGACGTGGGCAAGTACTTCACGGTGAATTACATGCTGCAGAAGGATTCCGTGGACTCGCGAATCAACAGCGAGACGGGAATCAGCTTCACCGAATTCTCGTACATGCTGCTGCAGGCGTACGACTTTGCGGAGCTGTACCGTCGTGATGGCGTCACGTTTCAGCTGGGCGGCAGCGACCAGTGGGGCAACATCACGGCCGGGACCACACTGGTGCGCAAGATGCACGGCGCCGAGGCCCATGGTGTGACGCTGCCACTGCTGACGACGTCGGCTGGCACGAAATTCGGCAAGAGCGAGGCCGGCGCCGTCTGGCTGGATGCGGCACGCACGTCGCCATACCAGTTCTACCAATTCTGGATCGGCGCCGACGATCGCGACGCTGGCCGGTACCTGCGCACGTTCACGCTGCTCGCGCGCGAGGAGATCGAGGCGCTTGACGAGGCGACGGCCGCAGCGCCCGAGAAGCGCGAGGCGCAGCAGCTGCTCGCCCGTTCCGTGACGACGTTGATCCACGGCGCCGAGGCCGCGCAGGCCGCCGCCGAGGTCTCGACGCTGCTGTTCGCGAAGGGCGACCCGACGAAACTCTCCGCCAGCGCGCTTTCCGCGCTGGCGCGCGAGGTGCCGACATCCGAGGTACCGGCGGCCGAGTCGTTCGACACGCTCTCGCTGTTCGTCATGGCGGGGCTTTGTGCGAGCAAGGGCGAGGCACGGCGGCTGCTGCAGCAGGGCGGGCTTTCCGTAAACGGCACGAAGCTGTCGGCTACCGACACCGACATCGCGGCGGAGCGGCTGCTGAAGGGGCAGTACCTGCTGCTCCGGAAGGGCGCCCGTGACTACGCGCTGATCGCTGCGTGTGTGCGGTAGCTGACACGGCAACGGCAACGGCAACGGCAACGGCAACGGCAACAACAACAAACTCTTTTCACGCAGAGGCGCGGAGCC
>ENA-OFCX01001136-OFCX01001136.1-metagenomes-genome-assembly--contig:-NODE-1136-length-11423-cov-2.932706_pt1 | contig 11423 bp, 9 predicted proteins | sample MGYA00153384_OFCX01 | MGnify analysis MGYA00153384
TCTCGACAGTAGAACCCGCAGCAGCGCTGCCGGGCTCGCCGTCGTGAGCGTTCGCCATCTTCTTTCCTTCCACTTTCGGTTGTTGCCGCCGTCTAGTTGGACTTTGCGGTCATCCACACGGTGATTGCCACGAGTGCGCCGAGACCGAAGATCCAGATGAACAGGCCTTCAGAAACCGGCCCGATATTGCCGAGGCCGAAACCGCCGACCGATGGAGTTTCGTCAAGGTACCGAAGGTAGGTGATGATGTCCGCCTTCTCCTGCGGGGAGATGTTCTGGTCGTTGAATACCGGCATGTTCTGCGGTCCTGTGATCATGGCCTCGTAGACGTACACCGCCTCAATGTTGCCGAGTGACGGAGCGTACTTGCCCTGCGTGAGCGCGCCTCCCGCACCTGCGACGTTGTGGCACATTGCGCAGTTGATGCGGAAAAGTTCCGCACCGGTCGCGACGTTTCCGTCACCTTGCAGGTAGCGTTCGCTGGGAATCGCGGGTCCGGGGCCTTTCGAGGCAACAAAGTTTGCCAGAGCGAAGGTTTGCTCGGCCGTGAACTGGACCGGCTTTTTCTCGGCTTGCGGGCCGGTCGCAGCCAGAGGCATCCGACCGGTACCGACTTGGAAGTCAACGGATGCAGCTCCCACACCGATGAGCGTCGGTCCTTGGCTTGTGCCCTGGAGGTTCAGTCCGTGGCAGGTGGCACAGTTGGCCTGAAAGAGCTTTGAGCCCTGTTCGATGACAGCGGATTGTGCGGTGCTGGTTTCAGCCGTCGCCGGCTTGTGGTGCGCGTCGTTGGCCAAAGCGGCCATCGGCGTCAGAAGGGCGAGCGAAATGCTTGAAAGCGTTGTCTTCATTTGCGTGTTCAAGGTCAGTGTCATTGTTGAAGTTGGATGCGGTGGAGAAAGGTGGCGATCGATGTTTGTGACTGGTGTTGCTGTTCTACTTTCTCGCGGCTGAGGCCACGACGCTCGTCGAGTTCCTTCTTCGTGCCCAGAACCAATTTCGTGCATGCCTCTGATCAAAAACTCGTGCCTGTGCAGGTGGATGGCGTGGGTCATCATGGTCAGGTTGCCTATGCGCAGGGGCATCTCGTCCATGCAGCGCACCACCAGCAAGTCGATGCAGGGGAGTCGGTCAAGCGCTGGATGCAGGAATCCCGCTCGTCCGGTACGACCGGGAGCACGAGGGCCAATTAGAAACGGCCGCCCCGGCGCTGAAGCAGTTGGCCGCGCACGGCATCAACGGCAAGGTGCTGACCAGCGACAACGAAGCTGTGACGCGGCACGTGTGGAACCAAGTCGTCCTGACCACCGACCAAGTGCTGCAGGCCGCGGCGATCGAGCACAACGACTTCGCCAAGTTCACTCCGCTGCCCAAAGAGCGCATCGTGCGTTTGCTTCGAGCGGGTGGGCATGTGGTGGGCCAGCGTCGGCTTGAAATTTCCCGCAAGAAACCGCGCGCTGATCAGGCGAAGTCGACTCGACGAAGTTGCTTGCACCGCTGTCCAAAGAGATCTCGGGCAGGGCCGTGACGGAGGGGTTTGAATGCACCGTTGAATGCTCGAGTTGGATGCTGACCATGGACAGCATCCAACTTGGATCAACCCCCGCAGGAAAAGCCTTTCAAACCAAGGCTTTAGATGCAGATTGGTGGAGACGAGGAGGATCGAACTCCTGACCTTCGCATTGCGAACGCGACGCTCTCCCAGCTGAGCTACGCCCCCACGGACGCCGCAAAGTTTATCACCGGCCCTGCGCGCGGCAGGCCGGCTGATCCAGGCAAAAGGATAGGCGAAAGGGCAAGCGAAAGGGCAGCCGAAAGGGCAGCCGAAAAGGCAATCTGCCGCGGCCAGTAACATGCGGCGCCCAAAGGCAGGAGCTTGGCATGCGCAACCGTCATGACCCCGTGTGGCTGGAGTCCCAGTACAACAACCGCGCCCGGGTGCCCGACCACGCCGCGGTCTTCGAACGCTGGCGTGAAGCATCGGCGCTGGTGCGCCAGCGCAGCGTGGCGCAGCTGGATGTGCGCTACGGCGACCAGCCCGGTGAGTTGCTGGACCTGTTTGAAACCGACTCGCCTTCGGCTCCTGTGCTGGTGTTTATCCACGGCGGCTATTGGCGTTCGCTGGACAAGGCAGACCATTCATTTGTGGCGCCTTCGTTCACGGCCGACGGCGCCTTGGTGGTGGTGGTGAACTACGCGCTGTGCCCGGCGGTCACCATCGAACACATCGTCATGCAGATGGTGCGCGCCGTGGTCTGGGTGTGGCGCCATGCGGCGGCTTATGGCGGCGACCCGTCGCGCATGGCACTGGTAGGCCATTCAGCCGGCGCGCACTTGGCGGCGATGTTGATGAGTTGCCGTTGGAAGGACGTGGCCAACGACCTGCCGGCACAGCCGCTGGCCGGTGCACTGGCCATATCGGGCATGTACGACCTGGAGCCGCTGCGCCAGGCGGCGTTCATCCAGGCCGACCTGCAACTCACGCCCGCAGCGGTGGGCCGTTTGAGTCCGGCGTTTTTTCCTCGCCCCAAGGCCGGCAAGCTGTACGCGGCGGTCGGTGCTGACGAGAGCGACGAGTTCTTGCGCCAGAACCGCCTGATGCGCGATGTCTGGGGCCCCACGGCCGTGCCAGTGTGTGAAACGGTGTTGGCCAGCAACCACTTCAACGTGCTCAACAGCCTGGTCGACCCGAACGGGCGGCTGCACGAGCTGGCCTTGCGTTTGCTGGGGCTGCGCTAAGCAGCCGGCCATTGCGCTGAAACGCTGTGCAGCTGAATTTGTCGCCCGTGGTGGCCGGGCTGTGGCGCCTGCCTGAATGGCAGTTGGACACGGCCGGCCTGGCGTCTGGCCGAATGGGGCTGGACACCGCAGCAGCGCCTGGCCTGGATCGAGGGCAACCTCGACCTCGGCGTCACCAGCTTCGACCATGCCGACATCTACGGCGGCTACACGGTCGAGGCGATGTTCGGCGACGCGATGGCGGCTGCGCCCGGGCTGCGCCAGCGCTTGCAGATCGTCACCAAGTTCGGCATCAAGTGCGTGTCACCAGCGCGGCCGGCGCACGGGTTGACTCACTACGACACATCGCGCGCGCACCTGCTGTCGTCTGTCGACAACTCGCTGCGCGCGCTGCGCACCGACCGCATCGACCTGCTGCTCATCCACCGGCCCGACCTGCTGATGGACCCCGACGAACTGGCCCACGCGCTGCGCCTGCTGTTGGCGGCGGGCAAGGTGCTGCACTTCGGTGTGTCCAACCACACGCCGGGCCAAGTGGCCCTGCTGCGCAAGCGCCATCCGGTGGCCACCCACCAGATTGAGTTTTCAGCGCTGCAGATGCGGGCGCTGGCCGATGGCACGCTCGAGCAATGTGTCGACCTGGGCCTGCGGCCGATGGTCTGGTCGCCGCTGGCCGGCGGCAGTTTGTTCAGCAGCCAGGACGCGCAGGCCGAACGCGTGCGTGCGGTGTTGCAAGACCTGGCGCAGCGTCACGGCACCACGATGGCCACGGTGGCCCTTGCCTGGGTGTTGCGGCACCCGTCGCGGCCGCATCCCATCACCGGATCGGGCCGTATCGGCGCGCTGCAGGAAGCCGTGGCAGCGCTGACGATTCGCTTGAGCGCCGAAGACTGGTACCGCGTGTGGGTGGCCAGCATCGGGCACGGCGTGGCTTGATGCATCGGCGTCAGTTGGCGCGGCACGCGCGCTTCAACACAGCGCACTGGTCTATTCGCCAGAGCTGAGCTCAGCGACAAAGTCGTAGGTGTCGCCGCGGTAGATGGACTGCGACAGTTCCAGCGCGCGGCCGTCGCGCCCGTATCCAATGCGTTCAACCAGCAGGCCGGCGGCGTCGGGTTCGGTGTGCAACAAGCGGGCCTGTTCTTCGTCAAGCAGGAGGGCAGACAAACGCTGCAAAGCCCGCACCGGGCGGTGACCGTTGGCCTCGAGTGCGGCGTACAGGGAATCTTGCACGGCATTCACCGAAGGCAGCGCCGTGGCCAACACCGTGGCGTATTCGATCGCCATCGGCTGGCGGTCTGCAAAACGCAAGCGGTGAAAACGCAGCACAGCCGTGCCCGGGCTCGCGCCCAGTTTCAACGTTTCTTCGGTATCGGCCACGCCGCGGACGCGCTTGATCCACCGGCTGCCTGGCTTGTGGCCGCGCGCGCGCATGTCCTCGGAAAACGACGTGAGCTTGGCAAAGTTCTTGGCGATGCGCGCGGCGGGCACCGGCGTGGTGACGAAGTTGCCTGCGCCCTGGCGGCTGACCAGCCGGCCGTCGGCCACAAGGGCGTCGATGGCCCTGCGCACGGTGATGCGCGAGACGCCCAGGTCGCCCGCCAGTTGCCGTTCAGCGGGCAGGGCGTCTTCCGGCTGCAGCACACCGCAGTCGATGGCGATGCGCAGCGCGCGGTGCAATTGCCGGTACAGCGGCTGGGCGCTGTCGGCATCCAGCACACCAATGGCTTCCACCAGGCTGACAGGGTTTTTCATGGCCCGTGTGCCCTTGCTGGCGCCGCCTTTTGCAGCGCGACGGCCGGCCCTAGAACTTCATCGTGGCCGACACGCCGTAGCTGCGCCCGACCACGTTGTAAGTGTCGGGGAAGGTGTTGAAGGTGCCGGGGTTGCGCGGCGTCGGAGGCTTCCTGTCGGTCAGGTTGTCGATGCCCAGGCCCACGCTCAAGCCCTTTACGGGCGTGGCCAGACTGACGTTCAAGTCGAGGTAGTTTTGCGCCGCGATCGCACCGTCGCTGCCGACCGCGCTGTCGGTCACGCGGCCGATGCGGCTCCAGCCCAGTTGCGCGGCGCGGATGGCGCCATCGGCCACCTGCCAGCCCAGCGCGGCGCGGTGGCGGTAGTCGGGCGATACCAATGAAGTGGCGTCCGACGAGCAACGCGACCCATACCGGCCCTTGCAGTCCACGGGGGAGAGAACAGGGCTGCGCTGGATGGTGTATGAACGCACCATCGACACTTGGTATTGCATCAGCATGGCGTGGCCGGCCATGCCGAACGGCGCCACCACACGGTGGCGCGCATCGATGTCGATGCCTTTCTGGCGCAGCTCGGCCAGATTGCGGTCGACCGGAAAACCGTCTTTGATGCGCTTGGTGTTGGCGTCGCGGGTGACCGCGGCGCACAGCGGGTTGTCGGCGCGTGGGTCGGTGATGTAGCAGCTGGTCAACGCGTCGATCGGCTGGATCTGACCCACGGCATCGGTGATCTTGATGTCGTAGTAGTCCACGGTGAGGCTCAAACCCGGCACGAAGCCGGGCGTGAACACCAGCCCGACCGTGCTGGTCTTGCCTTTCTCGGCGCGGATCTCGGGGTTGCCGCCGAAGAAGTAGCCGCCCGTCAGGTTGGCGGCGTTCAGCGAGTCGTAGGGCGCCAGCCCCGGCGCCAGCAGCGCGCACTGCGCGGCGTTGCCGGCGGGCGCGTTGGGCTGGCCTTGCGCGTTGACACCCACCGACACGCAGGGGTCGCCCTGGTAGCGCGGGTTCAGCCGCGCCACGGTGCGCAGGTTGGCGAAGGGGATGGAGAACACCGGGTTGGCGAACTCGCCGAAGTTGGGGTCGCGGATGACGGTCTGGCTGGTGGCGCGCAGCAGCAGGTCGTCGTTGACGGTCCAGCTCAGGCCCAGCTTGTCGGTGTCGTAGGTGTTGGACGAGCCCACCGATTTGTCGTACGACGAACGCCGGAAAGCGCCCTCCAGCGCCAGTCGCTTGACGCCCGGCAGTTTGGCCAGCAGCGGCACCGACAGTTCGGCGTACAGCTCATTGGCCTTGATGAAAGGCGGCACCGGCGGGAAGCTTTCCACGCCTTGGTTGAACGACTGGCCCAAGGCAGGGTTGGCGTAGAAGTCGCCCTTGTCCTTGCGGTTCTCGACGCCCACGGCAAAACCCACCGCACCGGCGGGCAGCTTGAACAAGTCGCTGCTGTCGCCCGAGACGGTGGCCGCCACCACCGTCTGCGTGCGGTTGCGGTCGCCGTACTTGAAGGGCTGAGCCAGGCCAGACAAGTCGGCGCCAGGGCCGAAGATGTCGACGGTGTTCAACAAGCCGGCCAGGTTCGCGCGCAGCCCGTCGCCGTTGACGACGATGCTTTCCTTGGACTTGCCGGTCTGTGCGTACACGTCCCAGCCGATGGCGTCGGTGAAGGCGCCGCGCACGCCCAGTTGCAGCTGCGAGGTGTTGCGGTCGTTCTCGGCCGTCTTCACGCCGAGTTCACCCAGCGAACGCGAGATGCCGACGTTGGCCACGCCGTTCACGAAGGTCAACAACGGCCGGGCTTGCGCCGGGATGCCCGTGTTGCTGGCCGGGATCAGGAAGTTGCCGTTCACGATCACCGGCACCTGGCCCGAGCGGGGTGCACCCACCGTTTTCACATTCGAGAACATGAAGCGGCCATAGGCTTCGGCGCTGCCCACCAGGTTGACCTTGAAGAACGCCGACGCGTTGACGCGCTCCATCGGCATCACCAGCGTGTACAGCGGCGTGTAGTCGGTGGTCTGCGGGGTGGTGCTGAAGTTGCCGGCAGCGTCTACCGAAAACGTGCGGCCGCTGGCCACGTCGGTGAAGTTGCCGCCGGCCGGCGCGATGGGCGTGGTGTTGCGCAGCGCCCAGTCGCGCTCGCCGGCCAGCAGTTCACCGCGCTTGGTGTATTCCACATAAGCCACCACATTGCCGCGCTCGCCCAGCTTCATGCCGCCGGTCAGGTTGACGCTGCTTTGCTCGGCGCCGCCCTTGGCCGTGCGGTGGCTGGCCTGCGCTTGCAGGCCTTCGAAACGGTCGTTCATGATGAAGTTCACGACACCCGACACGGCGTCGGCGCCATACACCGCGGCCGCGCCGCCGGTCAGCACATCGACCCGCTGGATCAGCGTGGCGGGGATGAAGTTCACGTCGACCGCGTTGCGCAGTCCAAAGGGTGCGGCTCGGGTGCCGTTGATCAACACCAGCGTGCGGCTTTGACCCAGGCCGCGCAGGTCGAGCGTTTGCGCGCCGAAGGCATCGCTGCCCACCGCCGTGCCGTTCACGCCGCCTGCCATCTGCGGCAGCCTGGCCGAGAAGTCTTCCACCGTGTTGGCACGCAGCAGGTTGATCTGCTCGGCGCCCAGTTGCGACACTGGGCTGGACGACACCAGCGACAGCGACTTGATGCGCGAACCCGTCACAGTGACTTGCGGCGCGTCAGTGGTCTGTGCAGTGGCCGGTGCGGTGGCCTGCGCGGCAGCGTGCGTCGCCAGGGCAAGCTGTGCGGCCATGGCCAGTGTCGACAGCGCAAGCGTGACGTGCCTGACGTGCGGGCGTGAGATGCGGTTCATATGAATACCTTCAACAGCAGGAAACCAAGGATGCGGGCGGGCCGCAAGGCAGGGGTGGCAACGGTGCGGGCCCTGGGGCGCTGCATACCAAAGCCATACCACTGTAAACCATGAAGACCAGTTCACGCCGCCCGCAGCGCTGGCGCTGGAGCGGGGCGCGACACGGCCCACAACCCGGCGAACGTGAACGCGCCGTTCAGCACCAGAAGCTCCAACCCAAGCTGCCAGCGTCCAAACAAGGCGGCCTGGTTCACGTCGATGGCCCAGCACAACGCGGGTGCGGCCACCGCCACCAACGGCACCCAGCCGTCGTGCACGGCGCGTTGCGTCAACAAACCAAAGGCGAACAAGCCCAGCAGCGGGCCGTAGGTGTACGCGGCGATCTTCAGGATCAAACCGATCATGCTGGGGTCGTCGACCCAACGGAAAAGCATCACCAGCGCCATGAACAGCGCCGTAAAGCCCAGGTGTACGCCCTTGCGGATGCGCTGGCGGCGGGCTTCGTCCCACGCTTGGCGCTGCTGCATGCCCAGGATGTCGATGCAAAACGATGAGGTCAGCGCCGTGAGTGCACCGTCGGCGCTGGGGAACAGCGCCGAGATCAGCGCAATGACAAACAGCACCTGCACGGCCACCGGCAGGTACCCCAGCACCACGCCGGGGAACAGCGAGTCGCCCTTCGCTTGCAGCCCCACCTGCGCCGCAAACAGGTGCAGCAGGCCGCCCAGGAACATGAACATCGTCACGACGGCCAGCAGCACGAAGCTGAGCACCACGATGTTCTTCTGCGAGTTGCGCAGCGTGTTCACCGAGATGCTCTTCTGCATCATCTCCTGGTCGAGCCCGGTCATGACGATGGTGATGAACACGCCCGCCAGCACCTGCTTGGCAAAGAAGTGGCGCGAAAACGGGTCGGCGTTGAAGATGGTGGCCAGGCCTTGGTCCTGCATCGCGGCCAGCCCTTGCAAGGGTGACAGGTCCAACTTCGACAGCAGCATGCCCACGCACACCACCAGGCCCGTCAACATGCCGGCGGTTTGCAGCGTGTCGGTCCAGACGATGGTCTTCACGCCGCCTTCAAAGGTGTACAGCAGCACCATGGTCAGGATGACGGCGGCCGTCACCCAGAACGGCACGCCGAAACCAGCCAGCAGGCTGTCTTGCAGGATACCCACCACCAGGTACAGCCGCGCCGTGGCGCCGAGCGTGCGCGACAGCAGGAAGAAACTGGCACCGGTGCGGTACGAATGAGGCCCCAGCCGCTGCGACAGGTAGCCGTAGATGGAGGTCAGCTGCAAGCGGTAATACAGCGGCAGCAACACGAAGGCGATGACGAAGTAACCCAGCCACTGCCCCAGCACGATCTGCAGGTAGTGCCAGCTGGTGATGCCCACGGCGCCCGGCACGCTGATGAAGGTGACTCCGGACAGCGACGTGCCCACCATGCCGAACGCCACCAGCCCCCACGCGCTCTTGCGGTTGCCGATGAAGAAGCTGTTGTTGTCGGACCGGCGCGACGTGGCCCAGGCCACCGCCAGCAGCAGGGCGAAATAACCCAGCACAAAGGCCAGCAGCAGTGGGGCGGTGACAGCCGTTTGGTTCGGCATGTCAGGCTGGGTAAATACCGCCCAACACGCAACGCCGCGACGCGCCGGTGACGCTGGGCAGGTTGCCCGTCAAGCCGTGCATCGTGCGCTGCGCAAACACCGCAAATGCGGTTGCTTCGACGTGTTCGGGTGGGATGCCCATCGCCGCCGTGGTGTCCACTGCCCAGCCCGGGCACAGGGCGCGCAGCCGCACCAGCAGGGCCGGGTTGTAGGCACCGCCGCCGGCCACCAACAGGTCGCCCGCCTGGGCGTGGCGCGCGATGGCGTCGGCCACGGTGCTGGCGCTGAGTTCCAGCAAGGTGCGCTGCACATCGGCGTCAGCCAGAGCCGTGACGTTGCCGGTAGGCCCGGCGTCGGTCGCCGCCAACTGGGCTGCAATCCAGGCCAGGTTGAAGTGCTCGCGGCCGGTACTTTTGGGCGCTGGCAGCGCAAAGTAAGCGTCGGCACGCATCTGCGCCAGCAGCGGCGCGTTCACGGTGCCCTGCATCGCCCACTGGCCCTTCTGGTCAAACGGCAGCCCGGTGCACGCCTGCACCCATGCGTCCATCAAGATGTTGGCCGGCCCGGTGTCGTAGCCGGTGCAGTCCTGCCCCGGCACCAGCACGCTGATGTTGGCAATGCCGCCACAGTTCAGCACCACGCGGGTGCGGGTGGGGTGGCGGAACACGGCGTCATGAAAGCCCGGCGCCAGCGGCGCGCCCTGGCCGCCGAGCGCCATGTCGCGGCGGCGAAAGTCTGCCACCACGGTGATGCCGGTGCGGGCGGCCAGCAGGTTGGGGTCGCCAAGCTGCATGGTGAAAGGTGCGTCGCCGCCCGGTTCGTGGTGCACCGTTTGGCCATGTGACCCGATGGCACGTACCGACGCCGGCAGCACGCCGGCCTCACTCAGCAACTGCTGCACGGCGCGGCTGTACCAGCGCGCCAATTCCACGTCGATGCGGCCCAACACCACCAACGGCGCAGCCTGGTCGCGGCACACGGCCAGCACGGCGGTTTTCAATTCGGCCGGGTAGGGCAGGGCAACGGCATGCACGATGGTGGGCATGCAGCTCATGTCGTAGTTATTGCCGGTATTGCCGGTATTGCCGGTGGCAATGTTCACCAGCACGGCGTCCACGCCGTCCAGGCTGGTGCCGGACATCAATCCCACGTACAAGTCAGGCATGGCGGCAGCAGAAAGGGCGATTGGATCGATGGGTTGAATGGTACTTAACAGGTACTGTCGATGAAGGAAGGAAAACCCCGGCAATTCGCCCGCCACAGTGGCACCGTGCGCCGTAAAACTGCTGCGCTGCAACGGACCCGCAGGGCCACGCCGCGGACACGTTGTCATTGCGGTAAGAGAATCAGTGCATGAGCGACCGCAATTTCTCACGCGTGCTGGCCGCCGACGGTATGAGCAACTTCGGCAGCATGACCCGCCGGTTGGCCATCCCCTGGCTGGCGAAGTTGACCTTGCAAGCCGCGCCGTCGCAACTGGCTGCGCTGCTGATGGCCGCCGCTGCTTCATGCGGGCTGCTGACAGTAGCTTTCGAGCTCGCCCGTTCGGCCTGGATGGCGCAGCGCACGGCTGAAACTGATCTGCCGCAACAGAACGCCCGGCTCTGGCCGGCACCGGAGTGATGATCTTCGTGTCGCGCGACATCGGCCTGCCCACCGGCTGGCTGGGCACGGTCTTCGCGCTGGTGGCATTGGGTTCCATCGTCGGTGCCAGCCTGGCGCCGCGCCTGGGCCGGCGAATAGGGCCCGGCCGCGCGATGGCCTGCGGTCTGGCCGTGCTGCTGCTGACCATGCAGCAGATCGTGGGCGAAGCCGGCCACACCTTGCACGACGTGCACGACCGCACTTTGCGGCAAACGGCAGTGCCTGCAGCGCTGTTGGCCCGTGCAGACGCCGCCGTGCGCGGTGCAGGCCAGCTGGCCACGCTGGCGGGCAAGTAGTGCGACGCCGCCATCTCATGCTCGGCTGCTGCGGCGCGCTGGCCGTGGGTTTGTTCACGGGCTTGTCGGCCCGTGCGGCCGCACCTTTGCGCAATCCGTGCAAGGGCCCCTGGCCGGCCAGTGGGCCCGGGCAGGGGCTGGTGGATGCGGCTTTCGATGGCGTCGACGCCACCCGCCTGGTCGACACCCACGCCCACCTGCTGGGCACGGGCGACTCTGGGTCAGGTTGCACCGTGCACCCCAGCATGCAGCAGTGGTGGCGGCCGGTGGAGGTGCTGCGCCGGCGCGCCATCCTCGACGCGGCTTGTGTGGCGCCTGATGCACCGTCCATCGACCGTGCCTATGTCGAACGCCTGCACACCCTGGCCGCCGACTTCCCGCCCGGTGCGCGCTGGTGGCTGTTTGCCTTCGAACAAGCCCATGACGACGCCGGCCAGCCGCGCGCCGACTGGACCACCTTCCATGTGCCCGACGCCTACGCAGCGCAGGTGGCCGCCGCGCTGCCGCAGCGATTCGCCTGGGTCGCCTCGGTGCACCCCTACCGGCCCGATG
>ENA-OFCX01001140-OFCX01001140.1-metagenomes-genome-assembly--contig:-NODE-1140-length-11369-cov-2.473396_pt1 | contig 11369 bp, 9 predicted proteins | sample MGYA00153384_OFCX01 | MGnify analysis MGYA00153384
AGCCGCCGTACCCGCTGGCGTGACGTTTGAGCCTTTGATGACGCTGTACCTGACGGACAACCTGCCTCCCGATGAAATCAAACGCGCCCAAGGCGCTGGCGTGGTGGCCGCCAAGTTGTACCCGGCAGGAGCCACCACCAACAGCGATGCTGGCGTGACAGACCTGCGCAAAACCTACAAAACACTTGAGGCCATGCAGCGGGAAGGCTTGCTGCTGCTGGTGCATGGTGAAGTCACCTCGCCCGAGATTGATTTGTTTGACCGTGAAGCGGTGTTCATTGATACGCAGCTCATCCCGCTGCGCCGTGATTTCCCAGAGCTCAAAATCGTCTTTGAGCACATCACGACAAAAGAAGCAGCACATTACGTGCGTGACGCCGATCAATTCACAGCCGCCACCATCACTGCACACCACCTGCTGTACAACCGCAACGCGATATTTACAGGCGGCATCAGGCCGCACTATTACTGCCTGCCCGTGCTCAAGCGCGAAACGCATCGTCAGGCGCTGGTTGAGGCTGCCACCAGCGACAACACACGATTCTTTTTAGGCACTGACAGCGCGCCGCATCCCGCGCACTTGAAAGAACACGCCAGCGGCTGCGCAGGCTGTTACACCGCCCATGCGGCGATGGAGTTGTATGCCGAGGCGTTCGAAGCAGCAGGCGCGCTGCACAAGCTGGAGGCTTTTGCCAGCTTTAATGGCGCGGATTTTTACGGCTTGCCGCGTAACACGGGGACGATCACACTCAAAAAAGAAAGCTGGACGCCGCCTGAAAGTTTTGCCTTTGGTGAAGGCCAGCTCAAGCCGCTGCGCAGCGGGGAAAGCCTGGCTTGGCGCATGGTGTGATTGATTGGAGTGTGCCTTGGCTTGCGCCTTATGCTCAGGCTGCTCCAGAGTATTCAGGCAACGCTGTGGCCGACGGTTTGAATGCGGTTTCAGGTTCGCCGGTTCGGTTCGTCAGCCAGTCCCATCTGCCCGACGGCCAAGCCTACGAGCAATTCATCTTCGACACCCAAACTGTCCCGACGCGCGACAACCTGCACGATTTTTTCAATGGCGTTTGTTGGCTGACTTTCCCTAAAACGAAGACGAAGCTCAACCAGCTTCAAGCTGAGCAACTTGCCATTGACGGCGTGCAGCAAACGCGTGGCGCGGTACGTGATGCGCTGACGCTGTTTGACGAAAACGCCGCTTTTCTGTTCGCGCCGCAGCCGCTGTGGGACGCGCTGATTGCCAAAGACTGGCAGCGCTTGTTTGTCGAGCTGCGGCCCCTGTGGCAAGATACACAATTGGTTTTGTTCGGCCATGCGCTGCTGGAAAAACTGGTGTCCCCAAGAAAACCAATCACAACCCATGTGTATCGGGCGCAACCAGCTATTCATTCAATAGCGAATCTTGATGCTTGGATAGCGGCTGACATCACCGCCAACAAGCTGTCCAGCAAACCTTTTGCGCCTCTGCCCGTGCTGGGCGTGCCTGGCTGGTGGGCGGAGAACGAGAAACTTTCCTTTTATGAGGACATTCTTGTTTTCCGGCCAGAAATCAAGAAAATGGTTGAAAAATAGGAGGTGTTGCAGCTAATTGCTCTTGAGCTTTAAAGCCCGCCCCCCATTTGGAAAACTGTTGATCCAACTTCCACCCGGAGATTCCATGAAACGTATTTTTCTCTTCGTTATGACCAACCTGGCCGTCGTCGTCGTGCTAGGCATCATTGTCAACATCCTGGGCCTGAACCGCTTCATCACCGCGCAGGGTTTGAACCTGACGTCGCTGCTGGGTTTTGCCCTCATCATGGGTTTTGGCGGTGCGTTTATTTCGCTGCTGATCAGCAAGCCAGTCGCCAAGTGGAGTGCAGGCGTCAAAGTTATCAAAGAGCCGCAAAACGCCGATGAAGCCTGGATTGTCGACACCGTTAAAAAGTTTGCCGACAAGGCGCAAATCGGCATGCCTGAAGTCGGTATTTTTGAAGGCGCACCGAATGCTTTTGCCACCGGTGCGTTCAAAAACTCGGCTTTGGTGGCTGTATCGACGGGTTTGCTGCAAGGCATGACCAAAGAAGAAATCGAAGCCGTGATTGGTCACGAAGTCGCGCACATTGCCAATGGCGACATGGTGACCATGACGCTGATTCAGGGTGTGATGAACACTTTTGTGGTGTTTATCAGCCGCGTTGTTGGGTATTTTGTAGACAAAGTTATTTTGAAAAACACCAACGATGGCCCCGGCATGGGCTACTACATCACCACCATCGTGATGGACATCGTCCTGGGTGTGGCCGCGCACATGGTGGTGGCCTGGTTCTCTCGTCACCGTGAATTCAGGGCTGACGCAGGTGCAGCGCAGCTGATGGGACGCAACCAGCCGATGATGAATGCCTTGGCTCGCCTGGGTGGCATGGTACCCGGCGAGTTGCCAAAGTCAGTGGCGGCCATGGGCATTGCAGGCAGTATGGGCAAGCTGTTTTCAACCCACCCACCCATTGAAGAGCGCATTGCAGCCCTGCAAAATGCACAACCTGGCAAGGTCTGACGGGATGCTGCAGCGCTATTAAATTAATAGCTGCTTGCGCCCGTATCTATTGGCCTGAAGGTCGATTTGATACCTAAAAAAGGCCCTTTTGGGTCTTTTTTACGTCAAAACGTTGGTTTTTGCGGCCAGCTCTTGCCTGACGCGTGCCAGCACGCTGCTGACCAGCTTCAAGTCCATGCCGTACATGTCGGCAAACTCCGCTTCGGTTTTGCCGCTGGCGGTGAAAGTCACCATCAGCGCCTCGCGCTTGGCGGCCTCCGCCTTCAGCTCGGCCATCGCGTCATCGAGCAGGGCATTGGTGGCCTCATCTTGTACGCGTACCAGCGCGGCGTAGTCGTCCAGCGCCAGGCCTGAATTTTCAATCGCCTGCTTGAGCAGCACCTGCAGCCGGGGCCGCAGGTCATCTTTTGACCGGGCTTGCCGCCTGCGAAAGACTTCCAGAATCGCGTGGTGGACGTGCTCGGGCGCGACAGGCTCAACTGCCACGCCGTCCAGGTCATGCCGCGCCAGACCAGCGGCCACGCATTCCAGGTAGCGTGTGGACCGGGCATGCTGGCCCATGGCCAGTTTGAGTTCGTCTTTCTTGAACGCATCCGGGTGACGTGCCATCAGGTCATGAAAAATCCCCAGCTTGAGGGGCAAAAACCTGGCGCCAAACAGCTTGGGGTGTAGCTCAAACAGCTTTTCCAACACGGGACTGACCTGGCGAGGGGCATGCTGTTTGGTCTTGGTTTGGGTATCGGGCTGCGGGGCGGCAACTTCGGTCATAGAGTCTTCGGCGGTATTTTGCATGGCCTGCATTATCGCGGCTTGGTGATGTTGGTGATGCCTGCCATGTTCAGGGCTACGGCTTCGGCCACTTCAATGCCGTCAACACCAGCCGACAAAATGCCGCCTGCATAACTGGCCCCTTCACCCGCCGGGTACAGGCCTCTGACATTCAGGCTTTGAAAGTCATCGCCCCGGGTGATTTTGACGGGTGACGAGGTGCGGGTTTCAACGCCCGTCAGCACTGCGTCATGCATGTCAAAGCCGCGAATCTTTTTGCCAAACACGGGCAACGCCTCGCGCATGGCGGCAATCGCGTAGGCGGGCAGGGCGCTGTGCAAATCGCCCAGCAACACGCCCGGTTTGTAAGACGGCTCTACGCTGCCGAGCTGAGTTGATGCTTTGCCCGCTACAAAGTCGCCCACCAACTGGCCTGGCGCTTGATAGTTGCTGCCGCCCATCGTGTAGGCGTGCGATTCAAGGGTGCGTTGAAATTCAAACCCAGCCAACGCATTGCCTGGGTAGTCAGCGGGTGTGATGCCGACCACAATGCCGGCATTCGCATTGCGCTCATTGCGCGAGTATTGGCTCATGCCGTTGGTGACCACGCGGCCTGCTTCAGACGTGGCCGCCACCACCGTGCCGCCAGGGCACATGCAAAAGCTGTAGACCGATCTGCCGTTACTTGCGTGATGCACCAGCTTGTAATCTGCCGCACCCAGCAGCGGGTGGCCAGCGTGCTGGCCGAGCCGTGCACGGTCAATCACGCCTTGTGGGTGCTCAATGCGAAAGCCAATGGAAAACGGTTTGGCCTCCATGGTCACCCCGCGCGCGTGCAGCATGGCCACCGTGTCGCGCGAGCTGTGGCCGAGTGCCAGTACCACGTGGTCTGCGCGCATGTCGTATTGCGTGTTGTCATTCAGGTTTTGCACGGTCAGCCCGCGAATGTGGCCATCTTCAATCAGCACATCACTGACCCGTTGTTCAAACCGCACCTCACCGCCCAGCGCGATGATTTGCTCGCGCATGTGCTCCACCACCTTGACGAGTTTGAAGGTGCCAATGTGCGGGTGGGCAGCAATCAGAATTTCTTCCGGCGCACCGGCTTTCACAAATTCCTGCATGACCTTGCGGCCCAAGTGGCGCGGGTCGCGGATCTGGCTGTACAGCTTGCCGTCAGAGAACGTGCCCGCGCCGCCTTCGCCAAATTGCACATTGCTCTCGGGTTTCAGCACGCCCTTGCGCCACAAGCCCCAGGTGTCTTGCGTACGCTTTCGCACCGTGGTGCCGCGCTCCAGCACGATGGGTTTGAAACCCATCTGCGCCAGCACCAGCGCCGCAAAAATGCCGCACGGACCAAAGCCCACGACGATGGGGCGAGGAGTCTGCAGCGCCACATCGGTGCAGGCCTGCACGGGTGGATGCCAGGCCATATCGGGCGTGGGGGTGATGTGTGGGTGATCCGCATGGCGCGTCAACAGCGCTTGCGTGAGCGCCGCGCTGTGCAGCATCACGTCGACGATGTAGACCACGCGCACCTGTGCGCCCCGGGCGTCAAAACTGCGTTTGAAAACCTGGCAACTGGCCAATGCTTCAGTCTGGATACCCAGCTTCTCGCACACCAGTTGGGCTAGCGCTTGCGGCGAGTGGTCCAGTGCGAATTTAAGTTCGGAAACCCGAATCATGTGGGCAGGAAACCTTCCACCGACAGGTAGCGCTCGCCGGTGTCGTAGTTAAAGCCCAGCACGCGCGCGCCTGCTTTCAGCTCGGGCAGTTTCTGCGCAATCGCCGCGAGCGTGGCACCTGAGGAGATGCCCACCAACATGCCTTCTTCGCGGGCGCAGCGACGCGCCATTTCGCGGGCGGGCTCGGCATCGACCTGAATCACGCCATCCAGCAGAGTCACATCAAGGTTCTTGGGAATGAAGCCTGCACCAATGCCCTGGATAGGGTGCGGCGAAGGTGTGCCACCCGAGATTACGGGGGATGCCAGCGGCTCCACCGCGAACACCTTCAACTGCGGCCACGCCGCTTTGAGCACCCGCGCGCATCCGGTCAGGTGTCCGCCCGTGCCCACGCCAGTGATCAGCACATCCAGCCCCTGCGGAAAATCCACCAGAATTTCCTGCGCGGTGGTGCGCACATGCACCTCAATGTTGACCGGGTTGTCAAACTGGCCAGGCATCCACGCATGGGGCGTTTGCGCCACCAATTCCTGCGCGCGGGCAATGGCGGCCTTCATGCCACCGGCGCGCGGTGTCAGGTCAAACGTCGCGCCATAAGCCAGCATCAAGCGGCGGCGCTCCACGCTCATGCTGTCGGGCATCACCAGCACCAGCGGGTAGCCCTTCACGGCAGCGACCATGGCCAGGCCAATGCCGGTGTTGCCCGAAGTGGGCTCGATGATGGTGCCGCCGGGTTTGAGTGCGCCGGATTTCTCGGCCTCTTCCACCATCGCCAGCGCAATGCGGTCTTTGATGGAGCCGCCAGGGTTGCTGCGCTCGGATTTGATCCACACATGATGGCCGGGGCCAAACAGGCGCTGCATGCGGATGTGAGGTGTATTTCCAATGGTTTGCAAAATATTGTCGAAGGGCATGGCGAAAACTCCGGATGCAGGAAGGACGGTGGATGGGCTGTGAACAGGGTCGTAACCGGGGTTCTGAGCGGACTCGTGGATTGTGCGACAAGGAAGTGGTGCTATTGAATATATAGCTGCTTGAGCAGTGTCTAAAAGGGCGTATGGCCGGTTTTGCTCTCAATCCGAACGTCAGTTGCACACAGCTTTCCCCGTGCTGGTATAAAACTTCAGTCGTCACTTACCCGCCCCTGCCGTGATGTCACTCCACTTGAACCGTTTCGCTCACAAAGACCTGCTCAAGGCGGTGGCGGCCGCGCTGTTGGCCCTGTTTCTCATTCCGCTTCTGACCTGGGGATTCACCGGCCATGTGCAGCGGACCGCAGACGCGGCATCTCTGGTTTTGCTGGAGCAGGAGACACTTGAAAACCGCAAGCTCAGTGACGTGCAGCGGCACGAGCGGCTAACGTTTTACCGGTTGGTTACACCGTCGAAAGTCTGTGGGCGCAGTGAGCCGGGCCTGGCGGCCTACCGTGCCTCGACCTGCGCGCCACTGTCTGATTTGTGGCAGTTTCATGTGGTGGGCAATTTGTCTTGGTGGACGCTGATGGTCAGTGCCTTGACGGCTGGGGTGGCTTTAGGCCTGGTGTTGCTGGCCTGGGCGCGACCGCCGCTGCTGCGCCCGGTTTTTGTGCTCGGTGGGTGGTTTCACGGCGTGGTCGGCGTTGCCCAGCTGCTGGTGCAAGCCGGCATGCTCGCCTGGCTGTGTTTCTGGTTGCCAGCTTATTTTCTGGAAATCAACCTGCTGCGGTGGCTCGTGCTGGTGGGTCTGGGTGTGGCAGCGGCTGGCGTCGCACACACGGTCTTCAAGATGCTCCGCTTCACCTCCCAGCCCCACCGGGTGTCGGGCGAGCAGCTCTATGAGGCCCAGGTGCCGCTGCTGTGGGCACATGTTCGCGAGACCGCTGCCCGCTTGAACACGGCGCTGCCCGATCAAATCGTGGCGGGCATTGATACGAATTTCTTTGTTTTACAGGCGCCGTTGCGGCTGGGGCGCGAGACGCTTGCCGGGCGAACTTTGTTTGTCAGCTTGGCGCTGCTGCGTCTGTGCAGCCGCCGTGAGGCCGATGCCTTGCTGGCGCATGAACTGGCCCACTTCGCAGGCGACGGGCCTGCCCTGCGCATGCATCTAAGTGCCGACCTGCACCGCTACGACCAATACACCCAGCAACTGCGCAGCCTGCGCCTGGCAGGGAGTGTTTTTTACATCCTGCGCGGGTGGCGATCGCTGTTTCAGATGGCGCTGCAAGTCCACCGACGCGCCAGCGAGCTGTCTGCTGATCAAGCAGCCGCAAAACTGGTCTCGCCGGGCAGCCTGGTGCGTGCGCTGATCAAAATGGCTGCTTACGCCCATTACCGCAAGCAAACCCGCAGCGCGTTGTTTGCCCGAAACCACCAAAGCGAGGGTCGGCTTGATTTTGAGTACGCGGTCGCCAGCGGATTTGTAGCGCACATGCAGTCTGCGCACTTCACCAAGGCCATGCGCAGCGCATCGGTTCCACATCCGTTTGACGCACACCCCCCACTGCGCCAGCGCATGAAGAACCTCGGTGTGAAGATACCGACCGCCCGTTACGCTGGCGTGGCCGCTACCCGGCCCACCGACAGTTGGGTAACAGACATTCCGCAAGCGGTTCACATTGAGCAACGTTTGTGGGCGGCGTATGAGCAAAAAATGGCGGGGCAGGGGCATGGTGTGGGACGGGTATCTGAGGGCACGGCCAAAATTGAATCGACGGGCACTGCACTGAGGCATGAGGTCAGGCCTGCGTGAGTTTTTTGGTGGATGCACAGCGCACAGTTCGTTTGTTAATAAAACGACTCCCAACCCTTGTAAAAACTGCTGGAAAAGCTATGAAAAATATAGCAAATATCAGGCTGAGATAATCCGTGCGTGAAGTCCGCTAGGCCGTCGCTGGTGCAATGTCCGAAAGGAGGCACTGGAGGAACGTCCGGACTGCGTAGGGCGGCGTAGCAGCTAACGGCTGTCCACCGTGAGGTGAGGATCAGAGCAACAGAGACGAGTCGGGGTGACCGAACGCTCGGGTGTTCTGTCGGTGTCGGCGAAAGCCGACGGCGGATGGCGCAAGCCAGCCGATTGCCATGCGCAAGCATGGCAGCCGTCAGCCGCTTTGGGCGCGAAGCGCCCAGGGTGAAACGGGCAATCTCTACGCGCAGCAATACCAAGTAGGCCAGTCCAAGGCGGTGGCGGTTCGCCGCTACCCCTTGACCTGTGGCTCCGCAGGGAGAGCTGGCGGGTAGGTAGCACCGAGCTGTTGGGTGACCAACAGCCCAGATTAATGGCGGTCACGCTGGGGGCAACCCCAGTGCACAGAATCCGGCGTATCGGCGGGCTTCACACTTATGCAGGGCGGACGTACATCACTCATGTTCGTCGCGTCGCACGGGCGGGACATCAACCCTGGAAGACTGCAAAAATCCTTGGCCTGACAGCCGTCTCTACCGGGTCTGCGCCTGCACCCGAATGAGGGAACCTGCATCAAACCGACGCTTTCACCCTGCGCAATGCCCCCGCTGGTGCCGCGCCTTCCAGCTTGGCGCGCACGTCGGGCGTTGCACAGGCCGCTGCAAAACTCACCGTCACTCGGGCACCCGCCGAGCCCGACAAGCTCAGGCAGGCCTGACCCAGCTTGGCGTTCAGTGGTGCAACCAGTGCCTCTTGCACGATGTCGGGCGCGCTGCCATCAGCCAATTGAAGGGTGAATGACCTGGCGTAGGCAAGGCCTGCACGTCCAGCACCTGGCGGCTGGCGCGCAGCTCGCGCAGCAGCAGTGCACCCGTCGTGGCGTCGGGTACGCCGCTGATCGTCAGGCTGGTTTTCTGGGTGCCGTGGTTGAAATGCTGCAAAAAGAAGCCGCGCGAAAACTCGTCGCCCATCAACTTGCCAATATCGGCCATCGCCTGTTCTTCGGAGGCCCAGCTCTGGTTTTTGGGTAGTACGGTGTTCAGGTAAATCTCTTCGCCCGTGGACTTGTCGACGGCCTTAATGGTCCAGGAGGTGAGTACCGATTTGGTAATCGTCAAGCCCGAGGCGGCCAGCTTGGCCGACAGTTGTTTGAGGCGCACCTCACCTTGCACCTGAAAGTCGGCCACTTTGGCTTTGTCCGCCACCTTCGCTTCACCCTCAGGTGACCAGACACGAAAGCCGAAGGATTTGATGCGCTGCTTGCGTACGTTTTCGGCCAACTGCGAACGCTCAGTGGGCAGGGCTTGTGCGCCCTCACCACTGCGAATGACCATCTGCAGCGACACCTTGGGGTCGCCCTGCACATCGCGCACCCGCACCACGGCACGGGTTTCACTTTCGACCAGACCGCCCGCTCCACCAGAAGTGGGGCTGGCACTTTCACGAATCACGGTTTTGATAAAGCCGCCCGAGGTGTTCAGCAGCTTTTGTTCCAGTACCTGCTGGTTCTTGTCCAGCGAGCCCGCATCCACATACAAGGCAAGTGCTTTTCAATCAAACGGCGTTTGGCTGGGCATGCGCAGCGCTGACCAGCAGCAGGGCAACAGTAGCCCCCTTGATCGCCTGTCTGGCCACATGTCCGGCCACATTCCCAAGGTTTTTTTGCACATCGCTACCATCGCTACAACCTCTTTTTAGTAACAGGAAATTATTATGGATTTAGGAATTGCAGGCAAATGGGCATTGGTGTGCGGTGCCAGCAAAGGCTTGGGTTTTGGCTGCGCGCAGGCGCTGGTGCAAGAAGGCGTGAATGTGGTGCTAGTGGCGAGGGGCGTTGACGCTTTGACTGATGCTGCTACAAAATTAATAGCTGCCCGAGCAATTCAGACGAGGGTAAGTGTGCAATTCGGCACACAAATTGACGCAGCAACTCAAGTGAAACAAGTTGTCGCAGACATCACCACACCTGAAGGCCGCGCGGCCGTGTTTGCCCTGCGCCGCGATTTCGACATGGTCGTGACCAACGCGGGTGGCCCGCCACCCGGTGACTTTCGCGACTGGGACCGGGATGCCTGGATCAAAGCCATCGACGCCAACATGCTCACCCCCATCGAACTCATCAAGGCCACGGTGGACGGCATGGCCGCACGCGGCTTTGGCCGCATCGTCAACATCACCAGCAGCGCAGTGAAAGCGCCCATCGACATACTGGGCCTGTCCAACGGCGCGCGCAGCGGTTTGACCGGTTTTGTGGCCGGTGTGGCGCGTAACCCGAAACTGGCAGCAGCCAATGTGACGATCAATAACCTGCTGCCGGGTGCGTTTGAGACCGACCGGCTGATAACAACCATGCAGGGCGTGGCGGCCAGGTCAGGCCACAGCGTGGACGCCGTCATCGACGCCCGACGCAAAACCATTCCTGCACAACGCTTTGGCAACCCGCAGGAATTCGGTGCGATCTGCGCGTTTTTGTGCAGCCAGCAAGCCAGTTACATCACGGGGCAGAACGTGCTGGCAGACGGTGGGGCGTATCCGGGTACGTATTGACAGGCACCCGATAGACACTACAACCATCGCCGCACCCGCAGGCAATAGGCTTCGTAGGCCTGACCGAAAAGCCGGTTCAGCACCCGCTCTTCGGGCTCAATCTGGAAGCGGTTCATAAAAACATAAAACGCCAGCGGCCCGGCCAGTGCCCAGATAGCGGACAGGTAAGTGGCCCAGGCCAGCAGCACAAGCAGCAAGCCCACATACATGGGGTTTCGGGTGATGCGGTAAACGCCCGCTGTCACCAGCGACGAAGCCCTGTCGGGCTGCAGCGGGTTGACGGTGGTGCTGGCCCTGCGGAAAGCCACCAGGCCAGCCACACTGAAACCCAAACCCATCAAGGCAACGGCAATGGCCACCGGCAACCGTAACGCTGAAGTGACACCCGACTGTGGGCTGAAGTACCACGCTACACCCATGGACATGGCGAGCAGGAGCGCGACAGCGGGCGGCGGGATTTTGAGTTCGAGATTGGGCATAGGCTGGATTGTGGGGGGCGGTCATGCGCTGCCGCTCACCGCAGCGAAGCCACCGCTATCCCGCCCACTATCAGCACAAATGCCGCCGCGTGATACAGCTGCGGCAGCTCGCCCAGAAAAGCCGCTGACAGCATGGCCGCGAACAATGGCGTGAGGTTGGCAAAAAACGCCGCCACGTTGGGCCCCACACGCTGAATGCCCAGTCCCCAGCAGCGGTAGGCCAGGATGGCAGGGCCAGCGGCCACGTACAGCAGCGCGGCGGCCAGCGGCCAGCTCCAGGCAATCTGGACGCTTTCTGTCAGCGCCCATTCGCTGCCAGTCAATAGACCGGCCCAGATCAGGCCAAAGGCGGTTTGGGCCATCACGAAAGCGGCCCAGTCGTTGCGCAGGGCGGCGGGGTCGTCTTCGCGCCGGGTCAGCAGCCAGCTGTACCAAGCCCAACAAGACGCCGCCAGCAATACATACACATCCCCAGCG
>ENA-OFCX01001141-OFCX01001141.1-metagenomes-genome-assembly--contig:-NODE-1141-length-11341-cov-4.176679_pt1 | contig 11341 bp, 11 predicted proteins | sample MGYA00153384_OFCX01 | MGnify analysis MGYA00153384
ACGTGCAGCAGCTCGGTGGTCCAGCCGGCCCCCACCCACGCGGTCAGGCTGCGGCGTAGCGAGGCGAAGTCGGTGGGGGGCGCCAGCTCGCTGGGCTTGAGGGAGACCGCGTCCCCGGCGACGACGACCTTGCCGAGCAGCGCCGCGCGCAGCACGTCCGGCTCCAGGCTGCGAGCGATCCGCTCGGCGGCCGTCACGGTGACGCGCTGCGCCTCCACCCGGGCGGCGACCTCGACGACCACCGTGTCGCCGTCACGGAGGCCGAGGTTGGACAGGAGCAGGTCGTCGCACAGCGCGCTGCCCGGTGGGCAGTCCAGCGGCGCCAGGACGGCGAGCGCCCCGACGGCGCGGGTGCCCCGCAGGAGCACGACGCTGCCGTCGGAGATGCCGAGCCCGGACAGGGCCTGAAGCGGCAGCCTGACGATCCCGTGCCGGTCGTATCGGGCCGAGCCGCGCAGGACAGCGGTGAGGGTCAGCACGCGGCGGAGCGTACGACCCCGTCGGTGCCGTGCCGGGGTCGGTCGAGGGCGGCGAGCTGGTGGCGCCGCTCGACGTGATGCGCTTCGACGATTCGTTCCTGCGCATGTTCGGCGATGGCCTGGTGGCACTGACCGACCGCGCCGAACAAATCCCAGAGAACAGCACCTACCTCCATCGTCAACTCGGATCGCTCAGCACGCCCGGCGCCGTGGTTGAAGGCTGGCGGCTGACGCTGTAGCGGGCCCGCGGCCCTGCATCGAACCGGGCACGCCGGCCCGGCGCAATGCGAAGTGGCTCGAGGTGCCCGATACACGGGGCGACCTGCCTGCCGTGCACCCCGCTGTTTGCCGTTATTTGCCGTGGGAGCCGCCGGGCGGGCTCAGTGACGCCGCAGCGCCATCCACCCACGATAGGCCTGCCAAGCCGGCACGACCCAACGCAGCGCCCGCCACAGCAGCGACCGGCGCGGCGCCGCAACCGGCCGCCGCGACCTCAGCCTGCCCAGCCCCAGCACGGACAGCGTGGCCACCAACAGTGGCAGGCCGAATGGCCGCAGGCCCGACAGCAGCCTGCCGGCCTGCTGCACGGGCACGCTCACTTGCCGCAACCGGATGCGCAGCGTCTCGCGCTGAAGCGCCGAGCGTGCGACCAATGCCCGGCGTCGCAACGCCAGATCAGCGACAGATTGCCGACTCATCGTGGCGCCTTTCGCGCTTCGTCGAGCGAAGGCTGAGCAAGATTCGATTGCAGGCTTTGCAGGTCCAACTGCAACTCGTGCAAGGTGGCTGCCAGGAAACGCGGTTTTGACGCGAACTTGACACGCCAGCGCCAGCCGCTGAAGGCGCCACCGGCCAGAAAGGCAAAGGTCAACAGCGACAGGGTCGCCTCGCGATAGCGGTCCCAGCCCAACACCACGATCAGCGCAATCAGCAGCAACACGCCGATGCCGAGCATTGCCAGCGTGATGCAGGCCGAGACAAGCAGCCCGACGAGCCGGACGCGCTCTTCCTCCAGTTCGGTGGTAGCCAGCTCGAGGCGCGTGGCCCCGATGTCGAGCAACGTCGCCAGCACGCCCTTCAATGACCCCAACATGCCGGCGCCGGGTTCAGCGACGTGCGATCAACAAGCCAAGCAGCAGGCCGACGCCGGCGGCGATGCCCATCGCCGCATACGGATGCTCGTGCACCGCGCGGTCGGTGGCGCGGCCAGCGTAGCGCGCGTTCAGCAGCACCGTCTCTTCGAGCCGAAGGTATTCCTCTTTGGCCCGGCGCAGCTTTTCTTCAGCCATTCTCAATGCGCCGCCGGCTTCTTCACTGCCCACCTGGCCGGCGGTCTTGAGCAACTGCTCGGCGTCGTTGACCAGGCGCTGCAGGTTGGCGGCCAGTTCATCGCGATGGCTGGTGTTTGAAGTGGTGTCCATGGTGTTCCGTTCGGTGTCTGACAGTGGAGGAATTTGACCTTCGAAACTTTAGCATCCGGCCTTTGTCCCCAGCCCGACAAGGATCAAGGCGCGCTTCGCTGCGCTGAAGCGTCAGCGTCGACAGCCAACCGCCAATGGATGGGCGCGCTCAGCGCAACGTCGCCGATGGGGCCGGTGCTGCTTTTTGCAGCCAACGCTGCTGGCGCTGACCTTGCACGTCGGCATGGTCGAACTGCCCGTTGCCGGACCGTCCCGGGTGCTCCTCCTCCCCCTCGGTGAGGGCGGACGACGCAAGGCGGCGGCTTGTGGGACGCTCTCAGGCCGGCAGGCGGAACATCGCCACCTGGTCGGCCAGGTCGACCGCCTGGTTGTTCAGGCTTGACGCTGCCGCAGCGGTCTGCTCGACCAGCGCGGCGTTTTGCTGCGTCATGTGGTCCAGCTGCTGCACGGACAAGCCGACCTGAGCGACGCCATTGCTCTGCTCGGCTGCGGCGGTCGAGATCTCCCTCAGCAGGACGTTCATGCGCTTCGCGTTGTCGACCAATTCCGTCATCGTCAGACCGGCACCCTGAACGACCTTGGTGCCCGAGGCGACCTTGTCGACGCTGGCCGTGATGAGTGTCTTGATCTCCTTGGCAGCCTGCGCGCTGCGCTGAGCCAAGCTGCGCACTTCACCGGCGACCACGGCAAAACCCCGTCCCTGTTCGCCGGCGCGCGCCGCTTCAACCGCGGCGTTGAGCGCCAGGATGTTGGTCTGAAAGGCGATGCCATCGATCGTGCCGATGATTTCGCCGATCTTGCTCGATGCGGCGTAAATCTCCTGCATCGTCGCCACCACCTGCCCGATCACCTCGCCGCCGCGCACCGCGACCAACGAGTTCTTCGATGCCACCCGGGCCGCTTCGGTCACGTTGTCGGCGGTGTGCTTCACGGTCGAGGAAATTTCTTCCATCGACGACGCGCTTTGCTCCAGATTCGCAGCGGTCTGTTCGGTGCGTGCCGACAGGTCCATCGAGGCCGAGGCAATCTCGCCGCTGGCCAGCACGATCGCATTCGACGAGCCGCGCACCTTCGTCACGATGTCGCGCAGCGAGCTCTGCATGGCCAGCAAGGTCCACATCAACGCCGCGGCCTCGTCCTTGCCCCACGGATTGGGGCCGGTCGTCAGGTCGCCGGTGGTCATGGCTTCGAGGTGCCTTTGCACTTCGCGCAAGCCGCCGCCGAGCACCTTCTGGAACGACACGAACAGGTACCAGGCGACCAGCAACCCGAGCAACAGCAGCCCGGCGGTCAGGTTGCGCGCCGCCTCGACGCGCGACACGCGGGCCTCAAGCAAGGAGTCGAGCTTGGCCGACATCGTGCGCTGCATGACGTACAAGCCGTCGAGCGCCGCCGTGCCAGCCGCGTCGATGGCGTCTGCACCGGGTGTCGTACCGACCACCGCGTGGAATTTGTGAACCGCCGCGCTGGCCGGTGTCATGCCGAGCGCGGTGACGAACTCGGGATGGATGGCGCGCAGCTTGAGTTCGGCCGCCAACATGCGTGCGTCCATCATGTCGCCTACGGTCTCCTGCACGTTCATCGCCCTCAGCACCTCGGAGTTCGCGGGCTTGCCAGCCGCGAGTAGCGCCATTGCACGCAACTGCGAGACCGATTCGATCAGCGCCGGAATCGCCACCAGTGCGCCGTCCATCAGGTAGTAGGTGTCGAGGTCGGGGTCGAGTGTCAGGTTGGACCCGTCGGTCGCGGCCAACATCAGTTCGAGCAGCTGCGAGATCCCCTGCGTGTGGGCTGCGTAGACCGGGTCAACCCCGGCGCCGGCATGCGGCAGTGCGCGCAGCTTGTCGAGCAGGCCGGTGTAAGCCTTCGCCGTGCCGAGTCGTTCGCCATGAGCGGTCTGCATGTCGGCCAGCTTCCGGCTGGCACCCTCGACCTGGCTGCGCGCCCCGGACAACTCGGCCGGCGCTGCGCCAGTGGACACCTCCAGAAGCGACAGCCGGCGCTGGCGCTGCATGGCCTCCAGCAGCGGCACCGCGGCATCCAGGTAAGCCACGCCGACCCGCTCGCTCGAGCTGAATTCGATTTCAACGGCCTTGCCGACAAAGAACTGCTGGCTGACGAACGCCGTGGGCAAGATGAAAGCCAGCGAAATCAACAAGGCTTTGGCGCGGAAATGCAGGCTGCGGAAGAGGCGCACGCCGGGCGCCCAGACGCCGTGGTGTTCGAAGAAGCCACTCCGGTCGCGGCCGCCACGGGCGGCTGGGGTCGATGTGCCGACGGCAGGCGTTGCACTCAAGGTTTGATTCATCGGTCAATCCCCACAGGAAGTCTGCGACGCGGACAGTCCGCGCGCCGTGCCGCTCAACACAGTCACCCATGTGGTTATCGACCGCCCACGACGGGAGTCGAGGTTTGTCGATAGCGGCGCATCAAAGCTTTCTGTGCCAGCCAACCACGCCGAAAGCATGCAGCATCCAACCTCCAACGGACGCATTCGCGGCCCGAGGCACCGGCTAATCAAAGCAGCCGACCTGGACGTCGTTCGGATGCAAGGTGCCGCGCTGACCGCGGCGCTCGCACCGGATCGGTTCACAGAACTTCCAGCGTTTCGAGCCTCGCCGAACGGCGCGCGCACCATACGCCCAGAGCCGCCGCCAGGGAGGCCGCCCAGAACACCGCCGCGAATCCGAAATGGCTGCACAGCCAGCCGCCCCCCAGACCGCCGACGACGCCCGAGAGGCCGTAGCCCAGCGTCGTGTAGAGCGCTTGACCCCGACCGCGCAGCGGACCCGCAAAGTAGCGATGCAGCAGCATGATGCAGGCCGCGTGGTGCGCTGCGAAGGTGACCGCATGCAAAGCCTGCGCCGCGACCAGCACGGCAGCGTGCTGGCCGAATGCCGCCGTGGCGGCGAAGCGCAGCACGGCCACCCCGGCGGCCACCTGCAGCCACTGGTGCGCCGACAGGCGGTGGAACCAATGGCCCTGGAACCAGAAAAATGCGATCTCGGCGGCCACGCCGATACCCCACAGCGCGCCGACCGCCGCCTTGCCGTAGCCCAGGCCGTCCAGGTAGAGCGACAGGAAGACGTAGAGGCTGCTGTGCGCCAGCACCGTGCTGAACACCGAGGCGAAGAACCACGCAATGCGCGGCTGGCGCAGCACCGACCACACCGCCGGGGACGAAGCACCGCGCGGGCGCTCGGCATGCGCCACTGGCAGGCGCAACGTGGCCAGCAGCATCAGCACCAGCGTCGCTACCACCAGGCCGGGGAACAGCCGCACGCCGAACGACTGCAGCACGAAGCCGCAGGACACGACGGCGGCGATGAAGCCGGCCGAGCCCCAAACGCGCACGCGCCCGTAGCGTCCGGCGTCCAGCCCCTGCGGCGTGCTCGCGAGTTGCTGCGACAGGGCCGCCTCCGACAGCGGCACGATGCCGCCGTTGCTGAGAAACAGCAGCGCCGTGACGACGGCCACGGCGGCGTATTGCTCGAAGTACAGCAGCCCCAGCGACGCCAGCAGCGAGAGCCAGGCCGACAGCCGCAACAACTCGGTGCGGCGCCCGCCGTGGTCGCCCAGCCAGGCCCAGGCATAAGGCGCGACCACGCGGGTCCAGTTCTGCAGCGAGGCCAATGCGCCGATCGCCAGCGTCGAGTAACCCAGTTCCTTGAACCACAGCGGCGCGTATGGGTTGAACAATCCGATCGTCGCGAAGTAGGTGAACGACAGGACGCCGAATGCCACCAGCGTGGTCGGCCGTGCCGGCATCGGCCCGCCGGCCGGCGGAGCGATCACGCCTGGCCGGGAATCGGCGCGATCGGCAGCGCCACGTCGGCGCACTGGGCGCGGTGCCGCAGCGCGTGGTCCATCACCACCAGCGCCAGCATGGCCTCGGCGATCGGCGTGGCGCGAATGCCGACGCACGGGTCGTGCCGGCCGAAGGTCTCGACCACGGTGGGCGCGCCGGCGCGGTCGATCGAGTCGCGCGGGGTGCGGATCGAACTGGTGGGCTTGATGGCGATCGACACCACCAGGTCCTGCCCCGTGCTGATGCCGCCTAGCACGCCACCGGCGTTGTTGGTGCGAAAGCCCTGCAGACTGAGTTCGTCGCCATGCTGGCTGCCGCGCTGCGCCACGCTGCGAAAGCCGGCGCCGATCTCGACGCCCTTGACCGCGTTGATGCCCATCATCGCGTAGGCGATGTCGGCGTCGAGCTTGTCGTAGAGCGGCTCGCCCAGCCCGACCGGCATCTGCCGCGCGATCACCTGAATGCGCGCGCCGCAGGAATCGCCGGCCTTGCGCAGCATGTCCATGTGCGCTTCGAGCCGCGCCACGATGCCGGCGTTGGCGGCGAAGAAGGCATTGCCCGGGATCTGCGTCTCGTCCTCGAACGGGATTTCGATCTCGCCGAGCGCGCTCATCCAGCCGGCAAAGCGGGTGCCGTATTGCTGGCGCAGCCATTTTTTGGCGACCGCCGCGGCGGCAACGGTCGGCGCCGTCAGTCGCGCGGACGAGCGGCCGCCACCGCGCGGGTCGCGCAGGCCGTACTTGCGCCAGTAGGTGTAGTCGGCATGGCCGGGCCGGAACGTGTCGAGGATGTTGCCGTAGTCCTTGCTGCGCTGATCCGTGTTCTGGATCAGCAGTCCGATCGGCGTGCCGGTGGTCAGGCCCTCGTAGACGCCGCTGAGGATCTGCACCACATCGGCCTCGCTGCGCTGCGTCACATGCCGGCTCGTGCCCGGGCGGCGCCGGTCGAGGTCGGGCTGGATGTCGTCGATGCCCAGCGCCAAGCCGGGCGGGCAGCCGTCGATCACGCAGCCGATCGCCGGGCCGTGGCTCTCGCCGAAATTGGTGACGCGAAAAAGGGTGCCGAGAGTGCTGCCGGACATCGCTGGGCCAAAAATTCAAGGGGCATCAACGACGCCGCCGCCGGGAGGCGGTGGTGCGCAAATTGTTCCCGATTCTAGTGTGGCGCGCTTGAGGCTCAAGGCCTGCACGCGCTGATTCGGTCTGCTGTCCCGATCTCCCGATGAGCAACCATTGTTTTGTCCTGCACAGCATGCAGCCGGGTTTCTGGAGACGCCAAGTGGAACGGCTTAGAGGCGCACCGTGATGCCCAATTCGATGCAGATCCATCCATGCCCGTATCGGCGGCCATCAGCCCTGCCCTTACCCGAGCCCCCAAGCTGGAGCGCCTGTTGGACGGGAACTCTGATGGGTAGCAACAGTCTCCGGTTGCGTCACCCCGGCTTGCCACAACGGGAGACTCGACCGGGCGAGCGGGTGGCAGTTGCGATGCCTGCCGCCCGCGCTGCTAGCTCGGCAACGCCGCCACAACAAGCGGGCCGTCGGCCGGCCAGTCGCGGATGTAGGCCTTGAGCATGCGGTTCTCGAAGTCCTGCGCATCGACCACCGCACGCGCGACGTCGTAGAACGAGATCACGCCCATCAGCATCGAATCGCGCACCACCGGCATGTAGCGGGCGTGGCGCTCGAGCATCATGCGGCGCACCTCGTCCAGTTCGGCTTCGTCGGAGCAGATCATCGGATCGCTCTCCATCACGGCGCGGATCGGCGTGCCGCCGACGCTGCCCTCGTTCTGCACGATCGCGGCCAGCACTTCGCGAAAGGTCAGCATGCCGACCAGCACGCCGTGGTCCATCACCACCAGCGAGCCGATGTCGCGCTCGGCCATGGTCTGAATCGCGTCGAACAACGACTGCTCGGGCGTGACGGTGTAGAGCGTGCCGCCCTTGACACGCAGGATGTCGCTCACTTTCATGACTGAGGTACTCCGGATTGACGAACTTGCAACTCAATATAGCCCACCAACGGCTCGACGAGCCGCGCTTCGATGTGCGTCGCCGAACCTGTGCACGACCCGGCACAACCGCTGGTCGCAGACCCAAACAGTCGCGCCCGCGATCACCGCGATCACCGCGATCACCGCGATCAACGCGACCGATGCAGGCCATCGTCGAACGTGAATCGCTGGGTGTGCTCGGATTGCCCAGCCAGCGTCAGGACATCGACGTGACCTCGCGCGACGATCTCACTGCAAATCGGACACGCGACCACGTTCACCCGATCAGTTCGGCCAAGGTCAGGTCAAGCAAACCGGCGCGGGTCCAGAAGGCACCGGCGGGCAGCGAGTCGTCCAGCAGCAGTCGTGTCAGCAGCGGCTTGGCGCGGGTCGACGTCAGGTCGCAGATCAGCACGAAGCGCGAATCGCCTTGTTCGTCGAGCCGGCCGACCCAGTCCATCGACAGCAGGATTGCAAGCACCGGCTCGATCTGCAACGGATCGACGCGCAGCGACCGCGACAGTTCGCCCACGCCGAGCGCCCGGCCGACGCCCCGCTGGGCCTGCGACATTTCGCGCAGCAGGGTGACAGCCAGCGCGAAGCGCGCGCCCGACACGTCGGGCCAGCGCGCCACGTGCATCTGCAGGCTGGGCGCGTAGGCCGCGATCACCGCGCCCAACAGCACGATGACCCAGCCCAGGTAGATCCACAGCAACAAGATGGGCACGGTGGCAAACGCGCCGTAGATGATCGAGAAGCTCGGCACTGCCGACACGTACCAGGCCAACGCCTGCTTGGCCAGCTCGAAGCCCGCCGCGACGAACAGGCCGCCGGCCCAGGCGTGGCGCCAGCGCACCGCCGTGTTCGGCACGTAATGAAACAGGCCGGCCATGGCGGTGGCCAGCAGCGCGAATTTCAGCGCGTCCAGCAGCAAATCCAGACCCCCGGGCAACTGGCCGAAAACGCCGCCCCCGGAACCCATCGCCAGCGACGCCAGCCACAGGCTGACGCCCAGCGCCAGCGGGCCCAATGTGAGCCCGGTCCAGTACACCAGCAGCCGCTGGGCGATCGACCGTGGCGTGCGCACGCGCCAGATGGCGTTGAGCGTGCGGTCGATCGTCAACACCAGCGCCAGCGCCGTCACCACCAGCAGCACCAGGCCCACGCCGCCCATCTGGCTGGCCTTGGCCGCAAACTGGGTCAGCGCTTGCAACACCGGCCGCGCGATGTTGTCGGGCACCAGGCTTTGCAGGAAGTAGGTTTCCAGCGCCTGCTGGAAGTCGCCGAACATCGGGAAGATGCTGAACGCCGCCAACATCACCGTCACCAGTGGCACCAGGGCGATCAGCGTGGTGAAGGTCAGGCTGCCGGCGGTCAGGCCCAGGCGGTCGTCACGGAAGCGGTCGCGCAGCGTGCGCAGCGTGTCGAACCAAGGCCAGGCGCGCAGGGTGTGGGGCAAGTCGCGGACCATCGCGCGGGCGCGGTCTGCAGGACTCAAGACGTCGTCGCTCATGCTGGCTATGATGCCGCATGACCTTGCACCAAGAGCCCGCAGCGGACCCCTCACCCATCGAACCCGTCGAACCCATCGAACCCAACGCACCCGACGCCGTGGTGCGCCGCTCACGCGCCGCGGCCCTGAGCGGCTTGATCGGGCTGATTGCACTGGGCCTGGCCTGGGAGCTGTGGCTGGCGCCCACCGGCACCGGCACGCTGGCCGTCAAGGTGCTGCCGCTGGTCCTGTGTCTGCTCGGCTTGTGGCGCCACCGCATGGTGACCTTCCGCTGGTTGAGCCTGCTGCTGTGGCTGTATGTCCTTGAAGGCGTGGTGCGCGGAACAACCGAACACGGCGTGTCGCAGGTGCTGGCGGTGATCGAGATCGTGCTCTGCCTGTGGCTGTTCTCAGCCTGCACGCTGTACATCCGCTGGCGCCTGCGCAACGGGCAGCGAAACGGCCTTCGAAACGGCGAGAGCAACGGGCACGACGGCCCGCACGACCCGGCCCGGCCGGCCGCATGACGGCGCTGCTGCAGGCCTTGCGCGCCAGCGTCGGCGCGCTGAACGTCATGACCGAAGGCGACCTGTCAGCCTGGGAACAGGACTGGCGGAAACGCTACCGCGGCAAGGCACTGGCGGTGGTGCGGCCGGGCAACACGGCCGAGGTGGCGGCCGTCGTGCGGCTGTGCGCGCAACAGGGCGTCAGCATCGTGCCGCAGGGCGGCAATACCGGCCTCGTGGGCGGTGGCGTGCCGGACGGATCGGGCACGCAAGTGCTGTTGAGCCTGCAGCGCCTGAACCGCGTGCGCGGCATCGACAGTGCCAACCTGACGCTGACGGCTGAAGCCGGCTGCGTGCTGCAGGCCTTGCAGCTTGCGGCCGCTGAAGAAGGCCTGCTGCTGCCGCTGAGCCTGGCCGCAGAGGGCAGTTGCACGCTGGGTGGCAACCTGGCCACCAACGCCGGCGGCACGCAAGTGCTGCGCTGGGGCAATGCACGCGACCTCTGCCTGGGGCTGGAGGTGGTGACCGCCAACGGCGACATCTGGGCCGGTCTGAGCGGCCTGCGCAAGGACAACACCGGCTACGACCTGCGCGACCTGTACATCGGCAGCGAAGGCACGCTGGGCATCATCACCGCCGCCACCATGAAATTGGCGCCGCAGCCGGCCGCTACCACCACGGCGCTGGCCGCTTGCCACACGTTGTCCGACTGCGTGGGGCTGTTGAACCTGGCACGCACTCGGCTGGGCGCAGGCCTGACCGGCTTTGAAGTCATGGGCCGTTGCGCGCTGGATCTGGTGGCGCGCCACTTCCCTGCGCTGGCGCAGCCGCTGCCCACTGCGGCCTGGGCCGTGTTGCTGGAGCAGAGCGACACGGAAGGTCAGGCGCATGCGCAAACGCGCTTCGAAGCCCTGCTCGGCGCAGCCCTGGAAGCCGGCACGGTGCAAGACGCGGTGGTGGCCGAAAGTCTGGCGCAGAGCCGCGCGCTGTGGCATGTGCGGGAGTCGATCCCGCTGGCGCAGGCCGAAGAGGGCCTGAACATCAAGCATGACATCTCGTTGCCGGTGTCGTCGATTCCAGACTTCGTACAGCGGACCGATGCCGCACTGCATGCACGTTATGCCGGTGTGCAGATCGTCAACTTCGGTCACCTCGGCGACGGCAACCTGCACTACAACGTGCAGGCGCCAGCGGGTGCTGACGGCAAGAGATTCCTGGCTGACGAAGAACACGCCGTGAACACGATCGTCTTCGACGCGGTGGCTGAATACGGCGGATCGTTCTCGGCCGAACACGGCATCGGCCTGCTGAAGCGCGATGAGCTGGCGCAACGCAAGTCGCCGGTGGCGCTGCAGCTGATGCGCAGCATCAAAGCCGCACTGGACCCGCTTGGGTTGATGAACCCGGGGCGGGTTCTGTAGCCTGACGGCCTGATGGCCTGACCGCCTGACTGCCTGACCGCCTGACGCCTTGGCGGGCTGACGGCCTGCAGGGCTACTGCACCGGGCCCTTCATCGCCGCCGGCAGCGGGATCGACATCGTTTCGATGCCCTCTTCGTGCAATGCCGCGCGCTCTTCTTGTGTCGCCTGGCCGCGGATGCCACGCGCGGCGCCTTCGCCGTAGTGGATGCGCCGCGCTT